>Ga0314772_1001199_pt1 | contig 11973 bp, 12 predicted proteins | sample MetaGCBIW2018_FD_204520 | JGI IMG/M metagenome (GOLD analysis project Ga0314772, IMG submission 204520) | Cryopeg brine microbial communities from Beaufort Sea near Barrow, Alaska, United States - CBIW 2018 | ecosystem: Environmental > Aquatic > Marine > Coastal | place: USA: Alaska | collected... | reverse complement strand
AGACCCTCGACATCGCTTTGCTGTCGCGCTACTTCGAACGCTTCGGCGACCACGCAGTGAACGTCTCCCGACGGATCGTCTACCTCGTCACAGGCGACCACACGGGCCACCACGCCTCGATCTAGCCGCGCCCAGATACGTCTGGAATGTCAGACTGTCCGCTCCGCCGCCGCAGAGACCAACGCGTTCGCCCACCGGAGGGCAGAGATCCGCTGATTCGACGTCAACAGATCCTCGCCGTAATGGCTTGCGGGCTTGAGGTCGACAAGGCGCCTGAGCTTGGTCGCAAGGGCTGAGTCAACCCGATTCAGCAGGTCGGCCGCAGCGGAATGATCGGGACCAGAATAGCGCTCGCCCAAAGCGGAGATGCAAATTGCGTCGCTCGCAGCAATTCCCGCGAGGACCGCGAGGCCGATGCAGACGTTAACCGCCGCTCCGTCCTCCTCGTCAATGAGTGTCGCTACTTCCAGGTACGTAGCAGCCAATTCGCCACGCTTGCGCCCCTGCACGTTAGTGGCCGCAACCGTTTGCAACTTCTTTGGCGCCATCAGGAGCCGCGCCGAGACGAAGTCGCGTCACGCATCAACGACCCCAAGCTTGCGCCTACCAGGCCAATAGAATCCCGCTGCCAGGATTCAACAATCGCTTCCTCGCCCGCCACCACATCACGAAACTTCTGGCGGGTCATGACGACTGCCCCAAGCGGGTTGCCGGTCCATGCACGCACGTCGTCCGCGAGCCCCCGCATCTGGTCTAACCAATCATCTGCGGTGATGTCGACAGTGTTGTCCGTCACGATGAGGACATCGATATCGCTGTCCACCCCGCCGCCTCCGCGAGCGAACGAACCAAAAATGGAGGAGTGAACGGGCGGTGGGTCCATCGCACTGATCGCGTCAGTGAGCCGCACCACGATCTCTCTTCTTGCGGCCGCCGCAGGAATGAGTGCGGGAAAGAGAACATGAGATCGGTTGAGGCGGTAAAGCGAGCCCGTGTTCGATGGCTCGGAGATGACGAGGCCGTCGCGGACGTGACGGTTCAGGACCGCCATCAGCCCATTGCGCGAACCACGCGGAGCCAGGCGCGCAATCTGCGCGAGACTCATACCTGCCTCCACGTTCACGAGCACCGAGAATACGGATGCATCGAGTGACGGCACCAGAGTGCGCAGCGGAAGGGTCAGGTCCATCTCACGATGATGTCAGTATTTCGTCATACTGTCCATTATTTCGACGTTGTAACGGAATACTGACACTTAGGCGGTTGATGGTCCGCCCCGCCCACGGGATTAATTGAAACCGTGGTCAGGGACCCTCACGCGTCTTAGGCTAAATGATCGTCGACTACTTCTTGCCCTGGTTAGCGACCGCAGCCATGGCCGCATCGGCGGCGTTGGGATCGAGGTAAGTGCCGCCCGCCTTGATCGGCTTGAAGTCGTCGTCGAGTTCGAATACCAGCGGGATCCCGGTCGGAACGTTCACGCCCACGATGTCCTCGTCGGCGATGTCGTCGAGGTATTTGAGGATCGCGCGAATCGAATTACCGTGCGCGACTACCAGTACCGTCTTGCCCGCCTTGAGGTCCGGCACAATCGCACCATCCCAGTACGGCAGCGCGCGCTCGAGCACGTCCTTAAGGCACTCGGTCTTGGGCACCGGCTCGCCCGCATAGCGGACGTCACCTGCCTGCGAGAACTCGTTGTCGTCCGTGATCTCGGGCGGCGGCACGTCGTAGCTGCGACGCCAGGTCATGAACTTTTCTTCGCCAAACTGCTCGAGAGTCTCGGCCTTGTTCTTGCCCTGCAGGTCGCCGTAGTGACGCTCGTTGAGGCGCCAGTCGCGCTTGACGGGGATCCAGTGCCGGTCCGCGGCATCGAGTGCGAGGTTGGCGGTCATGATCGCGCGGCGCAGCAGCGACGTGTGCACTACGTCGGGCAGAAGGCCCTCTTCCTTGAGCAACTCGCCGCCGCGGATCGCCTCACCCCAGCCCTTCTCAGTGAGCGAGACATCCACCCATCCGGTGAACAGGTTCTTGGCATTCCATTCGCTCTCGCCGTGACGGAGCAGGATCAGTGTGTGAGTCATATTTCCATTCTTCCGCATTCTTCACGCTAGCGCGAATGACCTTTGTCCCAGGAGCCCGTGGTGTTCTAGGAGACACTCGACGCGACGACGCATGCCGGGCTCGTCACCGTGAACGCGTCAAAAGGCAAATCCGCAATCTCGCCTACACCGGACTCCGGCGGCAGTGCAAGCACGTCGGCGACGCCGTAGCGGCGCACCTCGTGTCCACGCTCGGCCCCCACCCACAAGTCGGGGCCGACCACGGCAAAATACCGTGGCCAAAAACCCGCATCGAAGCAGCCTCGATAGCGCGCCTCGCCCTCGGGGCTGAGGTCGAACACGGAGATCACGTCCGCTCCGCGCACGCTGACCAACGCAATCTCACCCAACGACGAGTCGCCACCCAACATCGGGTCTCCGACAATCGCAATGTGCCCGTCGTTGACCTCGTCCCCCGTGCGATGCGGCGCGTTCGTGGACGCCACCTGTGCCACCACGTCCGCCGATGCGGATGCCGAGTCCCAGCGCAGCGTCCGCAGTTGGTGGTCGAGTTCGCAAACCACGTAGATGAGGTTGCCGCGCACGGCAAAGTGACGGGGCCCCGCTCCGGGCGGCAGGGTCGCGGCGATGCCATCCTCGACTAGCGCTCCACCGGCCTCTAGCCGGTAACGCCGCAACTCGTCGGTGCCGAGGTCCGCGACCAACACGTGCTTCCCGCCCGGCGCGTAGCCCGCCGAGTGCGCGTGCGCGGATTCTTGGCGGTCCGGGCGGGCACCCGAGCCCGCGTGGCCGAACATCTGGGACGGCGCATCGGCCGCAAATAGACCGTTCGCAGCCAACTGAACCACAGCGAGATCGCCGCTGACGTAATGGCTCACGTATAACGTGCCTGCATCAGGGGACAACAGCAAGTGACAACCCGCGCTGCCGCTCGTCACGATCGACCCCGCGACCACGGGAGCCTGCGGCCGGCTCACATCCAGTACATGCACGATGCTGGGGTCCGCCTCCGTCACCGCGTACAGCAGCGGGAGGTCGGGGTGAGCGACGAGAAAACTCGGCGCTGGCAGGACGAGCGCCTGTTCCGGCGGGCCATCCACGGAGCGCCACACCCCCTCGCCGAGCCCCTCGGGGGTGCCCAGCCCTGCGACTGGATATGTCCCCCACCACAGGACGGGTCGCGGATGTCGCCCGCCGATGCCCAGTTCCATACCTGAACTGGGCATCGTCAGCGGGGACGTCCTGGCTTGCGACATCGTCAACTGAGCCGGATTCGGCTACTGCGCCGCGTAAAACGCCTCGCGGATCTTGGCGGGGATACGTCCGCGAGAGGAGACCTCGTAGTCGTTTTCCTGCGCCCACGCGCGAATCTTCGCGACATCACCTTTGGAACGCGGGCGGGCTGCGCCCTTACGGCTCGTGGTGCGCCGTCCAGCTTCGACGAACGGCGAGAACGCGGCGCGCAACTCGGACGCGTGATTCGCATTGAGATCAATTTCGTACGTCACGCCATCGAGCGCGAAGCCGATGGTCTCCGTTGCGTCTCCACCGTCGAGATCATCAACCAGAACAACCTGAATTTTCTGAGCCATGAAACACGCCAATCTCTAGGGACCTAAGTGAATACAGAATTACATACTACGGTCGTAAGAGCAACAATAGGGACCGAATAGTATTAGCAGCCCACGATCACGCGAGAAGGTTCGGAACTCACGAAGTAACACTGGGTGCTATTAGCCTAGGGCGTGTCGGCAGGACTGGGGTTTTCGGCAACCGGAACAGACCCCGACTGGCGGGCCTTCGCGGCGGCCTGCTCGGCGTCATAAGCTGCGTCCGCAATGGCGAGGGCGGCGCGCTCGTTGCGGTCCGCGCGTAAAATTCCTCGCATGGCGTACCAGAAAACAAGTCCTACGCCGATCGACGGGGCAATTCCTGCTACTAAGGGATGCCAGTTCATGTTTCATCTCCCGGCTTGACGAGCGGGAACGTGATCGTGTCCCTAATACCCAATCCAGTCAACGCCATGAGTAAGCGATCCATGCCCATACCCATGCCTCCGGCGGGCGGCATCGCGAATTCCATCGCGGTAAGGAAGTCCTCGTCTACCCGCATGGCCTCGTCGTCGCCTGCCGCGCCCATGCGCGCTTGCTGCTCGAACCGCTGGCGCTGGATGACCGGGTCCACCAGTTCCGAATATGCGGTCGCTAGCTCGAATCCCCGCACATAGAGATCCCACTTTTCCACGATGCCCTCTTGCGTCCGGTGGTCGCGCGTCAGCGGGGACGTCTCGACCGGGAAGTCGCGCACGAAGGTGGGCGCGGTGAGCGCATCACCCACGTAGTGCTCCCACAGTTCCTCGACGAGCTTGCCGTGGTTGACGCGGGCGGGGTTGACCGCGATGTCGGCCGCGTCGCACCATTGCGTCAGTTCCGCCACCTCGGTCTGCGGCGTGACCTCATGCCCGAGTGCCTGGGACAACGAACCGTACATCGTGAGGCTGGCCCACTCGCCACCCAGGTCGTATTCCGATTCGTCGGCAAGGGTCACCACCGTCGAACCAAATACATCGGCCGCCGCACCTTGAATAAGGGACTGCGTCAGTTCCGCCATCGTGTCGTAATCCCCATAGGCTTCGTAAGCCTCAAGCATCGAAAATTCGGGGGAATGCGACGAATCCGCACCCTCATTCCGGAAGTTGCGGTTGATTTCAAATACCTTGTCGATGCCGCCGACAACTGCCCGCTTGAGGAATAGTTCCGGGGCAATGCGCAAATAAAGGTCGAGGTCGAACGCGTTCATATGTGTGACGAAGGGTCTGGCCGCCGCACCCCCGTGCTGAGTTTGCAGCATCGGCGTCTCGATCTCGATAAACCCGCGCTGATGCAAGCTTTCGCGCAAGGAACGCATCACGTTTGCGCGGCGGCGCACGGTGTCGCGGGCGAGCGGGCGAGCGATGAGGTCGACGTAGCGCTGGCGCACACGGCCCTCCTCGGACATCTCCTTATGCAATACCGGCAACGGCCGCAGCGCCTTGGCGGCAAGCGCCCACGAGTCAGCGAAGACGGACACCTCACCACGACGCGACTTGATGGCTCGTCCGTGCGCGAATAGGTGGTCGCCCAGGTCAACGTCAGACTTGAACGCCGCGAGGGAGTCCTCGCCCACCTCTGCCAGGGACAGCATCACCTGCAGCCGCTCGCCGGCGCCGTCCTGGACGGTGGCAAAACACAGTTTGCCCGTGTTGCGGACAAACACGACACGGCCCGCGACGCCCACCTGATCGGTGGTTTCCTGGCCATCTTCGAGGTGCGCATAGGCGACCTTGACCTCGGAAATCTCGTGGGTCCGGGGGACGGAGACCGGGTAGGCCTGTGCCCCGGAGGCGATAATGCGGTCGCGCTTTTCGCGCCGTACGCGCATCTGTTCGGGTAGGTCTAACTCGTCAGTCACCCTCTTAGGGTACCTGCGCTTAACTGAGGTCGAGCGCGAGATCAATGATGGGGGAAGAGTGCGTGAGTGCGCCCACTGACATGTAATCCACGCCGCTGTGGGCCACTGCCGCCGCGTTGGCGAGCGTCAGTCCGCCGGTCGCCTCGAGCCACACCTTGCCGATGTCGTGCTCGAGCGCGCGTACAGAAGCGACGACGGAGGCCATGCGCTCCGCGTCCATATTATCGAGCATGAGGAATGTCGCACCCGCAGCGAGCGCCTCGCGCGCCTGCTCCCACGTCTCGACCTCGACCTGAACGGGTGTGTGGGGAAACGCCAACTGGATTGCGTCGAAGGCCGCGCTCACGGAGCCCGCCGCGACGATGTGATTGTCCTTCACCATCGCGCAGTCAAAAAGCCCCATCCGTTTATTGATCCCGCCGCCGCATCGGACGGCGTACTTCTCCAACTCCCTCAGACCCGGATTCGTCTTGCGGGTGTCCAGCACCTTGGTCCCCGTGTCCGCGAGCGCATCCACCCATCGGCGCGTGTGGGTCGCCACACCGCAGGCCCGCGACATGAAGTTGAGCAGGGTGCGCTCGGCGATGAGCACCACGTGGCCTAGGCCCTCGAAATGCGAAATTGCAGTGGCTGCCGGGACTACGTCGCCGTCGTGTACCAAGAGGTTAAGCCGCGGGACTGGCAGCTCGAACCGGCGGGCGACCTGAGTGAACACCTCGCGAGCGGCGGCGGTGCCCGCGACCACCCCGGCGTCGCGCATCACGAGCGAGCCCTCAACCATCGTGGTTGCGCCGATGGTCGACTGGGTGGTCACGTCGCGACCTGGGTTTCCCCCCAGGTCCTCGTCAAGCGCCCGCGCGACTGCATCTGCCAACCACTCTGCGTTGAGGGGCTCGCGCTGGCTCATGTGCTCCGGCATACTCACGATTCCAGGCTACCGCCAGTGGCACGTGTCCCAGTCACGCGAGCAATGCGACTCTGGCAACTGCGATTTCCTCGAAAACATCAGAGTTTGGAGCACATCACACGTATTAGCGGCAGCCGCAGAGCCGCGCGGACGCCACTAGCCGAGTTCGAGCGGGGTGCGCACGCGGGAAAGGGACCCGTCCGGCCCCAGCACCGACGCGATACGCACGCGCCAATTGTCGTCGTCGCGGTCGGGGAAGTCCTCGCGCGCGTGCCCCCCGCGAGTCTCCTCACGCGCATCTGCGGAGCCCACCAGAACGGCAGCGGTCGCAAGGATGTTGCTCGTCTCCCATTCAGCGAGTTGAGGCACGGTGGGCGCCTCGTCCTCCGTTTGGAACCGTTCCCGCAGCCTGGCGAGCTTGGCGGCGGCGGTGGCCAGACCTTCGGCCGTACGAACCGGTCCCGCACCTGCGTGAGCGATGGACTGGATGCGTGGACGCATCGTCGCAGGCACAAGGGTGGTGGGGCCGCCGCGCTCGACAGGTTCACGCTGTGAGACGACTCCGTCTGCCACGACCTGGGCGGCGTCGGCGGCGGCGCGTTTGGCGAAGACGAGACCCTCGAGTAGCGAATTCGACGCCAGACGATTGGCGCCCTGCACGCCGGTGCATGCCGCCTCACCGATCGCATAGAGCCCCGCTTTGGTCGAACGACCACGGAGGTCCGTGAGGATCCCACCCGAGTGGTAGTGCTGCGCGGGGGAGACCGGGATCAGCGCATGACCCATATCAATCCCACGCTCGGCTAGCCGCGCGTGGATTGTCGGGAATCGCTCGCGCAGAAAATCACTGCCTAGGTGGCGGCAGTCCAGGAAGACGCTGTCCGAGCCCTCCTCGGACATCATTGCCACGATGCCCTTGGAGACCACATCTCGGGGAGCGAGTTCCGCCATTTCATGGCGACCCACCATGAATCGCTCCCCCGCGGCGTTGAGCAGGTACGCACCCTCGCCGCGCACGGCCTCTGAGATGAGTGGCTGCTGCCCGGTCGCGCCCGAGCCCTGCCACAGCACAGTCGGGTGAAACTGGACGAACTCGATGTCAGCGATCGCGGCACCCGCGCGCAGCCCGGCGGCCAGGCCATCAGCCGTCGCGCTCGGCGGGTTGGTGGAGGACCGGAAAACCTGGCCGATGCCCCCAGTCGCCACGATCACGGCTTTGGCCAGCGCGGCCCCCACGCCGTCACGTGTGCCCTCACCCTTGATGTGCAACGTGACGCCGCACACCGCGCCCGGATTGCCGTCCGCATCCCCAGCGGCGGTCAGCAGGTCCACGACCATGGCATTCTCGATGACCTCGATGCCTGGGTCGCTCCTGATTGCATCGAGCTGAGCGACCAGCGCGCGGCTAATCTCCGCGCCGGTCGCGTCGCCGCCAGCGTGCGCGATGCGGTCGCGGTGGTGACCGCCCTCGCGAGTGAGCGTAATCTCGCCGTTGTCCTGCATGTCAAAGCGTGCACCGCGGGCCATCAGCTCGCGCACGCGGTCAGGTCCCTCGGTCACTAAGGCGCGCACCGCGTCCTCGCTACACAGCCCCGCGCCCGCGACCAGAGTATCCTCGAGGTGCTCCTGCGCGGTGTCCTCAGGATGCAGCGCGGCAGCGATCCCACCCTGCGCCCAGACGGTGGATCCCGAGCTCAGTAGGCCCTTGGTGACGACCAGCACGCGGGCCACCTTGGAGCGCAGTTCGAGAGCGGTGGTGAGGCCGGCAATGCCGGATCCCACCACGATGACATCGGCGGACGTCGTCCACCCTGGCTGCGGCGCTGCAAGGCGCTGCACAAATCGCACGTCGGTCATGAGTGAACGCTACCCGGTCGCAGCCCCAACACCACTGCGTGCTACGTCCGCACCGTAAATCGACTGTTGGATCACATCGCCCCGCACGCGCGCAGCAAAGCGGGTGCGATTTGCGGTGCGGACGTAGAGGCTGTTGGTGAAGCTGGTCGAGATCGGGTTGCGCGTTACCGGCGGAACGCCTGCCAACCGGTGGCACGGAAGTCGTGTAGCTCCAGGCCCGACCTTTCCAGCCCCGAGCCGTCTGGCACGTCGCCCGGCTCGTCGCCCCGCTCCACGACGCGGTTCTCGCCGTCCACAAACACCACCGATGGCCGATAGTGGTGTGCTTCCTCGTCGCCGATCAGCCCGTACCCCATGATGATCACGACGTCGCCCGGGTCGATCAGGTGCGCTGCCGCCCCGTTGATGCAGATTTGCCCACTGTCAGGCTCGCCCGGGATCGCGTATGTGGTCAACCGCGCTCCGTTGGTGACGTCCACGACGTCTACCTGCTGACCAGGCATCAGGTCCGCGGCCTCCATCAGCGTGGCATCAATCGTGATGGAGCCCACATAGTGCAGATCCGCCTGAGTCACCGTGGCGCGGTGAATCTTGGAGATCAGCATGGGCCGCTGCAGGGTCCTAAACGTCACTGGGGTCCTTTCATAGTGTGCGCGAGACGGCGAGGCAGCTCACTATCCTGCGCATGGTTGGCGTCGCCTAGTTGTTGGCGAGACCTATGTGGGTGGAAACGTTATCGATGAGCCGCGTGTTCCCGACGCGTGCCGCCACCGCAATCATCACCTCGCCGCGGTAGTCATCGGGCACAGGCTGAGCGGACACCGGATCCAGCGCAGCGAGGTACTCAACGCGAGCGGCGGGCACTGAGACAAGCACGTCGCCCCCGGCTCTCAGCACCTCGGTGACCCCGGCGCCCTGCCCCGCACGAGCATCGGCCGCACGCAGGGCTCGCGACAGCACCAGGGCGTGCGCACGTTCGTTGGGCGACAGGAACACGTTGCGAGAACTGCGGGCAAGGCCATCGGGGTCGCGCACGGTGGGTGCAACCGCGATCTCCACCGGCACGTTCAGGTCGCGCACCATTGCGCGAACGGCGATCACCTGCTGCGCGTCCTTAGCGCCAAACACCGCGACATCGGGCTGCGTCAGATTTATCAGCTTGAGGACCACCGTGAGCACGCCGTCGAAGTGTCCAGGGCGCGAGGCTCCTTCGAACACATCGTTGATCGCCCCCGCGCAGACGGTCACGATGGGTTCCCCGCCCGGATAAACGTCCTCCTGGGAGGGCGCGTACAGCACGTCGACGCCCTCCGCCGCGAGTAGAGCGGCGTCGGCTGCGAGAGTGCGCGGGTAGCGCTCCAAGTCTGCCGGGTCGTCGAACTGGAGCGGGTTGACGAAGACGGTGACGAGGACCTCATCTGCGATCGCGCGCGCGTGGCGCACCAGCGCCAGATGGCCGTCGTGCAGCGCACCCATGGTCATCACTACTGCGCGCTTGCCGCCTGAGGCGGGGTCCAGGTCGCGCGCGCTCGTGATAGTCCTCACGGCGCCACCTCACCCGTCGACCCGAGGGCGGCGATCAGGTCCGCGTACTGCGCGGGGCCGATGCGGCTGCCGGCCAGCGCGAGGTCCGCCGTCGCACGCGCCATGGCGACATATGCCCGGAGCATGTCCGGATCCGTCGTCAGCGCCGCTACGTGCGCAGCGACGGTCTGGGCGTCCCCACGCACCACGGGCCCCGTGAGCGTCGACACCGCACCGGGGGCCTCGCTCAGTGCCCCCTCGACCGATGCATGGGTGACCGGACCGAGTACCCGTCCAGGGTTCTCCACCCCCAGGCGCGCGAGCATCCCGCTCGACTGCACCACCGCCGTGACGACGTGGTTCGCGGCGTGACAAATCGCCGCGTGATACGCCGGACGGTCCTCCTCGGCGATCACGATGGGCTCGCCCCCCATCTCGACCGCGAGCGCGAGCGCGATGGGCAGCACCGCGGCCGGTGCACTCACAGCGAACGTCGCGTTGACGAGCCGGGCGTGGTCGAGCGACGTGCCCGTGAACGTCATGGCTGGGTGGATGGCGAGGGTCAGCACCCCGCGCTGCGCGGCCGCGGCAAGTACTTCGGTGCCGTAGCGTCCAGCACAGTGCACGGCGATTTGACCGGGGCGCCACGCGTCGACGGCGGCGAGACCCCCGACGAGTTCCCCCAACGCGTCGTCGGGCACCGTCAGCAGGACCAGGTCCGCGGCGCGGACCACCGCCTCGGGATCGAGGTGCGGGACCCCGGGCAGGAGAGTCTCGATGCGGCTTATCGACTCTTCGGACACCCCCGACGCGCCCACGAGCACATGGCCGGCGTGGCTGAGTGCCGCTCCGAGCACCGCTCCCACACGACCCGCCCCGACGACTCCTATCGAGAGGCGACCCGGCCTGGGACGGCCCGGCTCAACTGCTACTGCGCGCCCCAATGGCTCGGCTAGGTCTTGCTGCGCTGCGTCAGGCATCGAGACCCACTGCTTTCATCCACTGCTCGGGCGTCTGGTGTTTGCGGCCCTCGCGCGCACGCTCGGCTTGAGCATCGAGCAACGCGACGGCATCCGCAACAGCGAGGTGCCTCGCAATGGGCTTCACCGGGCCATTCGTCGAGTGGACCTCGACTGTTGCCAACCTGAGAGCGCGCTGCAGTGGACCTTGTTGTAGGGCGAGCGACTGAGTCCGCGCGTGAGGCACAATGCTCACCTCCTTGACGAAGCGGCCGCTGCGGATGAGCAATGCCCAGTCGGTGGTCCGCACGCCACGCTGACGCCACTGGAACAGGTCGTAAGCCCTCGAGCGCGACGGCGACGCCGTGAACCCATCGTCTGCGCCCGTCCCGTCCATGGCGGCGGATACGGCGCTATCGGTCGCTCCCGTAGCGTCTACCAGTCCTAGTTCCGGCAGCACAAGCCAGATCGCCTCCAGTGCATCCGCTCGGCTTCCCACGGGCAGCAGCGTCGACACCGCGTCTTGGTCGTTCTGATAACCGGCGACGTTGATGCTTACCTCCCACCAACCTGCCTTGCGCCACCACCAAGACTGGCGTAGACGCACGGCTTGCACGCGCCCAGGGGGCACTGTCTGGCGGCGCGTCTCCAGCATGCCGTGACGCAATCGGATTCCGTCCTGGGAAATGCCCGCAGCAAACCCAAATCCGCGATTCAACTTGGTCCAGAAGTACCCAAAGAGGCCGGCAATCACGGGCACCGCGGTCACCAACGACGTGCCGACCACCGCCGTTAGGACATCGCCGATGTCGACGCGGAAGAACACCATCAATGCCACGATCCACACCGGCGTGAGCACCAGCCAGAACGTAGGCCACGACAGCGCAATTGAGGCGATGAGACGCCCGACCGGCACTTTGTAGACCGGCCTTTCGGCCGCGGCTGCGTGCTCGATGCGATCGTCCACGGCGCCGTGGCGCAGGCCGGCGAAGACCACGTTGTCTCCCTGGAGCGCGCCCGCTGTCCCGTCGGGGGCGATGGCCACGACAGCATCGGCCTCATGGCCGCCGGAGGCCGGCACTTCCGCTGCCGGTCCGCCGCGTCGCTTGTAGCCCGCTGCGAGTTCTACGATCTCGTTGCGAAGCGCCTCCGCGTCACCGATGCGTAGGTACTCGAGTGCGATTCCCGAGTTCTCGCCCCCGGCCACTTCTAT
>Ga0314772_1001197_pt1 | contig 11979 bp, 8 predicted proteins | sample MetaGCBIW2018_FD_204520 | JGI IMG/M metagenome (GOLD analysis project Ga0314772, IMG submission 204520) | Cryopeg brine microbial communities from Beaufort Sea near Barrow, Alaska, United States - CBIW 2018 | ecosystem: Environmental > Aquatic > Marine > Coastal | place: USA: Alaska | collected... | reverse complement strand
ACGTGGCAATTGCCCTCTCCCGTCTCTATCGCCGGCACGGTCGAGTCGCTCACGACGGCCTGGATCAGGTCGCGGCCGCCGCGCGGGACAAGAACGTCGACCAAGCCGCGCGCATTCATCAGCACTCGTGCCCCGGCACGTCCGTAAGCGTCTATTGACTGCACGGCGTCGCGTGGCAGCCCAGCACCCTCAAGTGCGTCCTGGAGTACCGCCACGATAACCTCATTGGACGACGCCGCGGCTGAGCCACCGCGCAACACTGCGGCGTTACCCGACTTCAGCGCCAGCCCCGCGGCGTCGACTGTCACGTTAGGTCGCGCCTCGTAGATCATCCCGACCACACCCATCGGCACAGCCTTCTGGATCAAGCGCAGGCCGTTCGGCAGCGTAGAGCCGCGCTTAATCTCGCCCACGGGGTCGGGCAGGGTCGCCAAAAAACGCAACGCCTCTGCGATCGAGCCGATGCGCTCCTCAGTCAGGGCCAGGCGGTCAAGCAGTCCGGGCTTCATCTCGTTCGCGCGACCGCGCTCCAGATCCTTCGCGTTCGCCTCGACGATGCGGGGGACCTGCGCGACGAGGGCATCGGCCATTGCGAGGAGGGCCGCGTCCTTGGTGGCACGAGTCGCGGTAGCGAGCGCGCGCGAGGCGAGCTTGGCGCGACGGCACGCCTCAAGTACGGCGGACTCAGTATCAGTCTCGGCTGGGTTTTGGATGGTGTCGGTCATGGGCCCAGATTACGCGGATTACGCACATACATCCAGGGCCACCGACAGCGGGGCGGCGCCCTTTGCGTAGATCGAGCCAGTGATCGGGGCACGGTGTGAGATGTCACCTCAGGTTCAACGGCGCTATAGAGGCGCAAAACCCCTACCAGAGCCTCGGAAAGCTGATCTCTAAACCACCACGAGATCGTCGATATTCACGAGTTCGCGTGCAAAGTGTGGGCCGAGCTGGTCGCGCAACTGCACGGTAGTGAGGCCCAGCATCGCGGGGATCTCGTGAGCGGCAAAACTGGCGAGCCCGCGCGCGACCACAGAGCCATCGGGAGCGACCAAATCGATCGGATCCCCCGCCTCAAACTCGCCGCGCACACCACTCACGCCAGCGGCAAGCAGGGACGCCTTTCCCCCTCGGAGAGCCCGGACAGCACCTTGGTCAAGCACTAGTTGTCCGGAGGTCCTTGCTGCGTACGCGAGCCAAGCGAGGCGCGAACCGTTGCGTTTACCCGTGGCCAAAAATATCGTGCCCACGTCTTCACCCGTGAGCGCGGCCCCCGCCAAAGTCGCGGAGGTGAGCACCACAGGCATGCCCGATGAGGTCGAAATGGCGGCGGCCTCGAGCTTGGTCACCATGCCGCCGGTACCGATTGCCGAGCCGCGGCGGGTGATGTCGATGCCTTCAAGTTCCGTAGGCGAGGACACCACGGCGACCCTGCGTGCACCCGGGGAGTCGGGTGCCGCGGTGTAAAGCCCATCGACGTCCGTCAGCAACACGACCGCATCGGCGTGCACCACTATCGCCACGAGCGCAGCGAGCCGGTCGTTGTCTCCAAAGCGAATCTCGTCGGTTGCGACCGTGTCGTTCTCGTTGACGACCGGCACCACGCCTAAATCAAGGAGCCGGTGAAGTGCACGCTGGGCGTTCCCGTAATGAGTGCGGCGCACCAGATCGTCCGCAGTCAGCAGTACCTGCCCCACGCGCAGGCCGTGGCGCGCGAAAGCTGCGGAGTACGCGCCGATCAGGATTCCCTGACCCACCGACGCCGTCGCCTGCTGCATCTCAAGGTCTCGCGGGCGCTGCGCAAGGCCCAACGGCCCGATGCCGGCGGCGATTGATCCGGACGTCACCAACACCACTTCGCGACCGGTCTCGCGTAGTTCCGCCAGTACATCGGCGAGCCCGCCCAGCGCGAGGTGATCTAGGTGGCCGTCGTCCCCAGTCAGGGAGGATGAGCCGATCTTAACGACCACACGGTGGGCGTTGGCGACGTCAGCTCGCGCGGCGACATTGGCGGCTGACGGCAATGCTCCTCCAGTGTTGTTCGGGCCCGGCTATTGCGGCAAGACTATTCGTCCTTGTTGGGGTCCGTCCAGTGGCCCGCATCGCGCTCGGTCCATAGTTCTTCGCGCGCTGCGGACTTAGCATCCATGCGTTCCTTGTGCTCGGCCCGCTTCTCAGCGCGGGTAGCACGCCCACCGCTGTCATGCTCCTCCACACGCAAGTCAGTGCCGCGCTGGCCAAGCAATTCAGCGCCGGTGAACATCGTGGGTTCCCAATCGAACATGATGCCGCCCTCACGGGGCCCAATCACGACCTCGTCGCCAGGAACCGCACCGGCCTTGAATAGTCCGTTCTCGACGCCAGCACGCGCGAGTCTGTCCGCGAGATACCCCACGGCCTCGTCGTTCGAGAAATCGGTTTGCTTGACCCAGCGCTCGACGCGCTCCCCTAGCACCTGATAGAAATCTTCCGCGCCGTCGCGCACTCGCGTAATGGTGAAGCCACTGTCGTTCACCGCAGTAGGCCGCAGCACCATCGGCGCCTTCTCAAGCTCAGGCTGCTTAGCGCGCTCATCGGCGATCATTTTTGCCAATGCAAAACCGAGCTCGCGCAGGCCCTCATGGCTCACCGCACTCACTTCAAAAATCGGCATGCCGCGCTCTTCCAGCTCGGGGCGCACCATCGCGGCGAGCTCCCGACCATCGGGAATGTCGATCTTGTTCAGGATGATGATCTGCGGGCGTTCGGCCAGCGGCACGCCCGAGATCGCATCGTCCCCCGTGTAGGCCGCGAGTTCAGCCGAAATCACGTCTAGGTCGCGTAGCGGGTCGCGGTCGCTCTCAAGCGTCGCGGTGTCCAACACGTGCGCAATCACAGAGCAGCGCTCGATATGGCGTAGGAACGCATGTCCCAGGCCCTTGCCCTCGGACGCGCCCTCAATGAGTCCAGGGACGTCCGCGATCGTGTAGCGCGAACCCCCGGCCTCCACCACGCCAAGATTTGGCACGAGCGTCGTGAAGGGGTAATCGGCAATCTTGGGCCGGACCTTGGACATCGCGGCAATCAGCGACGACTTACCGGCGCTGGGGTAGCCGACGAGCGCGACGTCGGCTATCGACTTGAGTTCCAGGACAACCGATGCCTCCGCTCCAGGCTCGCCCATCAGTGCGAAGCCAGGGGCCTTGCGCTTTGACGACGCCAGTGCGGCGTTACCGAGCCCGCCGCGGCCGCCCGCCGCAATGACGTATTCGGCTCCCTCGCCTACCAGATCCTCGAGGAACTCACCGGAGCGCGACTTCACGATGGTGCCGTTGGGCACAGCAAGGACGAGGTCCGATGCGGTGGCGCCATGGCGGTTATCGCCGGCTCCCTGTTTGCCGTTGTCTGCCACGCGGTGTGGGGAGTGGTGATAGTCGAGCAGCGTGGTCATCTGCGCACTCACGCGCAAAACCACGGAACCGCCCTTGCCCCCGTTCCCACCGTCGGGGCCGCCCAGGGGCTTGAACTTTTCGCGGTGAACGGACGCCACGCCGTGGCCGCCGTTGCCGCCGGTGGCATGAAGTACCACTCGGTCCACGAACGATGCCATGGGTTGCCTCTCAGTTTCCGCGCCTCAAAAATGCCCGCGCCGTTGTCGACCCGCACGGTGTCACTCTCAAACCGTGCCAGCGTGCTTTCTAGCCTAGAGACACGTCAGGGGCGCTGCCATTCGGCGCGCCCCTGACGTGAGAAAGATGAAGTGCTTCCGGTTAGACCGGTGCCACTACGTCTACAACCTTGCGGCCACGACGGTTGGTGAACTGCACCGAACCCGCAGCAAGCGCGAACAGGGTGTCATCCTTGCCACGACCGACGTTGTGGCCGGGGTGGTGATGCGTGCCGCGCTGGCGAATGAGAATCTCGCCCGCGTTGACGACCTGGCCGCCGAATCGCTTGACGCCCAAGTACTGAGCGTTCGAGTCACGACCGTTGCGAGAGGAACTCGCGCCCTTTTTGTGTGCCATGAGTTTTCCTTTAGCCTTACTTAATGCCCGTGACCTTCAGGCGCGTGAGCTCCTGACGGTGTCCGATGCGCTTGCGGTAGCCGGTCTTGTTCTTGAACTTCAGGATGTCAATCTTGGGGCCGCGCTCGTCGCGGACTACCTCCGCGGTGACCTTGACCTTGGCCAAGGACTTCGCGTCCGACGTCACGGACTCGCCGTCGACAAGGAGCAGAGCCGGAAGCTCAACCTTGTCACCTTGAGTCGCCTTGATGCGGTTCATCACCACAACGGTGCCAACGGAAACCTTCTCCTGGCGGCCACCGGCCTTCACAATCGCGTACACCATGATCTATTCCTTAAAAGTCTGTCTCTAAGTTTCCCTACCGCTGCCGCTCCTGTGTGACCAGTGAGGGCGCAGGCAGGGTTGGACGCTCGCGCGCCGACTGTCAAAGATACCGCCTCGTAGGCCTCCCGGTCAAACCCGGTAGGCATACATTGCGCTACTCTCTGGTCGCCGATTCGTCTGCTTCTGATGACGACTCGTCAGCGGCTGCTGAAGGGTCGGTGGTCTGGGGTGCTTCGGATTCAACGATCGGTGCGTCTTGTGCGGCGGCCGGAGCGTGAGCGCCATCGTTAGGGTCGCCATCGTGAGGCGCGCTGGCCTCAGGCAACGCAACGTCAACCGTTTCGTCGCTCAATAGAGAAACCGCACCGGCTGAAGCGGCACCCTCGTCGTGGTGATGTGCCTTCTCAGCTGCCGCGGCGATGGATGCGAGAGTCGCCTTGACGGCGGCCCGTGCATCCTCGCGGTCGTCGAGCGAGTGCGTCTCTGCGTGGGAGTCGTCATCGTGCGCGTGGTGGTTGGAGTCGCCGCGATTGCTGCCCTGGTTACTGGATCCGGAGTTGTTGGCGCTGGAGTTGCTTCCCGAACCGCTGCCGCCGCGTCCGCGCCGGCCACCGCGCTCGGGCTGCTTCTCGCTCGCCTCGGGGACTGGCTCGCCTTGTACAAGGAATCCACGCCCCTTGCAGGACTCGCAGGTCTCCGAGAATGCCTCAACTAGGCCTTGGCCCACGCGCTTGCGGGTCATCTGGACGAGTCCGAGTGATGTCACCTCGGCCACCTGATGCTTGGTCCGGTCTCGGCCCAAGCACTCGATGAGTCGGCGCAGAACCCGGTCACGGTTGGCCTCGAGCAGCATGTCCACGAAGTCGACGACGATGATCCCTCCGATGTCGCGCAAGCGTAGTTGACGAACGATCTCCTCGGCTGCCTCGAGGTTGTTGAGAGTCATCGTCTCCTCGAGCGTGCCGCCCTTGCCGACGAACTTTCCGGTGTTGACGTCGACGACCGTCATCGCCTCTGTACGGTCGATCACAAGCGAGCCACCAGATGGCAGCCAAACCTTGCGGTCCATGCCCTTGGACAGCTGCTCGTCAACACGCGACTCGGAGAACACGTCCTTGTCCCCGATGAACTTGTGCAAGCGATCCATCAAGTCAGGTGCGACAGAGCCAACGTAAGCGCTCAACGAGTTCCACGTGTCGTCGCCCTGGATGGTGAGAGAGTCGAAATCCTCGTTGAAAATGTCGCGGACCACGCGGATGGCCATGTCGGGTTCACCGCGTAGCAATTGCGGCGCCTTACCCGTCTTGGCTTCCTTCTCGATCGACTCCCACTGACGCTTGAGTCGGTCGACGTCGGCTCGCAACTCCTCTTCCGCAGCGCCCTCGGCTGCTGTACGGACGATGACTCCGGCGTCCGCAGGAATGACCTCGCGCAGCAGTTTCTTGAGGCGCGCGCGCTCGGTGTCGGGAAGCTTGCGGCTGATGCCGGTCACCCCGCCACCGGGCACGTACACAAGAAAACGGCCCGCTAGCGAAATTTGGCTAGTGACGCGGGCACCCTTGTGACCGATCGGGTCCTTGGTCACTTGCACCATGACGGTGTCGCCCGGCTTGAGCGCGAGTTCGATGCGGCGGGGCTTGCCCTCCATGCCCGCGGCGTCCCAGTTCACCTCGCCAGCGTAAAGCACGGCGTTGCGGCCGCGGCCGACGTCGATGAACGCTGCCTCCATGCCCGGAAGCACGTTCTGAACGCGTCCTAGGTAGACGTTGCCTGCCATCGCCTGCTGTGCCTGGTGGGAGACGTAGTGCTCAACGAGCACGTCGTCCTCAAGCACTGCGATCTGCACACGGCTGTCCTTCTCGCGCACCACCATCGATCGTTTGACGGACTCGCGGCGGGCAAGGAACTCTGCCTCAGAGATGACGGGCCGCCGGCGCTGGCCGTCACGGCTATCGCGACGACGCTGGCGCTTGGCCTGTAGCCGCGTCGATCCTTGAAGCTGGTCGTCGCCGCCGCCTGAGCCGCGGCCTGAGCCGTTTCCGGAGCCGCCACCCGAGCCACCAGAGCCGCCACCGGAACGCGAGCCGCGACCGCTGCGAGAGCGCCGGCGACGGCGCGAGTTACCGTCGCCGGAGTCGTCGTCGCCAGCGTTGTCATTACCGCCGTTGTCGCCTCCACGGTTGTCGTTGTTGCCGCTGTCATTGTCGCCACTGTTGTTGTCACTGCTGTTATTTTCGCCGCGAGATTCGTCTCTGCTGGCGTCGCCGTCACCCGAATTGTCGCGACCCGTGCGATTTCCACGTCCTGAGGATCGGGCACCGGAGCGGTCCCCACTGTTGTCGTCGCTTGCGCCGGAGTCATCGCCGCCGTCGTTGCGCTTCTTTCCGCGTCCACGGCCACCGCGGCGTCGCCTGCGCGGCGACCCATCGTCGCTGTCGCTGTCGCCGTCTCCACCGTCACGGTCGCGGGAGTGCGGTCCGTTGCCGTCTGCAGAGTCATCCTGCGAGGAGTCGGCCGACGCGGATCTTCCATTGCCGCGCGACTTTTCGCCGGCGGTCGCATCGGCTACATCTTTGTGCTCTGAGGCTTCGCCGGAGTCAGCCTGACCGTTCGCCACGTTTTTCTTCTTGCCGCCACCCGACTTACCGCCGGAACCCTTCTTTTTGGGCTCACTATCGGACTTGCCGTCACCTGCGTCGCTCGAGGATTTCTTCTGGCTCTTGCCCGAGGCGTTGGCATCAGGCTTACGCTTGGAATCCGCAGCTGGAGGCTTGTCTGCGGACGATGCGGGTGGCCCCGCTGGTGCAGAAGCACGTCGCGACTTTGCTGGCTCGGGTGCCTGGAAGACCAAGGCATTAGCGGGTGCTACTGGGGTGGTGTTGTCCTCGCTCAAAGCGGGTACCTCAGATCGAGACGACCCACACATCGCCTCGACATCGTTGTCGGTCATGAGTCACGGTCCGTGCCCATGGAAGTCTTCAGGTCGCGGCGAGCACTCGTAGTCAATACTTAAGCGCCTACCCCCGGTGTCTCCGCTAATGGCTATAGCCAGCGGGACCATGGCGGGACTGGCTGCTCTTCAATCACTGCGAATGTCGCGCGGTTCGCACCCGGTGTGGCTAGGTACTGACCTTCCCCCATTGTGACACACCCACCAGCGAAAGCGTGGACCGCCGTGTCAGACGTGCACAAAGTGCGCCCCTTGCGCCGATACCGAGGTCGCCTCAACGACGGATTTTCGAGAGTACATTGGAGATAGCGAAGCGCCGCCGATGGCACGCACCACCACCGCCCCCCTCAACGGGACTTAGGTCCCGGCAGGGTGGTGCGCCAGCGGCACTAGCGTTAACGTGAGTTCCCGTGAAAGGACACACCTGTGGAAGCCCTTGATCTGGCCCGCTGGCAGTTTGGTATCACCACCGTCTACCACTTCATGTTGGTGCCGTTGACGATCGGACTATCGACCCTTGTGGCGATCATGCAAACAGCGTGGGTGGTCACCGGCAAAGAAAAGTGGTTGCGGCTCACCAAGTTCTTCGGCAAGTTGCTGCTTATCAATTTCGCGCTCGGTGTTGCCACAGGGATCGTTCAGGAGTTCCAGTTCGGTATGAACTGGTCCGAGTACTCGCGGTTCGTCGGCGACGTGTTTGGCGCACCGCTCGCGATGGAGGCCCTCGCGGCATTTTTCCTTGAGTCCACATTCCTAGGACTGTGGATCTTTGGTTGGGACCGACTCCCCAAGAAGGTTCACCTGGCGACCGTCTGGGCGTTCTCGATCGGATCCATTCTGTCCGCGTACTTCATCCTCGCCGCAAACTCGTGGATGCAGCACCCAGTAGGCGCCGAGTTCAACCCGGAGACTGGGCGCGCCGAGATGACCGACATCTTCGCCGTACTGACGAATAGCACCACCCTGGTGGCATTCCCCCACGTGATTGCCACCGCATTCCTCGTGGCCGGTACGTTCGTGGGCGGCATCGGCGTGTGGTGGATGGTTAAGTCCTCGCGGGCGAAGAATGAATCCGATGCGACTATGTACCGCACCGCAGCGCGGTTTGGCGCGGTGGTGATGCTGATCGCTGGGGTGGGGCTGCTCATCACCGGGGACCTGCAGGCCAAGCTCATGTTCAAGCAGCAGCCCATCAAGATGGCTGCGGCGGAGGGTCTGATGAACACTGAGCAGCCGGCCGCATTTTCGTTGTTCGCGATCGGCAATCTTGCCGGCGACGACCCCGCATCCGTCACGCATATTCTCGAGGTTCCCGGCTTGACGTCCTATCTCGCTACCGGTGACTGGAATGCTCCCGTGACTGGGATCAACCAACTCCAGGACACCTACGCCGAACGCTATGGCGCCACCACGCCCGACGGCAAGGTCATCGAATACCGGCCCAACCTGCTGGTGACGTACTGGTCATTCCGCATGATGATTGGGCTTGCCGTGTTCTCGGCGGCGCTAGCGCTGTCGATCCTGTGGTTCACCCGTAAGAAGCAAATCTACGACAAGACCTGGTTTAAGAATCTCGCCCTGATCTCGCTTCCCATGCCTTTTCTGGCGTCGGCGTTTGGGTGGATCTTCACGGAGATGGGTCGTCAGCCATTCGTGGTGGCACCCAACCCGACCGGAAACGACCAGGTCATGCTGATGACTATGTTCGGCTACTCCACGTCAGTGAGCGCCGGCGAGGTCATTACCTCAATGGTGACCTTCACCGTGGTGTACACAATTCTGGGAGTGTTCTGGTTCAAGCTTCAGAAGCGCTACGCCAGCGAGGGTGCGCCCGTCATGGCTCCCCCACCCGACGCCTCCGACGACGAGGCCGCCAAGCCCATGTCGTTCGCGTACTGAGCCGGCTCAACGGACAAGGAGAGATCTAGATGGAACTCGTCAACGTGTGGTTCATCGTTATCGCCGTGCTGTGGACCGGCTACTTGGTCCTTGAAGGCTTCGACTTTGGCGTAGGCATGCTGATGCCCATCGTCGGTAAAAACAACACCGAGCGTCGCGTGGCTCTCAACACCATCGGTCCCGTCTGGGACGGCAACGAGGTGTGGCTACTGACCGCTGGTGGAGCGACGTTCGCGGCATTTCCCGAGTGGTACGCGACCATGTTTAGCGGCTTCTACCTGCCGCTTCTAATGATCCTCGTCGCACTCATCGTGCGCGCCGTGGCGATCGAGTACCGCGCAAAAATCAACGACCCCAAGTGGCGCGCCAACTGGGATCGCGCGATCATTGTCACCGCCTGGGTTCCCTCGATTCTCTGGGGTGTCGCGTTTGCCAACCTGGTGCGCGGCGTGCCACTCGACGCGGACCACGAGTTCATCGGTAACTTCTTCACGTTGCTCAGTCCATTTGCGCTGCTCGGCGGTGCGGTCACGTTACTACTGTTCCTCACCCACGGCGCGATTTTTCTGTCGCTCAAAACCGATGGAATCGTGCGGGAGCGCGCCGAGACACTCGCCAAGCGGTTCGCGCCTATCACGTTGGCCGTCACCGCGGTCTGGGCGATCTGGGCTCAGCTCGCTTATTCGGACGTCGCCTGGACGTGGATTCCGTTGGGAGTCGCCGCTGCGGCACTCTGCCTCGCCTGGTGGTTCTCGATCCAGGAATCCAACGGGCTCGCTTTCGCCGCAAACGCCGTCGCGATCGCCGCGGCCGTGGTCCTCATCTTTGGCACGATGTTCCCCGACGTGATGCCCGCCAGCAACGACGTGGCCAACTCGTTGACCGTCCAGAACGCATCGTCAACCGACTACACGCTGACTGTCATGACCTGGGTGGCTGGCTTCCTCGTCCCCGTGATTTTGATGTACCAGGGATGGACCTACTGGGTGTTCCGCAAGCGCATCTCGGTGCACGATATTCCTGAGCACAACGAACTTACGTTCGCCAAGGATTAGAGCCGCATGCGCCCTTTCGATCCGCGTCTTGTAGGCCGGATCGGGCCAGCGCGCCGCTACGTCATCGTGACGGCCGCGCTGGGCACGGTCACCGCACTGCTCATCCTCGCGCAGGCGCTGCTCATCGCGCGGTTGCTTGCTCCAGTGCTCGCACCCACTGCTCTCAGCGAAGACGGGCTGGGGTGGTGGGGCCGGTTGGTCCCAGAGGGGGCGCGCACGCTCAGCATTGGGCTGGGCTGGCTCGTCGCGGTGGTTTTGGCACGCGCGGCTGTGACCTGGCTGCAGGAACGGCTCGCGCATCGTGCCGGCGTACGCGTCATCAGCGACATCCGGACGCAAGTCGTCGACCATGCAGCGTCGCTTGGTCCGCGCTGGATAGCGCAAGGCGAGGGCGCCTCGGTGACCACCGTGGTGACGCGTGGCCTGGACAACCTCCTCCCCTACTTTGTGCGCTACCTCCCGCAGCTCATGCTGGCCGCGACCGTGACGCCGCTCATGCTGATCGTGGTGTTCGGCCTCGACTGGCTCTCAGCCGTCATCATTGCCCTCACGTTGCCCCTGGTCCCCGTGTTTATGATCCTCGTGGGCCTGGTGACCCGCGAACGCTCTGCACGACACTTAGCGAGCATGGAAATCCTCGCGGCGCGGACCCTCGACCTGATCGAGGGTTTACCCACCTTGCGCGCGCTAGGACGCGAGCGCGGACCCGCGGCTCGAGTGCGAGAGCTCGGGGAAGCCTACCGGGGGGCGACGATGAGCTCGCTGCGCATCGCATTCCTGTCAGGCATGGTGCTCGAACTGCTGACGACCCTCGCCGTGGCGCTCGTCGCGGTCACCATGGGATTCCGGCTGATATCAGGTGATATCGGAATCGAAACCGCCCTGGTCGTGCTGGTTCTCGCGCCCGAGGTCTACTTGCCCATTCGAAACGTGGGTACTCACTTTCACGCATCGGCGGACGGTCTGGCGGCCGCCGACGCAGCCTTCTCGATCCTCGAAGCTCGGGAGCCCGGCTCGCAAACTGAATCGCTAGGCGCGGCGCCGGACCTACGCGGCGCGACGCTGGTGGTGCACGACCTGGCGGTCGCGACGCCAGATGGCCGCCGATGGGCACCCGGGGGCTTAAGTTTCGATGCGGCGCCCGGCATTGTCACCGTGCTGCGCGGGAGCAACGGTGAGGGCAAGTCCACGGCTCTCATGGCACTAGTCGGGCTCCTGGCCCCCGATTCCGGTGCGATCTCCGCCACATATGCCTGGACCGAAGCGGGAGACACCGCGCCGCATCGGCTCGCTGATGCAAGCGCGAGCGTGGACCGCGCCGCTTGGAGTGCCCAATGCGCGTGGGTGCCGCAACGCCCGGACCTTGGCCCCGCGGGCCGCACGCTGAGCCTGGGCCAGCGCCAACGCAAGGCGCTCGAGCGCGCGTTCGCTTGCGGCCGACCAGTGCTAGTGCTCGACGAACCCACCGCACACCTCGACGGCGAGTCGCGGGCCGAGGTGATCGCCCAGATACGCGCCGCGGCGCACGCCGGCGCCACTGTCGTTGTCGCCACGCACGAGGCGCAAATGATCGCCGCGGCTGACGTCGTGGTGGACGTGCTCGACGCGCCGCGGCCCGCAGATCGGCTGACCTCGTGAGCGCGCTACGCAGCGCCATCCGCGAGACCGGGATGCGGCGCTGGCAAGTGATCAAGGCGGTAGCCGCCGGGACGGCAGCGCTTGGCTCCGCGGTCGGGCTGGCAGCGG
>Ga0314772_1001195_pt1 | contig 11992 bp, 8 predicted proteins | sample MetaGCBIW2018_FD_204520 | JGI IMG/M metagenome (GOLD analysis project Ga0314772, IMG submission 204520) | Cryopeg brine microbial communities from Beaufort Sea near Barrow, Alaska, United States - CBIW 2018 | ecosystem: Environmental > Aquatic > Marine > Coastal | place: USA: Alaska | collected... | reverse complement strand
CATAAAAATAACCGACGAAGAATTTGAAAGGTTATCGATTGTTCGGGATGACTTTCATGGGGAATGGAATTATGTAATACAGCCAATTAAAAATAATATGTAAAGTTTATTTCGTTACAATGCCTTAGTGGCTGCTATAAGCATAAATGCAGTCATCCAAATGTGAAGTGATAGCTTACTTCGCTCCATCACAGTTCCACTTTTGAGCGAACTCCGACGTCTACAGCTGCTACATTCAAAAAATTTGCCTCCGCTAAACCAATAGTGCTTCGTATTGGATTTGCAGGTTTTACAGCGAATCCCAACCTTCTCACGATAGGCTTTTAGATAAACTTCACAGCTTTCCTCATCAGGAAAATAATGGACAAAATTGATGATATTCACGGCTTTAGCTATTTGTAACCAAGGAACACGAATTAAAACTATCGGACAAGTTAGTGTCACAAATTGTCTTTATTTTGCTACGTGTGCTTATCCGAATACACATATTAATTAATTTGGCCCACCAGCTAAAATATCGCCGGTAGCTTCATTTTCAAACTTTTTAAAATTTTGCTTGAATGCCTCAGCAAGCATCATCGCCTTCTGATCGTAAGCTGTAGAGTTCGTCCACGTTCCTTTGACATCTAAAAGAGAGCTAGGCACATCGGGACAAGTCGAAGGAACCTGGAAACCGAAATATGGATCAGTACTAAAAGCAGTCTCATCTAATTCACTTTCCAATATAGCAGCTATCATTGCTCGGGTATATTGTAATTTGATTCTAGATCCCACCCCATAGGGCCCGCCAGTCCAGCCAGTATTGATCATCCATACATTCGTCTGATGTGTGTCTAATTTCTCTCCTAGAAGTGAAGCATACTTTGCAGGGTGTAAAGGCATGAAAGCGGCACCGAAACAGGCAGAGAAGGTCATTTTTGGTTCGGTAATTCCAACTTCTGTTCCGGCGACTTTAGCAGTGTAGCCAGAAATGAAATGATACATTGCCTGGTTTTTGTTTAATCTGGAAATGGGAGGGATAACGCCAAAAGCATCAGCAGTCAATAAAAATATATTTTTCGGAATTCCCGCAACTGATGGAATACAGGCATTGGAAATGAAATTTAAAGGATAAGCTGTTCTGGTGTTTTCTGTCACCGACTTATCCTTAAAGTCAATTTCTCTTGTTCCGGGTTTAAAGCGAGTATTTTCTACAATTGCTCCAAACTTGATGGCGTTCCAGATTTCAGGCTCTTTCTCTTGCTTCAGGTCAATTACTTTCGCATAGCAACCTCCCTCGAAATTAAATATCCCCGATTCTGTCCAACCATGTTCATCGTCGCCAATCAAACTTCTTTTTTGGTCTGTGGAAAGTGTGGTTTTTCCAGTACCCGAAAGACCAAAGAAGATTGCCACATCATCTTTTTTCCCCACATTAGCAGAACAGTGCATAGAAAGAACATTATTTTCATGTGGAAGAATGAAATTCAATACTGAAAAAATTCCTTTTTTTATTTCTCCAGCATAGGCTGTGCCTCCAATTAAGATGATTTTTTTTGAAAGGTTTATAATAGAAAAATTTGAACTCCTTGTTCCGTCCTCTTCCGGATTTGCCTTAAAAAAAGGATCACAAATTATGGTGAAATCCTGCTCAAACCCATCCAATTCATTTTTTGATGGGCGAATGAACATGTTGTGACAGAATAGGTTGTGCCAAGCCAGGGTGGTGAATACCCGGATAGAAAGCCGGTGTTGAGTAATTGCGCCTGCAAAGCAATCCCTGACAAATAATTCTTTGCCTTTTAATCCATTTTTCATTTTCTCTAAAAGTGCAGTAAACTTTTTCTCCTCAAACGGAATATTAATATCACCCCACCATACTGAATCTTTGGTAAGTTGATCTAGCACGATGAAGCGATCTTTTGGTGAACGGCCTGTAAATTCTCCGGTATCAGCCATCAAAGCACCTGTGGAAGTAAGGTTTCCTTCACCTCTTTGTAGCGCTAATTCTACTAATTCGGCTGGATTCAAATTTCGATGTAAGTTGGGGTGAGTGAGTTGATCAAGAAAATCTGTCTTTTTGGATAGCGTGTTTTTTAATAATTCTGGCATGATGTAGTTGGGTATATATTCTCAATATTCTTAAGGCAAAATTAAATAATTTATTTTTTAAATTAACAATAATGCCCTTTATTTTTAATTTCAATCGGTTGCATAAAGAAAACAGATTTTTATTTGGATAGAATATTTTATGACTTAACATTCTTGCTCGCTGACTATTATCAGGGAAGGCTTCAAAGAGATCGTCAATAGAATTCAGGCATCAATCCTTTGGAAACAAGCCCTAAAAAAGACTATTATTGTAGAATTATAATCACCCAAATAAACTATCCTTGGAAAAACACCTTACTCCGGAATTTGATGGCCCAACTATTTTTGGTCATCCAAAAGGTCTGATGACCTTATTTTTTACTGAAATGTGGGAGCGTTTTAGTTATTATGGAATGCGAGCATTGCTTATTCTATTCATGACCATGGCAGTTGCCGAAGGTGGACTTGGATTTGATGATCAGACTTCTGGTGCTATTTATGGATTGTATACGATGGGCGTTTATTTGCTTGCTCTGCCCGGTGGCTGGTTGGCTGATCGGCTTTTTGGGTTGAAAAGCTCTGTGTGGTATGGAGGAATTATTATTGCCATCGGACACTTTACGATGGCTCTGCCAGGAATAATTGCTCTGATCACAGGAGATCACAGCATCAAACCTGAACTTAGCACATTAGATACTTCATCGTTTTTTATGGGATTGATTTTGATTGTTATAGGGACAGGCCTATTGAAACCAAATATCAGTTCCATTGTAGGTCAACTTTATCCACAGGGAAGTAATAAAAGAGACGCCGGTTTCTCCATATTTTATATGGGAATCAATATTGGAGGATTCATAGCTCCGATCGCTTGTGGAACTCTAGCGGCTTATGACATGCATCTGGGATTCGGACTTGCAGGATTAGGAATGGTTTTGGGTTTGATTCAGTATAAAATGACTTCAGGTTTACTAGATGGTTTGGGAGATCCGATAGTAGTCACCACCACTGAGGAGATCTCTAAATACAAAAAATTAAAAAGTACGGTTTCATATATAGGATTAGCCTTATTGGCATTAATTGTAGTGTTATTTATGGGGGTGATCCCAATCAATGTTTCCGCTATCGCCGGAGCCTCAGGAGTGATTATAGCCATTGTAGGTTTCGGGTATTTGGGATATGTGATTCTATTTGGAGGATTAAATAAATCGGACAAAAATAAAGTGGGAGTGATTGCAATTTTGTTCCTCTTTTCTGCCATGTTTTGGTCAGGATTTGAACAAGCTGGATCGACTTTGAATTTGTTTGCAGAGCGGTTTACCGACCGCACCATTTTGGGTTGGGAGATACCTACTAGCTATTTTCAATCCGTCAACTCACTATTTATTATTATTTTTGCACCTGTTTTCGGTGCTTTGTGGGTTTGGCTAGGCCGAAGAAATCTCGAACCTAGCTCACCTCTGAAATTTGCCTTTGGCTTAATACTCTTAGGAATAGGATTTTTTGTAATGTATTTCGCTACCAAGATTGCAGCATCAGGTGAATTGGCTGCACCAACTTGGCTATTGATCACTTACTTGTTTCACACCTTTGGGGAGTTGAGCCTTTCCCCTGTAGGCTTGAGCTTGGTGACCAAATTGGCTCCAAAAGGATATACTGGTCAAATGATGGGGATCTGGTTTTTATCTGTTGCCTTGGGAAATTTGATTGCAGGTTTGATCGGTGGAGAAGCAAGTGGAGCTACTGAAGAAGCAGTTGGTAGAATGCCTGACCAGTTTTTATTGATTGTCTATACGGTGATCGGATCGGCAGCCTTACTGCTTATCCTAAAACCTTTCATCCGTAAAATGATGGGCGAGGTGCATTGATTGCAATAGCGCCCATTCACTAGTTTAAAAAGTGGAAGACAGAAGACCGAAGCGATGTTTGCTGCAGATTTTCTCATTCTTAGGAGATATATAAAGAAATAATAAACAATAGCTAAACTGATATATACATTTATTTCACTGTGAAATTCATCTAAACGAACAAAGGCCATCGAATCAATTTCGATAGCCTTTGTTCGTTTTTAATAGGAGTATCGGTGACCTTGCACGTACCAATAATAGGTTTGGTTCTCATCTGTTAAAATCCCCCAGGCCGCCATAGGAAAGGGGGAGTTGCCGAAATTGATCCTCAAGCATTGACTCCTATAATTTACGTGCACCATATAGAATAGTCATATTTTTTAATGTCCTTAAACCAACTCATCAATAGTAAAGGAGTAACTGAGGATAACCATTAAAAAACAACTCACTGGCCACCTTCTTTTTTTGTGACCCAAGCTTTTATATCTGCCAGCATTTGATCGAGTTTTTCTCGATCGTAAACTTTTCCTCCCTTGATGACATCTTCGATGCTTAGCGTATTTGCAATATCTTCTAATGGATTAGAGTTTAGAAGCAATAAATCAGCTTTCTTACCAACTGCCACCTCCCCGAAGCTTTTATTCAAACCAAAGTAATCAGGACCATTAATCACAGAAGCTACAAGCGCTTCCCGCGGGCTTAAGCCGTATTCTACTAATTTCTGAAGCTCTAAATGAATCGCAAGTCCCGGGAAATCAAAGGTATTGAGATAGCCTGCATCGGTTCCAGCTATGATTTTCATACCCGACTGCTGCACCAATGGAATTAAGCCAGCAACTTTTTCAAAACCTTCTTTCCTGGCTTGTTTTTCTTCATTAGATTCGCCAGCCATTCGCTGAATTCTCCATTGGTAGCTTTCCTTTAATTGCGGACCCAAATAATCTAAAATCGTATCGCTTTCAAATTTATTTTCATCCAAATATGCGATGTTGTGACTGATCAATAAGGTAGGGACTATACCTGTTCCTTGTCTAGCCAACTGCTGAAAATTTGCCAGAGCAACTGAATCGCTATAGGTATCTGATTGCATTTTTGCAGCTTCAGTGCCTGAGATTGACCCATCAGCTTGTCCAGCAGAAATCTTACTTTCTAAAGGTGTCGTTGCCCGCATCAGGTAGGATAGATGCTCTACTGTTTTTTGACCAGCCTTTGAGACTTGATCGATTGTCAATGCAGCTGGAATATGTCCCGAAACGCTATATCCTCTTTTTGTTGCGCTCTTTACTGCTTCAAGAAAAAGCTCCGGCTTCAACGTATTGTCCGTGATCTTAATAAAGTCAACCTTAAGCTTATCCAAAGAGTCAAGTGCTCGCTCTAGTTCATCTTCGGTCCCAATCTCCAGATCACCTGGCCAGATGGATTCTATTCCTTCCAATTTGGGACCTGAAGTGAGAATATTTGGTCCCACTCGGCTGCCTGCATTGATTTCATCTCTCCACTGTAATACCTTCAGACTGATGTCTCCTGCAGCATCTCGTACTGTGGTGACTCCAAATGCTAAATAAAGTGATAGAAGTTGTTCATTCTCATCCACATATTCGGCGCCTCCAAAATGTACGTGATTGTCCCAAAGTCCAGGCATCAAATAACTGCCTGTTGCATCGATTTCGGTAGCTGCATGATATTCGTCTGACAACTCCTCATTCCCAATTGCCACTATGCTATCAACTGATATATAGACGAATTGGTTCCCAAAAAGAGAACCCTCTTCGATATTAACAATGGTCACATTTCTTATGAGTAAATCAACATTTTGCTTTGCTTGGCAAGCTGAAAATAACAAACCAATAACTACTAAGTATTTCATTTTTGTAATTAGAATAAGCTTCCCTGAATTGTAGTTGGTTTAGTAGCTTGTATAGTGCCTTTAAGCATTTCTTTGAGCAATTTGATAAATCCAAGATTCCAGTTTTCCTGATGAATTTTGATTTCTTTTCCTTCGTATTCTATAGGTCCCAGCATTTTCTCGTACCCTATAATCATACTCCAAATGGTATAGAAAGTAATCTCAGGCTGCAACTCAGGCCTAATACTTCCATCTTTCATTCCCTGTCTCACTATCATTACTCCAAACTTTGCAGATTCAGTATGAATTTCTAATAACTTTTGAAAATGTACACTCTCTATTGTTTTTGGAGCTATGAGCTTCCTTGTTTCTAGATTATTGTATCGCTTTATAAGATCTAAAAAATTAAGAATAGAATCGTAATAGACTTGATTGTTCTTCGCAAAAATCAAGATTCTATCAAATAGATCTAAAATCATCTCCATTCCGGATTTTCCTTTAGACCGGTAAGTATCTCGAAATTCGTCCTTAAACTGATCGAATGCCTTTCTGGTCAAAGCCATGAAAAGATCCTCTTTATTTTTATAGTAGAAATAAGTGAGTCCTTTACTGATTCCAGCTTTATTCGATACATCTTCCATTCGAGTGGCTTCATATCCTCTGCTGGTGAAAAGTGATACTGCTGAATCTAAAATTAGTTTCTCTTTATTTTTCTCTCCTGCCATTGAAATAGGGTAGTTTAAAAATTATCTTTTAAAGATATTAAACCTAAGTCAAAAAGTTAGCCTAGAATAAAATTTTATTTATTTAAGAACATAAAAAAAGGCATTAGAAGTAATCCACTGCCTTTTTTTAAAGAATGCTTCTCTCTATATAATCTCAATTATGTAGTAGTTTTTCTTGCCTTTTTGTACTAATAAATATTTTTTTTGAAGTAAAGTCAAATTTATATTCTCAGAAGGATCGAGAAGTTTTTCTTTATTAATGCTGACTCCTCCGCCCTGAATCATTTTTTTCGCTTCTCCTTTAGAGGCAAATACAACGCCTTTGGTGATTTCTCCAAAAAGATCCAAAATGGAAGTGAGTGCTGAATACGCTGAGCTTTCAATTTGCACCTGTGGCACACCATCAAATACCTGAAGGAAAGTACGCTCATCAAGTGATGCTAAATCTTCTGTGGATGATTTGCCGAAAAGTATCTCAGAAGCTTTCATCGCCATATTTAACTCTGCTTCTGCGTGAACCATCACCGTTATTTGCTTCGCAATTTCCTTTTGCAAAATTCTCAAATGAGGAGCTTCTTGATGTTCTCTCTCCAAGCTTAGGATAGTATCCTGATCCAAAGTAGTGAAAATTCGGATGTATTTGAAGGCATCGTCATCTGATACGTTTAGCCAAAACTGGTAAAAAGCATAGGGAGAAGTTTTCTGCGGATCCAGCCATACTGAACCTCCTTCAGTCTTTCCAAACTTAGTGCCGTCAGCCTTAGTAATTAAAGGGACGGTAAGTGCGTAGGCGGAGCCTCCACCCATTTTTCGGATCAGCTCGGTGCCGGTCACGATATTTCCCCATTGATCAGAGCCACCAAGCTGAATACTACAATTATGATTTTTCCACAAATGGTAAAAATCATAGCCTTGAATTAGCTGATAGGTAAATTCGGTAAATGATAGTCCATTTCCATCTTCTAGACGTCTTTTGACAGAGTCTTTGGACATCATGTAATTGACTGTGATATGCTTGCCAATATCCCGGATGAAATCCAGAAAACTGAATTCAGACATCCAATCATAGTTATTAACTAAGCGTGCCTGATTAGAATTTCCACCGGAAAAATCCAAAAATTTTGCCAGTTGACCTTGAATACAAGCCACATTGTGATCCAATGTTGCTTTATCGAGTAGGTTTCTTTCAGCAGATTTGAAGGAGGGATCTCCGATCATTCCGGTCGCTCCACCAACTAGTGCGATGGGCAAATGTCCCGCTCTCTGAAAATGCAATAGAGTCATCACTCCAACCAAATGACCTATGTGCAGTGAATCTGCTGTTGGGTCAAAACCAAGGTAGGCTGAGGCCATTGCGCTACTCAGATATTTTTCTATATCAGGGGTCATGTCCTGAAGCATTCCTCTCCAGCGTAATTCTTCAATAAAGGAGTTCATCAATTTTTATTTTTTTCGAATTGCAAATATAGGTTTGTCTGCCGAAGGATAAATATTTCTACTGATAATGATTTAAAATGAATTACAGAATCTTTTCTTCCAAAAGCGGTAAGCTATTATCTTTATTTTATCAGTAAATTATCGCCCTAAATCGATCAATATGAAATTTAAAATGAAACTTCTAGTTATCCTTTACCTCTGCTTATTGAGTAGTTGGGGAGTAGCACAGACAGTTCCCCAATGGATACGATATCCGTCCATATCTCCGGATGGGACACAAATTGTATTTACGTATAAAGGAGATCTTTATACCGTATCAAGTGATGGAGGTGATGCAAAGCAGATTACTTTTCATGAAGGACATGATTATAAAGCAGTCTGGAGTGATGAGGGAAAGGAGATTGCCTTTGCTTCTGACCGATATGGCAATTTTGATGTTTTTTTGATGAATGCTTCCGGAGGTCCTGCAACTAGGCTGACCTATCACTCCAACGACGAAGAACCGTATGGATTTACTACAGATGGGCAGTCGGTACTATTTGGGGCAAGTCGGATGGATATAGCAGAGCATAGACAATATCCTACCGGTTCTCAACCAGAACTATATTCTGTGGGTAAAAAAGGTGGGAGGGTAGATCAGATTTGGACTATTCCATCCGAGTTGGTTCAGGTGAATAAGGATGGTAGCAAAATGATCTATCAGGATAAAAAGGGTGGAGAAAACGAATGGAGAAAACATCATAAGTCTGGAATAGCTCGGGATATCTGGATGTATGATGCCAAAGACAATTCTCATAAGATGCTCACCAGCTATTATGGAGAGGATAGAAATCCAGTCTTTTCACCTGACGAATCCGAAATTTACTACCTAAGCGAGACGAACGGGAATTTCAATGTTTTTGCTTTGACAACAGACAATCCGAGTCAGTCTAAAGCGATCACATCCCTGCCTGACTTTCCCGTTAGGTTTCTGAGTATTTCAGATAATGGATTAATGAGTTTTGGATATGACGGTGAGCTTTATACACTAAAAAATGGAGAGGAGCCTAAGAAGCTTGCAATCACCCTGGAAACTCAAGCAATAGCCAATACCGATAATTTCATCTCAATTAATGGTGGAGTAAGAGAAATGTCTATTTCTCCTAACGGCAAGGAGATTGCTTTTATAGCAAGAGGTGAAGTATTTGTGACCTCAGTCGATGGCACCATGACAAAGCGGATTACAAATAGTCCCGAACAGGAAAGCTCAGTGGAATTTGCACCTGATGGCAATTCTGTGGTCTATGCAAGCGAAAGAGATGGAAAATGGAAAATCTATCAAAGTGCAAAAACGAATAAAGAGGAGCCTTTCTTTTTTGCCTCCACACTGCTTAATGAAAAGATTCTTGTAGAAACTGAGAAAGATGTGTACAGCCCAAAATTTTCCCCTGATGGAAAGCAGATTGCTTATGTGGAAGACAGAAGAAATTTGATTGTGATGGATTTACAGTCTAAAGCTAAGGTAAAGCTGATGACTGATGAGCAACTTTTCACCATGCGTGATGGAGATCAATATTTCACTTGGAGTCCTGATAGCAAATGGTTGCTGGCAAGTTATCGTCCTACGATGGCGAATTCTGAGGTCGTCTTACTGGATGCAAGTGGTAAGCAAGCCATGAAAAATTTGACAAAAAGCGGGTATGGTGATGAAAGCCCGGTTTGGGTAAATGACGGCAAGCAGATGCTTTGGTTTTCGAACAGAGATGGATTAAAAAGCTACGCTACCAGTGGACAAAGTCAGAGCGATGTTTACACGTTATTCTTTGATGAGGAAGCATGGGACAAATTCACACTTTCAAAAGAAGATTTTGATCTGCAAAAGGAAATAGAAAAATCCAATAAGAAAGAAGATGATGCCGATGACAAATCAAAGAAAGATAAGGACGAGGAGAAAAAGAAGGTGACTCCGATTAAGTTTGATTGGGATGGTATGGAAGATCGCAAAGCCAAATTAACCATTCACTCCTCTCAACTTGCAGATGCAGTATTATCTAAAGATGGAGAAAAGCTTTTTTATCTAGCCTCTTTTGAAAAGGGATTTAATCTGTGGAGTACCGAATTGCGCACTAAAGAAACCAAGCAAGAGATGAGTTTGGATGCTGGATACGCAAGTTTGGCTTGGGACAAAGATCAAAAAAACCTATTTCTTCTCAGCGGTGGATCCATTTCCAAAATCAATCCTGAAACGATGAAGAAGGAAGCTATTAAAATTTCCGGTGAAATGTCTTATGACATGAAAGCGGAGAGACAATACATGTTTGATCATATTTGGCTTCGAACAGATGGCATCTTTTACACTCCTGATATGCATGGCGTAGATTGGGATTCGGCGAAGGTTGCATACAAAAAGTATCTTCCACACATTGGAAATGGATATGAATTTTCTGAAATGATTTCCGAAATGTTGGGAGAGTTAAACAGTTCCCACTCTGGAGCGCGCTACTCAAGATCTATCGATATACCTGACCAAACGGCTTCACTTGGAATATTTTGGGATTATAATTATAATGAGGATGGCAGAAAAGTAACTGAGGTTATTTCTGGAGGTCCATTGGACAAGTCTGATATCAACGTAGAGGCAGGTATGGTTTTGACAAAAATTGATGGAGTTGCCATCACCTCTTCTGTAGATTATGCACAGCTTCTGAATAGAAAAGCAGATAATTTTACCCGCTTAGAGTTTACCAAAGTCGGCGCAAAAGAACCTATCCAATTAACGGTGAAGCCTATCACGCTGAGGGACGAAAATCAGTTGCTCTATAAGAGATGGGTGAAAAAAAATCAAGCTGAAGTAGATAGCTTAAGTGGAGGCAAACTAGGCTATGTACATATTCCTGGCATGAGTGATGGACCCTATAGAAATGTCTATGAGGAAATGATGGGAAAATATCATGATACTGAAGGAGTAATTGTTGACACAAGATTCAATGGTGGTGGTGACTTGGTGGCAGATTTAGCCATGTTTTTCACCGGAGAGAAATTTCTAACCTATGCTACTGCTTCAAGAGATTTGGGATATGAACCTACCGCTAGATGGATCAAACCTACACTAGCCATGTTCAATGAGGCCAACTATTCCGATGGACATTGTTTCGCTTCTGGATATACGGATTTGGCGATTGGAAAATCTGTAGGAATGCCAACTCCCGGTACGTGTTCATTTGCAGGGTGGGAGAGTTTACCTGATGGGGGAAGATGGGGGGTTGTCCCTATATCTGCCAAAAATAAAAATGGAGAATGGCTTGAGAATCATGAAACAAAACCAGACTTCGAAGTGAAAAATATGCCTGGAAAAATTGATAATGGCATTGATCAGCAGTTGGAGAAGGCAATTGAAGAATTAATGAAGGAAATTAAATAGGCGGCTAATACTCGTTTAAGTACTGGCTAAGAGTACTATGGAGGTTAACTTAACTCAGAGTCAATTGGAAGTACTACTTAACAATAATAGATAGAATAAAAAGCCTGATGCGTGCATCAGGCTTTTTTGATTACTCAGCAAAAGTGACCTGGTTAATTGAATTTAATTAGTTTAGAGTCAACTGTTTCGTTGATGAAATATATTTTTTTCCCACCAAAAGTCTTCGTTTCTGAATTGTAGGCCGCTATTTGCGCTATTCCATTTGCGGTGGCTGCTAATCCAGAAACCTCAGAGTTAGAAAAGGTGACAGTGTTGTTTTCACTTTCTTTAGTAGCAGTTTTGTTGCCGTCTGACACCACCCATAAGATATTATCACAGTTTGCAGGCACTCCAACAATGCTAATTGTAATTGATCCGGAAATGGAATTTTCACCTGCCAGACCAGTAAATTTCACTATTCCCGGAGCTCTCTTTGAAGTGGTATGCGTAAAAAAAATCAAATCCATTTGCACCTGATAGTCCAGTCATTAGTATCCATCCGAGCAACCCCATATTGCGAGTGGTTTCCTGAATGCTTAAAGTTGCAGGATGAAAAAGACAACCAACGAAGCGTATTATTCCCTCTATTGTAAGTGGCAGGAATCCGGTCAGAGCAAGGCAACCTTTGCCG
>Ga0314772_1001193_pt1 | contig 11999 bp, 9 predicted proteins | sample MetaGCBIW2018_FD_204520 | JGI IMG/M metagenome (GOLD analysis project Ga0314772, IMG submission 204520) | Cryopeg brine microbial communities from Beaufort Sea near Barrow, Alaska, United States - CBIW 2018 | ecosystem: Environmental > Aquatic > Marine > Coastal | place: USA: Alaska | collected... | reverse complement strand
GGTAGTTCTCATCGACATACGTGCGCACCTTCTTCAGGAACTGATGCGTCCGTGCCAGGTTCTCACCGTTGGTGCCCTCCTCCTCGTAGAGGTACGGGACGGCGTCTAACCGGAAACCGTCAACCCCCACCTCAAGCCAGAAAGAAAGCGCGTCAAGCATGGCCTGGTGCACCGCGGGGTTTTCAAAGTTGAGATCCGGCTGATGGCTGTAGAAACGGTGCCAGAAATACTGCTGACGAACCGGGTCCCAGGTCCAGTTCGACGGCTCCGTGTCCACGAAAATGATGCGCGCATCGGGATAGGGCTCGTCGGTGTCATTCCACACATAGAAGTCGCCAAAAGGCCCGTCGGGATCGTTGCGCGAAGCCTGAAACCAGGGGTGTTGATCCGACGTGTGGTTCATCACGACGTCAATCACCACTCGGATACCGCGGGAGTGAGCTGCATCGAGGAACTCCTGGAAATCCTCCATCGTCCCAATGTCGGGCGCGATGGCGGTGTAGTCCGCGACGTCGTAACCGCCGTCCCTGAGCGGTGACGGAAAGAACGGAGGCAACCACAAGCAGTCCACACCGAGCCACTCGATGTAGTCGAGCTTCTCAGTCAGGCCCCGCAAATCACCGATTCCGTCCCCAGAGGAGTCGCGGAAGGATCGGATCAATACCTCGTAGAAGACTGCTGTCTTAAACCAGTCCACGTCGGTGCGATCAATACCGGTGTCAGCGTCATCCATACCCCCACCGTATTCAAGTGATCGGAGTTACGCCAAGCGCCGGGCCGGATTTGACGCTCTTGCGCTGCTGCGAAAATCTCTGCAGCGCAAAAAGTGCTAGCCAGGAGGCAGGGGAACCTCCCGACTAGCACTGGTGGATAGGTGACTACTTGGTGAGGTGCTTGGCCTCATCGAGCGAGAGCTCTTGGGCGGCGAAGTCCTTGTCATCGTCGAAGGACTTGAGACGAGCGACGTACAGGATGATGATTGCGTAGACCGCCTTCGCCAGGATGTCAGCGAGCGAGTAGCCCACCTGCTTGAATACCCACGCGTCTGAGCCGGAGATGTCGAGCAAGGGAAGCAAGTAGGCGATGGGGTAAACACCCCAGCTGAGCAGCAACAGGAAGCGCAACCGGGAGAGCGTCCCGCGTACCGATTCAGGTTGGTTTTTCAGCGACTTGCCAAGCTGGACAAAGAGTACGTAGAGGATGTAAGCGAACGGAATCGTGGAGAGAAGACCGAAGATTCCGCGGACCCCGTTGTCTCCGCTGATCTCGCCGGGGTAACCCAGGATGATCATGAGCGCAGCAGCGGGCATCAGCCTAATGAGTAGACCGCTCTGAACCTTGCGGGCGAGTGCCAGGACCACTACGAGCTCGAGAAGGAGCAGCGGCACCGTGAGGAGCCAGTCCACGTAGCGGTATCCCTCGTTGAATCCCTCACCGACAGCCTGGGTGTACACGCCCGTGCCGCCTGTGGACTCAGTCACGAATGCCGTCTTGAATGAGTCGAAAATCCGGAAATAGTGGTAGGCGGCGATGCCGCACACGACGATCGCCACGGTGATTGCTTGCCGGTAACGGGGCAAGATCCTCGGGAGTGCGATTAGCAAAAAGACCGCAGTGAAGAGCTGAGCCGCGATGACGAGGGACAGGAAGTTGTAAACCGTGTTGAACTGCCCTGCGGTGAGGGAGTCAGGAATCACTGTGTTCTCCAGATGACTAGGGATGAGTATTTCAGCTAGTCAGTAGTTTACTGACTCAGTTACTCACTATATAACTTTCATGGTGACTCGTCCATTACTATGGAGGTATGTCAAAAATATCCCGAGCAGAGGGCACTCAAGTTGAATACACGCTTGAGGGCTTTCCCGCTGCAGCCATCCGGTTCGTGCGTGCGCTAGAGCGCAACCGCGAACTGATTGCCCACGACCACGGCGTTTCGCCGAGCGAGCTAGCCGCACTCTTCCACATCGCTGAGGTAACGAGCACCACACCTAAGGAACTCGCCCGGCACTTGGAAATGACCACGGGGGCCATCACCGCGATATCGACCAGACTCGTTGCAGCGGACCTCGTGCATCGCGTCGACCATCCGACAGACCGGCGCAGCCTATTTCTACAACTCACTCCAAAGGGGCACGATGTCATGGCCCGGATCCACCGTGAGTTCCGAGAGATGATCGCCGCGTCGACGACCGGGCTCACGGCGCGGCAACTGGCTGACTTTGAAGTCTCTCTGAAGACCGTGAGCACACAGATAGCGGAGCGCACCACGCGCTAGTTCCGGGTGCCGCTCTGCCTTGCCTCCAGCGGTCCGCCTACGCCTACGCCGACGCCTACGCCTACGCCGACGCTCAGTCGGCCCGTTCGGCAACTCGTCTGAGCCTGACCAACATCTAGATTATTGTTGCCGGCTATGACGAAACTACCCATGAGGCCTGGCATTTCCCGCCCCTGGTTGGCGCAGAGCGCTTCCGTAGCAGGCGTGGCGCTTCTGCTGCTGGGCGGTTGCGCGTCTGGACCGCAGCGCCTGTACCCGATCCCTGCTAGTGCACCCTTATTCGGGGAGTCGAACACCCTCGCCGTGCGTGTCTATGACATGTCAGGTGGCGGTGGTTGGTACCAGGGACCTGTCCGTATCTATTCCAAAGACAAGGTGCGCGAAAATGTGCGCGGCATCTCTGGTCCGGTCGCGGACGCGGACACGACGCAGAATGTGACGCAGCTGCTCGCCGCACAGAAGGCGGCCCTCGCCGCCGGTGACGCCGACGCCTACCTCGCCACGCTGACGGAGAGCTACGAGCTCAACGGCCGCAACTTGGATCGCCGTTCTCGTGAGATTCGTGAGTGGCTCGCCGCATCCAGGGGGACGCTCGCGCTCACTGATAGCGAAGTCGAGGTGATCGAATCCTCCGATGGCCGCCTACTCGTGGACACCAACCGCACGATCACCGGCACCAAGGACGGCGAACCGTTCGACTTCCAGCCGACCACCCAGGAGTTCCTCGCCATCGACCGCACCAATTTCCGCGAGGCGGGAAACGAGTCCCGATTCTTCCGTGATTTCGTGCAGTCCGACCTCGAAGTTGCGTGACAGGAGTACGTGACCTACCTCCCCCCCTCATATTTTACCGAGCCCAACCGCGAGTTCCCGGCAATCTACCTCCTGCACGGCGTCAATGGCGGAAGTCGTAAGTGGGAACCCCGTGACTTCGACGCCAAGCTCGACGAGTTCTACACATCGAGCGGCCCGGCCGAGTCAATCGTGATCATGCCCGACGGTGAGTCCCTTTGGTACGCCGACGATGAGGCCAACACCCCGTGGCGAAGCATGTTCATCAACGAGCTCATTCCCCAGGTGGTTAGCGAATACCGCACCCTAGCGAGCAGGGACTACCGAGGGCTTTCTGGAGTGTCAATGGGTGGATTCGGCGCGTATTCCATCGGTCTGGCGCACCCCGAGCTTTTCTCTTCGCTTGCCTCGCACATAGGCGCGCTCAACGTCGCACCGTCTTTCTTCGGTATTGTCGCACCGGACGGACCGGCTGCTCATCCGCGTTCTCCCATCGATGACGCCACGGCGATGTCCGCTGATGTCCTCTCGACCTACGACTACTACTTCGACGCGTGCGAGGAAGACGACTACGCGTTCGACGATGCGGCTCGAGGCATGGATACAGCACTCACCACGAAGGGCGTGAAACACACCTGGGCCGTGTACCCACAGTGCCGCCACAACGACGCCTGCTGGATGCCGCACATCGCGGACTCATTCGGCATGCACTCCGATCACCAGCGCGCTGCTGGCTTGCAAGAGGAATGGGTTGCACCTGAACTGGTGATCTCCACTGAGCCGGCTGACGCGAATGAAGCTGGCTGGTTCCGGTCATCGGTGACAGTCACCGCGACCGCCACGGATGCCGACGACGACGGCCCGATGATTGAGTTCACCCTCGATGGTTCTGAATGGTCGGCCCATGCGGACCCGATCGTCATATCCGGGGATGGCGTGCATACGCTTGAGATGCGCGCGAGGTATGCCGCAGGCAACACCTCACCGGTGAAGAAGCGGACAGTATTCATTCATAGCATAGTGCCCCAAGCATCGGCTGTGTTCGACGCAAAGACGCGCACGCTGACGCTTACCGGGACCGATGCGGGAGCCAGAATAGCTGGCCTCGAGTACACGCTGGGTGAGCAGAGCCCCGAGGCTCGCATTGCTTTCACGGCATACACGGACCCGATCGTAATAGGGGCTGATGCGACGGTGGTCAACTTCCGTGCAATTGATGCGGCGGGTAACGAGGGTGCTGTGGAGCGCCTCGACATCGTTGCGGCAACCGCGGTACCGCCAGCCGAGGGCGGAACCACCACCGGAGGCGACACTCCTGGGGCAGGCGTCGACACTCCACGAACCCAAAGCGGTTCTGGTTCCCTTGCACAGACGGGTATGGAGCTGGGTAATTACCCAGCCATGGCAGCACTGCTCCTTGCACTCGGTGCAGGGCTGCTGGTACTGCGCCGTCGTCGGATTCTTGGTGACGCAACTCGACGCGTCACCGAGAGCTGAGGCGCTCGTCTAAGGCGGGACCTGATAGGCGGAGTACGCCCGTCGAGTTCGTCCACACGCTTTAGATAACGCCGTGGCCTGTAGAGGTTCGGGGTGTTGCGGGTAACTACGCCACGGTGTGATTGCTCGTGCATCCCGGACCCCTGCTGCACGCATTTTCTGTCACGCGGCTGGGGTCCCGATCGGTTAGCACTCCCGCTCAACCAAGGCCGCAACTACCGCCCCAGAAACCAATAGGAGCCCGTCCCGAAGGAGGGGCTCCTATAAATGGAAACCCAAGACATCTGTGAACGATGTCCCGCATGTCCGTTACCGCGGCCGCGACCAGGCTGAATCTCTCCCCCGCTGTGTGCGGTCCCAACGCCCGATTTGCCGAATGTAGGGCCAGGAGCGCACGTGGGCGCCGTCATCACGTAACGATCAAGGATATGAACGTGACGACGGCACATGACGAACCCACGCAGCGTGGCGGGACCAGCGTGGCGGGACCAGCGTGGCGGGACCAGCATGCCACCTTAGAAATGACAAAAGCCCCTCGCAAAAGAGGGGCTCTCGTCATCAAATTCCCGAGACACCTGTAAACGATGTCCCGAGACGTCACATTTGTCGGGCTGACAGGATTTGAACCTGCGACCCCCTGACCCCCAGGCGTCCAACGGCGCCCATCTCACCGAAAACCACGTGATTCCGGGGTTCAGATCATGCAGGACACGTCATAAGATGCATGGTTTGCATGATTCTGGTCCCCTTTTGGTCTCCTTCACCGCAGCGAGAACCAGACCTCGATCACCATCGTTTGAAGTACTTGGTGAGGGCTCGATTCGGTTCTCGCTGAACCGCCCCGGGTGGGGTGACCTCTCACGTCAACGATCCGACGCTCAGAACTTCGAACTCACAACGCTTCATGGGACGCGACCCAGAGCATGGAACTGGCAGGCCTTCAAGGTTCGGCGCAAGGGAGTCGACAATCATGCGAAAATTTCGTGGCCGACCGCGGTCGGCACCCGCCCGCCTCATTCAGCAGGTTCCGCCGTCACGAAGCCTTCCTTCGACATCACGCGTCTGCGCCGTGAGTACATGCGTTCCAAGATAGGCACGTTCTTATCCCGGTAGTCGTGAACGATCGCGGGCATAGAGTGCTCCGCTCGTCCACGCGTGATGCGGCCGATCTGCTGAATGACGCGCCCTTTGAAAGAGACCGGGACAGTGAGGAAGAGAGTGTTGAGCGTCGGGAGGTCGAGACCTTCTCCGGCGATCTTGTCGATGGCAACAAGAACGAACGGCTGCTGCTGCGCGTCCATCTCCTCAAGCGAATGCCTGATGTCACGGCGGTTGGCGGCGGTGAGGCGTCCGTGAAGCCGGATCACCGGCGAAGCGCATGATTCCAGCGCATCCGCGAGCGCGTCGACGTGTTGGAGCCTGTTCGTCAGTACGAGGCAAGTGCGTCCCTGGTCGGCTGCTCCTCTGACGTGCCCTGTAATCATTGCGTTGCGCTCGGCATCGGCGGCGAGTTCCGAGTAAATCGCCTGAACGGATGGACCGTCGATTCCGGGTTCCTCGGTGCGGAAGGTCGTCTCATGGACGACCATCTCGCGAGCAGCATGATCGGCGGTGTCGACCACGTGGCGGATCGGACCGCATTGCATCGTGATCAGTCCATTCATCTGATCGGCGCGATAGGGTGTCGCCGTCATCCCCACCCAGTAGTGGACATTGACGTTGCGCAGGGCGGCTTCGGTTGCTGGTGCTGCGACGGCGTGGCATTCGTCGATGATGATCTGCCCGTACTCCTCCAGCATGCTGGGGTCCGCGTTCCGATGCGCGACGGACTGCATCATGATCAGGTCCACAACACCGCGCCGTTTCCGTCGCCCCGCCCCGAGCTGACCAATCTGCTTCTCGGTCAGGCCGAGGAACTGCTGGAGTCGTTCGCGCCACTGGGCGAGCAGTTCGGCACGGTTCACGAGGATCGCCGTTGGCGTCGCGCGTTCGGCGATGAGGGCGCAGGCCATGACCGTCTTGCCTGCGCCTGGAGGAGCGACGAGCACTCCGGTGTCGTGCGCGAGGAGCGCATCGACCGCGCGCAGTTGCTCGTCTCGGAGTTGACCCGCAAAGGTCACCTCAAGACACGCCGGCGCCGTAGCCACTGTCTCGGTCGTTGTCTGGAAGCCTGCGTCCGCGAGGAGCGCTTCGGCTTCGTCGGCGAGTCCCCGAGGCAGGCGCAGTTCGTGCTCGTCATGCTCGAAGCTGGTGACCAGACGCGGCGTGCCGAAGGTACTGAACCGCTGAGCCTGTCTGCGGTAGAACTCCGGATTGGGCACGGACGCCATGTGCTTGAGTTCGGTGATCACAATCCCCGGAAGGAGCTCCGTCGGGATGTGCAGAAACGCATCGCGGCGTAGCCCCAGCTTTCGTCCCGCTATCGTGCGCGCGACCGCCTTGATATTTGATCGCCGCGGCCGTGCACCGAGCGACTCCGCGGGACCCACGCGCGACTCCGCGAGGCGCGTCGAACCGAGTTCAGCGACCCGTTCGACGGGTACGGGCGTCGTCATTGCCAGGGCCGCGAACTGATCCTCATACGGATCCCAGGTCCCGGGATCGACGAACACGGTCGTCCCGCGTCGGCGGCAGTCGCCCTGCAACGGTAGCGCGATGAGATTGCCCAGGCGCGCCCGCCCAGTGGATCGTTCCGGCAGGGTGTCTTGCGACGGAAAGAAACGATCGTAACTCTGAAAATCCATCGTCGGTCGGCGCGCCATGGCGGCGCGCAGAAGGCGCATCCCTGCCGTACGTGCTGTCGCCGCCGGAACAAGGTCCTCGAAAAACATCCAGACATGCGCACCCTCACCGGATCGCGACACTTCGGTGAGCACGTCGATCCTGGCGCGCTCGCACTCCACAACGAATGCTGCGGCATCATGCCGCCACTGCGCGTCGTCGAAGTCGCAGACCAGTAGACGGCACTGGTCGCCAGCAAGCATCGGGTAGAGGCCTGCGTGAAACTCGCGCTCTCCGGGTTGAAAAGCGCCTCGAAGATGCCGCTCCACGGTTCGATTTTCGAGCGGCAGATAGTCCGCAGCGGTCTCGGACCCGGTGTAAAAGCCGCCGCGTACCGCGGGGGCCCAACCTGACTTTCCCGTCCGCGCGCTGGTCCACCGCACCGCGTGGACATCACTCCTGCCGACGAAGCGAGCACGGAACAGGGCGAGCTTTTCGGCACTCGACGATGCTGCCGTCACCGCAGGCAGCAGGCCAGCACGAGCGGGTACAGCCACCAAGACCTTTTCCATCGCGTCTCTCGCGCGCTCAAGTTCTCCGAGCTCGCTGCGAGCCTCCGCGAGGCCCTGCTCCAGTCTCGTGATCCGAGACCTCAAGATGTCGATCTCGGCGTCAGTCAACGGCTTTTCCCCAGGACTGAGAGTTCGGGTCCCATCTCAGATAAGCCACGTTATTTGTCAGGGCAGGTTCGGTGAAGACTAAGCATGCCTGAAGAAGTTCGGCGAAGCTCTCCGGTGTCGACCGTTCGAGTCGTTGCTTTTTACGCCACGTTTCCCACTTGCGTTGTGCCAGCACCGGCATCTCCGCGATCAGTAGTCCGAGGGGTTCGATGTCGACGTGACGGTAGCGGGCGACGGTGACGATCGCCTCGCGCAGGTCTGCTCCGTGGATGATCCTGGACCTCGCGATGGCTGCCATGTCGGTGAAGTCGCGCCAACGGGTGTTCTGCTCACCTCGTTCGATCGCGGTGACGATCTTTTCTGCGAGAACCATGTGGTCTGGGTAGCCAGCGAGCCTGAGCGTTCCACCAAGAAGGAGCGGGAGCACGGCTTCAGTCGGGGCCGGCCAGATCGGATCACCAAAGTTCACGTCGACGTGCAGAGCTACCCGCGCTGTCGCGAGTTGCGCGGTGATCTTGACGCGGACACCGTTGTAATCGGCGTCGTCCCGGATTGGCTCTCCTACTGCGGAGTCCGAGTCAAACTCCAACCCGTCCTCGAGGTGCACTTCGATGATGCTGCGCACCCGTTGCTCGACGTCGGTGATGTCGTTGGTGAATCCGGTGGCGGCGAAGTCGATATCGCGGGTCGGCCGTCGCGCAGCGAATGCCGCCATAAGCACACCGCCCTTGAGTACGAACTCTCCGGCATGCTCAGAGACGGCCAACCGGGCGAGAAAACCTTCGAGCGCGTACAACGTGAAGTACTCAGCAGGATCGCGTCCGTCGCGGCGGGCGAGGTTTCGCAGATCGTTGTATGCCTTCCCAGCAGGAGTGTCTCGTGTCGGAATTGGCGGAGTCATAGGAGCGCCTCGAGCGCCTGGCGGATCCGCGGCTGTGCCTTCGGGAACGATGATGCAACCTTCAACAAGGCCGCCGGCGAGTTCCCTCGGCGGCGCAACCACCGTCGGAGTGCTTCATAGGCGACGTCGCTACCTTCCTGGTGCATAAGCCGGAAGCAGTCCACGATCGTTCTCTCGGACGAGTAGATGGCGAGCTTGAACCCGTTTCCGGCATCGATGTGATCGCGTCCGACGTGGAAGGTTGTCGGGTCGAAGCTGTGCCATGCAACGTGAGCGAGTCCAACGGGATGATGGGTGCCGCGCGGGAGGGCGATATCAGACTCGAACGGGATTGCGTCGCTCAGATCGTGGTGTACGAGCGCACTCGTCAGACACAACGTCGCCTCTTCACGCACAGCCGTTGCTGCAGCGAGCGAGGCGAAGGCAGGGTCGATCTTGTCAGGACGCAGATACACGCCCCGGCCTACTCGTTCGATCTCACCCTTCGCGAGAAGGTCGTAAACCTGGTCTTTCCGCACGCCTGCGATGCGAGCGTCGCCGAGTGTAAACACCGGTGCGAGATTCGCAACCACTACATCCACCTCCCAACTCTGTACACATAAAGGATATCTGTAATGAGTTAGGAGGGCAACGATGTGATGAGGCTCAAAGGATGAAAAGTTACCTTGCCCTCATCTCTCCACTCGGAGTCCGCATCAACACCGACACCTTGCTGGTCGGGAAACGTATCCGCGCACGAGCGAGGTGGACTGACCCGATCTCGGGCGTTCGCAAAAGTCGATCGACAACCGTTGACAACGAAGCGTCCGCATACGAGTTCTTCAACGCGCTGAGAACCCACGTCGGCACGGACCTCGATCCATTCATCGAATTACGCGACTATGCAGATCAGATCGGAGACCGATTCCTCCGCGGAGTGGACATGACTTCCACCGCCTCCGGATACGCTGCAGGTCTTCGGCTCCGAGCCCTACCGGCGCTTGGCCATCTATGTATTCGGGACATCACGACCGGGATCATAGATCGCAGCATCGACCGCTGGGAGATCGAGCACTCCCGTTCGACGATTAAGAACACGATCGCTGCGCTCACGCGAGTTCTCGATGAGGCGGTTCGCGACGAAATTATCACCCGCAATCCGGCAAGAGACCGGGCTCATCGACGGCACCGGATGCAGACAGCACCGAAGCACCAAACGCCCATTCCGTCGCTCACCGATGTCGAGCTGATCGCTGCCGCGTGCGCCGAGAACCACCAAAGCTACGCCGATCACGTCATGATCAGTGCACTCCTCGCAGCCCGCACCTCAGAGGTCGCAGGACTCATGGTCGGTGATGTCGACTGGACGAGCAAGCTCGTCACAATCGAGCGGCAATGCTTCCCCGGCTCAGGTGGGCTGACGATCAAGCCGACGAAGAGCCGCCGGGTCCGCAGGGTTCCGATTATCGAAACGCTCGAGCCGACGCTTCGTCGCCTCACTGCAGGACGCCCGCGCGACTGGCGATTGTTATCTGGCCCGCGCGGAGGTGTCATCACGACCGCAGCATTGCGTAATGCAACCGGCTGGGACGCCCTGGTTGCGTCGCTGGGGTTGCCGGGGTTGCGTCGGCACGACCTTCGGCATGCGGGTGCAACCTGGTTCGCAAACGCCGGGATCCCGATCCACGTCGTGAGCGACATCCTCGGGCACGCGTCCGTCGAGACCACGCGTGCGTACCTACACACTGACGACAGCGCACTGCGGAACGCTGCAGCGCGCATGAACCAGCACCTCCGGGAGGCGGCGATGAGTAGCTAGAAACGACCAAACCCCTTGACCATGTCGAGTCAAGGGGTTCAACGGGTACAGATTGGGTCCAAAATCGGCACGAATGTCGATTTTGCGACCTCATGAAATACCATCTGATCAGGTATTTCTTTTGTCGGGCTGACAGGATTTGAACCTGCGACCCCCTGACCCCCAGTCAGGTGCGCTACCAAGCTGCGCCACAGCCCGTGGCTCGTACTCACCACAGTGTGCACGGTGACCAATGTTACCGTGCCTACCGTCTGTCAGATGACACCTGGGGCCTCCGCTCGGACGTGTACGTAGGACACTCCGGTAGCGGTGAGCCATACCTCCATGAGAGAGCGTCCCCCCAGGCAGATTCCATCTAATCGCAACCTCCCCACCCCGCCTCGCCTCCGCAGATCTTTTTCGATTAGCGTTGCGCGCGGCACCGTCTGGCCGTCCCCCGAGCACGGTCCTTCTGGGGTCAAAACGTGCCTAGTGCGTGGCGTCGTAGTAGTCACGGGGGTCATAGACAGCATCCACAACGCTCAACGGCCTCCAACGGTGGAACACGCCTCGACCTTGGTTGCCCGTGCCGTCCGTCGTGTTCCCCTCGTAGAACCAGGCACCATTGCCGGACACCTTATCGACAATGGCGGTGTGCGAGGCGCCCTGCCCTGTACGCCAGTTGATGAGTACTACATCACCCTGGTGAAGGTCGCGGAGGCTAACATTCCAGTCAAGAACTCCCGCGGCTTTGAGCTTGCCCACGTAGGTGTCCGATACCTTCGACGTGTACTCGGGGGCGGAGAAGTATTTTGCCTTAGGCACGTAGCCCGGATACCCTGCCTTCTCGAATACCCACGCCACGTATACCGAGCACCAAGCGGAGTTGCCTCCCACCCAATCGTTGAACTTGTTGTCACGCCAGCCTGGCTCGCGGTAGCCCACCTGCGACTTAGCGACGGAGGTGATCTCGCTCGCCTTCCACGGAACCTTGGGCGCGACGTATACAGGGGCCTTGAACGACGACGATCCGTACCCCCGGAACAGGAACGCGGCCGTCGCTGCGCGTGAGGTGCCTGCATACGGCCTGAAGGTTCCGTCGGAGTAGCCCTTAGCCATCCCGCTGTTTGCGAGCCAGGACACTTCCTTGAAGAACTTCGAGGAGGTCTTCATGTCCTTGAACTGAGACGTTTTGGGTGCGGTATAGGACGGACCACCGTCGTAGCGGTCAAAGCGGTAAAGGAACGCCGCCATGGCGGAGCGAGAGATGGACAAGTCGGGACGGAACGTCTTGTTCGGCCACCCTGTGGTGATTCCCGTCTCCTCCAGCCACACGATCTGCTTGTAGAACTGGTC
>Ga0314772_1001188_pt1 | contig 12038 bp, 11 predicted proteins | sample MetaGCBIW2018_FD_204520 | JGI IMG/M metagenome (GOLD analysis project Ga0314772, IMG submission 204520) | Cryopeg brine microbial communities from Beaufort Sea near Barrow, Alaska, United States - CBIW 2018 | ecosystem: Environmental > Aquatic > Marine > Coastal | place: USA: Alaska | collected... | reverse complement strand
CGAAGCACTTGCGATACGCGGGTGAACTGCGGTTAAGCCACCGGGATTCGAGCCTTGACGAACTGGGACATCATGCTGACCCGCCAATGACTAAGGATGCTGTTGCTGGTCGCATTCGTCGCCTGTTGGCGATGGCAGACAAGCGTGCCAGCGACATTGGCATTGCCGGAACTGAGGCAAACCTGCCTGCTGAGCTGGAGGAAGCTTAGCGTTCGATCCATGCGGCACGAGTGTCGGATGGACGTGGTTAGACTGGAGTTTCTCGCCTGCTCGTGCTTGCCAGCCGCGCAGGCCTCAAGATTCTAGGAGGACTTCCGATGGCTGAATACACCCTTCCCGAACTTTCATATGACTACTCGGCGCTCGAGCCAAGCATCAGCGCGATGATCATGGAGCTGCACCACAGCAAGCACCACCAGGCCTATGTCACTGGTGCGAACGCTGCAATCACAGGTCTCGCTGAAGCGCGTGACTCTGGAAACCTTTCGAACGTTAACAAGCTCGAAAAGGATCTCGCCTTCAACCTGGGTGGGCACATCAACCACTCGATCTTCTGGACAAACATGTCCCCGAACGGTGGAGATAAGCCGACAGGTGACCTCGAGAGCGCGATCAACGATCACTTTGGATCGTTTGACAAGTTCACGGCACACTTCACTGCGACCGCGATGGGCGTGCAGGGCTCCGGTTGGGCCGTCCTCGCATGGGATTCAATCGGAGAGCGGTTGATTATCGTTCAGTTCTTCGACCAGCAGGGAAACTTGCCAGCCGGTATCGTGCCTCTCTTGATGCTCGATGTTTGGGAGCACGCGTACTACCTCGACTACAAGAACGTGCGTGCTGACTACGTCAAGGCGTTCTGGAACATCGTTGACTGGGCCAACGTTCAGGACCGTTTCAGCGCAGCGCGCTCGAAGACAAACGGTCTGCTGCTACTCTCATAGCGGCATGTTTGCCGGGTTAGGCCCCGGCTTTAGGCCTGTCTCCGCTAGATGTAACACCCCCACCACTAGAGCACGACGCGTCCTAGACGCCTGATTTTCTGGAGCAACAGTGAGCGTAAAAATCGGTATTAATGGTTTCGGTCGCATTGGTCGCAACTTCTTTCGAGCGGCTATGGCCAAAGACAGCAACATGGAAATCGTTGCGGTCAATGACCTCACAGACAACAAGACTCTCGCTCATCTCCTCAAGTACGACACGATCACCGGGCGTCTCGACGCCGAAGTGACGTTTGACAACGAGCAAATCGTCGTCAACGGGACCGCGATCAAGGTATTCGCCGAGCGCGACCCCTCCAACCTCCCGTGGGGCGACTTGGGTGTCGACATCGTGATCGAGTCAACCGGTCACTTCACGAAGGCGGCTGACGCAGCAAAGCACATTGCCGCTGGAGCCAAGAAGGTTATTGTTTCCGCTCCCGCCTCCGGCGACGGCGTTGCCACTGTTGTGCTCGGAGTCAACGAGTCCAGCTACGACCCCGCAATCCACGACATCATCTCAAACGCCTCCTGCACGACCAACTGCCTCGCGCCGTTGGCGAAGGTGTTCATGGACAACTTCGGGATCGACACCGGGTTCATGACAACGGTTCACGCGTACACCGCTGACCAGAATCTTCAGGACGGTCCGCACGGAGACTTGCGTAGGGCTCGCGCTGCTGCTCAGAACGTCATTCCGACGTCGACAGGTGCAGCGAAAGCTCTTGGCGTGGTTATCCCTGAGCTCGTTGGAAAGCTCGACGGTTACGCACTGCGCGTTCCGGTGATCACTGGTTCGATCACTGACCTCACGATTACGACGTCATCTGAAGTCACTGTCGAGAAGATCAATGCCGCGTACAAGGCCGCAGCTGAAGGTCCCCTCAAGGGCATCCTCAAGTACACGGAAGACGAGATTGTCTCTAGCGACATCGTGGGTGACCCTCACTCCTCGATCTTCGACGCCGGTCTCACCAAGGTCATCGGTAACCAGGTAAAGGTTGCCTCGTGGTACGACAACGAGTGGGGCTACTCCAACCGTCTCGTAGACATCGCAGAGTACGTCGGCGAACGTCTCTAAGCCGCGACAAACATAACCCCCGACGAATATGAGCCTTAGAACTCTTTCTGCGCTAGCGGATCTCCGCGGTAAACGCGTCATTGTCCGTTGTGACCTCAACGTCCCCTTGAAAGACGGCGAGATCACGGACGATGGTCGCATTCGCGCGTCCCTTCCCACCCTCAACAGACTCCTCAATGAGGGTGCACGTGTCGTCATCGTGTCGCATCTCGGTCGGCCAAATGGTGAGCCCGATGCGCAATACAGCCTCGAACCTGTCGCACACCGGCTTTCGGAACTTCTTGGCAAAGCCGTCGTCTTCGCTAAGGACACCGTCGGCCATGCGGCTCAGGAAGCTGTAGCGGAACTCAAGGACTGTGACGTAGCGCTGCTTGAGAATCTGAGATTCAATTCGGGCGAAACATCCACGTCAGAGACTGAACGCGAAGAGTTCGCGGGCAAGCTTGCCCGCTTCGGAGACGCGTTCGTCTCTGACGGTTTCGGCGTCGTGCATCGCAAGCAAGCAAGTGTGTTCGAGCTGGCAAAGATTTTGCCAAGCGCTGCTGGAACCCTCATCGAGACCGAGCTTGAGGTTCTAGAGCGACTGACGGTCACTCCTGAGCGGCCATACACGGTCGTTCTCGGTGGCTCCAAGGTCTCAGACAAGCTCGACGTCATCGGCTCGCTTCTGCCTCGTGTAGATTCGCTGCTGGTCGGCGGGGGAATGCTGTTTACTTTCCTTGCAGCGCAAGGGCACGCGGTAGGTGCGAGCCTCCTGGAGGTCGATCAACTCGATACGGTCAAGCGATACCTCACCCAAGCCGAAGAGCTCGGTGTCGAAATCATTCTCCCCACTGATGTTGTGGTGGCGGAGTCGTTTGGGGCAGACGCAGCTCACACGGTGACTGCTGCAGATTCGATTGAGAACACAGAATTTGCGTCCTCGGGGATCGGTCTTGATATTGGCCCCGAAACGGCGACGCGGTTCGCAGACGTGATCCGAGCATCCAAGACGGTGTTCTGGAACGGACCGATGGGAGTCTTCGAATTCCCCGCCTTCGCTGCTGGCACGAAAGCGATCGCGCAAGCGCTAACCGAAACTGAAGGTTTTGGGGTAGTCGGCGGAGGTGACTCCGCAGCTGCAGTTCGTGCATTGGGTTTCGATGACGATCAGTTTGGTCACATTTCTACGGGTGGTGGAGCGAGCCTCGAATTCCTCGAAGGTAAGCCGTTGCCCGGACTGGAGGTACTTGGATGGCACAGCTAGAGCGCGTTCCGCTGATTGCGGGAAATTGGAAAATGAATCTTGACCACCTCCAGTCGATTGCATTCGTGCAGAAACTGGCCTGGACACTGAAAGACGCGAACCACGATTTCGGTGCCGATGGCGCCGAGGTTGTCGTGTTCCCGCCGTTCACCGACCTTCGCTCGGTGCAGACCTTGATTGCAGCGGACAAGCTCGACGTTCGCTTTGGCGGTCAAGACCTCTCAGAGCACGAGTCGGGTGCCTACACAGGCGAGATCTCCGGAGCATTCCTCTCGGCTCTTGACTGCCGCTACGTCCTTGTCGGGCATTCAGAGCGTCGCACCATGCATGGTGAAACCGATGATCAACTGTCACGCAAGGTTGCGGCTGCCATAAAGCACGGGCTTGTTCCGGTTCTGTGCGTCGGAGAAACGGCGGAGGACCTCGAACAACACGGTCCAAGCGCGGTGCCAGTCGCTCAGCTCAAAGCAGGTTTGGCAGGGATCTCTGGTTCGTCCGAAATCGTGGTTGCTTACGAGCCGGTATGGGCGATCGGTTCCGGCAAGGCCGCGACGCCAGAGCAAGCGGAGCAAGTCGCGAGTCGACTTCGCGAGACGCTCGCAGAGGTTCTTGGCGAGGAAGCTGCAGCAGCGACCCGAATTCTCTACGGTGGTTCGGTAAAGTCCGCGAACATTGCTAGTTTGATGCGAGAGCCCAATATTGATGGTGCTCTTGTCGGCGGCGCGAGTCTCGACGTTGCAGAGTTTGCAGCCATTTCGCGCTTCTCCAAGCACGTCGGCACCTAGACGTTATACTGTTCGAGGCCTGTACGGCCTGTTCGAAAGGTTCTTTGTGGAAATTCTCCAAGTTGTGTTGCAGATCTTGCTCGGTATTACGAGTTTGCTGCTCACACTTCTTATCCTGCTCCACCGCGGTCGCGGTGGAGGCCTCTCCGATATGTTCGGCGGGGGAGTGACATCCAACCTTGGTGCGTCGGGAGTTGCCGAGCGCAACCTGAACCGCATCACGGTGATACTCGGTGTCGTGTGGATCAGTTGCATCGTCGTTCTTGGCCTCATTACCAAGTTTGACGGCGCTTAAGAACCTCCAGCCTCAGCAAACAAAGGAACACAGTGGCATCAGGCGGTAGTGCAATTCGCGGATCGCGCGTTGGCGCAGGTCCCATGGGTGAACAAGATCGTGGCTTCCACGCTGAACGCATTCAGGTTTCGTACTGGGATGCGCGCGGCAACGAGACGGTGCGATCTTTCGCGGCAAGTCTTCCCGAAGACGAAATTCCTGAGACGATCGACTCGCCGTCGACCGGCCTGCCGGCTGGGCGCGACAAAGCGAACCCGCCTTCGGTGGCGAAGCTTGAGCCTTACAAGACTCACCTCGCCTACGTAAAGGAGCGTCGGAGCGACGAAGAAGCTACTGAGTTGCTCGAAGAGGCGCTCGTTCAGCTTCGTACCCGTCGGGGAACTGTCAGTTCCTAGCGTCTTAGTTTCACAGGATTTCGCGTCGTTGCGACTGTCCTGACGCAAAAGTTTCCACAGTGTACGTGATGGGGCCCCAACTGAATCGGTTGGGGCCCCATCACGTGGTTAACGAGTCTTAGTGTTCGTCAGTGGAATCTGCGCTAGTCCAGAATTCGCCAGGATCGATCAGAGAATCCGGCACTTGAGCTGCGGCATCCGAATCGACAAAGAACAATGTCTTACGTCGACCCTCAAGGCCTGCTGCAGGAACCTCGTTGTAGCTTGCTCCCGCGAGAGTTAACCCAAGCGCCGAAGCCTTATCCGCGCCCGAGACAACTGCCCAGATACGCACCGAAGAATTGAGCACGGGCAGAGTGAGACTCAAGCGCTCGCTTGGGGGCTTGGGGGAGTTGAGGACAGCAATCACCGTTGGTACAGTTTCGCGGATGCCTTCTCGTTCAGGAAAGAGGGATGCGATATGCCCGTCCGGGCCGACTCCCAGAAAGACGATGTCGAAGTTAGGGTACTTACCTGAGCGTGCTGCATGAGCAGCCAACTCGTCTGAATAGGCTGATGCCGCATCATCCAAACTCAAGTGTGAGTCTGAAGCGGCGAAGGGATGCACCCGAGAAGGGTCAACCGGCACGTGGTCAAGCAATGCTGCCCGTGCTTGAACATCGTTGCGCTCAGCGTCACCCGCTGGAAGCCACCGTTCGTCGCCCCACCAGAAGTTGACTCGCGACCAGTTGACCGCGTCACGCTTGGGCGAATGGTTGATCGCCTCGAGCACGGCTTGCCCCATTGTTCCGCCAGTCAGGACAATCGTCGCTTCGTCAAACTCGGCAATGATCTGCGGAACCTTCGAGAGGAATCGATCCGCTACCGCTTGAGCGAGCGCTGGCTTCGTCGGATGAACAATTGCGCGACGCTCGTTACTCACTAGATCTTCGCTTTCGTAGAATTGGCAGCACGCGATGCTGTTATCTCGCTGACACCGCGACTTACGACCTGCCCAAAGAGACTATCGGGATCGAGGCGTCGAAGTTCTTCAGCGAGACAATCGCGCAGGCTGCGGCGCGGCAACGAAATGTCGTGGACGGGTTGATTCGGTTGGGTCAGTGTTGCGATGCTCGCCATGTTTCGTTCCAGGGTGATCGTTCCAGACTCCCGTTCGAGAACAACAGAGTGAATTCCCGTTGGAACAGGGGAGCCATCGGCGACGTTGAGGGAAACCTCGATTTGAAGCTGCATTTGCAGCCATGCAGCGAGCAGCAGCGTTGATGGGGAATCGGCCGCACCGCTTACGGTTACCGCGGTGATTTGCTCATAGGGAGGTTGGTCGAGCACCGCTGCGAGCTGTGCTCGCCAGAGCGTCAATCGTGTCCAAGCGAAGTCTGTGTCGCCGGGAACGTAGGTCTTACACATCCGGTACATCGCATCGAGAGGGTTGGCGCTGGCGGCAGCATCGGTAATGCGGCGCTGCGCTATCCGGCCGAGCGCCGACTCAGAGGCGTTGGCTGGAGATTCGCCTGGCCACCAGGCGACAACTGGCGCGTCCGGCAGCAGCAGCCCTGCTACAAGGCTTTCCTGATCGAGTGCGGCATCACCATGTGCGGTGACAACAATGACCTCGCTTGCGCCAGCATCGCCACCGACGCGGATCTGGGCATCGACTCGTGATTCCTGATTACGAGCGTGCTCTGACGTATCTCTCGACACGACAAGTACGCGCATCGGATGCTCACGCGAAGCGTCGTTCGCTGCCGCGATCGCTTCTTCTTCGTCACCAAGTTCTGTCGCAATGACCAACGTCAGGACGCGTCCGAGGGCAACGGCGCCGCCATCTTCGCGAATGCGAACAAGAGCCTTTGAGATCTTGGCCGATGTTGTATCAGGTAGATCAACGATCATGGTCGTCTCCAAACTCGTCCATCGCGTTCCATGAGATCGTCAGCTGACTGTGGACCCCAGGTTCCCGGACGATACTGTTCTGGTGCGCCCTGCGATGCCCAGAATTTTTCGATGGGATCAAGAATTTTCCAGCTCAACTCGACTTCTTCGTGTCGCGGAAACAGCGGAGGGTCCCCAAGGAGGACGTCAAGGATTAGCCGCTCGTATGCCTCTGGACTGGCTTCTGTGAACGCGTGACCGTAGCTAAAGTCCATGGTTACGTCTCGCACGTGCATCTCTGCACCCGGAACTTTTGACCCGAAACGAATCGTTACGCCCTCGTCAGGCTGCACCCTAATGACGAGGGCATTCTGACCGAGAGCAGAGGTACGGCTCTCTTCGAAGAGATATTGAGGCGCACGTTTGAAGACAACCGCGATCTCAGTAACGCGCCGGCCTAGGCGCTTGCCCGCCCGCAAGTAGAACGGCACACCTGCCCAGCGGCGGGTACCGATGTCGAGCCGGATTGCCGCATACGTCTCGGTGGTCGATTCTGGATTCATTCCGTCTTCGTCTAAGAACCCAGCAACTTTCTCACCACCCTGCCAGCCACCGGCGTACTGGCCGCGGGCTGTGTGCTCAGAAAGGTCTGCTGGCAGCCTCACTGCCGACAGAATTTTCTCTTTCTCCGCGCGAAGATCCGCTGCGTCGAAGGACACCGGCTCCTCCATCGCGGTAAGCGCGAGTAGCTGCAAAAGGTGATTCTGGATGACGTCGCGTGCCGCGCCAATTCCGTCGTAGTATCCAGCGCGGCCGCCAACACCAATGTCTTCTGCCATCGTGATTTGCACGTGGTCAACGTGGTTGGAATTCCACAGGGGCTCGTAGAGTTGATTTGCAAAACGCAGCGCCAGGATGTTCTGCACTGTTTCTTTGCCAAGGTAGTGGTCGATCCGGAAGACGCTGTCGGGTGGGAACACCGATTCGACGACATCGTTTAGCTCACGAGCCGTCTCGAGGTCGCTGCCGAATGGCTTCTCAATAACGACCCGGCGCCACTGTCCATTGACCTGTTCAGCCAGTCCAGAGCTACGAAGCTGCTCGGTGACCTGGGGGAAGGACTTCGGCGGAATTGAGAGGTAGAAGGCATGATTGCCCATGGTGCCGCGTTCACGATCAAGTTCATCGAGGGTTGACTTCAAGCGTTCAAAGGCTTCGGCGTCGTCAAATTCACCTTGAACGAAGCGGATGCCTTGCGCTAGCTGCTTCCAGACATCCTCGTGAAAGGGAGTTCGCGCGTACTGCTTGACAGCATCGTGAACAACCTTCTCGAAGTCCTCATGCTCCCATTCGCGTCGCGCGAATCCCACGAGAGCGAATCCAGGCGGAAGTAGCCCCCGATTGGCGAGGTCGTACACTGCCGGCATCAACTTCTTGCGTGATAGGTCGCCTGTGACGCCGAAAATCACTAGCCCACTCGGACCCGCAATGCGATTGAGCCTGCGGTCAGAGCTTATTCGCAACGGGTTAACGTCGGCACTGATCTCAACGGGGGGCATGCTTCTCCTCTATGTGCTGCACGAGCGTTCTGCAGCTATCCGATCGCGTCAAGCAAAAGTGGCAGCGAAACCTTAGGGTTCGATACCGTCAAGCTCAATACGGGTCGGCCGTGCTCAGCGAGTACGCTGGCGTCTCCTGCTGCCTGCGCGCGGATGAACTGCCCGAAAGTGAACGGGCGGTCGGGAATCTGCAGATCAGTGTCCTCAACGGTAATGATCTGCAGGAACACGCCGACAGCGGGTCCGCCCTTGTGAAATTGTCCGGTGGAGTGCAAGAACCGAGGGCCCCATCCGAAAGTAACCGGACGCTTGGTGCGTGCGGCTGCACGCTCACGGATCTTAGCCAACTCGGGATAAGCGACACGATCGGCGTACGCCTGAATCGCGACGTAACCGTCATCATCGAGGTACGAAAGGAGCGTGGAAACTACTCCGGCGAGATCGCTGCTGCCTGACACGACGTCGTCGGTGCCGCGAACCTCGATGTCTCCGACCGTGAATGTCGGCTCCTGAGGCGGAGCAGGGTTGTCGATGAGTTCGCGGGCAGCAATCTTCGCTGCCTCGACATCGGGCTGGTCAAACGGGTTGATTCCGAGAATGCGTCCCGCAACGACCGTCGCGTACTCCCAGAGGAGAAGTTGGCCGCCAAGTGACCCGGCGATCTCGATCTCGCCTTCAAGAACTTCCTTGGTGTCATCCCAGTCGCTAACGAGACGGACCACTTGCAAATCGTCGAGGTCTTCGTCGAGTTCAGGGGAGTCTGTGCGCAAAACGACCGGAAGGATTCCTGTGCCCTGCTTGCCAGTTGATTCGGCAATGAGCTGCTCAGCCCAGTCCCCGAAGCCCAAAATATGGGTTCCGTCGGAGACGATGCCGAGTTTGTCCTTGAGCGGGTCGGCTCCGGCAATTGCTGCACCCAAGATCAGTCCTGGGTTGTGCCGATCATCCACAGCCAGCTCAACCATGACAGCTTCTGCTTCGTCAAGAAGCTCGTTGAGGTCAACGCCAGCGAGTCCAGACGGTACGAGACCAAAAGCGGTCAACGCTGAGTAGCGACCGCCAACGTTGGGGTCGGCGTTGAAAACACGGTATCCGGCTTCACGGCTCGCGACATCCATGGGCGAACCAGGATCGGTGACGATAATGATGCGTTCCCGCGGGTCGATTCCCGCATCAGTGAAGTACTTCTCATAGATGCGCTTTTGCGAGTCGGTCTCGAGAGTCGAACCGGACTTCGACGAAATGACAACCGCCGTGGTCTTTAGGCGGTCACCAAGGGCGCTAAGAACCTGCGCAGGGTCAGTGGAGTCAAGAACTGTGAGTTCTACACCGTACGTGCGTGTGATGACTTCGGGAGCGAGCGAAGATCCGCCCATTCCCCCCAAGACGAAGTGATTGACGCCATCGGCGCGCAGCTTGTCTCTTAGCGCATAGATGTCATTCACAAGCGGTCGGCCGACCGAGACAGCTTCAACCCATCCCAGCCGTTTCGACGACTCCTCTTCGGCCTCGGGGCCCCACAGGCTTGCGTCTCCACCGGTGATTCGGCTGGCGACGAGCTCGTTAACCAGTTGCGGCATTATCCGATCTACCGCATGAGCTGCGGCGCCAGAGACTGCGATCTTGACACTCATTTTGCGGCCTCTAGGGCGGCTGACACGGTGTCGAGCAATTCGTTCCACGACACGATGAACTTCTCGACTCCCTCTTTTTCGAGAAGTGCCGTGACTTCGTCGTAGGAGATTCCCAGTGCGGTTAGAGCATCAAGAGTGATGTTCGCTTTGTCGTAATTGGCGGTGACCAATTCACCGGTAATGACGCCGTGGTCGAACGTCGCTTCGAGAGTCTTCTCTGGCATCGTGTTGACTGTTTCGCCGACCGCAAGCTCGGTCACGTACAGAGTGTCCGGCAGGCTAGGGTCCTTCACACCAGTGGATGCCCAGAGTGGACGCTGCTTGTTGGCACCGGCAGCGAGTAGCGCTGCGGCACGATCAGTCGCAAACGCCGCTTCGTACAGCTGGTATGCGAGTCGCGCATTGGCGACTCCAGCCTTGCTCTTGAGCGCCGTTGCAGTGTCAGTACCGATTGCATCGAGACGCTTATCGATCTCAGTGTCGACGCGTGAGACGAAGAACGACGCTACCGAGTGGATCTTCGAGAGGTCGTGGCCCGCGGCCTTCGCCTTCTCTAGTCCGGTCAAGTAAGCGTCGATGACGTCGCGGTGACGGGCCAAACTGAAAATCAGCGTGACATTGACGCTGATGCCTGCAGCGATCGTTTCGGTGATCGCCTCAAGTCCTTCAACAGTCGCCGGAATCTTGATCATTGCGTTCTCACGAGCGACCTTTGCCCACAGTTGCTTCGCCTGAGCAATCGTGCCGGCGGCGTCGTGAGCGAGACCGGGTTCAACCTCGATCGAGACACGGCCATCGCGGCCTCCCGTAGCGTCGTAGACCGGGCGGAAGATATCGCTGGCAGCAGCAACATCATCAGTCGTGATCTCGAATACCGCTTCGGTGACGCTCTTGCCTTCTGACGCCAAAGTAGCGACCTGTTCGTCGTACGCCTCGCCCTTGGCCAAAGCCGTGGCAAAAATGGTGGGGTTCGTCGTTACGCCAACAATGTTGCGCGACTCGATGAGCGACTCGAGTCCACCTGAGTTGATTCGCTCGCGTGAAAGGTCATCAAGCCAGATGCTCACTCCAAGATTGGAAAGTGCCGTGGTGGGGGTTTCGTTAGTCATTCTTGTCTCCTATTCAGGATTGCCTAAACGGCATCCAGAGAATCGCGTGCGGCGGCCACTACGGCCTCGGTGGTGATGCCAAACTCACGGAAGAGCGTCTTGTAATCAGCAGATGCACCGAAGTGCTCAATCGAAACACTGCGGCCAGCGTCGCCAACATAGTTGCGCCATCCAACAGAAAGTCCTGCCTCGACGGAAACTCGTGCACGCACAGTAGAAGGCAAAACAGAATCGCGGTATTCCTCGGTCTGCTCCTCGAACCACTCAAGGCTCGGTGCGGAAACGACTCTGGCGTTGATGCCGTCTGCGGCAAGCGCTTCGCGAGCTTCAACGGCGAGCTGAACTTCAGATCCAGTAGCGATCAGGATGACGTCGGGGCTGCCGTTTGGCGCTTCTGCAAGCACATACGCTCCACGAGCTACGCGAGATGCCGACGCGAAGGTTTCGCCGGTTGCGTCGCCATCTCCACGTTCGAAGACAGGCACGTTCTGGCGCGTGAGAGCGATTCCAGCGGGGCCGTTACGGCGTTCCAGGATCGTCTTCCACGCCCAGGCTGTTTCATTGGCGTCAGCGGGACGTACAACGTCGAGACCTGGAATCATGCGCAGGCTTGCAAGTTGCTCGATTGGCTGATGAGTTGGACCGTCTTCGCCGAGTGCAACGGAGTCGTGAGTCCAGACGAAGATCGACGGAACGGCCATGAGCGCAGCCAAACGAACCGCAGGACGCATGTAGTCGCTGAAGATCAAGAACGTGCCACCGAATGCACGGGTGTTTCCATGCAGAACGATTCCGTTGATGATTGCGCCCATTGCATGCTCACGGATACCGAAGTGAAGCACGCGCCCATACTCGTTGCCGCTCCACTCTGACGTGGAGTGCTCGCTGGGAATGAATGACGCGCCACCAGCGATGGTGGTGAGGTTTGACTCTGCAAGGTCGGACGAGCCGCCCCACAGCTCGGGGATCAGTGCGCCGAGAGCGCCGAGTACTTTGCCGCTTGCCGCACGAGTTGACACGTCCTTGCCGGCTTCGAACTGGGGGAGTGCTTCTTCGATTCCTTCAGGTAGTTCACCCGAGAG
>Ga0314772_1001186_pt1 | contig 12045 bp, 10 predicted proteins | sample MetaGCBIW2018_FD_204520 | JGI IMG/M metagenome (GOLD analysis project Ga0314772, IMG submission 204520) | Cryopeg brine microbial communities from Beaufort Sea near Barrow, Alaska, United States - CBIW 2018 | ecosystem: Environmental > Aquatic > Marine > Coastal | place: USA: Alaska | collected... | reverse complement strand
AAAATGGAGATCATCCGCTGCCTCAAACGCTACCTCGTGCGCCAGCTCTACCCACTGATCGTCCAGACGCTACAGCCACAACACAGCACGCTGACGGCTTGACAAACGTCTATAGGAGTGTCGCAAACGAGGGTGTGCTGAGCGGGGTGTGAGTGGTCGGGGGTGGGGGTCAGGGTCGACCGCTGGGCACTGTTGGCCGCAAACTCGCGCACGAGCCCTTCGGTGGCAGGCCCACGATGCTGCTGGTGCGAATCCGCCGCTATAGATGCGATGGCTGTTCACGTTTCTGGCTCCAGTCCACGCGGGCGGCAGCGGAGCCTCGTGCGAAGGTCTCTCGCGGTGGCCTTGCGTGGGCGCTACGTGCTCTTGTTGTTGACCACTTGTCTGTGTCGCGCATTGCCGCTGGCCTGGGTGTGGCGTGGAACACCGCCAACGACGCCGTCCTGGCGGAAGGTCATCGCCGCCTGATCAACGACCCGACCCGTTTCGACGGGGTGCGTGTGTTGGGCGTGGACGAGCATGTGTGGCGTCACACACGCCTCGGCGACAAGTACGTCACCGTGATCATCGACCTCACCCCAGCCCGCTCCAAACAGGTATTCAAAACATGGCTGTCCGACAGACCCAAGACCTGGAGCAAAGCGATCGAGGTAGTCGCGATGGATGGCTTCACCGGCTTTAAGACCGCCACCACGGAGGAACTGCCCGACGCGGTCGCGGTGATGGAACCGTTCCACGTGGTCCGTTTGGCTGGTGACGCCCTCGACGCGTGCCGCAGGCGTGTTCAACAGCAGTTGCATGGTCACCGTGGACGCACCGGCGACCCCCTCTACTCGTGCCGTAGGACCCTACACACCGGCCTGAAACTCCTCACCGACAGCCAGTGGAACCGTCTGGATCGCCTGTTCGACACCGACGAGCACATCCACGTTGAGGTGACGTGGAGTGTCTACCAGCGCCCGGTCATCGCCTACCGCGACGGTGACCGGGCCGCTGGCCGACACGACCTCGCCGCGCTCATCGAGTCACTACGCACCGGCGTTCCCGCAGGGCTGGTGGAACTGCGCCGCCTGGGCAGAACACTCAACGCCCGCAAGAACGACGTCCTGGCCTATTTCGACAGGCCCGGCACTTCGAATGGCCCCGCAGAAGCGATCAATGGACGACTCGAACACCTCCGCGGCTCCGCCCTCGGCTTCCGAAACCTCAGCAACTACATCACCCGCAGCCTCCTCGAAACCGGCGGATTCAGACCACTCCTACACCCTCAACTGTGAACAGCCGGTATTCCAGTGGGCAGCGAGGCACGGCGAGATTTTGTCCCACAAAAGGTAGCGCTCTTTGGGTGGTTCCTGGCGTTTGAACTACTCGTCCGTCGAGTACGCCACGGACATCAGAACCGCCGAGCCGGAGCCCGGCGACAAACTCGACGTGGTCGGCGACTCCGTGGTCGACCCTTGCAACATGGGTGAGAACTTTTCCGTCACTCAAACCGCACTTCTCAGGCTCCTCGAGGACGGTTCCACGCGCTGGGAAAACTCTGCAGAGTGCGGAGCGGAGGCTTTCTGCCCGTCGCATCACTGTCGCCAGGCAATCAGTCGCGTGGCGGGCCAGTCGAGTCGCGCACGGCTAGCGACGGGGGGATCGGGAACGTCTGAGCGGGCTCTTCGCCACGGAGTTGCGCCAACAGCATCGCCATGCACTGACGACCAAGCTTTGAGAAATCCGGTCGCACCGTCGTGAGTGGAGGACAGAAATACTCTGATTCGGGGATGTCGTCGAAGCCCACCACACTCATGAAATCGGGAACCTCGCGGCCCTCACGGCGAAATCCGTCAAGTAAGCCCAAGGCCATCTGGTCATTCGAGACAAATACCGCGGTGAATTCGTCCTGTCTCGCGATCTCACGGCCAATTTCCCGACCAAATCGCGAAGACCAGTCACCGACGATCGGTTCCGGCGCTTCGAGGCCCGCCTCGCGCATCACTTTCTGCCAACTTCGTACCCGCGCTTGGGAGTCGAGCCAATCCGGCGGTCCGCCGATGTGGAGAATGCGCTCATGCCCCAGTTCTATGAGATGTCGCGTTGCCTTCGCTGCCCCAACAGCCTGGTCGATCGCAATGCTGTGACTGCCACCTCTTCCTGCCGAATCGACGGTGACGAACGGGCGGTCAAAAGCCGCAGACTCAAAGGAATCGAGCATTGCGCTTTGCGGCGCAATGAGTACGAGTCCCTCAACCCCCTGGTCCATCAAGTGCGAAAGTGCGTTCTGCATCGACTCATGGTCAACGGCTACAAGGTTAACCGTGCTGACAAAGTAGCCTGCGTCGCGTGCGGCGACCTCAATCGCGCGCTGAGTCTTGGGTGGGCCGTACATTCCGTTGTCGGTAGAAATGAAACCAATCGTTCCAGACCTATTCGTCGCGAGCGCCCGAGCCACTCGACTCGGTCGATAGCCCAGAGAATTAATGGCTAGCTCAACACGCTGGCGGGTGGCCGCACGAATATTCGGTTGGTTGTTGAGGACACGCGACACTGTTTGATGCGACACGCCAGCAGCGGCGGCAACGTCGCGAATGTTCACTGGTCTTGACTTTGCTTGCACGAGTCCCTCGAACACGCTCCCTTCGGTTTAGAAGCCCACGGGCACGTCGGCTCAATCCACATACAACACCAATCGTAGCCAGTCTACGGAGCACGCGGTTGACAACCCGCGAGCAACATGCATAACATATGCGAAGCGGGTTGTTACCGGTAACAATTGCACCCGTGTCCAACGCAGCGGAGTCTGGCAAGGCGTACCACGGTGCGCTAGGTAGCACTCCGCAAGACCCCAAATGTTAACGGTGCGCTCGGCACCAGTTGGCTAGCCCCCGAATATCGGACTGGAGAATTCCCATGGTTCAAAGGAGAATCTTTTCGGCGACAATCGCCGGTATCGCACTCACCACTCTCATGGTGGCTGGGTGCTCACAAGACGCCACAAGTGAGCCCAGCAACGGCTCGGAAACAAGCGCCACCACGGAGCCCGTCACGATCACGATGTGGACTCGTTCGGTCACCGCAGCTCAGACAGAAGCGCTCGTCGAGCGGTTCAACCAGGAAAACACCGACGAGATCACGGTCGAGTTGACCGTGGTTCCGTTCCAGGAATACCTCCAGAAGGTGAGCGCCTCGGCAAGCGGCGGGGACCTCCCCGATCTAGTTGGGGCCAACGTCATCGACGGCCCCAACTACTCACAACTCGGCTTGTGGACCGACATCTCGGACCGAATCGACTCGCTTGAGTCGGCCGACTCCCTCGCCGCTGCACACCTGCAGGCAGCATCGTTCGACGGATCCACGTTCGCCGTGCCCCATGTCCTTGACGCTTCGGCACTGTTCTACAACAAGGTGCTCTTCGAGCAGGCGGGCCTCGACCCCGAGGATCCCCCCACCACCCTCGAAGAAGTGCACGAGTATGCCCGCGCCATCGACGCAATCAGTGACGATGTGGGCGGCCTGTACTTCCCCGGCGACTGCGGGGGATGCCTCGCTTTTACGGTGTTTCCCTCGATGTGGGCGGCCGGCGGCACCATTATGAACGACGACGGTACTGTCGGCACGCTTGACTCTCAGGCGTCGAACGACACCTTCTCCATCTACAACGACATGTGGAACGACGGCTCGATGATCGCTGAGTCACGCAACGAAAACGGCGCGACACAGAACGAAGCATTCGCGTCAGGCACCGCAGGCTTTGCGCTCCTGGGCTCAAAGGCACTCGGCACTATCGCGGAGAACGAGAACCTCAAGATCGGAGTGACACCGATCCCTGGCCCCGGTGGGGGTACTTCGACCTTCGTCGGCGGCGACGTCGTGGGCATCGCCTCGTCGTCGAAGAACCCCGACGCCGCATGGAAGTTCATCGAGTGGACTCTTTCTGAACAGATTCAGATGGAAGAGTACGTAGCCAAGGGCTTCATGCCCGTGCGCACGGACCTCGCAGAGAATGAGTTCTCGGCGCAGGACGAGCGAGTATTGCTGTTCAACACGCTCGTGTCCGAAGGCAACACGCCCTACTCAGTGCGGTTCTTCCAGACGTTCAACGACCCCCAGGGGCCATGGCTGTCCCTGGTTCGCGGAGCAGTGTTCGACGAGGGTCCTGCGGGCCTACTTGCCAGCAATGAGCAGGTAACCTCCTCCCTCCAGGACTCCTAGCAACACGCTGGGGCGGCCACTGCCTCTACACGCAGTGGCCGCCCCGGTGCCACCACCGTGGGTGGATTCGATCGCACATCGTCAGGAGGGAACACAGTGAAGCACCACACCATGGAGCCACCCACGCGCAAGCGAGGCTCCGGCGCACCGAGACCTTCCAGGACCACGCGCACACCAAGGCTCTCGTCTCAGCAACGCATGGCTCTGCGAGGCTGGGCCTACGTCGCACCGGCCACTGTCGTACTGGTCGGACTGTTCATGGTCCCGCTCGGGCTTGCGCTATGGATGTCGCTGTTTGACTGGCCGCTCATCGGGAACGCACCCACGTTCAACTTCCCTGAGAACTACTTGGACCTCCCAGAGGACCAGTTGTTCATGGACGCTCTCGGCTTCACGGCCAAGTACACCTTGATCGTCACCGTCATTTTGCTGTCGCTGAGTCTCTTTCTCGCCATCATCGTGCAGGAGTCCAAGCGCCGCGCCACCGGGCTGCTCCGTACAGCCTTCTTCCTTCCCGTCGTCACCGGGTTGACCACGGCGTCACTACTGTTTGTTGGTCTGCTGTCGCCGAGCGCTGGACCCCTCGACGACATCCTCGACATGTTCGGTGTCGAAGTCGACTTCCTTGGTGATCCCACAATGGCGCTGATGTCTACTGTCACGATGATGACGTGGCGCTTTGCAGGCTTCTACATGATCATCCTGCTAGCAGGCCTGCAAGCTATTCCTCGCGAAATCTATGAAGCTGCCGCTGTCGATGGCGCTCGCCGCTGGCGCACACTCTGGTCTGTCACGATCCCGCTCATCCGACCGAACTTGGCGCTGTCCACGGTACTGATTGTCACGGGCGGCCTGGTGGCGTTCGAGCAGTTCTATGTCATGACACGCGGCGGACCAGATAACTCCACAGTGACCATCGTCATGACGATATTCCGCCAGGCATTCAGCCAGTTCCACCTGGGCACTGCGGCTGCAATGTCGGTGGTGGTCCTTGTCGGCCTCGTCGTCATCAACGTCGTCCAGCTGAAACTCATGAAGGACCCAGAGGGTGAGAAGTGATGTCACAAACGCTGAAGGTCCCAGCTCAGACCATGACGGATACTGAGAAGTCCGTGCCGGGCGACAAGGCGCCAAAGCTGAAGGCTGGCCGACGCTACGCCATGCCGATCGCGGTCGTCGCGGTCGTCGTGCTCATCGTGTTCTTCGTGGGACCAATGTTGTGGATCGCGTGGGAATCGATCCGTAGTGGCGGCGACTTCACGCTTGTCAACTACGCACGTCTCGCCACCTACGGCGCGGGCCTTCCGACCTACCTTGCGAACACGGCTGTCGTCGTGGGAATCACCATCGCCGTGACCCTGGTGGTCTCTGTGCTAGCCGGCTATGCGTTTGCCCGGATGAACTTCCCTGGCAAAAACCTTCTCTTCGTGTCGATGCTCGCGATCCTCATGGTCCCTCACGTAAGCCTCCTCATTCCGCTCTACCTGTGGCTCAACACACTTGCCCTCGGCAACAGTCTTGTTGGGGTGAGCCTTGTGCTCGTGATGTACCAGTTGCCGTTCTCTGTTTTCATGATGCGAAACTCCTTCGAATCGGTGCCAGTGGAGATCGAGGAAGCGGCGCTCATAGACGGATGTTCTTCCTTCGGTGCGCTGAGGCGAGTCCTCATGCCAGCAGTGATGCCGGGAACCGTCACCGTCGCACTGTTCGCGTTCCTCGCCTCGTGGAACGAATTCGTCACTCCCCTGATCCTGCTGAGCGACGGTAGCAAGTACACGCTGCCGCTGGCGCTGGTGAATCTGGTGCAGGGCGATTGGGGGGCCATTGACTTCGGCGCATTGCAAGCAGGTGTGATGATCTCGGCGTTGCCATGCGTCCTCCTCTTTTTCTTCCTCCAACGCGCCTTTGTCTCAGGCCTCACCAACGGTGCAGTCAAGGGCTAACGACCCCTCACAGAAAATGGACCACGTATGACCACTTCACTCAATAGCCTTACGCCTGTTTGCCCTACCCATGGCGTTCTCTCCCCCGTTCCGGGAACAGGAGTGCAGTTGTCTGACGGCTTCTGGAACACTCGCCGACAGCTCAACACCGACCGCCTACTAGACCATTGCGACACATGGATCGACAGGATGGGGTGGTACGACGCGTTCAGGGTAGCTTCCGGACAAGCGCCGGACCGGACGTTCAAAGGCAAACTCTTCACAGACGCGGACGTGTACAAGTTGATGGAGGCGCTCGCATGGGACTTAGCACAGCGCCCCGATCCTGCACGTGAGCAGCGGTTCGCGGAGATCACGGAACTCATCGCAGCGGCCCAGGAAGACGACGGGTACCTCAACACCTTCTATGGACCGCAGGGGCGCGACGCACGCTACACGGATCTCGCGCATGGTCATGAGTTGTACTGCGCGGGCCACCTCTTCCAGGCTGCCGTCGCTCGCCTGCGCGCCGGCAAGGACGACAAACTGGTAAGTACTGCAATCGCACTGGCGGACCGTCTTTATGAGGACTATGCCGCGGGGCTCATTGCAAGCTCCGACGGGCACCCAGAGATCGAGGTTGGCCTCATCGAACTCGCGCGAGCGACTGGAGACGACCGGTACCGAGACTTTGCCAAGCAACTTATCGAAACGCGCGGCCATCAGACCTTCGAACACCACGCCATCGGGCACGAGTATTACTTGGACGACATTCCAGTTCGCGATGCTGAGGTGTTACGGGGACATGTGGTGCGCGCCATGTACCTCACGGCGGCCGTGGTGGACCTTGCGACCGACACCGATGATGCCCCGCTGCTCGAAACTGTGCAGAAGCAATGGGAAAATACCTGGGCACGGCGCACCCACATCACAGGCGGAATGGGAACCAGGCACCTCGGAGAGTCTTTCGGCAGCGACTTCGAACTCACGCCAGACCGCGCCTACAACGAGACCTGTGGCGCAGTCGGGGCAATCATGGTGGCGTGGCGCCTGCTCCTCGCCACCGGCGAGTCGCATTACGCGGACGCCATCGAGCGGTTGCTGTACAACATGGTGGCGACGTCCCCCAACGCGGAAGGTGATCGCTTCTTCTACGTCAACCCTCTGCTCGCTCGCGAGCCGGCGATCGCTGTCGAAGAGAACGAGGCGCCTTTCCGGAAAGACACCCAGCGCGCGAACTGGTTCTGGGTGGCATGTTGCCCGACAAACGTCGTGCGCATGTTGGCATCACTCCCGGCATACTTCGCCACCGTCGATGGAAGCGCGCTCACACTCCAACAGTACAGCGCGGGTAAGATCGAGACTCTTCTTGAGGACGGGCGCACCATCCGTCTCGCCGTCACCACCGAGTACCCCTGGGATGGGACCATCCGCTTGGGTATTCTCGAGACGACTGGCGAGTGGACCCTGCGACTCCGCGTCCCTGAATGGGCGCATGGCGCCCACCTCACCGTCAACGGCGAGCGTGAGGACGTGCCGCCCGGCTACACGAGCTCCACCCGTACGTGGAATGCCGACGACGAGGTAGTGCTCCATCTTCCAATGAAACCCCGGGTGGTTGTTCCCGACGATCGCATCAATGCGTTGCGGGGGACAGTGGCCGTCGAACGCGGCCCCCTCGTCTACTGTGTCGAATCGCTGACCTCTGATCCCGACGCTGTCGACCTCGACCGGTTCCGACTCAACGTTGCGCATGACATCGAGGAACGTCCCGCCCACAACCTCAGTGACGTGGCGGTGGCATTGCGAGCACGTGGCGTTCTAGCGGACGAAACGTACACAGATCAGAACTGGCCCTACCAGCAGGCATCCTCCACGGATTCGGTGGCTACAACAGAGGCCGTTGTCGAACTCATTCCGTACTACGCGTGGTCCAACCGAGGAAGTTCAACCATGCGCGTTTGGATCCCGACGCTCTAGCCCCAGCACACAGTTGGCTGAGTTGACCTGCCGGGCAATGCAGCCACAACACGAAAGGAACCACCATGACCCTGATAGCAGAAAAGACTGCGATCGTTCTCATCGAACCGCAGAACGACTTTCTCTCGCCAGGCGGCACCATGTACGCCCATATTGCAGATCAGCTCGCCGAGCGGCATACCATCGCAAAACTGCAGGCGCTCCTGCCGGCCGCGCGCGGCAAGGGGATCAAGATCATGTTCGTGCCCTTCCACGCATTCGACAGCGGATTCCCGGAACTCAAGCGGGGTGGGCCAGCGGTCGAGGGTCTCCGCGGCATCGAGATGGACATGGAAGCCGACTGGGGCACCGGTGCGTGGGTACGCGGCACGCCTGGCCCGGAGATCATCTCTGAACTCACGCCAGAACCTGGTGACCTGGTGATCGAGGGAAAGAAGACCCTAGACGCGTTTCACTCCACCGCACTCGACTACCTCTTGCGGGCAAACGAGATCGAGAACGCGGTGTTCGCGGGTTTCCACACCAACTGGTGCGTGGAATCCAGCGCTCGCTCTGCATATGACAAGGGATACCGCGTCACGGTCTTGTCGGACTGCACGGCGACAGACACCGAAGAGGAACAGTCCTACGCCGAGCGTCTGATCTTCCCGAAGATCGGCAAAGTGATGACATCGGACGAGTTCCTCGCCAGTGTCGCGTGAGATTTCAGTACTCATAGCCCCCGACAAGTTCAAGGGGTCTGCGACAGCTCGGACCGTCGCCGAGGCGTTGACGCACGGCATTCGCTGCTCAGCGCCTCGGGCGACGGTCGACACACGGCCAATCGCTGATGGGGGCGACGGCACCGTCGCAGTGCTGTTGTCGTCGGGCCACCAGGCGCTGACCGTCCCTTCAGCGGATGCGCTCGGCAAGCCGACGACCGCCATTGTCGCCACGTCCGGGCATACGGCTGTGATCGAGATGGCGTCGGCTTGCGGACTTACCGTAGCGTCGCTCGCCGACCCTCTTCAGGCAAGCAGTCTTGGCTTGGGAGTGGCGCTGCGCCACGTCATCGATCTGGGGTTCCAAGACATCATCATTGGTCTGGGAGGTAGCGCGTCAACAGATGGGGGTCTCGGATTGATTATGGCGCTCGGTGCGAAAGGATTTGCCGCCGACGGCCTTCACGTCACCCCAGACGCCCACGGGCTGCTTGCCCTCCATTCCCTTGACACAACGGACTTGTCTGTGTCCGCGGATCTTTGTCTACGAGTCGCGTGCGACGTTTCCTCTCCCCTGCACGGTCCACGTGGAGCAGCGATGCAGTTCGGCCCGCAGAAGGGCGCCAGCAATGTCGAGGTTCTTGAGCTCGATGCTGCGCTAGTGAGGCTCGGCACCGTGCTCAAAGACACCTTTGGTACCGACCCGTCGGGTGTACCCGGTGCGGGAGCGGCCGGCGGCACAGCCGCCATGGCTGTCGCAGCTCTGGGAGGGGTCATCGTCGACGGCGCAGACTTTGTTCTGGACGTTCTCCACATGAACCACGCACTCGGAGAGTGCGACATCGTTATTACCGGCGAAGGATCATGGGACTCCCAAAGTGCCATGGGAAAAGGCCCGGGGCGACTGGCCGAACTCGCGCATGCGGCGGGAATTCCCGTGATAGTCGTTGCGGGACAGGTTGCCTCGAATGCGCGCGACAGTCAGGGCGTCGTCGAGTACTGGAGTCTCGCAGATCATGCGCGCTCTACGGCGGTAGCACAGCGAGACGTCGAGCCCCTGTTGATCGCTGCCGGCGAGGACATCGGACTCCGCCTTTCATCTTTGGCCGAGCGACGGCCCAAGTAGCCGCAGGAACTGCGCGCGACCACCACCGCAACCATGAAGGAGCACATCGTGCTAACCATCGGAATTATCGTCGGAAGTACCCGTCCCGGTCGCCGTGCACTGCACGTCGCACAATGGGTTCAGGCTCATGCCGAGCAGCGCACTGACGCGCGCTTCACGATCATCGACCTCGCCGAACAGAATCTTCCCCTGCTCGACGAGCCGCGCCCGGCTGCCGCCGGAGCGTACGCGCACGCACACACCAAGGCCTGGTCGTCGGTGATCGCACCTCTTGACGCCTTCGTCATCGTGACCCCCGAATACAACCACGCGCCGCCCGCCGTCCTCAAGAACGCGCTGGACTTCCTCTATGCCGAGTGGCATGACAAGTCCGTGAGCTTCGTGGGCTACGGAAACGCTGGGGGCGTACGTGCAGTCGAACACTTGCGACTCGTCGCGGCGGAGCTCCATATGGCGGATGTTCGCGCCCAGGTCCGACTAACAAACTCGATCGATTTTGACGACACCGGGCGTGTCACCGATAGCAGGACCACACAGGCGATGCTTGGTGCAGCTCTCGATCAGACGATTGCTTGGGGCGGAGCACTGCGTAAGCTACGCGAGCCTTGACCAACGTCGCAGCCGATCTCACTGGAGGGCGGCACCTACGAGCGGCGCCACTGGCCCCACAGCATCGACACCCAGTTGCGTAGCAACCGCAGGCCTGCCTCGCCGGACTTCTCCGGGTGGAACTGGGTGGAGACCAAGGGGCCGTTCTCGACGGCGGCCACAAAACCGTCAACGACATCACCTACCTTCGCACCTCTTGAGTTCCCCGGGTTCTAGCCATCGTGGCAACACTCTGATCAGGAGAGTGCGCGATGGCCGAACGGCCGAGGCACAGAGAGAATATGCAGTACAAGGCGAAGGGGCGCGACGAGTTCTTCCGCCGTCTGGTGCACCACAGTGTTGTCAAGGACAGTGTTGTCGAGGACCGGGGTGTCAGCGAAGGTCACGACACCGTTGCTAGCGGCTACTCGCAGACGACGCCGTCCTTGTCACGGTCGGTGTACCAGTCGTACTCGGGGTCCTCACCCTTGAAGTAGGGGCCAAGCCCCGAGGGAAGTTTGTTGCAGAATGCGTACCGCTTGTCGAGTGTGTCGGCGGGGTCAGCCTTCTGAGCATTTGGCTTCTTAGTTTCCTTTTTCGGCGTGGAGGTCTTCTGCGGAGCGGGGGCCTTACCGATGTTCTCGGCGATCACTGGCTGAGACCCCGCCGCAGGCAGTGACTGGTCGGGGCACGCGCTTAGCACGCGCGTCATCGCATCGAGCTCGGCCTGCGTCACCCACAGGTCGTATTTCTCCTTCACGGCGACCTGACGGGCGACGTAATCGCACCGGAACGGCTTGTAGGAGGGAAGCCACGTTGCGGCGTCCCCGGCGCCCTTTTGGCGATTGGCGCTGGCCTGCACCGGTTCTAGATTGAGAGGATCGTTCGCGAGCGCGACCCGCTTGGCGAACTCCCAACCGGAGGCACCCTTCTGCCAAGCGTCAGAAAGCGCCACGATGTGGTCGATGTCTACCTCGCTCTTGCCCCCGCGCTCAAAATGGATCCAGGTGCCGGTGTAGGGGTCGGGAAGGTCGCCCGATAACACCTTGCAGGGGCCGGACATGTCCCGGTTCTCGAGTCTCAAGATGAGCATGTCGTTGCGCGTGTCGCACCCGTTGCGATCCACGTCCACCCAACCGGAGCCGAACTCGTCGCGCGCGTACCCTGTCTTAGCCGAACGACCCTTGACGGATAGCGCAAGTGCAACGGATTGAGCTGTCTCAGGACCGGAGCCTGCCGCGCCGGGCGCCGAGTTGTTGGAGTCCGTCGGTGCGCTTGACGGTGCAGCGGTGGGGGACGGTGCAGCGGTGGGGGACGGCGCAGGGGTAAGCATTGCGGCCACCGACGACGAGGTGGGCTCCGGCGAGGCAACCTCGCTGGCAGGGGGCGAGGCGGATGGAGCACGTAACTGAATATCGGCATCGGTTGTTGCCACGCCGCATGCGCTCACGGTAGTTGCAACGAGCGGGACAACAATGACGAGCGCCAGCCACGAACGGCTCCGCAGACGCTTGCCTTTTTGCGTCAG
>Ga0314772_1001185_pt1 | contig 12049 bp, 11 predicted proteins | sample MetaGCBIW2018_FD_204520 | JGI IMG/M metagenome (GOLD analysis project Ga0314772, IMG submission 204520) | Cryopeg brine microbial communities from Beaufort Sea near Barrow, Alaska, United States - CBIW 2018 | ecosystem: Environmental > Aquatic > Marine > Coastal | place: USA: Alaska | collected... | reverse complement strand
AGCGGTTTTGAACCCGGTGAAGCCATCCATCGCGACGGTCTCGACACCGTTCGTCCAGGCAGGGTTCTGGGCGCTCAACCATTGTTTGAAGACCTGTTTTGAACGGCCTGGGACCATGTCGAGGAGTGCCCCTTAGAGTGGTGTAGCCCTCGCGGTAGCCGTTGTCGTCGTAGACGTGGAAGCGGCCACCGTGAGGACCTTCGAAACAACCCTTCAAGACTCTTTCGAATGGAATATCGCGATGACCGCACCTCATATTGTCGACCCTGCCCACGTGTTGGGCAACCTCCTGACTGATGCTTCGCCTGACATGATGCGTCAGCTGCTTCAAGGAGTGATCAACTCGCTCCTCAGTGCTGACGCGGATGCCGTCGTCGGGGCACAGTGGGGCAAGCCCTCGGCTGAGCGCACCACGCAACGCAATGGATACCGTCACAGGGACCTCGATACCCGTGTCGGCACGGTGGATGTTGCTGTCCCGAAACTGCGCGCAGGCACCTATTTTCCCGAGTGGCTCCTCGAGCGGCGCAAACGTGCCGAGTCGGCGTTGATCACCGTCGTCGCGGACTGCTATCTCGCCGGGGTTTCGACCCGTCGGATGGACAAACTGGTGAAGACCCTGGGCATCAACGGGCTATCCAAATCACAGGTGTCACGCATGGCCGCTGACCTCGACGAACACGTCGATGAGTTCCGTCACCGACCCCTCGGGGACGCGGGTCCGTTCACCTTCGTGGCTGCTGATGCCCTCACGATTGATAAGTCCGTGAAGGAGGCCGAGTGATCAGCGCTGTCGTGCTGGTTGCCACCGGTGTGAACGCTGATGGACGCCGTGAAGTGCTCGGTGTCCGTGTTGCCACCTCCGAGACCGGACCGGCATGGAACAGCTTCTTCGCTGACCTGGTCGCCCGCGGCCTCACCGGGGTCCGCCTGGTCACCTCCGACGCCCACCAAGGCCTCGTGGAAGCCATTCGTAAGCGAACCTGCCAAGGGGCGTCCTGGCAACGCTGCCGCACCCACTACGCCGCGAACCTCATGAGTGTCACCCCGAAGAGCATGTGGCCAGCCGTCAAAGCGATGCTCCACTCCGTTTACGACCAACCCGACGCTGACGCCGTCCACGCCCAATTCGACCGCCTGCTCGACTACGTCGAAGACAAACTCCCGGACGCGTTCGAGCACCTCGATGCGGCTCGCGCTGACATCCTCGCGTTCAGCACTTTCCCTGCGGGGCTTTGGGCTCAAATCTGGTCCAACAATCCCAATGAGCGCCTGAACCGAGAGATCCGCAGACGCACCGACTCCGTCGGTATCTTCCCCAACCGTGAAGCGATCATCCGTCTGGTTGGCGCAGTCCTGGCCGAGCAAACCGACGAGTGGGCTGAAGGACGCCGCTACCTCGGACTCGACATCCTCGCCAAGTCACGTCTGAACCTCGTGCCAGGCCTCAACACCGAGGAGGTGACGAACACCCCCATGGCACTCAGTGCCTAACGAAGGAAACCGCTACACAGAGATGATGGATGCGTGTCCGGCGGCGTGTGACTCGCTTGTTACACCGACACCCTTCACGGGTTGTCTTTATGTGGATTTGTCCACGCCGCCGGGCCACTGTCGCGTGGCCGGGCAGGACATGACTTGATAGGAGCCTGACCGAGAAGTCGTCTCACCTTTGTGCTGTCTGCCCCGCCCAGCCCGCGATGACTATTCACTCATCAACGGAAAGGAACTCGTCCATGACGAGCATGACATCACTCACGCCAGCAGCGAAGCCCGAGCGCTTGCCGGGGTCATTGTTTGGCGGGATCGACACCCATAAGAACACCCATCACGTTGCTGTGGTTGACGGGGTCGGCCGGCCCGTCGCGGATCGCGAGTTCGCGACTACGCCAACCGGTTACACCGAGATCGTCGCGTTCTTCCACTCGCACGGGGCCGTCGAACAAGTCGGTGTCGAGGGGACGGGTTCCTACGGAGCGGGTATCTCCCGCGTCCTGTCAGCGGCGGGGTTCACCGTGATGGAGATCGCGCGGCCGAATCGGCGGCACCGCAGGCTCAAAGGCAAGTCAGACCCGATCGATGCGCACCAGGCGGCACTGGCTGCTATCGCCGGTACCGAGGCTGCGATTCCAAAACGAGGCGATGGGGTGGTCGAGTCGCTGCGGATACTGATGACCGAGCGGCATTCTGCGGTCAAAGCCCGATCACAGGCCATGAACCAGATCCACGGCCTCCTGATCACTTCACCTGACCAGGTGCGACAGGATTACCGTGCCCTGGGCGGCGAGAAACTCGTAAGTGTTCTCAGTCGAAGCCGGCCAGCTCCTGGAGCTGATCCCACAATGGTCGCCAGGCACACCCTGAAACGTCTCGCCATCCGGCACACGCTGCTTCGAGACGAGATTACGGTGATCAACAACCAGCTTGACACCCTCATCCGCATTCTCAACCCAGGCCTGCTCGCGCTCAGCGGCGTCGGCGTCGTCACCGCGGCCACCTTCCTGACTGCCGCGGGTGACAACCCCGAAAGGCTAGCCTCCGCGGCAGCGTTCGCCGCGCTCTGTGGAGCCGCCCCGATCCCCGCGTCGTCCGGACAACGAGTCCGCCACCGCCTGTCCCGTGGAGGGAACCGGAAAGCGAACAGTGCCCTGCACCGGATCGTGCTCCTGCGGATGAGACACCAGGAACCGCGCACCGCAGCCTACTTCGAACGCCGTCGCGCCGAAGGGCTCTCCGACCGAGACATCATCCGCTGCCTCAAGCGACACATCGCCAACGAGGTCTTCCGCGCCCTCACCAGCCCGATCCCCACAACCCCAGCCGGTGCACTGCTCCGCCAACGGCGCCAAGCGCTGGGCATCCCGATAACGACCCTCGCAGCCACTCTCGAAATCCCCTACCAGCGTCTACGCCGACTCGAAATCGGGACCCGCGGCGACACCAAACTCGAACACCAAGCACACCACGCGCTCGACCAACTCAGCTCCCGCAAGACCGCTTGACAACAATAGGAGCATCCACTCCCGGAGACGGCGACCTGCTTCCGTTCGTCTTTGGGAGCATGGCGGGGAGCATCCCGTGGATTGTGATCCTCATTGGGGTGATCGCACCAGGAAACACCTCGGACGCCACCATCCCTGGCTTCGTCTACGGCATTGTGATCTCGCTCTTCGTGCTGTTCAACTGCTTCGGCATTGTGCAGTGGAAGCAGTACCGCGCCAAGGGCAAGTGGGCCGACTACCTTCGCGGCGAGCGCGTCTACATCGTCCTGAGCCTCGTCGCCAAGACTCTGCTCGCGTGGCAGATTTTTGCCGGAACGCTCGCCTCGTAGGCGCACGCGAGTGCCACGAGCCGTTTGACCCGGCCCAGGGTTACTGAACGGCGCGTTACTGAACTGGCGCGTCCTCTTGTTCAGCACCAGCCGCGGTAGCGAGGGCACTCGCGAAAGTTGCCTGGGGCTGCGCGCCCGACACGGCGTACTTGCGGTCGAACACGAAGAACGGCACGCCCGTCACGCCCACGGTTTGAGCGTCGGCAAGATCTGTGTCCACTTCAGCCGTGAACTCATCGGACGCCAGCATCGAGCGAGTGTCCTCTGCCGCGATGCCCACGTCCTCGCCCAAGCCCACCAGCACATCGGTGTCGTCGAGGACCATGCCCTCCATCATCTGCGCCTGGAAGAGACGCTCGTGCATCAGGTCCCCCACCCCGCGAGAATCGGCAAAGTGTGAAAGCCGATGCGCGTCCTTGGTGTTGGACACCATGTACGAGCTCAGGTCGTAAGTCAGGCCCTCCTCGGCGGCGATGCCCGTCACCCGGGTGTTCATGTCGGCGATTTGCGCAGCGCCGATGCCGCGCTTGGCGAACATTTCCGGTTGCGTCATGACCTCGCCCTTGGGGTGTGTGGGGTCGAGCTGGAAACTGCGCCACTGAACCTCGACGTCGCCGTCGAATTCGGCGATCGCGTTCTGCAACCGGCGCTTGCCGATGTAGCACCACGGGCACGCGACGTCGGACCACACTTCAACTTTGACCACAGCAAACTCCTTAAAATCGTGGAAACAGGTTCGGTATCGCAAACGCCTGCGTGTGCCGCGACATTCCGCCGCGCGGGCTGGGCAGCCCCCAGCGGACACGACCAGCTAAAGTCGCGAGTGCGTGAAAGCGCCACCCACGAGCGTCGCAGCCACCGGCATGCGCCGCAGCACGTCGGCGTCCGCGGTCAGTGGGTCCGCGTCGGTGACGACGAGGTCCGCGAGCGCCCCTACCTCAACGCGAGCGCCCTGCGTCGATGCCGCGAGCGCCGCCTCGCGCGTGAGCTGCTGCTCCGAGTGCCAGGGCTCGCGCCCATCTCGCGAGCGGGACACGGCCGCCGCATACGTGATCCATGGGTCAAGTGTGGCGACCGGCGCATCGGACCCAAGCGCGATTCGAGCGCCCGCCTGGTGAAGCGAGGCGAACGGGAATGAGCGCTCGGTGCGCCCCACCCAGAGCACGTCCGCGGCGTCTCGGTCGTCCATAGCATGCTCCGGCTGGACGCTCGCGGTCACGTCGAGTTGCGCGAAGCGCGCCAAGTCATCTGACTGAATAAGTTGGGCGTGTTCGATCGAGCCGCGGGCGCCCGTCGCCTCGAACGCGTCGAGCGCGAAGGTGTTCGCCAGGTCCCCGATCGCATGCACGGCGACCTCGAAACCGTGCTCGGTGGCACGGCCGAGTAAATCTTTGAGATCAGCGGGCAGCACGGTGATGACCCCGTGGTCACCCGTGCCCGGGTACGCGTCGTGGCAATACGCCGTCCTCGTGTTGAGAGAGCCATCGGTGATGACCTTGAGGGGGCCAACGGTGACCAAGCCGTTCGTGTCCTCGACGACGTCGCCCGTCCGAACGCCCCTCTCAATCATCGTGTCGAACATGTCCTCGTAGAATCCGGCACGCACCCGCAGCATCCCCAACCCCTGCGCGCAGTTGCGTACCCACAGGCGCATGTTGTCTGCCATTTCGAGGTCGACGATGCCGACCGTGCCGCGCGCCGCAGCCGCCGCACCCGCCTCGACCGCATAGGCGCGCTCCTCGTCGTCCGGCTCAACCTCCAATTTGCGTTGCAACTCGAAGGCCTCACTCTCGCGAAGCAAGCCCGCGTGCGCAAGGTCGTAGTGAAGCTCCGCAGCGGTATTAACCCAGCAGCAATGCACATCCCCACTGATGAGGACCACGGGCCGAGTAGGAGATGCCGCGTCAAGTGCCTCGGTGGTGGGTACGTCTGGCCACAGCGCGTCCCGGAACCCCACACCCACCAGCGTTGCCATGTTGTCAGGCTCTGACAAAACTCTTGCCGCAACCATCGCGCTCACCTCAGCGGCCGAGCCAGCTCCCGCCACGTGAAAGCGTCTGCGAGTGCGCGCCCACAGCGCGAAGTGCACGTGCGCGTCCCACATGCCCGGCCCCAGGAACCGCCCGTCAAGGTCGATCTGCTCTGCGTCGGAGGCGTCGGGGGCGTCGACAGAGTCCGCGATCGAGACGATCCTGCCGTCACGGATCAGCACGTCGACGGGCTGGTCTGATCCGCCCACGATGCGCGCGCGGCGCAGGACGGTGTCGAAGCGTTCAGGTCTCATAGCGCCAGGCTAACTGCCCCTTGGGCGCGGCTAGCGCAACAGCCCCTGCGACCGAGCCGATGCGACGGCCGCCGTGCGCGAAGACACACCGAGTTTGGTGAAAATATGCGCGAGATGCGACTTAACCGTCGCCTCTATCACGAAGATCTCACCCGCCACCTCGGTGTTCGCCTTGCCCTGCGCGACCAGCTCCAGAACCTGCAGTTCGCGCGCGCCCTGATGAATCGCCCCACTGTCCTATTGGTGGACGAGCCCACCACTTTGAGCGCATGCACCGGGTATCGACGATGATTGACGGCAATCTGCAGGAGGTTGGCTCCCCCGCCGCACTCAATGTCTAGAGGGACCCCCTGCTCAGCAGCGGGTGGCCATGGTCACGCAAGGAATGTTGTAGCCGCGACCGTGGTTCTTCACACCATGAAAGCAATCACCTATTCACAGTTCGGCTCCGGCGACGTTTTTGAGATGAGCGAGATTGCCGAGCCGCATCCCGGGCCCGACACGATCGTCGTCGAGGTAAAGGCCGCCGGAATCAACCCGGTCGATTACAAAGTGCGCGAGGGATACCTCGCCAGCATCATCGACACTCACTTTCCCGTGGTTCCGGGCTGGGACGTAGCGGGAGTTGTCACCCAGGTAGGCCTCGACACGCCTGAATTTGAGGTGGGCGACGAAGTTTTCGCGTACGCACGCAAGGACACCATGGGCGACGGCACCCTCGCTGAGCGCGTCGCTGTCCCGGTGCGCACCGCTGCGCACAAACCCAAGAGCATTGGCTTCGAGCAGGCAGGGGCAGTCCCCTTGGCCGGGCTCACCGCACTCCAGAGCATTCGCCGCGGCGACGTGCGCGCCGGATACGACGTGCTCGTTCACGGTGCCGCCGGAGGCGTTGGCTCGTTCGCTGTGCAACTCGCTATTCACGCCGGAGCGACGGTAGTCGGAACCGCCTCGACGGGCAATCACGACTACCTCAAGGAATTAGGCGCCACGCCGATTGAGTACGGCGACGGGCTCAAGGAGCGCGCGCTGGAGGCCATGCCCGGTGGATTTGACGTCATTCTCGACTACGCCGGCGGCACCTCGCTCGACGACACGTCCGCGCTACTGACGGTGGGTGGCGTGGTGGTTTCCGTCGCGGACCCCCGGGCAGCAACGGAGTTTGGCGGGCACTACGTTTGGGTGCGCCCAGACAGCTCCGACCTGGCAGAGTTAGCGCGCCTGATCGACGACGGCGCACTCAAGGTCGAGATCTCTCAGTCCTTCGCGCTCGCCGATGCCGCGCAGGCCTACGCGGTTCTGGAAGCAGGCCACGTGCGCGGCAAGATCGTCGTGGTGCCCTAGCCAGTCGCCGGCTCCGGCGGCGATGGGCCTCAAGCGGACTGGCGCACCACGATTTCGGTGGGCATGATCGTGGTCCGCGGCCGGTCTACATTTCCTGACAGCACATCTATGAGGATGTCGGCCATCTCCCGGCCCATCTCCACTGACGGTTGCCGCACCGTGGTCAACGGCACTTCGCAAGCATCGGCCGCCGGGCTGTCGTCGTACCCCACCACCGCGACATCGCTCGGGATCGCGTAGCCACGGTCAATGAGCACCGGCATCGCGCCGGTGGTCATGAGGTCTGACGCCACGAAAACGCCGTCAATACTGGGATCGCGATCCAGGATCTCGCGCATGGCACGCTGTCCCCCCAGCACCGTGTAGTCGCCATCCACACACGGCCCGGGTTCCAGCCCGTTCGCCTGTAGGACGTGGCGCCACCCTTGGACTCTGTCCAGCGCGCTCTGCATCGAAGAAGGCCCGCAGACAGTCGCGATCCGGCGGCAACCTCGCTCGACGAGGCGTCGAGTCGCCGTCGCCGCACCCTCGACATTGTCGACATCAACCACGTATGCGTCGACACCATTCACGGCAGGACGCCCGCCAAAGACGATGGGCATGATGCCGCTGATCTGCTCAAGCGAGTGGTCGCTCGTGTGGTGCGATATCACGGCGACGCCATCGACCGCGCCGCCCGCGAGGTAACGCATCATCTTGGCACTCGGGTCAGGGCTCGCCACCATCAAACTCAGCACGTAGTCGCTCTGGTCGAGCCGGCTATGGATGCCCGCGACAATAGACGCGAAGTAGACGTCTCCAAAGAAGCGGGTCACGTCCTCGGGTGCCACTAGTGCAATTGCGTGTGACTGCTGGCTCGCCAGTGACCGAGCCGCACGGTTGGGAACATAACCCAATTCAGCAATCGCGATGCGCACAGCATCGGCGCTGGTGGGATGCACTTTGGGAGATCCGTTGACCACGCGCGAAACCGTAGCGCGCGAAACCCCCGCACGCTCTGCGACCAACTCAAGGGTGGGCGCCGTAGCACGCATGCCGTTCATCGGGCCTCCCCCACTGCCAACCGGCGCGCGTCCGCCCCGCATGTTGCGGTGACGGCGCAGACCGTCAGAACTACTTTCGGACAACACTGTCGACTCCAATCGGGACTCGTGAAAGTCCTTAGCCCTTGACCGCGCCCGCCATAATACCGGATACCAGTTGGCGGCCAGCAAAGATGAACAGGAGTAGCAGCGGAATCGTCGCGAGCATCACGCCCGCGAGCACCAGGGAGTAGTCAACGAAGAAGTTGGCCTGGAGGAGCGAGAGCGCCAGTGGCAACGTGGGATTGGACTGATCGAGGATGATCAGCGGCCAAAGGAAGTTGTTCCACGCCGCGACGAAGGTGAACAAGAACAACATGGCAGCGGCAGGTCGTGCTGCCGGCACCGCGATATACCAGAAAGTGCGGAGCAGGTTGCAACCGTCCACCCGCGCCGCTTCAATGAGCTCGGTAGGAAGCGACTGCTGGAGGTACTGCGTCATCCAGAACACCCCGAACGCGGTAACCAGGGCGGGAAGGATGACCGCGCCGAGCGAACCGGTCCAGCCGAACTTGCTCATCAGGATGTACAGCGGCACCACGCCAAGCTGCACGGGAACCACCATCGTGCCGATGACGGCCGCGAACATTGGACCGGAACCCTTGAAGCGTAGTTTGGCAAACGCGAAGCCGGCAAGCGTCGACAGGATCACGGTCGACAGCCCCACTGTCGTCGACACGATGATCGAGTTACCGAGCGCCTTCCAGAAATTCACGGCGGGGTTCGAGATTACGGCCGATGCGTTGGAAAGGAAGTTCCCTGCCGGCCAGAACGATAAGTTCGGGTCAGTGACGGTGGAAGAATCTCCCGATCCGATCAGCAACGTGTAGTACAGCGGGAACAACGAGCCCACTAGGACGGCCACCAGGGCGCCGTAGACCGCCCAGTTCGGACGGCTCAGGGAAATGGCGCTGCTCTTGCGAAAAGCCATTATTTTCCTCCCGAGGAGTCGCTCTTGATGAATTTTCGAGTGATGAACAGGTTGATCAAGCTGATTACTAGGATGATGAGGAACAGCAACCACGCGATGGCGGACGCCCGCCCAAAGTCGAGATTGCCGAACCCGACGTTATACATGTACATCGTGATGGTGAGCCACTGTTGGTCTGCGCCACCGGTTCCGGTGGTGTCAAACATGCGCGGCTCGTCAAAGATCTGCAGTCCACCAATGGTCGACGTAATGATGACGAAGATCATCGTCGGCCGGATCTGCGGGATGGTGACGGACACGAACCGGCGCAGTGCTCCGGCGCCATCGATCGCTGCGGCCTCGTAAAGGTCGCGTGGAATCGCCTGCATCGCAGCAAGGAAGATCAACGCGTTGTAGCCCGTCCAACGGAAATTCACCATCGTCGCGATCGCGAAGTGGCTAGGCAATACCTGTTTGTGCCAACCGACAGGGTCGATGCCGACCAGGCCGAGCCAGTGATTGAACAGTCCGCTCTGGTCCGCGAAAAGTTTGGAGAAGATGATGCCTACGGCGACGGGCATCACAACGTAGGGCACCAGCACGCCCATACGCCAGAAGGTGCGCGCGCGAAGCTGGTGGTCCAACATCGCCGCGATGAACATTGCGACGAGTACCTGCGGCACTGCAGATAGCAAGAAGATGGAGAACGTATTGCGCAGTGCAAGCCAAAACTTGCGATCCTGCAGCACATATGTGAAGTTGTCGAATCCGATGAACTCCCCGGAGTTACGAATGGTGTCCCAGTCCATGAGTGAGATGACCGCGGTGTAGACGATCGGGAACAAGCCAAATACTGCGAAAACGACGAAGAATGGCGCGATGTACGCGTATGGGGACGCCTTCTGGTCCCAGCGGCCCAGGCGTTGACGCATCAGCGTGCGCCGCGTCTCAGTGACTGGTTCCAAGTCGGTGGTTGCCATGAGTTTCCTTCAGGTCAAGATGCGGAGGGCACGGGTAAATCCGGGTCGTCTCCCCGCAGGGAGACGACCCGGACCAATGGTGCGTTACTAGCTGATTCCGTTGATGTCCGTCAAGGCCTTGTCCCACGAAGCCGCGGGTGCATCGGTACCGTCGTCAACGCGGGTCAGCGCGTTGTTGATGGCGTCGTTGACCTGGAAATAGAACTTGCCCTTGAACGGTGCGGCAGGTACTGCCTTGGCGCGGTCGGCGAAGATCGTGCCGGTGTTTGCACCGTTGAAGTACTCGTCCACAGCGTCCTTGACTAGCGGGTTGTCGTACGCAGCCGGCTGGCTGGGGTACGTGCCTGCGTTGGCGAATGCCTTTGCCTGCTGCTCAGGAGCGGTGAGCCAGTCAACGAACTTCTTGGCCTCATCCACGTTTGCGCCGTTGGAGGGAACGGTGAGCCATGAGCCACCCCAGTTGCCGCCACCATTCGGGTAGACGTTAGCGATGTTCCAGTCCGTGGTCTCTTCGCCAGAGTTACCCTTGACGACTCCAAGCATCCACGGCGGGCACAAGATTACTGCGAAGCCACCGCTCTTGAAAGCGGCGCTCCAGTCTTCGCTCCACTGACCGAGGTGCGTGGACTGGTCCATCGACGCAGCCGTGAGCTGGTCGTAGGCAGCCTTCACGTCCGCGTTGTCAGCCGCGATGATCGCGTCCGTTCCAGCCTCTTCGTAAGCGGGGTCAATTTGGCCGATCATGCCCTGCCAGATACCCGATGTGGAGTCGAAGAACGCCTTGCCGGTCTTGTCAAAGTACTGCTGTCCAACGTCAAAGAAGTTGGCCCAGTCACCGTCGAGGAGCGTCGCGACACCCTCGGGGTCCGAAGGCAGTCCAGCAGCCTCCATGAGTGACTCTCGGTAGCACACAGCCTGCGGTCCCACGTCGGTACCGTCACCAATCATTCGGCCATCAGCGTCCGTTGCGTCAGCGACCTTGGCGGGCAGCCAGCGGTCCGCGTTGCCGTCGTTCGAGAGGTCCTCGAGGAGGTCGGAGTACTGCATAACCTCAGGCATCCAGTCGACCTCAACCATCTCGACGTCGGCGAGTCCGCCGGGGCCGAGCTTCGCGAAGAAGTTGGTGCGAGCGTCGCCCGACTCGGCCTTACGGTCGTAGACGACAGTGACGTTCGGGTTCGCGTCTTCGTACTCCTCGATCAGGTCGTACTGATACGGAGCGTCCGGCTGCTCGATCTGCTGGTAGCCAGGGGTGTTGAACGTAGCGAGCGTGAGCGTTACGGGCTCCGCGGCCGCGTCAGGTGCTGCGGACATGGTGCTGTCCGTTGCAGGCGTAGTCGGCTCAGCGGGGTCGGAGCTGCTCGAGCAGCCGGCCACCGTGAGAGCGAGGATCGCTGCGCTGGCCGTTAGGCCAAGCACAGTCTTACGACGTGAGAAGGTCACGTTCACTCCTTTGTGATTAAGGGTTGATGTCCAGACTCGGGGAGAGCGCTCTCTTTGAGCGTGAGAGCGCTCCCACGAATCGAGTTCACGGTATGCCCGGCCGTGAAGGGGTGTCAATCACAAAAGGGCCATTCGCATCGTTTCGTCACCGAATCGTTACGAACGGAGGTCGAAACGTTACGGGTAGGGTCGAAATACGACGTTTCTTACGTTTTCTTGCGGCCGATGGTGCGGGCGGCTTCCGCCGGTCCCTACAGTTCGTTTGGCGCCAGTTCGCCCGGGGCCAGTTGGCCAGGATTCCGGTTCGCTTCAGCGACTACAGCTCGCCCTTGCGCGCCCCGGCCCACATGTCTATGCCAGCATCGGTCGCGTACTCGTCGATTTCCGCGAGCTCCTCCGGCGTGAAGTCGAGATTGTCGAGCGCGCCTACGTTCTGCTCGAGTTGAGCCACCGAGCTCGCACCTATCACCAGGGACGTCACCCGCTCGTCGCGCAGAGCCCACGCCAGTGCAAGCTGAGCGAGCGTCTGACTCCGGCCCTTCGCGATCGCGTTCAGCGCGCGGAGGCGCTCAATCATGTCGTCGTTGATCCAGTCGCGGTCCAGCGAGGATCCCTCGGCGGCACGGGAGTCTTCGGGGATGCCGTCCAGGTAGCGCGGCGTGAGCAGTCCCTGCGCCA
>Ga0314772_1001179_pt1 | contig 12080 bp, 12 predicted proteins | sample MetaGCBIW2018_FD_204520 | JGI IMG/M metagenome (GOLD analysis project Ga0314772, IMG submission 204520) | Cryopeg brine microbial communities from Beaufort Sea near Barrow, Alaska, United States - CBIW 2018 | ecosystem: Environmental > Aquatic > Marine > Coastal | place: USA: Alaska | collected... | reverse complement strand
CGCTCATAACTTCTTGCTTTCAGAAAATGAAGCAAAAGAAATCTTCGCCCACACCACGAGTGCGATCACAAACAACTGGGTACCGGTTTGCGAAGAAGCGGAGCTCTCTCCGGTAGACGCCGAACTGCTATGGCGCCGGCAATTCCTCAATCCATTCTCACTCAACTGAATTGGGGTCTGACCCCCTGTCAATCAGACCCTCCGCCTGGCGCAGCTACTTGTAAGCTCGCGCCAATGCCGTAGAATTGCCGCACTCATAATATTTTCCAAACTGCGCGCTTCTGCGCGGGTTTAATTGCGTTCGTACGTACATAAATGTTACCCATAACACTGGAAGCGGGTCGGTGGGGCGGTAGCGTGTTTTTTCGACTTATTTCAATTTCACGGATTAAAAAATGAACAACTCTTATTCCCATTCAAGGGAAGAACAAGACAGGTACCCAGACGAAATCAGCCTGGTTGATTTGGCCGCAACGTTTATCCGCAGGCGCAGGGTGTTTTACGCCGTGTTTCTGTTATGCACGCTAGGGGGCCTGGCTTATGCTTTGCTCACACCCGAAAAGTTCGATTACGTCAGCCTTGTACAGATAGCGCAAAAAGACAGCGAGACGTTAATTCAGACACCAGAAACCGTTATCGCGACCCTTGAAACGCGCTGGTTGCCCGAGCAACAAATGCTGTACTACGCCGAAAACGAAAGCAAGCTACCATTTAGCGTGTCATTCCAAAATACGAAAGACACCGCATTGATTCGTTTTACAACCGGCACGACGGCCAGGCAGAAACAGCTCGTTGAAAAGGTTCACGCTGCATTGATTGAAAAGCTGAGCCAGCATCAGGAAAACCTTATAAGAATTGAAGAAGCTAGAATCAATGCGCAAATTAATTCATTAAGCACTGTTATAGATTCTATTGCGGGAAAGGCAATAATTGCGGGAAAGGCAATAGATGGTGATGGCACAGCGCTTTCTGGCGCAATTCAGAAAAAATCAGAACTTGAGAGCGCATTGCAAAACCTGGGTAACTTAGAAGTCATTGTTAGCGCCCGTCAAAGTATTGAAAAAACCGGACCGAAACGAAGCCTTATTGTCGCATTGGCCATAGTTTTGGGCCTTATGCTGGGCATTTTTATGACGTTCATGGTTGAGTTTGGCTCCAGCGTTAAAAAACAGCTCGCTGAAGATGGCCAAAAGTAATTGATCATTAAAAAATTGCATTTTAAGTAACCAGGGAAACAAGAGATCTAAATGAGTACTCTAGAAACCACTCTCGCAAAGCTCCGAAATAAAGAAGCGGTCATTGGTATAGCGGGCCTCGGCTACGTTGGCCTACCGCTAATGCTTCGTTACGCTTCCGACGGATGCAAAGTTATTGGCATCGACATAGATATCGCAAAAGTTGATCTCTTGAACGCCGGCAAAAGCTACATTGAACATATCTCATCAGACTTGGTAGCGAGTGCGTTCAAGAGTGGTTTCGAGGCGACTACCGACTTTAGCAGAGCTGCTGACTGTGACGCATTGATCCTGTGCGTGCCTACACCGCTAACCAAGCATCGTGAGCCAGACATCAGCTACGTCACCAATACCATGGATGCTCTGAAACCCTACTTGAGAAAGGGGCAGGTGATCTCGCTCGAAAGTACCACTTACCCCGGTACCACCGAAGAAGAATTGTTGCCAAGAGCTGAGGAAAACGGCCTCAAAGTAGGTGAAGATATTTTTCTGGTTTACTCACCAGAGCGGGAAGACCCGGGTAACCCGGTTTTCAAAACCCACACGATTCCCAAAGTGGTGGGTGGCCATACCGCCGCTTGCCTGCAGGCAGGCATTGCCCTCTACGAGCCGGCCATCGACCAGATTGTGCCGGTTAGCTCCACCAAAACCGCAGAAATGACCAAGCTACTGGAGAACATCCACCGCGCCGTTAACATTGGTTTGGTCAACGAAATGAAAATCGTAGCTGATCGCATGGGTATCGACATTTTTGAAGTGGTAGACGCGGCCAAGACTAAACCGTTCGGTTTCACTGCGTATTATCCGGGGCCCGGGTTGGGCGGCCATTGTATCCCCATAGATCCCTTCTATCTCACCTGGAAAGCTCGCGAATACGGGCTAAATACCCGTTTCATCGAGCTGTCGGGTGAGGTAAACCGGGGTATGCCCGAATACGTGATTAGCAAGTTGATGGACGGCCTGAACGAAGCTGGCAAGTCCTTAAAGAATAGTCGTGTACTGGTGTTGGGCATCGCCTACAAGAAAAATGTGGACGACATGCGGGAATCTCCTGCAGTTGAAATCATGGAGCTGATCCAGGCCAAAGGCGCCATTGTGGCCTATTCGGATCCCCATGTGCCGGTATTCCCGAAAATGCGTGAGTACAGTTTCAAGCTTGCTAGCGAGCCACTGACCGCTGAAAATCTTGCAACCTTCGATGCGGTGTTGTTGGCAACCGATCACGATCGCTTCGACTATGACATGATTAAACAGCACGCCAAGCTGATCATCGACAGCCGTGGCAAATACCGCGAGCCAGCTAAACACATTGTTAAGGCGTAATAAAAGGATTTGCAGAACATGAAGAACTTCGCATTAATCGGCGCCGCTGGCTATATCGCTCCTCGCCATATGAAAGCGATCAAAGACACCGGAAACGACTTGGTGGCGGCGCTGGATATCAACGATTCCGTTGGTATTATCGACAGCCATTTCCCTAATGCCGACTTTTTTACCGAATTCGAGCGTTTTGATCGTCATGTCGACAAACTTCGCCGTGCCAAAAGCGATAAAAAAGTAGACTACATCGCCATCGCTTCGCCCAATTATCTGCATGATTCCCATATGCGTTTTGCCTTGCGTTCGGGTACCGATGCTATTTGTGAAAAGCCGCTGGTGTTGAACCCGTGGAACATTGATGGTCTACAAGAGATCGAGCGAGACACGGGCCACAAGGTCAACACCATTTTGCAGTTGCGATTGCACCCGTCGATAATCGCTTTGCGCGATAAGGTTCAGAACGGCCCCAAAGACCGCAAATATGAAGTGGACCTTACCTACATCACGTCACGCGGGCACTGGTACCTGCAGTCCTGGAAAGGCGATGCCAAAAAATCCGGCGGTATAGCCACCAATATTGGTGTGCACTTCTACGATATGTTGCATTTTGTTTTTGGTGATCTGCAGCAGAATGTGGTGCACCACAGCTCTGATACAAAAGCGGCAGGTTATCTCGAATATACCCAGGCGCGAGTGCGCTGGTTCTTGTCGATTGACATTAATGATGTACCAGCCGATGTGCGCTCTACGGGCCAGCGTACCTTTCGCTCCATAACCTGTGAAGGCGAAGATATTGAATTCTCCGGCGGTTTCACGGACCTGCATACTCGCAGTTATGAAGAGATTTTAAAGGGAAATGGCTTCGGCCTCGAAGAAAACCGTGTTGCCATCGACACCGTATCGCATATTCGTGAAGCCCAATCGCAAGGACTGACTGGGGACTACCACCCCTTCTTGAAAAAGGTACTGGCATGAGCGTAACGGTTCACCCTAGTGCCATAGTAGATGAAGGTGCCCAAATCGGTGATGGCTCCCGAGTCTGGCACTTCGTGCACGTATGCGGCGGCGCCAGAATTGGCAAGAACGTTTCGATGGGCCAGGGTGTGTTCATTGGTAACAAAGTCACCATTGGCGATAACTGCAAGATTCAAAACAACGTGTCGGTGTACGACAACGTGCATCTTGAAGAGGGTGTGTTTTGCGGACCGAGCATGGTGTTCACCAATGTCTATAATCCCCGCTCACTGATTGAGCGAAAAGATGAATATCGGGACACATTGGTGAAGCGCGGTGCCACTCTCGGTGCAAACTGCACCATAGTGTGCGGCGTGATCATTAATGAATTTGCCTTTGTGGGTGCCGGTGCTGTCGTGAATAAAGACGTGCCAGCGTTCGCATTGATGGCGGGCGTGCCGGCCCGGCAAATTGGCTGGATGAGTGAGTTTGGCGAAAAACTGGATTTGCCAATTGAGGGTGATGGCGAAGCGGTTTGCAGTCATACCGGCATCAGGTATCTGCTGCGTCATGATCAACTATCGAAAGCCTGATCGTGGTTGTTCCGGTTAACTTTATTATTGCTTCTAAAGGTTTATTCCGTATGCAGTTTGTAGACTTAGCCGCCCAGCAATTCAGGATTAAGGACAAGATTGACGCCAACATCCAAAAAGTCCTCGCCCACGGCAAATACATCCTGGGCCCGGAAGTCACCGAACTGGAAGAAAAGCTCGCTGCCTACACCGGCGCCAAATACTGCATCACCTGCGGTAACGGAACAGACGCCTTGCAAATCGCCCAAATGGCAGTAGGCGTAGGCTCCGGCGATGAAGTGATCGTACCCGGCTTCAGCTACATCGCCACCGCTGAGACCCCTGCTGTGCTGGGCGCAAAACCGGTGTACGTGGATATCGACCGAAAAACCTACAACCTGAACCCGGAATTGCTGGAAGCGGCTATTACACAGCGCACAAAAGCGATAATTCCGGTTTCCCTTTATGGTCAGTGCGCAGATTTTGATACTATCAATGCAATAGCTGAAAAGCACGGTATCCCGGTGATTGAAGACGGCGCTCAGAGTTTCGGCGCCAGCTACAAAGGCAAAAAATCCTGCAACCTGACAACAATCGGCTGCACCAGTTTTTTCCCCAGCAAGCCACTAGGTTGCTATGGAGACGGCGGCGCGATCTTCACAAATGATGAGGAGCTGGCCACCGTTATGCGCCAGATTGCCCGTCACGGACAGGACAGGCCCTACCATCACATCCGTGTGGGTATAAACAGCCGTCTGGATACATTGCAGGCAGCAGTATTGCTACCAAAACTGGATTTGCTCGATGATGAAATCAGGCTGCGGAACCAGGTGGCAGAGGATTACACCCGGCTTCTTACCAACGCAGGTTTAAAGACCACCCCTTTCGTAGATGAGCGCCATGCCCCAGCCTGGGCGCAGTACACAATTCTTGTAGATAACCGTGAAGCAGTGCAGGCCAGGCTGAAAGAAGCCGGTATACCGACAGCTGTTTATTACCCTCTGCCGCTCAATAAGCAGCCAGCTGTCGCCGATGGGCGGGTGAGATTAATTAACGGGGATGAGTTGGCGCAGAAGGTGCTCAGCCTGCCGATGCATCCCTATCTCAAGGGTAGGGAAATTAACGATATTGTTTCTTTCCTGGGACAGAACCAATTCGATAACTAGTTGATGCGATACTTTTATGAAAAAAAAAGCTCTTATTACTGGTGTAACTGGACAGGATGGGTCCTACCTGGCGGAGTTCCTTCTAGAGAAAGGCTATGAGGTTCACGGTATTAAACGTCGGGCATCGTCATTTAATACTCAGCGAATTGATCATATTTATCAGGACCCACACGTAGACAATGCGAATTTTATTCTGCACTACGGAGATCTAACAGATTCTTCGAATTTGTGTCGTCTTTTACAGGAAATTCAGCCAGTTGAAATTTATAACCTGGGTGCTCAGTCTCATGTTGCCGTATCGTTTGAGTCTCCTGAATATACGGCGGATGTGGATGCAATCGGTACGCTTCGCCTGTTAGAAGCAATCCGGATATGCGGGCTTGATAAGAAAACCAGGTTCTATCAGGCATCAACGTCTGAGTTGTATGGCTTGGTTCAGGAAACACCTCAGAAAGAAACCACTCCATTTTACCCTCGCTCCCCCTACGCTGTGGCAAAGCTGTATGCCTATTGGATGGTTGTGAATTACCGTGAAGCCTATGGCATGTACGCCTGCAACGGCATTCTCTTTAATCACGAGTCACCGCGTCGTGGTGAAACCTTTGTTACGCGTAAAATTACCCGTGGATTGGCGAATATTGCCCAAGGCCTGGAAGAGTGTCTGTATATCGGCAATATGGATGCACTACGTGACTGGGGGCACGCCAAAGATTATGTACGCATGCAGTGGATGATGTTGCAGCAAGAGCAACCAGAAGATTTTGTTATAGCGACCGGCACTCAGTATTCTGTTCGTCAATTTATAAAGTGGTCGGCAGAAGAGCTTGGCATTACCCTGCGCTTTGAGGGTAAGGGTGTCGATGAAGTGGCTGTTGTAGATTCCATTAGTGGTGACGAGGCCCCCGCGCTAAAAGTCGGAGACATAATATTACAGGTTGACTCACGTTACTTTCGCCCGGCTGAGGTCGAAAGTTTGTTGGGAGACCCCTCCCTAGCGAAGAAAAAGCTTGGTTGGGCCCCCCAGATCACGACGCAGGAAATGTGCGCTGAAATGGTAAGTCATGATCTTGAACAAGCAAAGAGACACGCGCTATTGGTCCGTCACGGTCACCATATTTCTGTTCCAATGGAGTAATTTTTTACATGCGTATTCTGCTAACAGGAAGCAGTGGCATGGTGGGGCGGAATCTACTGGAGCACCGGTCTGCGGCCGGCTTTGAGTTTCTTATCCCATCCAGCCATGAGTTAGATCTACTGGACCGGAAAGCAGTGTCTGATTACATTCTGGAAAACAAACCGGATATGGTCATCCATGCAGCGGGGCGCGTTGGAGGTATCCAGGCGAATATGGCTGACCCGGTTGGGTTTCTAGTCGAGAACTCGCTCATGGGGATCCATGTCATCAACGAAGCTCATCAGGCAAATGTGAAATATTGCATAAACCTCGCAAGTTCGTGTATGTATCCGCGCCAGGCAGCTAACCCTCTTAAAGAAGAAATGGTTTTAACGGGAGAGTTAGAGCCAACAAACGAAGGTTATGGGTTGGCAAAGATCACCGCGACACGGCTATGTCAGTACATCAGCCAAATGAACCCAAGTAAAATTTACACGACTCTGATTCCGTGTAACCTTTATGGCCGTCATGACAAGTTTGATCCATTGAATTCCCACATGATACCCGCCGTGATTCGTAAAATTCATGAGGCCCGTGAAGCTGAGTTGGCAAGTGTAGAAATCTGGGGAGATGGCGAAGCCCGCCGAGAATTCATGTATGCTGGCGACCTTGCAGATTGCATTTTTACTGTTATTGAGAAGATGCGGAATGACAGGGCCCTGCCACCAATGATGAACGTAGGAATAGCCACTGATCATACTATCAATGAGTACTACCAGGCAGTCGCGGATGTGCTCGGCTATGAAGGGGAGTTTGTGCACGACCTGGAGAAGCCTGTCGGTATGCGACAGAAGCTGATTGATAGCAGCCGTATTCATTCTGATGGCTGGGAAGCGACCACGCCTCTGCATGAAGGCATCAGAAGGACCTATGACTTTTTTTTGAAGGAGGTGAATCATGACTAAATACCAACTGGCCTCAAGTACCTGGGGTGAAGAAGAGCAAGCAGCTATCCAGAGTGTGATCCATTCCGATATGTATACTATGGGTCCAAAGGTAGCTGAGTATGAACGCCAGTTTGCAGAGTTTTTCGACTCGAAGTATGCGGTAATGGCGAGTTCGGGATCTACGGCTAATCTTTTGATGATCGCTTCTTTGTTTTTTACTCAAAATCCAAAACTTCGTCGCGGCGATGAGGTTATTGTTCCTGCAGTCTCCTGGTCAACGACCTATTTTCCTCTCCAGCAGTATGGCCTGAAGGTGAAATTTGTCGATATTGACCAAGATACATTAAACATTGATATCGATAAACTTGAAGCGGCAATTACGGATAACACTAGGGCCATTCTTTTGGTCAATCTTCTGGGCAACCCGAACGACTTCGATAAGATCCAGCGCCTTACCAAAGATAAAGACATCCTGATACTTGAAGATAACTGTGAATCAATGGGAGCTGAATATAAAGGAAAGAAGACCGGCTCATTCGGGTTGATGGGGACTTTTAGTTCTTTTTTCTCCCATCACATTTCTACCATGGAAGGTGGATGCATCATTACGGATGATGAAGAGTTATACCAGATTTTACTTTGTATCCGCGCCCATGGCTGGACACGGAATCTGCCGAAAGAAAATCTTGTATCGGGAGTTAAAAGCGACGATCAATTCGAAGAGGCCTTCAAGTTTGTCTTACCTGGATATAATGTTCGGCCGTTGGAAATGAGTGGTGCCATTGGAATTGAACAGTTAAAAAAGCTTCCGGGTTTTATTGACGTTCGTCGTCAGAATGCACAATTGTTTCAGTCACTCTTCTCTGACCATACCTACATCCAGATCCAGCAGGAAATCGAAAAAAGCAGCTGGTTTGGATTTTCTATGGTCATTAAACCGGATGCGCCTTTTGATCGACAACGGTTAGTGAAAGCATTACAAGACGCAGAAATTGAATGTCGACCAATCGTAACTGGTAACTTTCTCAAGAACGAGACAGTTTTACAGCATTTTGATTATGAAGTAAGCGGATCAATGGATGGCGCAGAGTACCTCGATAATAACGGGTTGTTTGTAGGCAACCATCAATTGCCGCTCGATGAGGAGCTTCAGTACCTGAATTCGATTATTGATCAAGTGTCGAAATAAGGGTTCCGTAAATTACCTGTTAAAGTAAGAGAGTTCCGTTGATTGTGGCTAAATAAATGGTTTCAGTAAAAGAAAACACAAAAGACATTTTGGTTCTTACGGCAGGTAAAGCAATTCAGCTTTCAATTGGCTTTGCTACATTAAGAATAATCACCGAGCTTTTAAGTGAACAAGAGGTTGGTATTTACTATACGCTTATGGCAGTAGTGAATTTGTTGTCTTTTGTTTTTTTTAACCCTCTTGGGCAGTTTTATACAAGAAATCTTGTCCACTGGCAGCAGACAGGTAATATCAAAAACGCAACGCTGGTAATGATTGTGTTGCGATTGGCGGCAATACCCGTTGCGCTATTAACCGCAATCTCAGTTTTCTACCTATTTGATTACACTCAATATTTCTCGCTCGGCTCTTATTCAGTCTTCATAACAATAGCATTGTTCGCACTGGTACATGGCGTTCTGCTAAGTTCTGCGAATATTCTGATTGGCCGGGTGACCTTTACTCTTTTTGCGGCTACAACATTGATAGTCGGCTTGGCTAGTTCGCTAGTACTGGCGAAGATCAACGAAACCGCAATGGGCTGGATGTATGGATTGTTTCTGGCACAGATCGGATTTTCTTATTTTCTTTACAGAGTCATTGTAAAAGGAAATCCGATATCGGCAAAAAAAATTAAGAGCGCATTCAATAAAAGGTACGTATCAAATGTATTCCTTTTTACGTTACCGGTCACCATTACCCTTTCCCTGCAATGGGGACAACAAACATCATTCAGGCTGATAGTAGAAGATCTATACTCTGCACAGGCGCTAGCGTCTATTGCCGTTGGTATGGCATTGAGTAGCGCAATCTTTGCTGCGGTTGAAAGTTTGGCTACGCAGTTTTATTTGCCTATTTATCTAAGAAAGATAACTGGTACATCTGTTTCTGAGCGAGCGGTAATTTGGAATCAATTGGCTAGCATCCTGATGCCTTTCTACATTAGCCTGGTTATTTATGTCATGGCTTTTGCGCCTTTTTTAACAAAACTGCTTGTTGCTGAAAAATTTCAAAACGTCTATGTTTATGCCATGTTAGGCTCAATTTTCGAGTTATTTAGAGTATCGACCAATCTGGTCTATCTAGTATCTCAATCGGAATTAAATACGAAAACTACGATAACGCCTTATCTGATTGGCTTCACGGCGATGTTAGTTAGCCTATACTGGTTTGATATGTCTGAAGATTTGTGGATGGTTCCAGTTGCTCTGGCTTTCTCGTATTCATTAACACTTATGTTTATGGTTTTAAATATGAGGAAGTTATTACCATTAAGGCCAAATCTTTCAATATTTATTGCTTCAATAATGGTAACAACACCCTTGTTGTCGATATATTATTTTGAAGTCGAACCGACTTTTTCTAACTCTTTGGTGATTTTGGTTGTTGGTGGATTATATTTTATGGTTGTCCAGTATTTTACGATGAGAAATTCAATTAGAGAGATTAGAAAAACATGAAAAGGGCTTGCCTTGTAGTTAATGGTTATCTTAAAAGCAATGTGATCTTTAGACCAGATCAACACAGAGATAATTGGGCCGATCGTTTTTTTAAGTTAAGGCAAGCGTTCGCCGACAATATTCAAAATTATTTAAATTCATCTTCGGCATATCAATTTAGAAGCGAAGGTTTCGTTCAAACAATTGTGGAAACTATCTTTAATGATCAGGGTGAGAATAAATCATGATTATTACGAAGCTTTCCGGCGGCCTTGGAAACCAACTATTTCAATATGCTGTAGGTCGGGCAGTGGCTGAGCGCCATAAGGTACCACTGAAGTTCGATATTACGGCTTATGAAACATATGCACTACACAACGGTTTTAGGCTTGATCAGTTTAATATTAATGCTGCCGTCGCAGGGCCAAAGGAGATTAATGAACTTAAAGGCTCAGATTTTTTTATTAGTAAAGCCTTGAGGAAAAGTGGTTTGAAAAATAAAAAGACCTTTTATGCTGAAAAAGAAAGGACTGTTTATGACCCACAGGTATTTGCTTCGCCAGCAAGGTATCTGGAAGGTTACTGGCAAAATGAGCAATACTTTTTAAATATACGTGAGACGATATTGCAAGAGCTTCGACCTAGATTTTCGTTGAGCGTTAATGCAAGGGACTATCAAGACTCAATATTAAATAATAACGCAGTCAGTATTCATGTCCGAAGAGGTGACTATTTCAAGCACCCAGAGATTGGCGTTCTGGATGTTGCGTACTACAAGAACGGAGTTGAATATATTGAAAATCGGGTAGGATCGCCGAAGTTTTTTATTTTTTCTGATGATCTCGAATGGTGCAAGGCTAATCTCAAGTTTATTCCTAAGCCGATTTTTGTTGAAGGTACAGAAACAGAAATTGATGATCTTATATTGATGAGTCATTGCAAGCATAACATTGTTGCGAATAGCTCTTTTAGTTGGTGGGGAGCTTGGCTTAATAAAAATGAAGCTAAGCTGGTCATAGCGCCGAAGGAGTGGCTGGCGATCAATCCGAACGGGTATAAGTGGGCGCCAAGAGGATGGATTGAGATTTCGAAAGTTCAAAAAAAGGCATAAAAGGTGAAAAAAGAACAGCTTGATCAAGATTTAGAATATGAGTTTCCTTATCATTATGTTCCTGGATTTAGAAGGGACTTTACTCAAATTTACGAATGGAGATGGTCCAAGAATTATACCAGCGCGATTGAGTTTTTGATAAGTCAAATATCGAAAGAAAGAAATATAGGTCGACTATTCGATGTTGGATGTGGTGATGGTCGGCTTGCGAGAGAGCTACAAGAAGAATTTGGTTCTATTGATGTCGTAGGAATTGATTATTCTGAAAGGGCAATAGGTCTCGCAAAGGCGATGTCTCCTGATGTCAAATTTTTTCACCTGGATATAATGGAAAAAGACTTCCACTTAAAGTGTGATGCAGTAACACTTGTCGAAGTGTTTGAACATATTCCGGTTGAGTTGTGCGCCAACTTTGCTATATCAGTCTGTAATCTGCTAGAAAAAGATGCTCTTCTGTTTCTAACTGTTCCCCATCAAAATGTAGAAGTCAGCTACAAACATTTTCAGCATTTTAATTTAGAGAAATTAAAATTTTATTTTGGTGAGTATTTTAACTTCGAAGACATAAAATATATTCAGAAAAACCCTTTATATATGAAAATAATTTCAAAATTGTTAAGCAATAGACTCTATATTATTAAGTCGTCCGCTCTAAATAATGCATTTTATTATATATATAAAAAGTATTGTTTTAATGCTTCCGAGGCTCAGTGTGAGCGTATTTATTTAAAGCTTAGAAAAAAATGAAGTCGAAGAAGCGGACAATCTTGGGTGTGGAGGCTGACCCCATCTGTCAGCCTAGTTGTCCAGTTGGCGATTTCGCCTAAATTCATATCAGATTGGGCGGTGTGAGAGCAGTCATGCCACGTTATTCCGAGGAACGTAAATCGGCCGTGTTGAAGAAGTTATTACCTCCGCAGAACCGCAGTGTGGTGCAGGTGGCGGCAGAGGAAGGCATATCGGATGTGACTCTGTATAGTTGGTTAAAACAGTG
>Ga0314772_1001167_pt1 | contig 12189 bp, 8 predicted proteins | sample MetaGCBIW2018_FD_204520 | JGI IMG/M metagenome (GOLD analysis project Ga0314772, IMG submission 204520) | Cryopeg brine microbial communities from Beaufort Sea near Barrow, Alaska, United States - CBIW 2018 | ecosystem: Environmental > Aquatic > Marine > Coastal | place: USA: Alaska | collected... | reverse complement strand
TTGCCGACGCGCGCGACGAGTTCGCCGAGGAGTACTGCATGCCGGCACTCAAGGCAAACGCGCTCTATCACGACAAGTACCCGCTGGTGTCGGCGCTGTCGCGCCCTGTGATCGTGTCGCACCTCGTGAAGGCAGCACGTGAGTTCGGCGCCACCACCGTCTCGCACGGCTGCACCGGCAAGGGCAACGATCAGGTGCGCTTCGAGGTGGGCATCACCTCGCTCGCTCCGGACCTCAAGTGCATCGCACCGGTGCGCGACCTTGCGCTGACGCGTGACCGTGCCATCGAGTACGCGGAGAAGCATCACCTACCCATCGTGACCACCAAGAAGAACCCGTTCTCGATCGACCAGAACGTGTGGGGGCGTGCGGTGGAGACGGGTTTCCTCGAGGACATTTGGAATGCGCCCACCAAGGACGTGTACGACTACACCGATGATCCTGCCTTCCCGCCCGTGCCGGACGAGGTCATCATCACGTTCAAGGAGGGTGTCCCCGTAGCTATCGACGGCGTGCCCGTCACGCCGTTGCAGGCCATCGAGCAGCTCAACCAGCGCGCTGGCGCGCAGGGCGTGGGCCGTATCGACATCGTCGAGGACCGGCTGGTCGGGATCAAGTCTCGCGAGGTTTACGAGGCCCCGGGCGCGATCGCACTCATCGAGGCTCACCGCGAGCTCGAGAACGTGTGCCTCGAACGTGATCAGGCGCGCTTCAAGCGCACTATCAGCGACCGCTGGACGGACCTTGTCTACGAAGGCATGTGGACCTCGCCGCTGAAGGACTCGCTCGACGCGTTCATCAACGACACCCAGCGTTATGTCAATGGCGATATTCGTATGGATCTCCACGGTGGCAAGGCCGTAGTGACGGGCCGGCGCTCGGACACCGGTCTGTACGACTTCAACCTCGCGACTTACGATGAGGGCGACGCGTTCGATCAGAGCGCAGCGCGTGGCTTTATCGAGATTTACGGGCTTGCCGCCAAGCAGGCGGCGGCGCGCCAGACTCGGTTGAAGGGATAGTTATGGCGGAGCAGTCCGGCATTAGCGTCAGCGCAGTTGGCGATGGGGCCACGCAAGGCAGCGCGACTAAAGACGGGGTGACGAACAAGGGTGCGTTGTGGGGAGGCCGTTTTGAGGGTGGCCCAGCGGCCGCGCTCGCAGCGTTGAGTAAGTCGACTCATTTTGATTGGCGCTACGCGGATGAGGATCTGATTGGTTCGATTGCGCATGCTCATGCACTTGAGTCAGCCGGGCTGCTCAGCCACCAGGAGACGTCAGACATGATCGTTGGGCTCGAAGCGCTCCGCGTAGACGTGCGCGCGGGTCACGCGCTCGTGAGCGAGAGCGATGAGGACGTGCATGGCGCGCTCGAGCGCCTGCTCATCGTTAAAGTCGGCACGGAACTGGGGGGCAAGTTGCGCGCGGGCCGCTCGCGCAACGACCAGATCGCCACGCTACCCCGCATGTACCTGCGCCGTCACGCGCGGCTCATTGGCTCGCAGGTTCTGGATCTCGCTGAAGCGTTGCTCCAGCAGGCGGATCGCCACATCGACGACCCGATGCCGGGCCGCACTCACTTCCAGCACGCGCAGCCTGTCACTCTGGGTCATCACCTGCTTGCTCATGTGTGGCCGTTATTGCGCGACGTCGAACGGTTGACGGACTGGGACGCTCGCGCCGCTTACTCACCGTATGGAGCTGGCGCCCTGGCAGGATCGACGCTTGGGCTTGACCCCGCCGCGGTTGCGACCGAGCTTGGCTTCGAGGGGCCGATGGAGAACTCGATCGACGCGACCGCCTCGCGAGACGTGATCGCCGAATTCTCTTGGGTCGCGGCCATGATCGGTGTTGATCTCTCACGTATCTCCGAAGAGATCATCGCTTGGGTGACCGTCGAGTTCGGCTTCGTGAAGCTCGACGACGCGTACTCCACGGGCTCGTCGATCATGCCGCAGAAGAAGAATCCTGATATCGCGGAGCTCGCTCGCGGCAAGGCCGGTCGTTTGATCGGCGATCTGACGGGGCTGCTCGCCACGCTCAAGGGACTGCCCCTCGCGTATAACCGTGATATTCAGGAAGTCCACGAGCCCGTTTTTGATGCCGTGGACACGCTTGAGGTGCTGCTTCCGGCGTTCTCCGGAATGGTGTCCACCCTGCGCTTCCAGACCGACCGTATGGCCGAACTCGCGCCCGCAGGGTTCTCCCTCGCGACGGACATCGCCGAATGGCTCGTCAAGCAGGGCGTTCCGTTCCGTGAGGCACATGAGGTAGCCGGAGCGTGTGTGCGCCTGTGCGAGAAGCGCGACAAGGAGCTTCACGAGATGACGCCCGCGGAACTGTCCGCAATCTCGCCGCACCTCAACGAGGGTGTGCTCAAAGTCCTCACAGTCGAGGGGTCGCTCTCCGCGCGCAACGGTGTGGGCGGTACCGCACCCGAGCGGGTTATCGAACAGGGCAAGCTCGCACGCGCGCGCGTAAAGCACTTCCGCCCCTGGACCAAGCCGGCAACTGAGTAGGCGCGAGAGTAGGCCCTCCGCGCTTTTGGCAATCCTCCCTGCGTGTCCCTGACCTCCGCCTAGCCCGCAAGTGTGCCCGCTGCGTGTCCCTGACCTCCGCCTAGCCCGCGTGTGGGCCAGCGCCCCTGGTGCCTGGCAGGATGGAGAGCATGCCAACTCCTTTGTTGACCGTGTGCCACGACCGCCTGGACGCCATGCTGGCCGACGTCGAGCGCATCATCCAGTTCGAATCGCCGTCCGATGACCACGAAGCCATCGATCGCAGTGCGTCGCTTGTGGCTGAGGTGTTGGGCGAGCGCCTTGCGCAGGACGGCATCCCAACGCACGCGGAGCGCATCGTTATCGACGGCGTCACCCACCTGCGTTGGCGCATCGGAAACGGACCCAGGCGCATTCTGCTGTTAGGTCACCACGACACCGTATGGCCGCACGGCTCAGTGGATGATCACCCGTTCAGCATCCACGACGGAGTCTTGCGCGGTCCCGGCTGCTTCGATATGGCTATTGGCCTGGTGCAGGCGGCCCACGCCACGGCCGCTATCGCACACTTAAACGGGCACGATGCGGTGGACGGGGTCACCATCCTGGTCACCGGCGACGAGGAGGTCGGCTCGCAGACCTCGCGAGCGCTCCTTGAGGAAGAAGCCCGCGGCTGCGCTGCAGTGTTCGTGCTCGAGGCCGCCGGCCCGGGTGGCGCACTCAAGACCGAGCGCAAAGGTACGGCGACGTATACGTTGCACGTCACCGGGCGCGCATCGCACGCGGGACTTGACCCCGAGTCCGGAATCAACGCGGGTGTGGAGCTGGCGCACCAGATTCCAGCGCTACTGGCACTGGCCGCTCCAGAGCTTGGCACTACGGTCACTCCCACTAGCGGCCGCATCGGCACGACGACAAACACTGTGCCTGCGAACGCGACCATCGACGTCGATGTGCGCGCCCGAAGCTCCGCGGAACTCGATCGCGTGGATAGCCAAATCCGCGCCCTTGCCGCCCTTCTCGAGGGCGCCATGGTGACGGTGGCAGGCGGAGTTAACCGCCCGCCGCTCGAACGCGCCAGCGCGCAGCCACTTTTTGACCGCGCCACCCGGCTGGCGGCTGAGGCTGGCATCTTTGATCTTCACGACGTCTCGGTGGGGGGCGCATCGGACGGAAACTTCACCGCAGGCATCGGCGTGCCCACGCTTGACGGGCTGGGCGGTGTGGGCGGGGGAGCGCATGCCGACTCGGAACATGTCGAGGTGGCGCACGTCCCGCACCGCACCGCGTTGTTGGCGCTGCTCATGGCTGACGTCCTTCACGGTGACCGAACGTGACAGCGGTGCGCGGACCCGCGGCAGTGGCTGAGGCCTGTGCCGACTACCGAAACCTGGCCGATGCCGTGGGCGTCGAAGTCCGCACCATCACCGCCGAAGACGCGTCGGAGGCGGCGGCCCTGCTCAAACAGATATGGGGAGTTAAACCCATCGAGCCGGCCATGCTTATCTCGCTCGCGCATACCGGCAGCTACGCGGTGATCGCTGTCGACGGCCACAAGGCTGGCGCCCCCGAGACGAAGGACCGCCCCATCGCTCGCCGCCATGGCGACGGCGGCATGATTCTTGGTGCGACCGCCGGTTACTTCGCGCGGCCGCTCGGCAAGGTCCTTCACTCGCACGTCGCGGGGGTGCTGCCGGGACTGGGCCGCCCCGGCATTGGCCGCGTGATGAAGCTGCACCAACGCGCATGGTGCCTAGACCTTGGCGTGACAGAAGTGACATGGACGTTTGATCCGCTGGTGGCGCGCAATGCGCACATCAACATCACCCGCTTGGGCGCGGACGTCGACGAATACCTGATCGACTTCTATGGGGTGATGGCAGACGGCATCAACTCGGGTCAGGGGAGTGACCGTGTGGTGGTGAGATGGCACCTCGATGCCCCCTATTTCCTTACGGACCCCTCGCGCGCAGGCGCAGGCCTTCCGCCGGCTTCCTTCGAGCTGGGAGCAAAGTTGTCACGGTCGGCGGCCCCTCCACTGCTCACGGTCGCACCCGACGGTTTACCAGCGGTACTGCCCGCCACAGCATCGGCCGCCGTCACGCTTGCCATCCCGCACGATATTGAGGGAATGCGCAAGACCAACCCGGCCCTGGCATCGGCCTGGCGGACGGCACTGCGTGACGCGATGGCGCCGCTGCTCGCGAGCGGCTGGCGCGTCACAGGATTTGAACCCCAAACCGGCTACCTCGTGGAAAGGCCCACCTCATGACGCTGCAGATCATCTCCGCCACGTATCACTCGCTTGAGATTCCGCTCGTGACGCCGTTCGCCACATCGTTCTCGACGCAGACCGCGCGCAAGATGCTTGTAGTTGAGGTAGACGCCGAGATAGACGGTGCTCAAGTGACCGGTTGGGGTGAGTGCGGCGCGCTCGCGGAGCCCGTGTACTCCGAGGAATACACCGTGGGTGTGTTGGATGTAAGCGAGCGATTCCTGCTCCCTTTGCTGGGTGCCGCTCAGCGCGAGAACGGGATCACGGCGGAGACCGTTGCCCGTCACCTGGAGCCAATCATTGGCCACCGTATGGCCAAGTCCGCGCTTGAGATGGCAGTCCTGGATGCGCAACTGCGCGCGGCCCGAACCTCGTTCGCAGACTATCTAGGAGTGACGCGTGACCGCGTACCCTCCGGAGTTTCCGTGGGCATTCAGGACTCGGTGCCACAGCTCTTGGACGTCGTCGCGGGCTATCTCGATGAGGGGTACCAGCGCGTAAAGCTTAAAATCAAGCCTGGTTGGGACGTGGCTCCTGTGAGCGCTGTGCGGGACGCGCATCCTGATGTGCCGCTGCAAGTAGACGCGAACGCCGCATACACATTGGTGGATGCCGCGCACCTCAGCAAACTCGATGCGTACGACCTGTTGCTGATCGAGCAGCCACTAGCCGAGGATGACATGCGCCAGCACGCGGAACTCGCGCGCGTGATGCGCACGCCTATGTGCCTCGACGAGTCGGTAGTGAGCGCGGCATCCGCGGCTGATGCCATCTCGATGGGCGCCGCCGCGATCATCAACATCAAGCCCTCGCGAGTCGGGGGATACCTTGAGGCGCGGCGCATCCATGACATCGCGAGCGCTCACGGCACTGCGGTGTGGTGTGGCGGGATGCTCGAGACCGGTATCGGCCGCGGAGCGAACGCCGCACTCGCGGGGTTGCCGGGCTTCACGCTGCCTGGCGACATCTCAGCATCGTCGCGCTTTTATGCGCAGGACATCACGACCCCATTCGTGCTTGAGGATGGCTTTATTCGAATCCCAACGACGCCTGGACTATGTGAAGAGCCTGACGCCGATGCGCTGGCGGGTTTTACGACGGCCAGCCGGACCGTCGAGGTCGCCTAGCGGTGGTAAGACACGCCGCCCGGTAGCTTGCCCTGAACCGAGTCCCGCACGAGCACTTGAGGATCGAACACGCGGTCCGGAGGATGGTGAGTTCACGGTGTCGTGGGTAGGTCCGGACTCGATGACGCAACACTCACCTCGGCGCCGCCCGTCACACGTACGAGGTCCGTATAGGTGATGGGGAAGAGCGAGGCGGGGATTCCGCCAGCGGCCCACAACTCGTCAAAGGCGCGCAGCGCTATGTCGACATAGGTTCGGATGGGCGCTGGATGTCCAACGGGCGCCACACCGCCAATGGGCTGGCCGGTCGCTACCCGTACCTGTTCAGGGGTGGCGCGGCCAATGCGCTGGGCGTCAATCGCCTTCGCAAGCACGACGGTGTCGACTCTGTGCGCTCCACTGGTCATGACGAGAATTGGCGAGTCATCCGCGGTGAACACCAGCGAATTAGCAATCGCACCAACCTCGCATCCCAGAAGTGTGGCCGCCGCAACTGCGGTGGGCGTCGGTTGGTCCAGTACCCGAACCTCAGTGGTGAGGCCAGCGAGAGACAGGGCCTCTTGGACACGGTTGACTGAAGGGTGCATGACGCCACCGTATCCTGAGCGCATGTGCAACCCGACTATCGCGGAACTTGTGCGCGAGGTGCGTAGCCGAGATGCCCACTTAAGCGCCACCCGTCTCATTCTGATTGACGGTCCAGCGGGATCTGGCAAGACCACTCTCGCGAGGCGCCTCGGGTTAGCGCTACGGGCACAGGTCATTCACGGGGATGACGTGTATGAAGGCTGGCAGGGGCTCGACACGATGTGGCCGGTGCTCGGTATCGACATCCTTGAGCCGCTGGCGCGAGGTGACGAGGCATCGTTCGCGGCTTGGGATTGGCAAACCTCGCGCCGCGGCGCCCAGATCGATGTCCTTGCGCGAGAGTGCCTCATCATCGAGGGGGTGGGCGTCGCTCAGCGTGCCGCGCGCCCGTTCGCATCGCTTGTCATCTACGTAGAGGCGCCGTGGTCGACACGCCTACGTCGGGGGATCGAGCGCGATGGTGAGGGCATGCGTGATGAGTGGGAGCGTTGGCAGGTGCTTGAGTTGATTCATCACGAGGCGCAGCAGACGCGCGCGGGAGCGCACATTGAGATCGACGGCACTGTGCCCATTGCAGACCACTGAGACGCGGGATTAAGGTCCGCTCCCGCCGTCTAGCGGCCTTGTCCATGCAGGGCACGCGCGTTCCCCTGGCACAATGAACGCATCATGACGAACATTCTCGACGAGCTCGCCTGGCGCGGGCTAATTTCCCAGACCACCGATCAAGCCAAACTGCGCGACGCTCTTGCTCACGGACCAGTCACGCTGTACTGCGGATTCGATCCGACTGCACCGAGCCTGCACGTAGGCAACTTGATGCAGATCCTTACCGTGCGCCGGTTCCAGGATGCAGGGCACAAGCCGCTGCTCCTGGTGGGGGGTGCGACCGGGTTAATAGGAGACCCCCGCATGTCAGGCGAGCGCACGCTAAACCCGGTGGAGGTGGTGCATGAATGGGTGGACCGGATCCGCAGCCAGATCGAGCCGTTGATGAGTTTCGAGGGTGAGAACGCCGCTCGCATGGTGAACAACTACGACTGGACAAAGGAGATGGACGCGATCGCGTTTCTCCGCGATGTTGGGCAGCACTTCCGGATGGGCACGATGCTCGCGAAAGAGACAGTGTCGCGCCGGCTCCGCTCGGATGAAGGTATTTCGTACACGGAGTTCAGTTACCAAGTGCTTCAGGGCATGGACTATCTGGAGCTGTACCGTCGCTACGACTGCACGCTTCAGACTGGCGGGTCTGACCAGTGGGGAAACTTGCTCGGAGGAACCGAATTGATCCGCAAGGCGGAAGGCTCGCATGCCCACGCACTCGCTACGCCGCTGGTGACGAAGACCGACGGCACCAAGTTCGGCAAGTCAGAGGGAGGGGCCATCTGGCTAGACGCGCAGATGACGTCGCCGTACTCGATGTACCAGTTCTGGCTGGGCAGTGCCGATGGCGATGTGATCCAGTACCTCAAGTACTTCACGTTCCGCACCCAAGAGCAGGTTGCTGAGCTCGAGCAGGCGGTACTGGATGAACCCTTCCGTCGCGAGGCGCAAAAGACGCTTGCCTACGACGTGACGGCTCTCGTTCACGGAGCCGATGCCGCGGACGCCGTCGTTGAGGCATCCCAGGCTATTTTCGGTCGCGGTGAGCTCGGCGGGCTTGATGCCCAAACGCTGGACGGTTGCGCCGCAGAAGTCGGCGGTGTGAACGTCGACGATGGTGTGGCGCTAGTCGACGCCATGGTGTCCGCGGGCGTGGTGGATTCCAAGTCGGCGGCTCGTCGGACCATTGGTGAGGGGGGTGCCTACGTGAACAACATCAAGCTCACGGACGCCGATGCTGTGGTCACCCGATCGCAGACCCTAGCCGGTGGCTGGATCGTGGTTCGACGCGGGAAAAAAACGATTGGAATGATTAGGGTGAGTTAGCCCAGACCTAGCACTCGGCGACTGTCGATTACGGTGTGTATCAGGTTCGATGCGCGCGACACGCCCGAGATCCTTGTGATTTGACGCGACAGTCACTTACCCGTAATGTCTTCCTTGTTGCCAACGACGGGAACGCTTCACCGCAGGACTGACAAGGCCGCGGGAAGTCCCTGAGACAACAACCTCATCCAAGCAAAACTATGGTCGCTAACGCGCCCTGAGTGATGTAAAGTTGAGGTCCAGCCAAAGCAGAGAGTTGGTCGCTAACGCGGCTGAGATCCTGTACGGTAGGAACTCCTCCGAAACAGAAACTTAGGTCGCTGACGCGCCCTGAGTGATGTAACGTGGAGAGCCCTCCAATATGGAGACTCGCCAACGCGGTGGGTTGACAGTGCGGACCAAAGGGTGTAAGATAGTAGGGTTGCCCCAAAGCAGCTTCGAAAGAAGTCGTGGAGGTGCGCGTGCGAACCTTGAGAACTCAACAGTGTGCCACATAAGTCGATGCCAAATTATTCGGCACCGCAGCGATACGGGCCTTCGGTCCGGATCAAAGCGATGCAGGATACCTTTGGTAAAGAAATGAATGTCAGTGACATTTGTAATTTGCTAGAGATTAAACGGTTCTTCGGAACCACTTCGTATGTCTGTAAACCACTTAGGTGGATTGCTAATAAACATTAACGGAGAGTTTGATCCTGGCTCAGGACGAACGCTGGCGGCGTGCTTAACACATGCAAGTCGAACGGTGACCTCGGAGCTTGCTCCGGGCGATCAGTGGCGAACGGGTGAGTAACACGTGAGTAACCTGCCCCAGACTCTGGGATAACGTCGAGAAATTGGCGCTAATACCGGATACGAGAAGAACAGGCATCTGTATCTTCTGGAAAGAATTTTGGTCTGGGATGGACTCGCGGCCTATCAGCTAGTTGGTGAGGTAATGGCTCACCAAGGCGACGACGGGTAGCCGGCCTGAGAGGGCGACCGGCCACACTGGAACTGAGACACGGTCCAGACTCCTACGGGAGGCAGCAGTGGGGAATATTGCACAATGGGCGAAAGCCTGATGCAGCGACGCCGCGTGGGGGATGAAGGCCTTCGGGTTGTAAACCCCTTTCAGTAGGGAAGAAGCGAAAGTGACGGTACCTACAGAAGAAGCGCCGGCTAACTACGTGCCAGCAGCCGCGGTAATACGTAGGGCGCAAGCGTTGTCCGGAATTATTGGGCGTAAAGAGCTCGTAGGCGGTTTGTCGCGTCTGCTGTGAAAGTCCGAGGCTCAACCTCGGATCTGCAGTGGGTACGGGCAGACTAGAGTATGGTAGGGGAGACTGGAATTCCTGGTGTAGCGGTGGAATGCGCAGATATCAGGAGGAACACCAATGGCGAAGGCAGGTCTCTGGGCCACAACTGACGCTGAGGAGCGAAAGCATGGGGAGCGAACAGGATTAGATACCCTGGTAGTCCATGCCGTAAACGGTGGGCACTAGATGTGGGGCTCTTTCCATGAGTTCCGCGTCGTAGCTAACGCATTAAGTGCCCCGCCTGGGGAGTACGGCCGCAAGGCTAAAACTCAAAGGAATTGACGGGGGCCCGCACAAGCGGCGGAGCATGCGGATTAATTCGATGCAACGCGAAGAACCTTACCAAGGCTTGACATATACGGTTTATCCCTAGAGATAGGGAGTCCTTCGGGGCTGTATACAGGTGGTGCATGGTTGTCGTCAGCTCGTGTCGTGAGATGTTGGGTTAAGTCCCGCAACGAGCGCAACCCTCGTTCTATGTTGCTAGCGCGTAATGGCGGGGACTCATAGGAGACTGCCGGGGTCAACTCGGAGGAAGGTGGGGATGACGTCAAATCATCATGCCCCTTATGTCTTGGGCTTCACGCATGCTACAATGGCCGGTACAAAGGGCTGCGATACCGTAAGGTGGAGCGAATCCCAAAAAGCCGGTCTCAGTTCGGATTGAGGTCTGCAACTCGACCTCATGAAGTTGGAGTCGCTAGTAATCGCAGATCAGCAACGCTGCGGTGAATACGTTCCCGGGCCTTGTACACACCGCCCGTCAAGTCACGAAAGTCGGTAACACCCGAAGCCAACGGCCTAACCCGCAAGGGAGGGAGTTGTCTAAGGTGGGATTGGCGATTGGGACTAAGTCGTAACAAGGTAGCCGTACCGGAAGGTGCGGCTGGATCACCTCCTTTCTAAGGAGCACTTGGCACTCTTCGGAGTGTCCAGGAACTCGTTTCGTTCTCAATGTAGAGCGGCGAGTGCTCATGGATGGAACATCGACTATGGCATTTACTCGAGAGAGTTCACCAAGTACGCCTTAGGGTTGGAACGGTAATGACTCTGGGTAGCATCTGCATGGCACACTGTTGGGTCCTGAGGGATCGGGCGAAAGCTCACCTCAGGCCAGTCGAAAGACAGGCTGGACGGACTATCGGATCTGGATGAACCACCTCAACGCTGCATATTTGCTGCACGAGGTAGGCGTCAGATGAAGGTAGGACCGCCCGTACCTTGAGAACTGCACAGTGGACGCGAGCATCTTTAAATTTGAATGCAAATTCGAATGTAAGTTAAGTTTTTAAGAGCACATGGTGAATGCCTTGGCAGTAGGAGCCGAAGAAGGACGTTGTAGCCTGCGAAAAGCCTCGGGGAGCTGGCAAACAAGCTTTGATCCGAGGATGTCCGAATGGGGAAACCCCGCTGGAGTCATGTCCAGTGACTCTCGCCTGAACACATAGGGCGAGTAGAGGGAACGTCGGGAAGTGAAACATCTCAGTACCGACAGGAAGAGATATTCCGTGAGTAGTGGCGAGCGAAAGCGGAAGAGGCCAAACCGTTAGCGTGTGATAGCCGGCAGGCGTTGCGTTAGCGGTGTTGTGGGACCTTTCCGGTGGATCTGCCGATCCACCAAGGAGTCAAAAATCTGCGTGATAGTCGAAGGGCATTGAGAGGCCCGGCATAGAGGGTGTAACCCCCGTAGACGAAATTTCGCAGACTCCTGAGAGTCATCCCAAGTAGCACGGGGCCCGAGAAATCCCGTGTGAATCCGCAGAGACCACTCTGTAAGCCTAAATACTACCTACTGACCGATAGTGAATCAGTACCGTGAGGGAAAGGTGAAAAGTACCCCGAGAGGGGAGTGAAATAGTACCTGAAACCGTGTGCTTACAATCCGTTGGAGCCTCCCTAGCAGGGGTGACAGCGTGCCTTTTGAAGAATGAGCCTGCGAGTTAGTGGTATGTGGCAAGGTTAACCCGTGTGGGGAAGCCGTAGCGAAAGCGAGTCCGAATAGGGCGTTTGAGTCGCATGCTCTAGACCCGAAGCGAAGTGATCTATCCATGGCCAGGTTGAAGCGCGGGTAAGACCGCGTGGAGGACCGAACCCACTTCAGTTGAAAATGGAGGGGATGAGCTGTGGATAGGGGTGAAAGGCCAATCAAACTTCGTTATAGCTGGTTCTCCCCGAAATGCATTTAGGTGCAGCGTTGCGTGTTTCTTACCGGAGGTAGAGCTACTGGATGGCTAATGGGCCTCACCAGGTTACTGACGTCAGCCAAACTCCGAATGCCGGTAAGTGAGAGCGCAGCAGTGAGACTGTGGGGGATAAGCTTCATAGTCGAGAGGGAAACAGCCCAGAACACCAACTAAGGTCCCAAAGCGTGTGCTAAGTGGGAAAGGATGTGGAGTTGCACAGACAACCAGGAGGTTGGCTTAGAAGCAGCCACCCTTGAAAGAGTGCGTAATAGCTCACTGGTCAAGTGATTCC
>Ga0314772_1001164_pt1 | contig 12215 bp, 7 predicted proteins | sample MetaGCBIW2018_FD_204520 | JGI IMG/M metagenome (GOLD analysis project Ga0314772, IMG submission 204520) | Cryopeg brine microbial communities from Beaufort Sea near Barrow, Alaska, United States - CBIW 2018 | ecosystem: Environmental > Aquatic > Marine > Coastal | place: USA: Alaska | collected... | reverse complement strand
ATAAATGCCTGGCAAGATAACAGAAACAACAAAGGAGGTTCGATAAATTGGCAGTTCACAACCAAAGATTCAAGGATAAAACTCAAAAAGACTTTATCCGTCAATTGATGATTAACATAACACTAGTGCAATTGGTTCTATGGATAGTCTTCTACTGCTGTGGGTTCTAATTGGCTGTATTTTTAAGAAGATTCCTTCTTTTTTAGCAGGAAAATGTGACTGTCCCATAAATTAAAGTTAGATAAAAATTGTTCATTGGGATCTAAATCAATGGGATGACTTCACTCCCGTACAACGGGGTGAATTCGATTGCGACATAAACTTAATCCAGAGGAATTGTAAAAGAGTTTTTTGAAATCGATAATATTTCGCACTTAGAATTAGGTACTTTTAATTTCTCAATTGTTATAGTAGTATAGGAGATAAATTTTTTAGGTGAAAAATTGCGAATTTAGTGAAAAAAAATTTCAAGAGGCATGGAATGCCACTTACTCAACAGTGCCTGATGAAGAAGTAGAAAGATCAAGGAAAAATTTCAGGAATCGTTTGAAATCACGTACTAAAAGAGGGTATGTAAAAGTTAGATTGGCTGCCGCATTAATGATATTGCTATTTACCTCCTATTTTTTTATTGAAATTTACAATCCAATCATTACTGTAGTTAATTCTTCACAGATAGATAGGGAAGTTAAGTTATCTGATGGTAGTTTGGTCCTTTTAAAAAAGGACTCTGAAATACGATATAAAGAACATTTCCGGAATTCAAGAGGCGTAGAATTAAAAGGAGAAGCTTTTTTTAAAGTTGCGAAGGATAGTTTAAAGGTGTTTAAAGTTGTAACCGGGTCTACTACCACTAAAGTCTTGGGAACAAGCTTTTCTATAGTTGAAAAAGAAGAAGATGTAGAAATCTTTCTTTATACTGGCCGTGTTATCGTTTCTGTTAAGAGTAAAGCTGAATCCTGGGGTCTTATTCCAGGAGAAAGTTTTGTGTATAGTGGAGGTAAAGCATACATTAAGAAGTTTGATAACAATCTTTCATTTGAATCTGGAAACCAATTTATTGACATCAACAACCTTGAATTGGAGGAGCTTTTTAAATTTTTAAAAAAACGATTTGATTATGATATTGACAAAAATTATTATACTAAAAATAAGAGTGTGACCCTAAGGATTAACAAGAAAGATAATCTTGAACAAATATTAAAATTATTATCAATCATAAATAATACAACCTATGAAATAAACCAAGAAACAAAGAAGATACAAGTATTCAATAAATAAAAAAGGATTTCCACCGTCAAATAGAGAACCCTTTTTATTAAAAAACACACAAGTAGCACATTCTTCATTTAGAATGCTGAATGGGCTTTTGTATTACAAATTTAAAATAAATTAAATATGTACAAACTACTATTAACAATATTTTTTAATTTGCCTTTTATTATCAGTCCACAGGAAATTTCATTTACTGTAAATAACCCAAACCTGCAGGAAATAATATCAGAAATAGAATCTCAGACTGATTTGAAATTCGCCTATGGAAATGATGTAAATCCCACAACCAAACTTGTCGGAAGGTTTAGTTTTGAAAAGGAAAATTTAGATGAAGTATTAAAGCAACTCTCCAGAAGAACACCCTATAACATAAGCATTATAGGTAATAATATAGCTATATCTGTTGACTCCGCCTCGAAAAAATCGGAAATTGAAAAATCGGAAATCCAATTTTTGGTGGTAGGAAATGTTACTGATGCTAATGGACTACCACTTCCCAGTGTTACCGTCCAGGAAGAAGGAACAAGTAATGGAGTGCTTACCGACTTTGATGGGAATTTCAGTATTGAAGTGGGTTCAGATGAACCCGTATTAGTCTTTACTTATATTGGTATGCAAACCCTTAGAAAAACTGTGGAAGGAAATACAACCATGAATATCCAGATGCAAGAGGACAAACAGGCACTTGATGAGATTGTGGTGGTAGGATATGGAACTCAGAAAAAGGTTTCAATGACCAGTGCGGTGTCCACTATTTCCGGTGATGACGTTGCAGAACGTCCTACCCGGAACCTTAGCTCTAGTTTGCAAGGATTAGCCCCTGGTTTAACAGTTGTGGATAAAGGTGGGGCCCCAGGTTCTGCAAATATAGCAGTAAATATTAGAGGGGTCACAACTTTGGGAGGTAATAACCCTTTAGTGATAGTAGATGGTATAGAACAGAATTTAAATGATGTTGATCCGAATAACATTGAATCTATTTCTGTTCTAAAAGATGCAGCATCAACAGCAATTTATGGATCAAGGGGGGCTAATGGGGTAATTGTTATTACGACAAAACGTGGTTTGGAAGGTGATTTGAAGATTCGGTATAATAGTTCTATTAATTTTCAAAATTTAGTTACTGTACCTGAACATTTGGAGACAGAGAAATATCTAAGGCTTCAAAATATAGCCTATGAAAATCGCGGTAGTGATGCTTTATATTCGGAAGAACAAATTCAGAGCTACATAAGTGGAGAAGACAGGCTGCTTTATCCAGAACCCAACACCTGGTATGATGTCGTTATTAGAGAGAATGCCCCAATGCAACGGCACATGTTGTCGATTTCTGGTGGAACTGAAATTTTACGTTCTAATCTCTTAATGAATTATTTCGATCAGCAAGGGCTATATCCCAACCAAGATTCCCAGAGATACGGAATAAGGATGAACAACGATCTTAAACTAACAGAAAGTTTAAATTTAAAAGCTGATATTAATCTGAGTAGGAAGAATCATTCCTCCTTTAATAACCAAGAAAATGTTTACCACAGGATGATTCACAGTTCCCAATTTACTGTGCCTCGTTTTCCCGATGGCACCTATGGTTTAAGTAGGCAAGGGCATAATCCATTGGCTTGGACAGATCCAGCCATTGTTGGATCAACAGAAGCAACAGCTGATGCAGCATTAATTAATCTTGAAGGATCTTGGCAGGTTCTTGATGGTCTAACCTTTAGAACGCAGTATGGTATCGATGTTAATAAATTTTCTTCTTTGACTAATATTCCAACTTATGAAATTAGGGACTATTTTAATCCTGATTTAGTGAAAAAGAGAAACAATGTCAATTCATTAACTGAAAATAGGAGCGAAAACCTTCAAAAGACCTGGAATAATACTCTGACTTATGAACTGGAAATCAATTCACATGCCTTAGGTGTTTTGGCGGGATACTCAGAAATAAGTAATGATTTTAAAAATCTAAGTGCTAATGGTCGAGATTTCTATAATGATGATCTATTGGATCTAAGTTTAGGAGATCCTTTAAATCGGTATGTGGCCAGTTCATATACAGATTGGGGTTTAAGATCGTTTTTTGGCAGATTGAACTATTCCTTTATGGAAAGGTATATTTTTGAGTTCAACATGAGAAATGATGGATCCTCCCGTTTCCCCGAAGATAGCCGTTACACCTTCTTTCCTTCATTTGCCGGGGCTTGGAGAATTTCGGAAGAAAAGTATTGGGAGCCTCTCAAATCGACCATCAATGAATTTAAGTTAAGGGGATCCTGGGGAGAAACTGGAAACCAGAATGTCGGTCTATATACTTATTTCGAAAATTTGAATATAGCCAATTACTATGTATTCAATGGAATTCCAGTAACAGGAGTTAGGCAAACTAATTTTACAACTAATGATTTAACTTGGGAAACTACAACCCAGACCAACATTGGGCTTGACATGGCAATGTTTAACAACAAATTTCTCGTCACTTTCGACTGGTATAATAAAGTAACAGAAGGTATTTTATTAAACTTGCCCCTACCAGGAATTGTAGGGTTAAATCCATCTGCAAGCAACGCAGGTTCTGTAGAAAATAAGGGATGGGAATTACAATTGAATTATAGAAATTTTATTGATGAACTTAGCTATAATGTGACCTTCAACATTTCAGATGTGAATAATGAAATCCTTGATTTAGCTGGAACTGGCCCTTTCTTTAGCGGACAAGATGATCGATTGATTCGTAAGGTAGGAGAAGAGATAGACGCCTTATGGGGATTTCGTACTGACGGTTATTATACTCCAGAAGATTTAGAAAGTGGTTATCCAACCTTAGCTGGAGATGCACAGCCGGGAGATCTCAAATATGTTGACTTGAATGGAGATGGAACTATTAATGCGGATGATAAAACCATCATTGGATCTACCATTCCAAATTATACCTATAGTGCAAATATCGAATTAGGATGGAGGGGTTTTGATTTCCTTATGCAGTTACAAGGCGTAGGGAAACAAGATATGTCAATAAATGGGGCATTCATCGAAGCCGGAAGTTGGGAAGGTTTTACACCAGAAATAGCAGGAGATTATTGGACGCCGGATAATACAGATGCCCTTTTTCCACGTCCCCAAAAACAAACTAATAAGAATTCTTGGCCAGCTGACCGATGGGTGGTAGATGGTTCTTATCTCCGATTAAAGAATCTACAGCTAGGATACTCCCTGCCAAAGGAATTCCTGGAGAAAATAAATGTAGAACGACTAAGAATATTCATCGGGGGAACCAATCTTTATACTATTTCCAACTTGACTGATTGGGGGATTGATGCAGAATCTCCTACTGGCCGTGGTGACTTTTATCCTACTACTAAGAATTATACAGTTGGAATTAACATAGAACTTTAAACACAAAGATTATGAAATTATCAAATTTGTTGAAGAAAACTCTGCTAGTAACATTATTTATTTCTTTGAGTGGATGTGAAGCTGATCTGCTGGATACTTATCCAAAAAATGAACTCAGTAATGCAAACTTCTGGGTTTCGGAAAAGGATGCTGTTAGTGCTGTAAATGCAATGTATGCTTTCTTACCTGGTTATAGCGAAGTAGAATGGGATAGATTTAGTGACATTGCCACAACCAATAGTCCCGCAGCGGAAACTATTCAGATAGAAATGGGAGAACATAATTCTTCCACGGCTCGATTTACATCTAACTGGAATGAAGGATATTCAGCAATTCGGGCAGCTAATTATTTTATAGAGAATGTGGATAAAGTACTTGAAGCTGAACCCTCTTTGGAAGAAGAAGCTATAAAACGTTATAAAGCTGAGGCTAGATTTATTAGAGCCTTTTTTTATGTGAGGCTCGTTATGCTTTTTGGTGATGTTCCACTTATAACACAAATTCTGGATGAGGCGGAAGCCAGAGATCAAACCCGTACACCCCAAGAGCAAATATGGAATTTTGTAGATGCTGAATTGACGGAAATAGCAAATCACCTTCCAAATGCCTACACTGGAGAGGATTTAGGCCGGATTACAAAAGGTGCAGCATTGGCAATGAATGCTCGTGCCATGTTATATGCTGAGCGCTGGAGTGAAGCCGCAGAGGCTGCAAAGGCTGTAATAGATATGAATGAATATTCTCTCTATCCAAATTATGGTGATCTGTTTAGCTATGATGGGCAGAACAATAGTGAAATCATCCTCGACAGACAATACGCCCCAGCTGTATCCAGCCATAACTTTTTTGAGCAAAGCGCACCCGTAAGCTTAGGTGGAGATGTAGGCATTAGCCCTACCCGAAATTTGGCAGATTCCTTCGAGACTGTTAATGGATTATCTATTTCGGAGGATCCAGCGTTTGATCCCTTGAACCCTTACGCGGGAAGAGACCCACGGCTGGATCACACCCTATTTATTCCGACTTTTTCTGACGATGTTCCGGGGGAAACTCTTTTCAATGGCAGAATTTATGATCCCAGACCAGGTTCAGGTACAGGCGATGAAGTTGAAGTTGATTTTTTTAGAACAAAGACCGGATTTAGCATGGATAAATACATTAATGAAGAAGATATGATTGATCCTGGTAATGGTGGTGTTAATTTCATACTGATTCGCTATGCAGATGTATTGCTAATGTATGTGGAAGCGAAAATAGAAGCTGGACAAATTGATAACTCTGTTTATGAAGCTATTAACAAAGTTAGAGGACGTGTTAATATGCCTTCAGTGCAATCGGAATTAGGTGGAACTGAATTACTTGAAATCGTACGGCAGGAACGGATGGTAGAGTTGGCATTGGAAGGTCTGCGCTTCTTTGATCTTCGTCGTTGGAGGACGGCTGAGGAAGTTATGAATGGTGCTATTGGAGGAATGGATTATATTCCTGTAGGGGAGGCAACAGAATTATCAAATATAAGTACCCTTCTTTATAGTGGTACCTTGAGGTCTTTTGATTCGGGCCGAGATTATTTATTTCCTATTCCGCAGCAGGAAATGCTTTTGGTTCCTGGACTTGAACAAAATCCGGGGTATTAATTTAGGTGGGTGTAAGGAGAAAACTGTTATTCTTCTTATGGAAGTATAAAATTTGAAGAATAGAGAAAAGGAATACAAATATCGACAAATTAATTGAAGTTAATAGGAACTTATGAAACAATACAAATCCTTTATCTTTTCCATAATATTTTGTGCCATCGTTTTTCAACAAGGACAAGGCCAACAGCTGTTGGTAAATGATGAAAAAAAGCCAAATATTATTTTCATTCTCACTGATGATCTTGGCTATGGTGATTTGGGAGTTTTATTCCAGAACCAGCGTGCACAAGAAGGGAAGCCTCACCACCGCACTCCCTATTTGGACAAAATGGCTGGTGAAGGGACTGTTCTTGCCCGTCACTATGTGCCTGCCCCTGTATGTGCACCTTCACGTGCCTCCTTATTGCTCGGGATCCACCAAGGCCATGCAAATGTGCGGAACAACCAGTTCGACAAGGCATTGATCGACAACCATACCCTTCCTTCTGTATTGAAACAGGCCGGGTATGCCACAGGCCTCATTGGAAAATGGGGATTGCAGGGGCTAGAGGGGGACAGTCCCGGATCCTGGGAAGCTTATCCCACGAAGCGGGGTTTCGATCATTTTTTTGGATATGTACGGCACAGGGACGGGCATAATCATTATCCCGCACATGAAGTTCGGGAGCGGGGCCCGGTGGAAGTATATAATGGCGACAAAGAAATTTCGGGTCAATTGAAAGGTTCTTATACCACTGATCTTTTTACGGCTGTTGCAAAAAAATGGATCACGGACCAGGAGCGGGATAACCCTGAGAAGCCTTTTTTTCTTTATTTAGCCTATGATACCCCACATGCCGGTTTGGAAATAGCAGCATCCCCTTATCCTGAAGGGGGTGGATTGAATGGTGGTGTGCAATGGATAGGGAAACCAGGCAGGTATATAAACACGGCAGAGGAAAGTATTGATGATTATTTTCATCCCGATTATGCCCAAACAGATTGGCCTGTTCCACAGAAACGTTTTGCAAGTATGGTACGGCGTATTGACAATTCCATAGGTGATATCATGCAACTATTAAATGACCTCGATATCGATGAGGAGACCTTAGTGGTCTTTACTTCGGATAACGGACCCCATAATGAATCCTACGGTTATGGGGACTATGACCCCACCTTTTTTGACGGTTATGGGCCTCTTGATGGTATTAAGCGAGATACTTGGGAAGGAGGGGTACGTGTGCCTACTTTGGTTCGCTGGCCTGCCCATGTCCTAGCCGGGGAAAGGAATGATACCCCAACAGGCTTTCATGACTGGATGCCCACTTTTGCCGAATTGGCGGGGATCCCTGCACCAGCAAACACCGATGGTGTATCACTGCTGCCCCTGCTTACAGGAGAAGGGGAGCGGGAAGCAGGTGTGGTTTACATAGAATATTCCCATAATGGGAAAACTCCGAGGTATACAGAATTCGACCTGACACATCAAGGGAAAATGCGTGGGGAAATGCAGGTTATTTATCTTGATGGGTACAAGGGGGTTCGATATAATATAAAATCCGCGAATGATGATTTTCATATATATGATACAAAAATCGATCCAGGGGAAAAGAGCGATTTGGCAGGGAGTAGCGATTATTTCGAAAAACTCCAACAAAAAATGAAAAATCGGGTGTTACGAGTACGACGACCAAATTCGACAGCACCTCGCCCTTACGATACTGTCCCTATCCCTGCTTTGGAAGCACAGCAAATGAAACCGGGTCTTTTCTATAAAGTATTCGAGATTGTAACTCCATGGACTCCGGATGTAGCCACACTTCAGGAAGCTCCTGTGCATACCGGGACTAGTGAAGGATTCGACCTTAATGTTGCAACTAGAAAGGATGATATAGTCATTGAATATACTGGCATCATTGAAGTCCCCGAGACGGGAGAATATACATTCGATTTACAAACTGATCGTGGAGCCATTTTACAGATTCACGATGCTACTGTAATTGATGCCGACAAAGGATATAAATCCAAATCCACCCTTTCATCTAAAATCCATTTGGAGCAGGGTTATCATCCTATTAAATTAATTTATGCTCGGGGAAAGAAAGGATCACCTTCTCTACAAATAAAATGTAGTGGTCCAGGAACATTTAAAAAGTCTCTTTCTTACAGCCACGTTGTTGATTAGCTATATTTAAAGCAGAAAATTTTCAATTAAGGGAATTTTGGGAGATCTCTGTCAAACATTGGTACAACAAAATAAGTTGGTCTTAAAGTTCATCCCTGAATCCAGAATATTCATCCTAAAAAAAATAAAAACAATGATAAAGTTTTCTAAGTATTTGTTGATTTGCATTTCTGCAATTAGTCTTTCCTGTAATGGTTCCGGACAAAAAAACAATAGAGCTCTAAATTCAGAAAACATTTTAGATAAACCAAATATAATTTATATACTCGCTGATGACTTAGGTTATGGAGATTTAAGTGTTACCGGCCAGGAGAAGTATGAAACACCAAACATCGATAAGCTTGCTTCCCAAGGAATGTTTTTTACACAACATTATTCTGGGAGTACAGTTTGTGCTCCTTCCCGTTCCTCTCTGCTAACAGGGATGCATACTGGCCACACTTTTATACGTGGAAATAAAGAAATACAACCCGAAGGTCAATATCCGATTCCTGATGAGACTTATACTCTGGCTGAAGCCATGCAAAAGAATGGCTATGTTACTGGTGCTTTTGGGAAATGGGGACTTGGTTTTCCCAATTCGGAAGGTGATCCTGTAAATCAAGGTTTTGATGTTTTTTATGGGTATAATTGCCAACGTATGGGGCACAATTATTACCCTGATCATTTATGGTCTAACAAAGACTCCATTGTTTTAGATAATAATTTAAAAGCACAAAAGGGAACCTATGCCCCTGATCTTATTCATGGTAAAACTCTTGAATTTATAGAAGATAACAAGGATCGACCTTTTTTCCTGTATGTTGCTTCGATTATTCCTCACGCTGAATTGGCAGCACCTGAAGAGGTGCTGAAAAATCACAGAGGAAAATATCCGCCGGAAAAAAAATATAAGGGAGTGGACGGGCCTGAATATGGACAGGGGGAATATGCATCTCAAAACGAGACCCATGCAGCTTTTGCGGCGATGATAGATGTCTTGGATATGCAGGTAGGGGAAATAATGAAAAAAGTAGAAGAACTTGGAATCGCCGAGAATACCATTATTATTTTTACTTCAGATAATGGTCCACACACCGAAGGTGGGGCAGATCCGGATTATTTCAATAGTAACGGTAGTTTCAGAGGAACTAAACGAGATCTATATGAAGGTGGGATAAGGGTGCCTATGATCGCGAAATGGCCTAATAAAATAGAACCCGGCAGTAAGACCACACATTTATCCGCTTTTTGGGATATCTTTCCCACATTTATGGAAATAGTGGGAGGAGAAAATCCTGATGATCTCGATGGAATTTCATTTTTGCCCACCTTGTATGGAAAAGAAGAAAAACAAATCCAACATGATTATTTGTATTGGGAATTCCATGAAAAGGGAGGAAGGCAAGCGGTAAGAAAGGGGAATTGGAAAGCGGTAAAAAATAATGTATTAAAAGCTCCTAATGCGCCAATGGAACTTTACAATCTTTCTAAAGATATTGGAGAGAAAAATAATTTAGCAAATCAACATCCTGAAGTTATAAAGGAGATGAAGGCAATATTTAAAGATGCAAGAACGCCGTCGAATATTTTTTCCTTTGGTCAGGAAACCTATCTGAATGTTCAATAGTTAAATATAGAGATCTATGTAATTTAATACTATCCGAATAGTTGAGGAAAAATGGATATTCTATTATTCTTAATCTCTTTGAGGATATTTTTTAAATGTTAAAAGTATAGAAATGATGGTTTCTACATTTTTTTATTAATAACCAAATTATAATCCAAAACAAAACTATGAAAACACCTATTTATCTGTTCTTCATCTCCTTATCTCTTCTTTCTTGTAAAAGCAGAGAAACAACTAAGGAAACAAATACCTATAGCCTGTTTAATGGAAATGACTTGTCAGGATGGCACGTGGATGTTCCCGATATGGATGATAATCCGCAGGAAATTAATCCCTTCATTGTGCGCGATGGAATGCTTGTTAGTTTGGGGGATCCCCGGGGTCATCTTCTTACGGACAGTATTTACGAGAATTATAGACTGGACGTGGAATATCGATTTGCCGGAGAACCCGGGAATTGCGGTGTACTGGTACATGCTTCCACTCCCCGGGCTTTAAATGATATGTTCCCGCAATCTATTGAAGTGCAGATGATGCACGAAAATGCGGGGGATTTCTGGTGTATAGTAGAAGATATTGAAGTACCGGATATGGAGGCACGGCGGGGACCAAAGGAAAACTGGGGTATTACGAAAGGTAAAGAACGCCGGATAAAAAATTTAACTGATGATTCTGAAAATCCCCTGGGAGAATGGAATAACATGGTCATTGAAACCCGCGGCGATACAATCAAGGTATGGGTAAATGGAGATCTAGTTAATTATGGTTATAACGCTACAGTACAAAAAGGCCGAATTGCACTACAGGCAGAAGGATCAGAAGTGGAATTTAGAAAGATTGAATTGACTGATCTGTAAAATAATATCATCTAAAATTAATAAAATGAGGATCCTTCAGAAAATGAAAAATAAAACTGGATTTTTAAGTGCTTTGTTTTTGTTCGGTATTGCTTTAGGTTTTTCTCAGGAAGAGCCTAAAGATTTTATCCAGGAAATTGCAGGATCAGATCTGCAAATAGATATGATAGCCATTCCTGAAGGAGCATTTATCATGGGAAGTCCAGAAAATGAAGAAAACCGACATATTGATGAAGGTCCCACTCATAAAGTGGAGGTGGATGCCTTCTGGATGTCGAAATATGAGATCACCTGGGACTTGTACAATTTGTTCGTGAATCGTGCTATAGATGAAATTCATGATAGTAAAAAAGCTTCTGACGTGGTCATTGAAATTGATGCCATTTCGGGGGCTACCGCACCTTATGTAGATATGAGCTTGGGTATGGGCACGGGTTCCGGTTTACCGGTAGGCAATGTCACTCAGCTTGCTGCTTCCAAATTTTGTGAATGGCTTTCAGCTAAAACTGGTCATTTTTATCGGTTGCCTACGGAAGCCGAATGGGAGTATGCTGCCCGTGCGGGAACAACCACGGCTTTTCATTTTGGAGATGATCCCGGGGAGCTGGGGGATTATGCCTGGTATTACGAAAACAGTGAAAATTCCTATCATAAAGTCGGGCAGAAGAAACCAAATCCTTGGGGGCTGCACGATATGCATGGCAATGTTGCCGAATGGACCCTGGACCAGTATTCACCCGAAGCTTACAGGAAAAGAGCAGCATTAACAAAAAATCCTTTTGAGATCCCGGTAAAAGAATATCCGCGGTCGGTAAGGGGAGGGTCTTATTATGATGACAATGAATACCTGCGGAGTGCAACCCGTCTGGGATCTGTTAAAAGATGGAAAATGCGGGATCCCCAGTTTCCGAAAAGTAACTGGTGGAATACCGATGCCCCCTTTGTAGGATTCAGAATTGTAAGGATGGAAAATCCACCGGCAGAAACAGAATACGAAAATTATTGGGGATCAAATACCCCTTAACCTTAATACAACAATTATGAACAACTCTGAAAAAAAACCAAAACTGGCTTTACAATCTTCAAGAAGAAATTTTTGTAAAAACACCGCTCTTTTTACTGCGGGAATGATGTTGCCAACTATGGAAATTGCTGCTATGGCCAATGTTTTTAACGATAAAACACTAAAACTTGCGGTTATTGGCTGTGGAGGCCGGGGTACAGGTGCGGCAAACCAAGCGTTGAAAGCGGATGAAAACGTGGAATTGGTGGCTATGGCC
>Ga0314772_1001159_pt1 | contig 12272 bp, 14 predicted proteins | sample MetaGCBIW2018_FD_204520 | JGI IMG/M metagenome (GOLD analysis project Ga0314772, IMG submission 204520) | Cryopeg brine microbial communities from Beaufort Sea near Barrow, Alaska, United States - CBIW 2018 | ecosystem: Environmental > Aquatic > Marine > Coastal | place: USA: Alaska | collected... | reverse complement strand
TTGATGATGAAGTCCTGGCAACAGCATTGTTGGACAGGTTGCTTTACCGGTGTGAAATCTTAAACCTGACAGGAAAAAGTTATAGAATGAAAAACCGGAAATCTTTTCTTGAGTAACTAATTTATCCTACTAAATTTACCAAAAACTGTGCACTATTGTTGCCAAATATTGTGCATTCCTAATTGCCATTTTCTGTGCATTGCTACTTTCCGACTACAGTCAACGTTTCTACAGTTTTTTACAAGATCACTTTTAAGATCATTAGATCGTACTGTTGAAGGAATTACCTCTTGCTGTTCAAGGGTTTTCTTTTCCACTATTTTTTTATAAAAAAATTGTGCTAAAGCTTCTATCTCAACATCATTTGAGTCTGAAAACAAGGAAGAGTTCCCTAACAACAACATCTCAATGCGATCTGCTACCATTTTTTTCTTCTCTCTAGTATCCAAGAAAGGCTGCAAACCCAAAGAAACAATGGCGCGATGCCGTATTTTATCACCAAGACGATACCCTTCACACAAGCGCAAGTATTCATACACTTTTTTAGTTGACTTATCAGTCTTCACGATCGTTTTTATAAACATTTCACAAAGACACAAAGATAAATCTAACTTAAAAACATTTTCGGGGACAACAAATCAGTTTTGAGTTTACTAAAAAATACAACATACTGTTTATCAGATATATATAATTAAAATATATTTTAAAATAGTTGGAAAAAGATGAAATATTATGATTTTTAACGGTTTCTTGGTGAAGAATCTGCAAGTTGGGTTAAAAATCACAATAAGTTGAGGTTACCTAAAAATCCATTTGCCTCAAAACCTCGCGTCTCAGTTTTAACTAAAAACACATCCCCGCTCATAGGATATTCTTTCAGCTGAGTTTCACTTAGATTTTCCTGAGCTGTGGTGATCAAAAGTGTGTCCATATTTTCACCTCCAAAAGCACAGGAAGTGATATGAGGAACAGGCAATTCAATTTTCTCGATTAATTTTCCGGTGTTTGGATTCCAGCGAAAAACCCCCGCACCGCCATAGTGTGCTATCCAAAGCATTCCTTCCTGATCGATGCACATGCCGTCTGGGAATCCCAGATCTTCTGGGATCTCGATAGCCACTCGTCCAAATTCAATTTCCCCCAATTCTAGCTCGAAGTGGTAAGCTTTGATTTGCCTAGTTGGCGTATCTATAAAATAGAACGTCTGATTGTCAGCTGTCCAAGCCATTCCATTGGAAATGGTCAATTGATCCAATTTCTTTTCAGGTTTCATGTCTTTACCAACCCGATATAAAGACCCTGACCCTTTGGTAAACTTTGTACTCAGCGTTCCGATCCAAAGTCTGCCTTTTGCATCGCACTTTCCATCGTTGAAGCGATTTAATGGAAGTTCAGATTCTACTTCCGCTAGCCATTCCAGCCTTTCTGTGTCCAGATCATAAGAGGCTATTTTTCGGTCCAACGCCAAGATCAACTGATTCTCTTTACTCTCCAAAACCATTGTAAGTCGATGCGGGAATGATGTGATAGAAGTCTTTCCCGAGCCTAGATGATGCTCAAATAAGTTGCCGTTTTCTATATCTACCCAGTAAAAACTTTGGCGTTTTACATGCCAATAAGGACTTTCCCCCAGCGTACACTGAGCTGAGAAAAGGTGTTCAGTTGTTAAATTTCCGATATTCATTTCTGCCAATATTGAGATATTTTGTTTTTCAAAAATGCCACACTCCGCTCCAATTGATCCATGCCGTCCACTCCATCTTCTATGCTGATCCAATTATCAAATCCTACCCGCTTCAATTCTGTGAAAATTGCATCGTAATCATTCAGTCCTTTTCCCACTTCCCCATGACTCAATCTGGCTGCATAACCAGTCACGCCACTTTCCTCGTTTTTCAAATCTTCGATAGTGCCATACTTCAAAAACCGGTCACTGGCATGCATCGTGACCACACGCTCAGAAACCTCATAAAGCAAATCGAGTGGATCTTCACCTGCCAAAAAAGCGTTGCTAGGATCATAATTCACTCCGAAATTTGGATGCTTTATACTATTGACTAACTTGGTGAAAAGGGCTTTTTTCTGTGCAAACTCAGGATAATCCCAAAAGTCATCTTTGTAGTGATTTTCCAAAATCAGTGTAATTCCCAGAGATTTCGCATAAGGAAGACAAGCCTGAATGGATTCTGAAGCATATTTAATTCCTTCATCCTTAGAAAGTTCAGGGCGATATTGACCAGAAAGAACCCGGCAATATTTCCCGCCCAACTCGTCGGTCATCTCTATCCAACGCTTCTGCTTTTGAATTTCTTTGTCCCGAAAAGCTTTGTCTGGATGGGTGAAATCTGGTGAGCAGCACATCATCGGAATGACCATGCCTTTGTCTTCTACCATCTTTCTAAATAAGCGCCAGTTTTCTTCTTTTTCCATTTCCAGAAATCCGGCATACCACTCCAGGCCATCAATTTCTAATCCGGAAGCAAGTTCTATCCATTCGGAAATTTTCATACTTCCGTCCTTGCATAATGCATGCATAAAGGCTTTGGGGAAGGCGGCTATTTTTGGCATATTAAAATATTTATCTGTTTACCTGAAATCATGCTAGCGGCCTTATTTCCTCTGCTTACCCCGCTGGAAGACCGAAGACGGGTGACCGAAGTCACCTTGATGCTAGTGTTTACCATACACTACCTCTCTTTTTGTGTTTTACTGCTGCATTTGAGAATAAACATAATTATTAGGTTTATTTATGAGGAATTGTATTCGTGTCTTTAGGAGCATTTCTACCGATCATAGGATATTGCTCCAAATCTATCACTTGACCGCTGATCGGTCCGCTTTCATCTGAAAGCCAATAAATGGTAGCAGCTGCAATTTCCTCTGGCCAAAGTATTCTTCCCGAAGGAGCATACAAAGCAGGCAAATGCTCGTACCAATTATCTGCTAGTCCATGTTCTCTTTTTCTCCCGATTTCCTTTTCAGTGAGCACCCAGCCTGGATTAAGTTGATTTACCCGGACGCCATTTTCCCTTATTAAGACGTCGCCTAGATTTCGTGTCATCGTCATTAGAGCTCCTTTGGAAATGCTGTAAGCCAATAAATTGGGCTCTCCGCTCCAGGCATTCACCGAGCCAATATTCAAAACTGCTCCATGGCTTTCTGTTAAATAAGGAAGTGCAGCTTGAATAAGCTGAAATGGAGCCACGGTATTTACTTCTAAAACTCTATGCAGAAAGGCTTTATCTGTAGTAGAAATATTCGAAGGAACGACTAGTGCTGCATTGTTTACAATTGCGTCAAGACGACCCCATGAATTGATAGATAAGTCAACCAATCTCTGAGCAGCGCCATCCGCAGATATTTCTTCTATATGAAGTAGGGCGTTTTCATCTCCGAATTCTTTGACTACTGCCGCTCCAAGCCTTTCTTCTAATCCGTGTATGATTACTTTTGCACCTTCTGACACAGCTTTTTTGGCAATAGCTTTACCGATGCCCATGGTGCTTCCTGTGACAATAATCACTTTGTCTTTTAGCCGCATGTTAAACTGGTTTTAGGATGCTTTTCACGACTTCTCCACTGTGCATTTTCTCAAAAGCCTCATGCCATTCTGTTATCTGCCAGATCCCTCCAATGATGGGTTTCACATCTAGAATTCCGCTGGCAAGTAGCCCGATTACTTTTTCCCAAATGGGCCAGTTATGGCTAAAACTTCCTTGAAGGCGTACATTCTTTTGCACCAAAGGATCAATGGAGAAATTGCATGGAGTGGGCCCCCAGCCTACTTTGGTGATTTGTCCATTTGGCCGCACCAGGTCCATTGCGATTTTTAAGGTTGCGCTGATTCCTGCTGCATCAATAATCAGATCTGCTCCTAGCCCGTCAGTTTTTCTTGCCCATTCTGAAGCGTCGTTGATGATCGGCGTGACTCGGTAGCTTCTTGCGATTTCCAGTCTTCCTCTGTCTTTTTCCAGTCCCAAAATGGCTACATCTCCACCACAGATTTTTGCAACAGCAGCACATAAAATTCCGATTGTTCCAGGGCCGATCACGATCACCCGATCTCCGGGTTTGATGTGAGAATTAACTGCGACTGCATTATAAGCAACTGAGCAAGGTTCGGTGAGGCAGGCTTCTTCGAAAGAAAGTCCGTCTGGTACACGGTGTAAACACCTAGCGGGAACTCTCACGAATTTCGTCATCGCGCCATTTACTCCATAGCCGAACCCTTTTCTGGTAGGGTCAAGATTATACAAGCCATTTTTGCTCATCGGATTTTGAGGATCGATGACTGCGGCTGTTTCGCTTACTACACGATCACCCACTTTCCAACCAGTTACTCTATCTCCCACCACTGCTATCCTACCACCAAACTCGTGACCCAAAACCACTGGATAATTTACCGGCCAACTATGATCCGAAGTCCATTGATGCAGATCGCTTCCACATACGCCGACATTTTCTACTTCCAGAAGAATGTCCTCATCTCCGATTTCCGGAATGGAGATTTGTCTGATTTCTACTGAGCCCTTTTTCTCTGAAAAATTAACTACAGCCGCTGATTTACCTGATATTGACATGAAATAATGGGTTTAAGAATTGTTGATCGTTTGAGAATGTATGGCTGCGCAAATTTTCCTTAGAGAGGCTTCAAGGTCGCCATCGGCAGTTTTGAAAGCATCTGCATCGATGGTTAGCGGTGCACCGAGAACCACTAGAGGAGCTCCAAATTGTGGACATTGAATGGCTTGCTCTAGGGTAAGACCTCCAACTGCCTGAACAGGTACTTTTACTGCCTTCACCACTTCTCGCAATTGATCCAGCGGACTCGGCATTCTATGACCAGCAGCGGCAATACCTCTGCGCTCATCATATCCAATGTGATGGATCACATAGTCGCATCCCAAATCTTCTAAAAATCTCGCTCCTTCGATCATATCTGGGCAACCCAAGTTGTCACCCATTACTTTCACTCCATAATCTTTCCCTGCCTGCACCACGCATTTGATCGTTTCTCTATGCGCTCGAGCCATCACTACGACGTGCGTTGCTCCGGCTTTTGCCATCATTTCTGCTTCCAGATAGCCACCATCCATGGTTTTTAAGTCCGCGACAATTGGGATTCCAGGGAAAGCTTCCCGCAGTTTTCTGACTCCATGAAGTCCTTCGGCTAGAATCAGTGGAGTGCCGGCTTCCAGCCAATCTACTCCAGCGCGCATTGCCAAGGCGGCTGTTTCCAGCGCTTCATCAATGTCAGTCAGATCTAGTGAAATTTGTACTATAGGTTTCATTTTGGGTTGGGTTAAAAGTATAGGAATGAAAAAAGAGAATTATACTAAGATTTTTAAGTTAAGGAAAATTGGAAAAGATACTTTCCTTTTCTGGGATGAATGGAGGATAATATTCTGAAAATCAGTGAAAGAAGTAGTATTGGAATAGATTTTTAAAAATAAAGAGTGTCTAGTCCCAGTATTCAGGCACTGGCAGTGACTTTGAACTAAGTGAGCAGTGAATCGCTAAATATTTCCTCTGTGCATCTTCATGATAATCACTGACCCTCAGTGGTTAATTCACTTCCAAAGAAAAAGCCCTAATCTGGAAGAGAAAAGGCTTGGAAGAAGGAATCGTAAAAATTATGACCAGGCTTTTCTAAGGAATTTCAGCCAGTTTCCGTGCATGACTTTGGTGATGTCTTTTTCTGTAAATCCTCTTTTACGAAGTAACTCTGGAATGGTATTTAAATCAGCAATTGTATTCAAATCATATGGAGATTGCTCTGAACCAAATGCGCCATCCAGATCAGATCCGATTCCCACATGATCAGCATTTCCCGCAAGGTCACAAATATGGGCTACATGATCTAGCACAGTATTCAAGCTCACATTTCTATCCTTGGGAGTGGACTTTCCCCTTTCCCAGTTTGGGCTGAGCATCCAGGCATCCATTGCAGCACCAATTACTGCTCCTCGATCTATAAGTGTTTTGATCATCTCATCAGAAAATTGCCGATTATGATCTACCAACGCTCTACAATTATTGTGGCTGGCCCAGATTGGGCCTTTGTAAATTTTCAGCGCGTCCCAAAATGCTTGATCACACAAGTGAGTGACATCCAGAATTATCCCCAACTCATCCATTTTCCTGATGAGCGCTTTTCCTTCGGTATTTAGTGGTGCTGAAGCATCGGTGCCATGTGCGTATCTTCCCGGTCCATAATGTGCTGGTCCAAGGGCTCGAAGACCACTTTGGTAAGCGCTATCAAGATAATCAACGTTCACTATGGAATCTGCTCCCTCTAAAGAAAGTATGAAGCCAACAGGTTTTTTAGAATTATCTTCTTCATTTTCCCAAAGCGCCACATGAGAATCTAATTCTTTCAAGTTTCGAATTTGAGACATTTCACCTTTTTCTACCATGGTTTGATACCAAGCCAGCTGACCTTGGGTTTGTGCCCAAGCTTGCTCTGGGGAATGCCAACCAGGAAGTTTATTTCCCGGCGCAACGTATCTGGCAATTTGTGTAGCGACAACTAATCCAGTATTTCCTTTGCGAAGAGCGGGTAAGGAAACTACTGCGTTTCCTCGATCAGGTTTATCAATGAGTCCTTTTTCGCGAGCATTGATCTGAGAAACAGGTAGTGTAAGGTCGCGATTCCACTCTAAGGCATTCATACTAAGGTCAAGATGGGCGTCAATGGTAAACATGGTCTAAAAGCTTTGAAGTACGAAAACAGTAGGGATTTTATGGAGATCCACTGGGTAGTTTTTCCAGTCGGAGATCGTCTTGGTAAGGATCATTTCATCAGAACCTGTTATATTTTTTGCGATGCAAAGTTTGGTTTCCGGTGAAAGTACTTTTAGCAAATCTTCCACCAATTGATTATTTCGAAAAGGAGTTTCCATAAAAATCTGAGCTCTTTTCTCACGGAGTGACTCAGCTTCTAATTTTTTTAAAACCGCTGCTTTTTCCTTTTTGTCAATTGGCAAATAGCCGTGAAAAGCAAAAGACTGACCTGAGAAACCTGAGCCCATCAAAGCCATAAACATGGAACTGGGTCCAGCAAGAGGGATTACCTGAATGCCTTTTTTGTGCGCATGCTCCACCGCCAAAGCACCTGGATCAGCGATTCCCGGACAGCCTGCCTCAGAAATAATCCCCATATCAGCGCCATTGATTAGAGGTTGCATTAGTCGATTGATGAATTCTGGTGAGGTGCCCTTATCCAAAATCTCCATGTGGATGTGGTCAATGTTTACCCCAAGTTTGAGACTACTTATGTAACGACGTGCATTGCGGGCATTCTCGACCAAATACACTTTGGTATTGGCAATGACCTCGCGAACCTGTGGGCTGATTACTGTATTTTCTGTATGGTCTGCTAAGACATTTGGAATTAGGAAAAGTTTTCCTTTTGGCATTTTTGAGAAATGAGAATTGATATTTAACTTAAATTTTAAGTGCCTAAATATGTTAAATCTAAGCGGAATTGGGAGCTGTTGGAAGGATTTTCAAATTTTTTCACTCGATACGTTAAGGTGATTACCAATAAGGGAAGTAGTTAGAATCTAATAACTCAAATTCCTTCCAATTATTTTAAAGGCAGGCTCTAGGTCTTTTAATTTAATTTGTGAAAGGTTAATCACTTACAAGTTACTATCAAGTTTTCATGTTTATCCTTCACAGGTTCTTATTACTTCGCAACTTTAGTTTGCGCTATACAAGTTCTTTTGGTATTAAAAAAGCTGCCTAATTCCCGAACCGATAAATGCTTTTAGCGGTACGCTAAGTCTGATCCGAAACTCTTCCCAAGCTGTACTTTCATTGGCCAGAAAGGCAAGAACTGATTCTGGAGACATATTTTTGAATAATTGTTCAAAAATTTCCCTGCCTTCTATTTTCTGGTTTAGTAATACATCAAGTAAAGTTCGATCATACCAGTCAAACTTTCGATCTTGAAAAGACTTGCTCAGGGCAGGAGAGTTTCCTTTCTTCAGGCTGGCTACCAGATTGTCTAAGTGCTTTTGAACGAAATAAAAGGTGTATCCGCTGCTGGCTTTGGTAAAACCTCCGGCCGTACCCAGATTGATAATTCGTTTTTCTGGTCCGATACTTCGCTCAAACCGAGCCAGTGTCATAGGGATAATCCCGAATTCATCATGGATGATTTCAAAACTTTCGATCTGTAGCTTTTCCCTGATGTACTTTCTGAGTTCTATTTCGTATTCTTTCCGCTCCAATACTTCTGGACTGAAAAGAGTGTATTCCACGAGGGCCTCTTTTGGGGTGGTGGGAAGCATGTACATAAATGTAGTCCCATGCTTTTGAGCTACCGTGAAGTCCATCAAAGTGGCTTCTTTGGGGTTGAAGATTGGCTTCTCCACCTTGATTTTCCAGCCTAGAAAATGTTGAAGAAGGGAATTACCAGTCGTAATCTCAGGATTGAAAAGATTGGTAGAGTTAAAAATATATTCTCCATCAAAAGTACCGGAGTCAGTCTTTACTATTCCCCGGTTCCCTTCTGTATATATCTTTTCTATTTTGGCTATGTGGAATGTTACATTTTCATTTTTTGTTATTCCATCCAGAACATATCGGTAAAAATCATTTCCCAAGATCATCTTGTAGCGGTAGGATTTCATCTGAAATTTCTTCGAAAACTCAGGAGTAAAAAAGCTTAAATTACTCCAACTGTGATGAACCACTGGCTCAAAAACACCTTCTCCTTTTTCCCAAAAACACCAAGTCCTGTCATTTTTGGTCTTTTGCTCACCATCAATTACCAGAATCTTTTTGGCTGCAAATTGATCGTCATGGATCAATCTATAAAGAAGACTGAGTCCTGCCAGGCCCGATCCTGCGATGATATAGTCAAAAGATTTGATCATGAGATTCGATTTCAAGGTTTTTGAAAGATTAGGAGAATTAGCTGAGAAACTTTCTAATTTCCGCAACTACCGCTTCAGGCTGCTCAGCATGAAGCCAGTGACCAGCGCCTGCGATGAATTCCACTTCATTGTTCGGGAAAAATGCATCAATGTCATCCAAATCAGATTGCTGAATATAGGATGAATTCGAACCCCCCAAGAAAAGTGTAGGGCCGGAGAAACTTTTCCCATCTGGTAAAGCTTTGCCAACTTCGTTTATGTTTGCGGTGATTACAGGAAGATTGATTTTCCACATAAAACCCTCAGAATCCCTTCCTAGGCTTTTTAGCAAAAACTGACGAACGCCAATTTCTGGAATGTATTTGGCCAACTCCTGGTCAGCTTCTTTTCTGGAATGAATTTTATTTAAATCCAGTGTATTCAATCCTTCCAAAATACTCTGATGATGGATAGCATAGTAACGAGGTGCAATATCTGCGACTATTAATTTCTCCACTTTCTCTGGATACTTGAGAGCGAAATTCATGGCTGTTTTTCCCCCCATCGAATGGCCCATCAGGTAAATCTTTTCCAGCTTTTCCTTCTCCAAGAGTTCGTATATGTCCTCTATCATTACTAAATAATTCCACTCCTCTGAGTGTGGAGAATCGCCGTGATTTCGCTGATCTACCAGATATAAAGTATAGTGATCTTTGAGTTCCTTTGATATGGTAAACCAATTATCTAAGGAACCAAAAAGTCCGTGAAGTATGATTAACGGCTTACCGTTGCCTAATTTTTTATAGTTTAATTCCACTTTTATTTACGATTTACGAAATAAGATTTATGAGATCCTTTGAAGCTCTAACCTTCATTCCTGTTCTCTTACAATTTTATAATTTTTCAATCTTACAATTCTAACTTCCTTCGATACATCTGAATGGTATTTTCCAAACCATAATATAAGGCATCACAAATCAGTGCATGTCCTATCGATACCTCATCCAGATAGGGAATACTTTGTTTGAGAAAACCCAGATTGTGAAGGTCCAGATCATGGCCAGCGTTTAAACCTAAACCTAGTTCTCTTGCTAACTGAGCTACTTCGAGGTAAGGCTTCACCGCTTCATTGCGATTCTTATGATAATTCGCCGCATAAGGCTCAGTATATAGCTCTACCCGGTCTGTACCTGTAAGCTTGGCGGATTCGAAGTACTTCGTTTCTGGATTGATGAAAATTGATACACGCACTCCATATCCATGCAATTCAGCTACTATGTCTTTAAGCATAGATTCGTTAGTGATCGTGTCCCAACCGGAGTTTGAGGTAATAGCGGCTGGCGGATCCGGTACAAGTGTTGCCTGGGCAGGTTTTACTAATTTCACCATTTCCATGAAGCGCTTATCAGGATAGCCTTCAATGTTAAATTCAGTCGTAATTACTTTTGATAAATCCAATACATCTTGATAGCGAATGTGTCTCTCATCAGGTCTTGGATGCACTGTAATTCCCTGAGAACCAAATCTCTCAGCGTCCAAGGCTACCTTAACTACGTTGGGATTATCTTCGCCCCGCGCATTGCGGAGCGTGGCGATCTTGTTAATATTTACACTTAGCTTAGTCATATCCGAGTCGAAAAAGGTATTTTTACCTGAATTTAAGATTGTAACACAAACTTAGGACTAATGAGTTTAAAGCAGAAGATTGATAGTGAAATTAAATCAGCAATGATTGCAAGGGACAAAACACGCTTGTCCGCTTTAAGATCTGTAAAATCGCTGATCCTTTTGGAAGAAACCAAAGGTGGAACCAAAGGGGAAATCACGGAAGAAGATGAGATGAAATTGTTGACCAAAGCTGCCAAGCAGCGTAAGGATTCGGCAGATATCTATGAGGAGCAAGGAAGGCAGGATCTTATGGATGTGGAAGTAGCTGAATTGGCAGTGCTTCAGGAGTTTTTGCCAAAAGCGATGACGGATGAAGAAATCTCAGTAGCGATAGAAGATATCATCGTTAGAACTGGAGCTTCCAGTCCAAAAGATATGGGTAAAGTGATGGGATTAGCGAGCAAGGAGATGGCTGGGAAAGCTGACGGAAAAATAGTTGCAGACAAGGTCAAGGCATTGCTTAATAAATAAGTTGGAGCCTGTTGACATAGTTATATTGATTTTATTAACCTTAGGGGCTTTTGAAGGATTCCGTAAAGGTTTCCTTCTAGGCGTTCTAGGTCTTTTTGGTTTTGTGATTGCCGTGATTTTGGGCATTTATTTTATGGCTCCAGCCAACGACTGGTTGTTAAACAATGTCACTGAAATTAATATTGGCTATCCAATTATGGGGTTTTTGGTGGTCTTTTTGATCACCTTGATCTTGATTAGAGTGGTGGGATGGATATTAAAAAGATTAATGAATCTTGTGCTTTTAGGAGGCATAGACTCCATGGTTGGAGCGCTGTTTGGAGTGGTGAAAGCAGCGTTTTTCATCAGCTTATTTCTATGGCAGGCGAATCTTTTTAAGCTGGATCTTCCTAAAAAATGGACAAAAAACTCAGAAATTCTGGTCTATATTGAGCCTATTGCGCCGGCAATAGTAAGTTTTGTAGAACCATTTTTCCCAACGATTCAAGAAATTCTGAAAAATCTGGAAGAGACTGTGGATAAGATTAAAGATGATTCTCCTATTAGATAATTTTGATTCCTTCAGTCACATGCTGGCAGACCTGATTCGTCAGACGGGTGAGGAGCTTATCGTAGTGCGCAACGATGTTTTGCTGGAGGAAATGGAGAAGCTCAAGTTCGATGGATTAGTGCTTTCTCCAGGTCCAGGAATACCTAGTCAGGCTGGCAATATGAATACTATTTTATCCCGTTATCATCGTGAGATACCTATACTTGGAGTTTGCTTGGGTCATCAGGCTATCGGAGAGTTTTTTGGAGCTAAACTTGTTAAAAATTCAGTTCCTACACATGGTAAAGTCAGAGCAGTTCGTAAAGTTGGTACTCATTACTACACCGAGTCACTTCCTTCTCAATTCAACGTTACCCGATATCATTCTCTATTTCTCACCGATGTGCCTGAGGATTTAAAGGTAATTTTAGAGTCTGAAACGAAAGAGATTATGGGGATCGTGCATAGAAAATTTCCAATTCTAGGGATACAATATCATCCAGAAGCGTACCTGACCGAGTGGGGGTTGGAATTGGTTAGTCGTTGGGTAAAAAGTATAAAACTTGCCAAAGCAGGTTAATATCAGTAGTACCTAAACCCTATTAAAAGTCCATTTATTGGTCTCAAAAATAGTTTAAACTATGCACTTTAGTGCATTTCGCTTTAGCTTCTAAAAAGGTTTACGTTGACAAAAGTCAGAACAACTGAGTAATGGACCTACAGTTTCTCGACTTACAGTT
>Ga0314772_1001155_pt1 | contig 12285 bp, 13 predicted proteins | sample MetaGCBIW2018_FD_204520 | JGI IMG/M metagenome (GOLD analysis project Ga0314772, IMG submission 204520) | Cryopeg brine microbial communities from Beaufort Sea near Barrow, Alaska, United States - CBIW 2018 | ecosystem: Environmental > Aquatic > Marine > Coastal | place: USA: Alaska | collected... | reverse complement strand
GAATTGCCAACAGGAACATCGAAACGACGTCTGCAGCAGGAGTTGCCATTGCGGTGAACAGGACAATCGTCAGAATGGCGACTCGCCATCCCTTCAAAATTGCGCTGGCCGAGAGGACGCCGACGAAGTTCAACAAGACGATGAATACCGGCAAGACGAAAGCGATTCCAATTGCGAGCATGAGCTTCACGATGAAGTCGTAGTAATACTTTGCGTTCAGATTGGAGAGATCCTGGTCGCCAGCGAAACTCAGTAGGAGTGTCACAATATTCGGCATGAGGAACCACCCAGCGGCGCAGCCCGCCAAGAAGAGCGGAATCGCGGCCGACAAGAAACCGACAGCGTAAAGCTTCTCTTTGCGTATCAATCCGGGAACGAGGAACGCCCAGATTTGATACAGCCACACTGGGCTCGCCGCCACAATTCCGACCGTCAGAATTATCTGGAAGTGGATATCGAAAGCTTGAGTTACGGCGTCGTAGTTGAGCGCAGCACCTCGTCCAGTGGAATCCGCAATATTGGTGATCGGAGCGCGCAGCGCGTCAATCACAAATTCGACGACGAAAATTGCGCCAATTGCAGTGACGACAATGGTAATTCCCGAGATCGTCAACCGCTTTCGCAGTTCTATCAGGTGCGCCCCGAGCGACATTCGTTCATCACCCTTGGTGCGCCACCTACCGGTACGCGCCATAAACGCTAAGGCTTAGGAGGTGTGGAGTCGTTGGAGTCAGTGGATGAAGACGAGGACGATCCAGTGTCGTCACCATTCTCGTCTTTCATTGTCTTGACCTCGCTACGGAAGATCCGCATCGACTGACCAATGCTGCGAGCGAGCCCCGGAAGTTTAGGTGCCCCGAACAACAGCACGATGACGACCAAAATAATGATCAGGTGCACACCGGTGAGGTTGCCGAACATGGGGGTACATCCTTTAACTATCGAAGACTACGTGGTGCCATCATACCCAGCGCTGTGCCGAGACGCTAAGACCGCGCGGAGATTAGTCGGATCCGGCACCAGCTGCCGGTAGCGGTGCAAACTCTACGGCAAACCATCGCCGAGGCTGTTTCCCGAAACCGACGAGCACATAATCGGAGCGACCGGTCCGCTGTGGGTGGTACAGCACTGATGCAGGCTTCTTGAGCAGCTCGGTGTCGCCAGCGCTGACCATAGCTTTCACTGCGAAGTGCTCTGCTCCGGAATTGTCGCGATAGCGAACCGCAATTCGGGGGGCGCGACGGCCTCGGCGGTACAGACTAGCTACTGCCGTGGTTTGCGCGCCGCTCGCGAGCAAGTAGGTGCGAATCGCTCGTCGACGCAGCCGAGTTGCAAACCACAGCAAGCTCACGAGAAGCACGCCTAGGGCAAAGAGCCACCCCATTTACGCCCAACCCTCTGGCCACTGTGATGTGCTCGCATCGTGCTTCGTGATCCGCTTGGCCCGCGCCATCCGGCGATCATGGCGCTCGAGCTTCAGGTCGGCACGCCGACCTTTCTGGGCTTCGTGCCGAGCACGAATCTCGCTCATTTCGGCCAGCACAGCGATCTGCGGTTTACTGAGCGATTCCATATCCACATCAAGGGCGGCAGCCTTGTCAACGAGCGCCGAAAGATCGTGCATGAGCGCTACGCCCTTGCGGAACAATACGTACGCCACAAGGACAAGCATGATCAATAACAGCAGAACGAGGCCAACCCAAATGAGCAGCCATCCCCCCCACGCGATCACGGCGACACCGACGGTTGGTCCCCGTAGCGGTCAGCACCGGCGCGCGCCCAACGTGCAACAGCGTCGCGGGCCTCGGCAGGAGCAACAACCGTGACGACCCCTGGGAGCCCGGCGATGAGTCGCTTCAGCCCGTGAAAATGCGGAACTCTGACAGTTGTGCGCACTCGATCGCCAGCCGGGACCAACCGTGCATCTTCCGCAACGTAGTCCCCCAACAGTGCGATCGCACTTTCGACGACGTCGATCGTTACCTCGATATCTTCTGGCGAAGAATCAAACAGTGTTGACGGCAGATTCACGTCAGCGGCAGTATGAGTGATCGCATCCGATGTCATGGCCGGCTGCGAGATGCGGTCGAGGCGGAAGGTGCGTACGTCTTCGCGAGAGTGGCACCAGCCTCGAACGTACCAATCGGCATCAACAGATTCGACGCGCAGAGGATCGATATGTCGGCGTTCCGACTCCCCGCGAGAATTGCGGTAGTCGAACTCAATTTGGGTGCCTGCGGCCACAGATTCACGCATGAGCGCGAGGGACTCGTCAAGCTCGCTTGATTCGACGCCCATCGCAGTGGGCTGAGCTGAGGCCCCGCGCGACAGCTTGGACATGAGCGTTGCGATGGCTGCACGATCAGCATGTTCAGGCAGTCCTGACAGGTACTGTAGCCCGGCGATGAGGGCAGATGCTTCACGAGCGGAGAACCGCGGGGAATCATCGATTGCCACCATATGAGTGAGCACGATCTGGTCGTTCTCTTCGAAGTCGTCCCAGGCGATGTCGAAGAGATCGCTGTCTTGATAGGTCGCGGTTTCGCCAGGAATTCCGGAGACCGCGATCAGGCGGACAGCATCACGAATCTGCTGCTCAGGAACGTCAAAGTGTGCGGCGGCCTCAGCGACGCTGACGCGGTTGTGATCCATCAAGTACGGCACAAGGGCCAGTAGATAGACCAGCTTGTCTTGCGCACGCAACGGTTGAACTTTCTTAGCCATGTTCTGCCGCCGTTCTCGTCAGGCGTTCGATGACCGCAGCGCGCAGCATCGGAGGTGACACTACGACAACCTCAGGCCCAAAACTTGCCAACTCATCGGCAAAAATATTCAGGTCGGTGAAGTGCAGCTCAAGGTCGGTGCTCGGGGTTGTGCTCGCGCCTCGACGCTTGCTGAGTCGAGTGGCAGCATCGGTGCCAGATTCAACCCTTAAGACCGCAACGTTGGACGCCCAGACGGCTTCAATCTCGGCCAGCGCGAGCGTCGCCGCATCGATCGTTGGCTCATCAAAGATCTTCTTGCTTGCCCGCACCGGGCTCACAATTCGACGAAGCAAGAACGTCTTGAATCGGTCAGTCGCAGGATCTTTCGCATAGAGGTGCCACCTGCCCTGATGTTGAACGAGCGCAAGCGGTGCCACAGTGCGTTGAGTGGATGACTGCTCCCCCGGCTTCAGATAGTCAAACGACACGACAATCCGCTTATCAAGCGCGGAGCGCAGCGGCTCAAACGACTGCTCTCGAACCCGCAACTGTGGTGCATAGCTCAATACCGGTTCCGCGGTGGCGATTCCGAGCGAACGCAACTTGACCATGGCACGACGGGACTCCTCCGATAACGAACCCTCCCGCCAGACCATCGCGGCCAAGCCGAGAAGTGTTGATTCCTCGGCCGAAAAACTGATGTCATCAGGCAGTTCGTAGTCTGCACGCGGGATGCGGTAGCGCAGATTGTGGTTATTGCCTGCTTGCTCAGGAGACTCGATCGTTTCTAGCGGAACCCCAAGTTCGCGAACATCGTCCTTGTCGCGTTCAAATTGGCGCTCAAGGTTCGCGTTATCACCAGAATGCACAAAACGCTGACGGTAACCCTGCACGGTCGACAGGATCTCGCTTTTGGTGAGTCCAGCCTCAGACGACAGTAAAGCTAATACCAAGCTGAACAGTCGCTCTTCGTTGGGAACTTTGGGTAGTGGCACGAGTCAAATCCTATGTCTCTGACACCCGGCCGTGTCGTGGGAAAACGTTTACTGCTCTTCGATTCCAAGAATGTCGAAGACAAACACCAGAGTCGAGCCGCTAGTCACACCTTCGGGTTCTGTACCCGGTGCGAATCCAACATCTGCCGGAAGCACAACAAGAACCTGAGAACCGACGGTCTGCCCGATGAGGGCTTCGGCGAGTCCGGGAGGAAGCCCACTCTCAGACTTCTCGCTACTCGCTACGAGGAAGCTACCGGGAACTCCGGCCTCTTCCCAGCTGTTTGTAAACGTGGTGTCTGCATCCCACTCAATGCCGCTGACGTGCATCACAGCAAGGTCGCCTTCGGCAAGAGTCCGACCCGACCCCAACTTCAGCGTCGCGAACTCCAACTCGGTGGGAGCGTCTGTTCCGGGGAAGGTGAAGCCGGGCTGGCCGTTTGGCGCCAACACAACTGCTGGTAGTCCGGCAGGAGCCACCTGATTGGCACCGTTGGCCTTGCCCGGGTAACGCGACTGCACGTCGCTGACCATGACGATGGTGTCGTCTTCGGTGAGGGGAAGCTGATTTTGGGCGATATTCTCTGCGCCCAAGATTTGACCGGCGGTTCCCACGGTCACGATGCGCGAGCCAACGGTGGAGCATTCAGCGATCTCGCCGAAGTGAGGTGCACGTTCAGTGACAGGAACACGCAATCCAGCATTGTCGTGGCCAGTAGAAATGAGCTGCTCACCTGTTTTGGCGTTGTAAATCGTGATCTGGATCGCTGCTATGTCACCAGAATCGAGCTGCTCGCCATCACCGACAGTGACCGTTTCACTCTCAATAGCGTCGGCAATCAATGGTGTTGGGAACTCGGCTTCCGGGTCGCTACTCAGATCTCCGTCGGCACTCACAAGAGCAGAGTTGCTGCCTGAGGAGTAGAGAGGAGTGCAGGCCGCCACATCGAACGGCCCATTAGCGCAACCGGACAGGGAAACAAGGACTCCGGCACTCAGGGCCGCCACTGCAAGCTTGCGCACAAACACTCTTTTCTTAGACACAGACATCGGCAACACTCTACCGCTCAGACGACCCGGCCTCAGCCGCGGCCTTCGCTTCTCGGGCAGTCTTGCGCAGACGCTTCGAGCTCGTGCTGCGTTCTCCGAGCGCACCAGGAGTCCAGATCTCAACATCCTCGTCGCTGAAATCAGTTTTCGATGCGCGGCGTTTGAGCTCAGGCAGCACAGAACCGGGGGCAAGACGGCGTGCGGTCATCAGGAACCCGGTGTGGGCAACCATGCGGTGATCCGGGCGAACCGCAAGACCCTCAACGTGCCACCCGCGCACGATTGTTTCGCTGGATTCAGGCTCCGTATACATGCCAGTCGCACGAATCTCCTCCGCTACGCGCGACAGCTGAGTAACGGTGGCGATGTAGCACAGCAGTACGCCGCCGGGGGTCAGCGCAGTGGCACACTCTTGGATGCACTCCCACGGCGCAAGCATGTCAAGCACGACCCGATCAACCGAACCAGGCTCGACGGATGCCGGCAGCTGCTCCTGAAGGTCACCGACAGTAACAGTCCAGTTGTTCGGCTTCGCGCCGAGAAATGTCTCAACGTTGGACTGAGCAATCTCAGAGAACTCTTCGCGACGCTCGAACGAGCTCAAGGTGCCTGTTGCGCCAATCGCGCGCAACAACCACAGCGACAGCGCGCCAGAGCCAACACCAGCCTCAACAACATGAGCGCCAGGGAAGATGTCGGCTTGCCCAACGATCTGAGCTGCATCCTTTGGATAGATGATGGCGGCACCGCGCGGCATTGACATTACGAAGTCGGTGAGCAGCGGTCGCATCGCCAAATATTCGATGCCGGTGGAACTCGTGACGACACTGGCATCAGGAACACCGATGACGACATCGTGACTTAACACGCCACGATGAGTGTGGAACTCTCCCCCGGCCTCGAGCGTGACCGTATTCAGTCGCCCTTTCGGCCCGGTGAGCTGAACACGGTCGCCGATGCGGAACGGACCGCTCTGTCGCCGAAATACGTCGGTCATCGAATAGCTACCTTTGCGTGAAGTTCTGAGAGATGTTCTAGCGTGCGCCCGTCAAGGGTTGGCCACAGCGCGTGAGTTTGTTCGTCGGGAATCTCGACCATGAATGGCACGCCAATGACTGTCGCGCCTGCCGAGAACGCTGACGTTGCGCCGGGAGGAGAGTCTTCGATGGCGACGCAGTCCGATATCGCTACTCCGAGCGCGTCTGCGCCGGCCCGGTACGGGTCTGGGTGAGGTTTTGGGTTTGCAACGTCATCTCCGGAAACCACAGCATCGAAGCCGACAAACCCGAGATTGTCGACAACGTGATGCGCCATCCGACTGATCGACATCGTGACGAGAGCGGTAGGGATTCCCGCTTCGCGAAGCTCAAGCAGCAGTTCGCGTGCTCCCGGTCGCCAAGGGATGCCGAACTCTTTCAGTTGGGCCATGACGCGGTCAGTCAGGCGATCGACGATCGTCTGCTCATCCAACTCGACGCCCTTGCCCTGCATGGCGCGTGCTGAAGTGAAGAGGCCGCTGCCAACCACAACCATTGCGTCGTCATCTGTCCACTCACCGCCGAACGATTCAACGAGTTCGTTTTCGGCAGAGATCCAGTATGGTTCGGAGTTTATGAGGGTGCCGTCCATGTCCCATAAAACGGCAGCCGGAGTGGAGTGAGTCACAACGCACCATCGTAGTTCTATCCTTGAGTAAGTGACATTCGTGGCACTCGACCCAAAGGAGACCAGTGACTTACGCCCCATTCGCGAACGGACGACTTTTGGTTGTCGCCTTCGAGGGGTGGAATGACGCCGGAGAGGCGGCCAGTGGCGCCGTCAAATCTCTTAAAGAACAGCTAGACGTCTACCCCATCGCCGAAGTCGATCCTGAAGAGTACTTCGACTACCAGTTCAATCGGCCCATAGTTTCCTACGACGACGACGGCAACCGTGCCCTTACCTGGCCCTCGGTCGCAATTTATGGACCGTCGCGGCCCACCGCCGAGCAACCAGAAAGCATCGCCTCAGATGCTGAGCTGCAACTCAGCGCCAACAACCACTCGAATATTTACCTCCTCTTGGGCACAGAACCGTCACGGTCGTGGCGAGCCTTCACCCGCGAGATCCTCGAAACGATCGTTGAGAACGGAATCACTTCGATCGTGTTCTTGGGCGCGATGCTCGCGGACGTTCCCCACACTCGACCGATTTCGGTATTCACCTCGAGTGAGAACCCCGAAGTTCGCACCGCCCTAGAAATTGAACGCAGCAGCTACGAGGGCCCTGTCGGCATTCTCTCGGTGCTGGGACAAGCCGCAGAAAAAGCCGGAATAGCGACGATGTCCATCTGGGCATCAGTTCCGCACTATGTACATAACGCGCCATCCCCCAAGGCAACGCTGGCAATCATCGACAAGCTCGAAGAAATCGTGGATGTCGTAATCCCGCGTGGCGATCTCGTGAGCGAAGCAACGGATTGGGAAAACGGTATCGACGCTTTGGCCGGTGAAGACGAGGACATGTCCTCGTATATCGAGCAGCTCGAGCGCGCACGCGACACCGTTGACTCCCCAGAGGCCAGTGGTGAGGCGATCGCCCAGGAGTTCGAAAAGTATCTCCGCCGCGGCGATGACAAGCCGGACGCGGGCTCAGCGGGCGACGAACCGTGGCGGGGCAAGGACTAACTCGGCAGCGGCGCTCGCCGGGCTTTCCGAGCTAGACCGGCTGGATGACGTTCAGCGAGAGCAACACGTAGAGCGTTACGCCGAGCACTACGCGATAGATCACGAACGGCAAGAACGAACGCTTCTCGATGTAACGCATCAGGGCGGCGATGACTGCGTAGCCGACGAAAAAGGCAATCACAGCCGCAACGGCTGTTTCTGCGTAGCTGAACGTCTGATTGGGCTCACCGAAGCTGTGCACTAGTTCATAGAGTCCGCTGCCGAACACCGCCGGAATTGCCAGCAGGAAGCCGAAGCGCGCTGCGGCAGGCCGGGTGTAGCCGAGCGCGAGTCCCGCCGTCATCGTCGAACCCGATCGCGATACGCCAGGTACGAGGGCGAGCATCTGAGCGAGTCCGATCGAGATGCCATGACCGTAGGACATCTGCTCAATAGAGCGCGTGCGCTTGCCGAGATAGTCGGCAATGCCCAGGATGATGCCGAAGACGATGAGCACTGTCGCAACGAGCCACAGCGATCGGAACGTCGAGCGGATGTACTCCTGGGCGAAATATCCCACGATCACAATCGGAACAGTGCCGATGATGACGAGCCAGCCGAGTCGAACATCCGGATCTTGACGGGAAATTACCTCCGGATGAGAGCTGCTTGGCTTTCGGAAGTGTTGGAACCATCGACTCAGAATGCGACCAATATCTTTACGGAAGTAGAGGATGACCGCGAGTTCAGTGCCTATCTGAGTAATTGCGGTGAATGTCGCGCCTGGATCGCTCGCGGAGGGCAAGAACTCGCCCATGATGCGCAGGTGCGCGCTCGACGAGATGGGAAGAAACTCGGTAAGACCCTGCACAAGCCCCAAAATTATGGCCTCGATAAAACCCATGGAGCGCTCCAGATCAGCTGAGAATTAGTACTTGAGAAGCAGATCTCCCAAGACCTGCCTGCCAAAGACTAGTGCGTCGAGCGGCACTCGTTCATCTACGCCGTGGAACATGCCAGGAAAGTCGATCTCTGGGGGCAGTTGCAGTGGTGCAAAGCCATACCCGGTGATGTCGAGTCGTTTGAGCGCTTTGTTGTCTGTGCCACCAGACATCAGGTACGGCAACACGGGAGCTCCGGGATCGAGTACCCCGAGGCTGCCAATCATTGCGTCGACGAGGGGGCCATCAAAGCTGGTCTCCAAGCCAATGTCGCGGTGCATGATCTCAATCTCGATTTCCTCTGGCAGCAGCGCACGCACCTGAGCGAGCACCGCATCCTCTTCTCCGGGAAGCGTGCGGATGTCGACGAGAGCCTCAGCAATGTCAGGGATCACATTGTGCTTGTAGCCAGCTTTCAGAAGCGTCGGATTGCTGGTGGTGCGCAACGTCGCCAATAGGAATCCGGATGCGGTGCCGGTAGCCAAGATGAGCTCGTCCGGCCCGACCTTCTCTGGGTCGATCTTTAGGATGCGCGACAGCTCTGCGATCAACAGCGTTGTGGTGTTCGTCAAATGCACTGGCCACTCTTGCCGCCCCAGGGTGACGATTGCTTCTGCCAGTTTGGTGACGGCATTGTTGCTGATGACTCGTGATCCGTGTGCGGCCATTCCACGCGCTGTGAGCTTGATCCAGACGAGCGCTTTTTCACCGGTCTGGAGCAGGTAAGCACGCTGGCCCTGCAGGTCAACGGAGTAGCCGCCTACTTCGCTAATAGCTTCTGTGGCTCCGGCGAAGACATCTGCATGGTGATCAACCATGTAGTGCGAACCAAATTCGCCCCCGTTTTCTTCGTCAGCGAAGTACGAAATAATGAGGTCTCGCGCTGGTCGCTTTCCTGCCTCAAGAATGTCGCCGAGGGCGGTGATGATCATGGCATCCATGTTTTTCATGTCTACGGCGCCGCGGCCCCAGAGGAGTCCGTCACGGATGACTCCCCCGAACGGGTCGACCGACCAGTTCTTTGGGTCAGCGGGAACAACGTCTGTGTGTCCGTGCAAGATCAGCGCAGGGCGTTCTTTCACGTGCGGAGCAGACGTCTCGGTGTCGTAGCTACCTTCAACATGGGCCACCACTGTTGTGCGTCCGGTAGCGGAATCAAAGTACTGGGTGGTCAAGCCCATTTCTTCGAGGAGTGCGCCTAAATACTCGGCAGCATCGGTCTCGCCGTTTGATCGGCCTTCACCGTAGTTGGTGGTGTCGAACCGGATGAGATCTTGCGCGATGCGAGCGGTGCGCTCGAGTGATGGCTCAGGAGACATAAGACCACGCTAGCCGCCTGACCCGGAAATTACTTGATACCACAGCTTTGCCGACGGGTCGGGGGCGGCGACGTTGATCGGATGCGTCATTTCGTGCTCAGAATTGGTGCTATTCTCTTATCTCGGCGGTGCTCTTGTAGCGCCGCTGAAGCGCGCGGATGGCGGAATTGGTAGACGCGCTAGCTTGAGGTGCTAGTGCCCGAAAGGGCGTGGGGGTTCAAGTCCCCCTTCGCGCACAGTTGTCCTGTCTCAGGACATAGGAAACCGTTGAACCCCTGGGTTCAGCGGTTTTCTTTGGTTTTGGGGTTGGTAGTCCTTGGTGGGGTCGAGGATTAGTTCGCGTAGGAGTTCGCCGGTTGTGGCGTTGATGATGTGGATGTTTAGGTCTTGGATCAGTATCAGCACGGGGGTTCGGGCGTGGGTTCGTCCGATGCCGAGGTGGTGCAGTTTTCCGTTGTGACGCAGGGTGAGTTTCCCGTTGCTGTCGATGATGTCGTGCCGGATGCGGTTGTGTTCGTTGAGGTTGCTGCCGGCCGGTACTGCTGTGGGGCGTGCGGCGTAGGCGGCGGCTGGGGTGCGGTTGTTTAGCGATCGGTGTGGTCGCTGGGTGTTGTAGTAGTTCCGAAAGCTCTCGAGCTGTGTTTGGAGTTCCGCGACCGTTGCCGGTGGCGGGTTTTTTGCGAGGGCCTTTTTCATGGTCTGTTGAAACCGTTCGACTTTGCCCTGGGTTTGTGGGTGGTTGGGGCGACCGTTTTTCTGTTCGATGTTCCGGTGGCGTAGCTCGGTCTCGAAGATGTTGCGGCCTTTACGGAACCGGGCGGTGAAGACGAGTCCGTTGTCGGTCAGGGTGGATGCTGGTGGGCCGAAGGTTGTTGTTGTGGTGGTGCGGAATGTTGTCAGCACTGCGGTGACCGTCACGGGCTGGTGTGCGGTGCAGCTGAGGGCGTAGCGGGAGTGGTCATCTAGCCAGGTGAGGATCTCGATATCGGTGCCATCGGCTAATGCCCAGTGAGTGAAGTCGGATTGCCAACATTGGTTGGGGAGCTCTGCCTGGAAGCGGATATAGGACGTTTTTGGTCGCTTCTTCGGTTGCGGGGTGATGAGTCCGGCAAGGTTCAGGGTGCGCCAGATCGTGGCGGGAGACACCGTCAACTGGTGGTGTTGTTTCAGGTGCCAAGCGATGGTGTGGGGGCCAGCATCTAGACCACGAGAAGCCAGTTCGCCCCTCAGTTGCAGGATGAGCTCGATGCTGTCGCTGGGGATCGCGTTCGGGGTGCGTTGGGGGCGACGCGAGTGGGGTTCAAACGTGGCCGCACCCTCGATGCGGTAGCGGGCAACGAGTTTGCTGACCCATCCCTTGGATATCCCGTAGTCGCGGGCGACCTCGGCTTGAGATCGTCCTTCGAGTACGACAGCAGTGATGATCAGGCGGGCTTTAGACATCCCTTGATGGTGGCCGAGAAGTTTCCTATGTCTTGGAGACAGGGGTTTCCTATGTCCTGAACGAACACACCCCTTCGCGCACAGCGAATGATTCGGACTTACGAATCAGTAGTTGAGAAATTAGGTCGGCAGGTCGTTTTATACGGCTGCCGGCCTTTTTTCGTTCCCGGTCGTTGTGTCGATGCCTCGATCACGCGCGTCGCTGTGACTGCTGAAAGTTGGCTGAAATTCTCGCTCGTTGGTTCTCGGCGATGTATCGTTGAGTGTCGGCAGGGTCATAATGGCCCGCATCCACCGAGTGGAGGATCACAATGAACAACACATTTGGACCTGGACGTCGAGACTCTCACCGTCGTCCATTCGCAGACTCATCTGGCCAGCCAAGTTTCGGCCTCTGGGATACCTTCGATAATCTGCGCAACGAATTCGAGCGACGCGTAGCGCCACGCATGGGGCGCGGCGATGTTCGCGTCGCAATTCTCGCGCTGCTCGCCGAAGAGCCAATGCACGGCTACCAAATCATCCACGAGATCGAAGCCCGTAGTCACGGAGCCTGGAAGCCGAGCCCTGGCTCGGTGTACCCAACACTCCAGTTACTCGCTGACGAAGGTCTCATTGAGGCTCACGAATCCGACGGCAAGAAGACATACTCGCTCACCGAAAAGGGAAACGTCGAGGTAAAAGCCAGTCGTCCAGCGCCTTGGGAAGGTTCGGAGCCTCGCGACTCCTCGCACCCCACCGCACTCCCCCAGGCGGCCGCGAAACTCGCGGAAGCTGTCGTACCAATCATGCGCAGCGGCACCCCAGAGCAAGTCACTGAAGCCGTCGCTGTAATCGACGACGCCAGACGTAAGCTGTACGCAATCCTCGCTCAAGACTGATCGGATGCCGCCGCACGACCGGCATCAGGGAGAATCGATGACCCAGGCCAGACAACTGCGCTCGCGCTACCGGCGAATTTTGCGGTTTGCTGCCCGATACATGGTTCTTGAGTGGTGGTTTGAACTAGTTCTGCCGCGATTCGGCCTTGAACGTGTCGCGGCGCGTCGCCGGCTCGCGCGGGCCAGCCTCATCGCGCGCCACTTCCACACGCTTGCGATTGACCTCGGCGGCCTCATGATCAAGGTCGGTCAGTTCATGTCGTCCCGTCTCGACGTGCTTCCCGTCGAGATCACGCGTGAGCTAGA
>Ga0314772_1001152_pt1 | contig 12306 bp, 12 predicted proteins | sample MetaGCBIW2018_FD_204520 | JGI IMG/M metagenome (GOLD analysis project Ga0314772, IMG submission 204520) | Cryopeg brine microbial communities from Beaufort Sea near Barrow, Alaska, United States - CBIW 2018 | ecosystem: Environmental > Aquatic > Marine > Coastal | place: USA: Alaska | collected... | reverse complement strand
TGAGTTGCATCCAGACGGGACGCTTGCCAGTGCGATTCGCACGTGACTGCACAAGCCAAGCTGGAGGGTTGGTTTCAAGTTCAGTGAACTCGGCCTCAGACATCCGAGACGGGATGTTGTGCCTCGACGCCATCTCCAGTGGGATGTCTAGGCGAAGCGCTGCTTCTCGTCTCGTGATCATGCTTCTACGGTACGCGAACTGAGCACATCGATGAACTTAGCTGACGTAAACCTTGCGCAGCGTTTCGGTGACCGTCCACGTAGTCTGCATGCCGGCGGTGAGCCGCACAACATCACCAAGGCCAACAACGATCGTGCGATCATCCGCCGCAAAGTGGATGCTGGCGCGCCCGCTCACGACAACAAACACCTCATCTTCTTCTGTGTCGGTTGCGGTGCCAACGCTCATCTCCCAGATACCGATCTCGGTGTCGCCGAGGGTGTCGAGCACGGTGTAGCCCGCGGTCGGGAGTCCCTTCACAACGCTCGCGGCGTCGAGTGCTTCGTGGGTGACGACCACTGCGCTCGCGGCGAGGGGTTGACCAGCGGTGAGGGCAGCATCTGCATCATTGTCAGTCATGGCCTACTAGGAGTCGAAGCCGAGACCGAGGGCATCCAGGGTCTTGAGGATTACGTTGCGACGGCCCTGGTTGTGGTCGGCCTGGTTGAGTGACCACCGCGTTGCTTGGATACCGAGTGAGGCAATCGGTTCGGGAGGGAAAGGCAGCGGCATCTTCTTGACCATCTCGAGCTCGGTGCGTTCGGTGGTGAGCCCATCGAGTTTGTCGAGCATCACTTGGGCGGCGAAACGAGTTGCCCCGACACCGAGTCCGGTAAAGCCAGCCGAGTAGGCGACGCGACCGTTGCGGGCGGTGCCAAAGAACGCGCTGAACTGAGTCGAGGCGTCGATAGCACCGGCCCAGCGGTGGCTGAACTTGAGGCCTTCCAACTGCGGGAAAGTCGTAAAGAAGTGGCTAGCCAATCGCTCGAAAGTTTCGGGGCGCTTCTCGTACTGGTCACGAACCTTGCGACCGTAGTGGTAGATCGCGTCATATCCTCCGAAGAGAATACGGTTGTCGGCGCTGAGCCGGTAGTAGTGAAACTGGTTGGCCATGTCGGCAAGACCTTGGCGATTCGACCAGCCGATGGATGAGAGTTGGGCGGGGCTCAAGGGTTCCGTCATGAGCACATAGTCATAGACGGGAACCGTGTGCAGCCGCGCGCGTTTCAGCAGCGACGGGAACGCGTTAGTCGCGAGCGCAACTCTGGCGGCACGCACCGTACCTTTTCGGGTGTGCACTGTTGCGGCATCCGTTGGACCACCGGATGTCTCGACTTGGCGCACGGGCGAGTTCTCGAAGATCTCAACCCCGAGTTCGCTCGCGACTCGTGCCAACTCGCGCACAAGCTTGGCGGGGTGGATGAGCGCGTTGGTCCGTTTGTGCCATACCCCGGCCAGGTAGGTGGGGGAGTTGACCTCGGAGCGCACCGCGGTTTCGTCGAGATACACAGTGTCATCATCGGTCTTGGCTTCTTTCATCCACTCGATTTGGTGCGGCTCGATGGCGACGTCAAGGGATCCGGTGCGCTGGAAATCGCAATCAAGGTTCAGCGCCGCAACGCTTGCCTCGATTTGGTCGAGGTTCTGCATGCCGAGGCGATCGAGCTGCTCGTACTCCTTTGGCCAGCGGCTCATGCCATTTTCTTCACCGTGGGTGAGGCTCGCTTCGCAGAAACCACCGTTGCGGCCGGAGGCAGCCCAGCCGAGTTCGCGGCCTTCCAGAAGCACAACGCGGGCGTCAGGATTGCGCTGTTTGGCGAACACTGCAGTCCACAGGCCGAGGTAGCCACCGCCAACGATGGCGAGGTCGGCAACAATCTCGCCGCGAAGTGCGGGGAACTCGAGAGCATCCTTAACATCGTCGATCCAGAACGGCTTGTGAATTGAGCCCTCAAGCGCATTACTGACTACGGATGCCGCTGGCGCGCTACGTTCGAAAACTACTTTGCCCATGGGGGCACGTTCCTCTCTCTCGCCGCGGTTGAGCCTGTGGGGATCGTGCTGTGAGTTGAAACGGTCAAGTTATTACGCACCTCAGCGTTCGCAAAAACTAATTCACGACTAATCCGTAGTCAACCGGAAATTGCAGCGTTATGCAACGGTTTGCGTGGCAAAGAGCGTTCTGTAAGACGGAATTAGTTGTCAACTCGCGGTTCAACTGGGCAAAACAGCACGCTGCACGCGGACGGCCAACACTCGCGATTGCGCAGGTGCCTACTCGTAGCGGCGGTGAATGAGGCGAGACAACACAATCGAGCTCCGCGTGTTGTCGATGTTCGATGCGGTACGCAATCGTTCAAGGGCGACTTCAAGAGAGTGGATGTCGCGCGAGCGCATGTGAACGACAGCGTCGGCTGACCCGCTGACTGTTCCGGCATCCACGACTTCGGGAATCGCGCTCAGGATTCGCTTGAGCTCCTGTGGGGCAACGTTGCCGCGGCAGAACAACTCCACGTAGGCCTCGGTTCCCATGCCGTCGACGGTGGGATCGACCTGGATGGTGAAACCTCGGATTACTCCGCTGGCGACGAGTCGATCAACGCGGCGTTTTACGGCGGAGGCGGAGAGGCCGACCGCTTCGCCGATGTCGCCATATCCTGCGCGGGCGTTCAGGCGGAGCATGTCGATTATTCCCGCATCCAGCTTGTCCATTATTCGATTGTACGGTGCATTCTTGTGCGACTGCCACGGTATGCGCGGAATTAGTGCGCAGATTGCCGAGACATTGCGGATAGGTGCGTGAAACACTGGAGCTATGACGATCACTGACACCCAATCGACCACGCCTGCTCGCCAGGCCACCGCGAAGACCGTGCTGATGTGCCGTCCCGACTTCTTCACCGTCAGCTACCGCATCAACCCGTGGATGAACCCGAATGACCCCACGGACACCAACCTGGCCGTCAAGCAGTGGCAGACACTGTACGACACCTACATCGAGCTCGGATTTGACGTTCTCCTCATCGATCCCATCGATGGTCTGCCCGACATGGTTTACGCCGCAAACGGCGGTTTTGTCATCGACGGCAAAGCGTACGGCGCTCTCTTTACCTACGATGAGCGCAAAGCAGAAGGCCCCGCCTACATGGACTGGTTTGGCGCCAACGGTTTCGACGTAGCTTCCCCCGAGAACGTCAATGAGGGTGAGGGCGACTTCCTCCTTGTCGGCGACAACATTCTTGCCGGCATGGGATTTCGCACTTCGGTCGAAAGCCATCGAGAGCTAGCTGAAATCTCGGGCCGCAACGCTGTCTCCCTCAACCTCATTAACCCCAGCTTTTACCACGTGGATACGGCCATCGCGAAGCTCGATGAGACCAACATCGCCTACCTGGAAAGCGCCTTTGACGAGCCCTCGCTCGAAAAGCTCCGTGCGCTGTATCCCGACGCCATCCTCGCCACTGAAGAGGATGCGGCAGTGCTCGGACTCAACTCCTACAGCGACGGCTACAACGTGGTCATCGCCGCCCGCGCCAAAGACTTCGAGCGTCAGCTCAGAGAGCGCGGCTACAACCCCATCGGCCTCGACCTCTCCGAGCTGCTGCTCGGTGGCGGTGGCGTGAAGTGCTGCACGCTGGAGCTGCGCCGCTAAAGGGTGAAAACGTGCCTAGCGCACTGAACAGAACGAATGGCCTGCGCTCGAGCGCGGGCCATTCGTGTGTCTACTCGGTGTAGCGCGCGGCGCTATTCACGATTTCAGTACTCGTCGCAGATGATCACCGGGATGTCGCGGGTGGTCTTGGTCTGATACCCGGCGTACCGAGAGTTCGTGGCCACGATCTGCGGCCACAGTTCAGCCTTCTCGGTCGCGTCCGCAGTGCGGGTGTGCACGTTAAGAGTGCGGCCGCGCACGGTCACCTTGGCATCCGGGTGGGCCTTGAGGTTGCCGTACCACTGGGGGTCGCGATCGCTGCCGCCCATCGAAGCGACAAGCACCCACTGTCCGGGGCTGTGAACAGGGGCGGTGAGCATCGTCGAACGCTGGAGGCCCGACACTCGACCCGTGGTGTGCAGCTCGACTGCGGGCATCCGGCCGAGGGTCCAGCCCATCCGACCGCCCGAAAGGGTGAGCACTGCGCGGTGAATGAAGTTCATCAACTTCATGACCGCATCGCTGAATCGTTGGCGCCGGATCATCATCCCATTATCTTTCGATTCCACATCAGAATTGCTGTCACTAGAGTGGGGCGAATACGGCAGTGACGCGAGGAAGAATGTGAGCCAACCATGGTGAGAGATCCATCGGACTCGTGGGGCGCGGGAGCCGCCTATGTCGGAGGGTCGATCGTGCCGATTGGGCAGGCGGCGATCCCGATTCTCGATTTAGGATTTCTGCACTCGGACGCCACTTACGATGTTGTGCACGTGTGGCGCGGTCGGTTTTTCCGACTCGATGACCACCTCGACCGCTTCGAGCGGGGCATGGCGAAACTTCGGATGTCGCTGCCGATCGACCGGGAACGAATTCGGGAGATTCTGCACGAGTGCGTTAGGGCATCCGGCCTCGACAACGCTTACGTGGAGCTGATCTGCACGCGGGGGATGGCTGCTCCTGGGTCGAGGGATCCGCGCGACTGTGTTAACCAGTTTTATGCGTTCGCGGTGCCCTTTGCTTGGGTCGCGAACGCTGAACAGCGCGAGCGGGGGCTCTCACTGCATGTCAGCAGCGTGCAGCGAATCGCCCCGGAATCTGTCGACCCCACTGTGAAGAACTACCACTGGCTTGATCTGGTTCAGGGGCTTTACGACGCTTTCGATCATGGGGCCGAGACTGCTTTGCTTTCGGATGCCGCTGGCAACGTCGTCGAGGGCCCCGGGTTCAATGTGTTCGCCGTTAGCGCTGGCGCACTCGTGACTCCGAAAGTAGGGGTATTGCAGGGGATCACCCGCAGGACAGCTCTAGAGATAGGGGCGGAGTTTGGGCCGGAGCTTGGATTGCGGGTCGAGGAGCGCGCGCTGTCGTATGAGGAGCTACTGGGGGCAAGTGAGGTATTCGTCACGAGCACGGCAGGCGGGATCATGCCAGTCACTCTTGTCGATGGCCGCGCAATCGGCGTCGGAGTTCCCGGGCCGGTGACGCAGAAGTTCACTGCTCGTTACTGGGAAATGCACGAGGATATTCGCTACTCGGAAGCGATTCGCTGAGTAAAGTCATTGCATGAACGCACTGCGCTCGCGGGTGGTTGCTCGAGATATTGACGAACCTCACCGCAAAACGACCCCGCTTGAGCTGCTCTTCGATCTGACCTTTGTAGTGGCGGTCGCCTCTGTGGTTCGCCAACTCACCCACGCTCGAACTCGCTTTTCAGATTTCGCGCAACTTCAACATCGGGCTCGATGATGTGTTTCATTACCCGGCTGACGCCGAATAGCGAGGGGTGCCGCTGAGGCGCGGTGCTGTTGAACTCCCGAGCCGCCGAGCCATACTGCTGCGGCTCCGCGGCTGCGACCTCAGTACTCTTCGCAGATCACCACGGGGATGTCGCGCTCGGTCTTGGTCTGATACTCCGCGTACCGCGAATTCACGGCCACAATCTGTGGCCACAGTCCCGCCTTTTCGGCGGGGCTGGCGGTGTGGGTGTGCACGTTCACTGTGCGTCCACGAACGGTAATTGCGGCATCCGGAGTCGCCTGCAGATTGCGGTACCAGAGCGGGTCACGATCGTCGCCGCCCTTTGACGCCACGATGACCCAGCGCCCGTCGCCATGCACAGGGGCTGTGAGCATCGTCGACCGTTTGATGCCCGATACCCGCCCTGTGGTGTGCAATTCAAGCGCGGGCATACTGCCGAGATTCCAGCCGAGGCGACCGCCCGAGACGGCGAGCACCGCGCGATGCACACCGTTCATCAGCTTCATGAGTACATCGCTGGATCGTTGGCTTCGCATTAACCCATTGTCTCGCACTGATCCAGCGCAACCGAATACCTCTCCAGCCTGCGCACACAGGGCAAACCCGAGGACTACATCGCACCCTCGGCAAAGTGACCGCAATCACTGCGAGAGCCCGCCAATCCGCCCATCCGCCCCATTAGAATAGGCGTGGGCAATTGTGGGTTGTTGCCGCCTATCTCCGCCCGGTTGCTCCGCCGCCGGAGCCGTCCTGAACGACCGATCAATGCCGTGGAGGCCCGATGCTCGCTCTCCTCGCAGCATTCGGTGCCGGGGCGGTTCTCATGCCGACGCTCACGCGCTGGCTCGGTCGCCAGGTGTTCTTCGTCGCAGCGCTCGTGCCGCTCGCCGCCTTCGTCGCAGCGCTCCTAGACGGGCCGCGCGTTGTTGCCGGCGCAACTATCGCGCAGAACGTTGACTGGATCCCCGAACTCGGCCTCTCAATCTCGATGCGCATGGATACGCTCTCGTGGCTGCTCACCCTCGTCGTAACCGGAGTCGGCGCCCTCGTGCTCATCTACTGCGCTCGGTACTTCGAGAACGACGAAGTCGCCCTCGGCCGATTTGCGGGCCTGCTGCTCGCGTTCGCCGGAGCGATGTACGGTCTGGTGCTCGCCGACGACGTGTACCTACTCTTCGTCTTCTGGGAGGCGACGAGCGTGCTCTCCTACCTGCTGATCGGCCACTACACCGGCAAGAAGGCCAGTAGGGGGGCGGCCCTCCAAGCACTGCTGGTCACCACCCTCGGTGGGCTCGTCATGCTCGTGGGTCTCGTGCTGCTCTCGGTGGAGACGGGCACATCTAGCCTTTCCGGGATCATCGCTGAGAGCCCGTCCGACACCATCGCCATTGTCGCGATCATGCTTGTGCTCGTGGGCGCAGCATCCAAATCGGCCATCGTGCCGTTCCAGTTCTGGCTGCCGGCAGCGATGGCGGCACCGACCCCCGTGAGCGCCTACCTGCACGCTGCGGCCATGGTCAAGGCCGGTATCTATCTGGTAGCGCGGTTCGCCCCAGGATTTGCAGACACACCCGGGTGGCGCGAAGTCGTCGTCGTGCTCGGCCTCACGACAATGCTGCTTGGCGGGTGGAATGCACTCAAGCAGAACGACCTCAAACTCATCCTCGCCTGGAGCACCGTCAGCCAACTGGGGTTCCTTTTCGTCATCGTCGGATACGGAACACAGGATGCCGCTCTCGCCGGCATCGCCCTTCTCCTCGCCCATGCGCTTTACAAATCCACCCTGTTTCTCGCCATTGGGATCATCGACCACCGCACCGGAACCCGCGACCTGCGCAAGCTCTCTGGCCTCGGTCGGCGCGCCCCCGTTCTTGCCGTCGTAAGCGCACTCGCACTCGCATCAATGATCGGGCTTCCGCCGACGATCGGTTACGTCGCGAAAGAGGCGGCATTCACGGCTCTCCTCACCGATGCCGAGAGTGGTGACGCCCTCGGGTGGGTCGCGCTCGTTGGTGTCGTGCTCGCATCGGTGCTGACAGTGGCGTATTGCGCCCGGTTCATGTGGGGCGCCTTCGCCATTAAACCGGGTGTCGAGCGAATCGGACCAGTTCAGGAGCGTCCGCTGTTCTGGGGTGCACCCGTCATACTCGCGCTGACGGGGCTCGTGCTGGGGCTCGCGGCACCCGTCGTCGACCACTTCATCGCGGGCTACCCGGCGCTGTTCGCCACAGATCTGACAGCGGGAGCTGCCGAGACGTACCATCTCGCTCTGTGGCACGGTTTTGAGCCAGCTTTGGCCTTCTCGGCATTCACTCTGGTGACCGGTGCAGTGCTGTTTTTCGCCCGAATCCGGGTCGCTGGACTGCAGAAGAGCCTCGCGACCGGCTACTCGGCAGCCGATGGCTACAACGCTGTCATGCGCGCGATCGATCGCACCGCGGCACGCACAACCGGGCTGACCCAGCGCGGATCCTTGCCGTTCTACTTGGGCATCATCCTGACCGTATTCGTGCTTGCCGTGGGTGCTTCGCTCGCACTGAACCGCACCTGGACCGGGTCTCTCCGGCTCTGGGATTACCCCGTGCAGGCCATCATCGGCCTCATCATGGTGATCGCGGCGATTGCCGTGACACGAGCGAAGAAACGGTTCCAGGCGGCGGTGCTTGTCGGAGTGACCGGGATGGGGATGGCGGCGCTCTTCGCGCTGCAGGGTGCCCCCGACCTCGCGCTTACCCAGGTACTCGTTGAAATCGTCACCCTCATCGCTTTCGTACTTGTACTGCGACGACTGCCGGCCAGACTTGGCACCGCTCACGGTTCTGTGAAACGCGGTCTCCGGGTAGCTATCGGTGTCGCCGTCGGAACGATCATGGCCGTCGTCGCTTTCGTCGCCACCGGAGTCAGAACCCAACTCCCCATCTCGCTCGGGTGGCCAGCCCTCGCCTTCGACGAAGGCTACGGACGCAATGTGGTCAACGTCGCACTCGTCGATATCCGGGGGTGGGACACGATGGGAGAGCTCTCAGTCATCATCGCCGCCGCGACGGGTGTGGCAAGCCTCGTATTCATCAGTGGTCGAGGCGTCGACAATCTTCCGAAAGTTGGGCGGCGGGAAGCTCAACAGACCGGGCGCGCCACGCTGCGAAACGCAAGCGATCCCAGCAATGACGACCGTGGATCGTGGTTGCTCGCCGGTGGGGCGCTCGCTGTTCTCAACCGTTCCATTCTCCTTGAGGTGGTCGTGCGACTGCTGTTCCACTCCATCATCGTGCTCTCGCTCTACCTGCTTCTTTCCGGCCACAACGCGCCAGGAGGAGGCTTCGCCGGGGGAATCGTCGCCGGCATGGCACTAGTGGCTCGATTCCTCGCCGGGGGTAGATACGAACTCGGTGCGGCCGCGCCCTTGGATGCTGGCAAAGTTCTCGGTGCTGGCCTCGTGATCGCCGTCGGAACGGCGATCGCGCCACTGCTGTTTGGTCGTGACGCGCTCGCCTCGACCCTGTTCGAAGGTGAATTCGGCATCTTTGGTCATGTCGAGTTCGTGACATCCACCATCTTTGATATCGGTGTGTATCTCGTCGTCATCGGACTCGTGCTCGACGTGCTGCGCAGCCTCGGGGCAGAAGTTGACCGGCAGTATGAGGAAGACGATGTAGGCACGACAGCGAAGCAAGACATCGACTCAGAGGGGGTGCCCTCGTGACCATTGCACTAATCCCCATCATCGTGATGGCCGTGCTGTACGCGTGCGGGATCTTTCTCATGCTTGAGCGCAGCGTCACAAGGGTGTTGCTCGGGTTCCTGCTCGTCGGCAACGCCACCAACCTGCTTCTGCTCATCATGGCGGGCAAGGCCGGCATCGCACCGATCGTCGGAGGCGGAATCCCCGCCGAAGACATGACTGACCCTCTGCCTCAGGCCCTTATTCTCACCGCCATCGTCATTACCTTCGGGGTGTCGGCGTTCTTGCTTGCGCTCATCTACCGGGCCTGGCGACTCGCGCAGGGCGACACCCTCCAAGACGACGAGGAAGATATCGCGCTCCGCACTAGCCTCGGCGTTCCGGGGGAGAACCCCGCAGACGCAACTTCCGGCAGTGATGCTGACGAAGATGGCGCAGAGATGCGCGATATTGAAGAAGCGGATGCGCAGGCAGCTGCCGTTGAGACAGAACAGTTGACAATAACGACAGATCGGGGTGACGCATGAACGCCCTAGTTCCTCTTGTCGTCTTGATCCCTCTCGTGAGTGCCGCGCTGACTCTAATCCTCGGCAAACGACCCAAGGCACAGCGTTTCATCGCCATTGGCGCCCTCGTCGTTGTGCTCGCTATAGGCACCGTTCTCATTTCGGTGGTGGATGCTGAACGGTCGCTCGCGATGGAGGTCGGCGGCTGGGCCAGCCCCTTCGGCATTGTGCTCGTCGTTGACCGCCTTTCGGCACTGATGGTCGTCGTGTCCGCGATCGTGCTACTCGCAGTGCTCGTCTTCTCCCTCGGTCAGGGTCTCGCTGACCGTGACAACGAAACCCCCGTGTCGATCTACTATCCGACCTACCTGATTCTCGCGGCCGGTGTTTTCAACGCTTTTATCGCCGGAGACCTTTTCAATCTGTACGTCGGCTTCGAGATCCTCCTGGTCGCCAGCTATGTGCTCATCACTCTCGGGGGGACGCAGGAACGCATCCGAGCAGGAACCACCTACGTGGTGGTCAGCCTTGTATCGTCGTTCTTCTTCTTGGCCGCTATTGCGATGATTTACGGCGCAGTGGGCACCGTCAATATCGCGCAAATCTCACTGCGGATGGAGCAGATTCCGCTGGATGTGCAGATCGTGCTGCATGTGATGCTCCTCATCGCTTTCGGTATTAAAGCGGCCATCTTCCCGCTGTCGTTCTGGCTTCCCGACTCCTACCCGACGGCTCCGGCACCGGTGACCGCTGTGTTTGCGGGCCTTCTCACGAAGGTGGGTGTCTACGCGATTATCCGCACCGAGACGATCATTTTCCCCGGCCCAGAACTCAACACGGCGCTCATGGTGGTTGCGCTGCTCACGATGGTCATTGGCGTGCTCGGCGCGGTTGCGCAGGCGGACATCAAACGACTGCTCTCGTTCACCCTCGTTAGCCACATCGGTTACATGATCCTCGGGATATCGCTGGGTACCGTGGCCGGAACCGCTGCGGCGATCTACTACATCGTGCATCACATCATCGTGCAGACGACCCTGTTCCTCGGTGCTGGACTCATCGAACGCATCGGTGGCACGACCTCCATTACGAAGTTGGGCGGTCTGCTGAAGGCCGCGCCGCTGGTGGCCGTGATGTTCCTTGTTCCCGCACTCAACCTCGGGGGCATCCCACCCTTCTCCGGATTTATTGGCAAGCTCGGGCTCTTCGAGGCGACTGCACAGCAGGGCACGCCTCTCGGTTATGTGCTCATCGGGGCCGGGGCCCTGGTCTCGCTCCTCACTCTCTATGCCCTCGCGCGGGTGTGGAATATGGCCTTCTGGAGGCCGGTGAAAGACGTTCAGGGGTACCAATCGCCTCTACTCGATAGCGTCTCCGAAGCGCCGGGTTCAACGAAGGTACGCGCTGCCCGGCGAGCACCAACGCTCATGGTGGTGGCGACCGGCATTATGGTTCTGGTCAGCCTCGCACTCACCGTTTTCGCGGGGCCGCTCTATAGCTACAGCGACCGTGCGGGCCAGAACCTGCAAGGGCCGCGCACGTATATTGGCATTGTTTTCCCGGGTGGTGACAATGAGTGATTCTTCCCCCACCAACCCGGGCAGCGGTCCCGACGGCATTAACACGCCCGAAATCGAGCCACCCGAGACGAGCGATCCGCTGACGAAACGGGAGCTTCGCTGGCGTGTCTGGCAGCAGCTGCCGCTTATCCTCGTCCTCGTTGCCCTCTGGATGCTGCTTTGGGGGACCGTCAGCGTGCTCAGCGTGACGAGCGGGGTAATGATCGCACTCGCGGTGACGACCATCCTTTACTTGCCGCCCGTGCAACTCTCCGGTCGCTTCAACCCGTTCTGGTTCGCCGTCTACCTGATTCGGTTTCTGGGCGAACTCGTTGCCGGTTCGGTGAACGTTGCGTGGCGGGCGTTCTCCCCGAGAGGGGTCACGGGTAACTCAGTCATTGCGGTGCAACTGGTGACGCGCTCCGACATCATTATGACCCTCACCGCGATCTCGGTCACGCTTATCCCCGGTTCTTTAGTGCTTGAGGTGGATCGTCAAAGATCCGTTCTGTACCTGCATGCTCTCAACACCACGGATGAGGTGGCGGTGAATGCACTGCGACGCTCCGTCCATTCGTTCGAGCGCTCCCTCGTGCGGTCCCTCGGATCCCCGGAGGATGTCTCCAATTGCAGAACGGTCGCCTCCCTCGACGAGCGCGCACGACGCTCCGGCACGTCGAGCGACCGAGAGGGCGGTCCGCGATGATCCCAATAGTTCAGGGAGTAGCCGTAGCGCTGTTCGCCGTTGGCGCGCTGCTCGCCCTGTACCGCCTGCTTCGGGGACCCACAATTCTCGACCGGATGATCGCATCCGACGTTCTACTAACGACGCTCATGCTGGCGGTGGGAGCCGACATGGTGATCAACGGACATACGCGCACCATTCCGGTCGTGCTCGCCCTCGCGGCGACCGCAATTTTCGCTACGATCGCGGTCGCCCGCTACGTCTCGAAGCAAGACGCCAGCGATTCGTCTGCCAGGATTGCGGCAAACGCGATCGGCACCTCCACGGCTTCGGCTGCGCGCGGGGAGGGCTCCGATGACGACTGACACCATCCCCGACCTGATCGCGGCAATCTTGCTCCTGTTCGGTGGCATCCTCACCCTCGCCGCCGGTGTCGGACTCGTACGTTTCCCCGATGCCC
>Ga0314772_1001142_pt1 | contig 12381 bp, 10 predicted proteins | sample MetaGCBIW2018_FD_204520 | JGI IMG/M metagenome (GOLD analysis project Ga0314772, IMG submission 204520) | Cryopeg brine microbial communities from Beaufort Sea near Barrow, Alaska, United States - CBIW 2018 | ecosystem: Environmental > Aquatic > Marine > Coastal | place: USA: Alaska | collected... | reverse complement strand
ACCAATTGGTCTGCGTCACGCATGACGCGATAGGCCTGGGCCACCTCGTCGATCAGCCGCGCGTACCTCTGGACAAAGTAGTCGTGGGCGGGGTGATCACTGGCGGTGGACTCGGCCGACACCACCACAAACATCTCGACGATGCCGGGGCGGCCCTGGTTAGCGGAGGCAGAACGCACCATGCGACGAAGGACGTCGATCCCGGTGTCGTCCGCGCTCGCCTGCTCCGCGCGGTCCACCTCGTCACGGTGCTCCAATACCTCCATCAGCAGCGCTTGCTTATTTGGGAAGTGATAAAGCAATCCAGGATGCGATATTCCGCACCTGGCGGCGATATCGCGCAGCGACGCACCGCGGTAGCCCTGCTCACCAAATTGCTCCAAAGCAGTGCTCAGGATCAGCGTCCGAGTCTGGTCACCCTTTCGCGTGGCCCGCGTGCTGTCGCTTGTCATACCGTCACCCTAGACGACCTACCACCCGGTAGGAAATGGCGAAAGCGGGGCCCGCGCGCAGGGAGCGCGCGAGACCCCGCCTCAGGAGTACTGCTAGACAAGCCAGCGGTTCTTCTTGACCAATTCAGTCCTCTTCCACAGCTCGCCGAAGCCGATCTTCTGGATGTAGGCCGCCTCGAGGATTACGATCGCGATGATCGCAACGGAGTTGACGATGTGGTCGTCAATGAAGGGGTTAGTGGTGTTGCCACCCTGTCCGGGCCACGAGTGAGAGACGTACATCATCGCCAGCATGAGCGGTCCAGCGACCATTGCGATCCGGGTTCCGACGCCAAGCACCAGTGCTAGCCCCACGCCGAGCAGGCCGAGCATGAAGAACCAGTCAGTCCAAGCCTGGGTACCAAGATTCTGGAAAAACTCGGCAAAGGGACCGGACGACGAGCCCAGGTAGCCCTCGGTGATGCGCCCGCCGTTGATCCACGCGTCGGGTCCGCCCAGAGTAATGGCGCCAGTTTCACGGTCACGACCGGTAGCAAACCCGAGGCCGAACGTCTTGTCGAGGAAAGCCCACAGGAAGGTGAACCCGATCAGAATGCGCGTCACACTGAGAAAGCCCCAGCCCGCGCGACCGTGAATCTTTTCCACCATCGTGGTGTGGGTACTGGTATCTGCACTCATGTCTTTGCTCCTTTGAACAAACTGATCGCGATTGGCGGCGGGGATTCGCGCCATTCCGACGATGTCAAGCAACTTAAGGCTACGGCCGCTCAAGGTGGCGCGCTCGGGACTAACGTCCTTCGGTAACGCACACCGCCAGACTTACCAAGCGGTAGGTAAATCACGTACACTCATCCCGACATGATTCGCCGCGCAATTGCGGCGACCGGCGACCACGCGAGGATGACCGTGCACGACTACCCCTACCTTGACGCCACGCTCCCCACGGCCCGGCGTGTTGACGACCTGATCGCGCGCATGACGTTGGCGGAGAAGGTGGGTCAGATGATGCAGCTCACTGCCACCGATGGCGTGCAGTCGATCATCGAAGACTTCCACGTGGGCTCCATCCTGCACACCGCTCCCGAGCGGGTCATCGAAGCGCGCACCTGGACCGAAAACTCGCGCCTGAGGGTGCCGCTGCTCGTGGCCGAGGACTGCATTCACGGGCACTCGTTCTTCAAGGGAGCCACCATCTACCCCACTCAGTTAGGGATGGCGGCGACCTGGGACCCAGCCCTCCTTGAGCGCGTCGCTCGCGCCACTGCGGTCGAGGTCGCGGCGACGGGAATCCACTGGACCTTCTCCCCCGTCTTGTGCATCGCGCGCGACCTGCGCTGGGGTCGCATCAGCGAGACCTTCGGCGAGGACCCTTACCTGATCGGCGAGCTAGCATCGGCGATGGTCAAGGGGTACCAAGGCGACGGGCTCGGCGACGCCACCGCAATCTTGGCCACCGCGAAGCACTTCGCCGGCTACTCGGAGACCCAGGGCGGGCGCGATGCGTCCGAGGCGGACATCTCCCGCCGCAAGCTACGCGCCTGGTACCTACCGCCTTTCGAGCGCGTCGCTCGTGAGGGTAGCGCGACATTCATGCTCGGGTACCAGTCCACGGACGGCGTGCCCATCACCGTCAACGACTGGCTCCTGGGCGACGTGCTGCGCAAGGAGTGGGGGTACCAAGGCACGTTGATCACCGACTGGGACAACGTGGGCAACCTGGTGCGCGAACAGCGCCTGTTCCCCGACTACGCACAGGCAGCAGCCGCCGCGGTCAACGCCGGTAACGACATGATCATGACGACCCCAGCCTTCTTCCAGGGCGCCCAGGATGCCGTCGCCCAGGGACTGCTCGCCGAGTCCCGCATTGACGAGGCGGTGGCCCGCATTCTCACCCTTAAGTTCGAGCTAGGGCTATTCGAAGACCCGCGCATGCCCGATGCCGCGCGCCAAGCCACGGACATCGCTAACCGCACACACTCAGAGCTCAACCTCGAGGTGGCGCGCCGCTCGCTCGTGTTGCTCCAAAATGACGGGACGCTCCCCCTCTCCCCCGACGCACCCACACGGATCGCTGTCGTAGGGCCCAATGCGGACGATGCGCAGACCCAGTTGGGCGACTGGGCGGGCTCATCGGGGCAGGCCCCCTGGCTAATGGAGGGCCACCCGCGCGAACAGATCAGCACGGTACTCGACGGATTCAGTGTGCTCACCCCTGAGGGTTGGACCGTTACCCACGCTCGCGGCGCGAACATCCTCACGCTGGGCCCGGACCCCGCCGGGCAATTCTTCGCAGACGGTCAACCACGGCCTCAGGTCGTCCACCCCAGCGTGCCCGACGCGGAGATGATCGCCGATGCCGTGGCCGCGGCCCGCGCCGCCGACTACGTGGTGGCCGTCGTTGGCGACCGCATCGAGCTGGTGGGCGAGGGGCGCTCAACGGCAACGCTCGAGCTCATTGGCGGGCAGATCGCTCTGCTCGACGCATTGGCACAAACAGGCATCCCCATGATCGTGGTGGTGCTCGCATCGAAGCCGCTGGTCCTGCCCGCGTCCGCGCACGGGGCGGCCGCCATCATTTGGGCTGCCAACCCCGGCATGCTCGGCGGGCGGGCCATCGCGGAACTGGTGCTTGGAAGCATCGAACCCACTGGGCGACTGCCCATCTCCTTCGCACGCCACGTAGGCCAGCAACCCACGTTCTACAACCAGATCGACGCGCAGCACGGTACCCGTTATGCGGATCTCACGCAGCAGCCCGCGTGGGTTTTTGGCGAGGGACTCAGTTACACGACGGTCGAGTACTCTCAGTTGCGCATCCATCACAGCCAACTGGGCCTGCACGACACCGTGCGGGCGAGCGTGACCGTCACCAATACCGGTGCGCGCCCCGCGCTCGAGACGATCCAGGTCTACGTGCGCGACGTCAACACGTCCGCGACGTGGGCGGACCGCGAGCTCAAAGCCCACACACAGGTTTCGCTGCTGCCGGGCGAGTCGGCCACGGTCGATCTCGCTGTGCCGGTGGCGGACTGCTCGATGGTGAACGCGCGTGCCGAGCGCGTAGTCGAGCCAGGCGCCTTTGAACTGCTCGTAGGTCCGTCGTCGCGGCTCGATCACCTGACGCCTGCGTCGTTCACCGTGACCGCGTAGCCGGGGATAGGCATGGCATCCCACCTCCGTCGAGCCCGCCTCGGCGTCTCACTCATCTTCTTCACCAACGGCATCGTGCTGGGCAGCTTTGCGCCGCGCATCCCTCAGATCCGCGACTCGCTCGAACTGTCCTACGGCGGCCTCGGCGTCGCGATGGCCATGTGGCCCATCGGCTCGCTGCTCTTGGGTCTCGCGGCCGCGGCGCTCATCCGGCGTTTCCGCTCATCGCGCCTCGCAGTTTTCGGCATGGCCCTGAGCGCAATCGCGATGCTATGCGCCGGCCTCGCGGGCTCTCCGCTGTGGTTTGGCGCGGCCCTATTCGTCGTGGGTACAACCGACGCCTGGGTCGACGTCGCGCAGAACTCGCATGGGTTGCGCGTGCAGCGCGGCTACAAGCGGTCAATCCTCAACTCGTTCCACGCGCTGTGGAGCATCGGTGCGGTCACGGGCGGCCTCATCGGCGGAGTAGCCGCGGGTGTGGGAGTGAGCGTCGCGTGGCAGTTCAGCGTCGTCGCCGCCTTCGTCATCGCGGTGAACATCTTCTCGTACCCGATGCTGCTGACGGGCCCAGAGCCCGCGCACTCCGGTGACGAGGGTGCGGACGAGGCGGGCTTGCCGCATCCTGCAAGCGCCGCCCCTCATACGCCCCTACGCCAGGTCCCCAGGCTCACCTGGGGCTTCCTTGCGGCGCTGAGCGTGATCGCTATCGCGGGCGGGTGGGTCGAGGACGCCGCGTCTACCTGGTCCGCGAGCTACCTGCGCGACGAGCTTTCCGCCGGTGTCACGCTGGCGGCCCTGGGGTTCGTGTCGATGCAGGGCTTCCAGTTCGTGGGCCGGATCCTAGGCGACCGCATGGTTGATCACTGGGGTCAGCGCTTGGTCGCCCGGTGGGGCGGAGTGCTCGTTGCGCTCGGTATGGGACTGGCGTTAGCGTTCCCATCCGTGTGGGGCACCATCGTGGGCTTCGGCGCCGCGGGATTCGGCGTCGCCACGCTCATTCCCGGCGCGATGCATGCCGCCGACGAGTTGCCAGGCTTGCGCGCCGGCACGGGGCTCACCATTGTGTCGTGGCTCTTGCGGGTCGCATTCCTGCTGTCGCCACCCGTCGTTGGGGCGATCGCAGATGCCACCAGCCTGCGCCTTGGTCTTTCGCTGGTACCCATCATGGGGATCCTCGTGTTCGTGCTCGCGGGAGCCATGTCGTTGCGCAAGCAATCTTCGCCTGCGCAGTAGGTGCCGTCGCTGGTCACCCACTTCACACCTCAGACCCCGGGCTAAGGTGTGGATATGAGCGACAAGATGACGGAAGCTGTCACGCGCAACTTTGAGGCCAACCGCTACGAGATCCAGGTAGACGGCAACCTCGCCGGGGTGGTCGAGTATAACGAGCACGATGGCCGCATCGACATGACTCACACCGAGGTTGTCCAAGAGCACCGCGGCACAGGGACCGCAGGCGCACTCGCCGGCGGAGCCATCGTCGATGCAGTTAACCGCGAGCTCATCATCGTGCCCACGTGCCCGTACATCGAAAACTACCTACGCCGGCACACGATCGCGGGCGCCAAGGTGGAGTGGCCGAGAGAAGACGTGGAGTGGCCGAGAGAAGACTAGGCCCGCGCGCGAGCGCGAGCCACCACTCGGCCTCGCTGGGACTCCCAGAACCTGCTCAGGATTGCGGTCACCTCTGCTGCGTCCTCGTCCGCCGCGAACAGCGCGGTATGCGGTTCGAGCCGCATGCCATCCTTCAGCGCACCCGCGCGTACCGGGTCGAATCCGATTCGCTCAACAAAGGCGGCCACTCGCTGTACGTCGCTGTCTTCATCCCCCGCGATAGCGAGCGCCTTACGGTCGGGGTCACCGCCGGGGCGGGCCTCGTGTTCGAGCGCGTACACGCTCATATGATTGAGTGTCTTCACCACGCGCGAGCCGGAGAGGAACGCCTGCAGAGTCTCACTGGTGGACGTGAGCGGATCGCTCAGCTCCGCGAGGTCGCCGTCGTACTCCCACCAGTAATTCATCGCGTCGATCACCAGCGCTCCCGCGAGCGCGTCCACCGGTAGCGACCGGAACTTGCCCATAGGGATAGCCAGCACCACCACGTCGGCCGATGCGGCATCGGCTGCGGTCACCGGCCTCGCCCCCGGCGTCTCGTAACCCACAAACGTGGCGATGGCTTCCGGCGCGCCCGACCCTGCGATGGTGACGTCGTAGCCGGCGGCAAGCGCCAGCCGCGCCACCGCCGCCCCTACGCGTCCCGCGCCGACAATGCCGACGCTCGCGACTTCCGTGGGCGCGCTAGAAATCGGACGCACCCGCCCGGTGGGCATCAGCGCTTTCGCCGTTGATCCGCACCCATTCACCGTACTTAGGCTGGCGGCGGTCGCCGGAAGAGGTGTGCGTCACCCGCCGCGCGAACCACGGCAACACGTAGGCGCCGACGTAGGCCGCCTCGGTGAGCACACTGCGCTTAACCACGGTGGTGGCGTCCGCCAGCGGAAGTGCAGTCTCGACGCCCAGCGCGGTCAATATTCGCGCGGCGACGCGAGCGTGTCCTAGCGAGTTGAGGTGCAGCCGGTCCGCGGACCAGTACCCCGGTGCGCGCAGTTCCTCGTCGCTCCAATTGTCCACGAGAGTCACCTCCGGATGCTTAGCGAGAAGGTCGCGAGTGAGGGCTAAGTAGTCAGTTCCACGCTTGCGAATCACGGCTCCCCGCGGCAGCCCGTCAGTCGGATCACCGCCGCTAATCACCACCAGTCGGGTACCGGTTTGGGCGCAGCGGTCGATGACCCGCTCGGCCAGGCCCATCACTTGATCCACGTCGAATCCCGCGCGCAACATGTCGTTGCCGCCGCCGTTAAACGTCATCAGGTCAGGCGGTGGATCCAGCGCGAGCGCCCGTTCAAGTTGGGTGTCAACGATGCGCTGGATCAGGTTTCCGCGAATCGCGAGATTTGAGTACCAGACGTCGTGCCCGCTCGCCGCAAAGCCAGCCGCGACCAGGTCCGCCCAACCACGGACCGCATCGTTGCCGATGCTGTCCCCCACGCCCTCCGTGAAACTGTCTCCAACTGCCACATATCGCATACGTCGACCCTAACCCCGAAATCCGGTTCGAAGCGTTTGAGTTAGGCTCATCGTTTGGCTCGCACGCAGCGCCGTCTCCTATTTTTTTGCAGGAAGGTCCTCACCTTGATGCCTGACGCCCAGCCCCTCGGATCCGCGATCGCGGCCCCCGGTGCACTTGCCTCTGCCTCTGCCTCTGCCTCTGCCCACAGCAAGCGCAACTCCCGCGTGATCAACCTACTCGTGGTTTCCACCTTCGTGGTGATCCTCAACGAGACCATCATGGGCGTCGCGATCCCCCATCTGATGACGGACCTAAGGATCACTGCCGTGGCCGCGCAGTGGCTGACTACGGCTTTTTTGCTCACGATGGCCGTCGTCATCCCCATCACCGGCTTCTTGTTGAAGCGCTTTCACACCCGCGGCATCTTCTTGACTGCGATGTCCCTCTTCAGCACCGGGACATTGCTTGCCGCGGTAGCTCCCGGCTTCGATGTGCTGGTCGTCGCTCGCGTGGTTCAGGCGAGCGGTACTGCAATCATGTTGCCCCTTCTCATCACGACCGTGATGCAGCTCGAGCCGGCTGCGACCCGTGGGCGACGCATGGGCAGCATCTCGATCGTGATCGCGGTGGCTCCCGCCATCGGCCCCACCATTTCTGGGCTCATTCTGTCCACGTTTAGTTGGCGCTACATGTTCTTCTTCGTCTTGCCGGTCGCGCTCGGCGCGCTGTGGATGGGTTGGCGTCATATCGAGAACGTGACCGAACCGACGCGCTCCCCGATCGACATCCTCTCCATCGTGCTGTCGGCGTTGGGGTTTGGCGGTGTCGTCTTTGGGCTCAGCCAGTTGGGTGACTCCACCGAAGGTGACGTGAGCTTGGCCACATCAGGGGCCATCGCGGTCGGCGCCATCTGCCTCGCGCTTTTCGGATGGCGCCAGGTAGCCCTGCAGAAGGTGGACAACGCTCTGCTCGATCTGCGGGTGTTTCGCACCCCCACGTTCACGGTGTCCGTCGCGATGTTCATGATCTTGATGGTGTCGCTGTTCGGCTCGCTGATTCTGCTCCCGCTTTTCATGCAGGGCGTGCTGGGATTCACGGTGTTACAGAGCGGGCTGGTGATCTTGCCCGGCGGACTGGTCATGGGGCTGCTTGCGCCCTTCGTCGGCAAGGCATACGACCGTATAGGCCCCCGCCCACTCCTGATTCCAGGGGCGGTGATTGTCGCGAGCGTGCTGTGGTCCTTCACCGCGATCCTCACCCCCGGCATGCTCACGTGGCAACTGGTCGCGGCACACGTCACGCTGAGCGTGGGCCTCGCGCTGATGTTTACGCCGCTTTTCTCCGCCAGCTTGGGTTCGCTGCCGCCGCGTCTCTACGCGTACGGCTCCGCAACCATGACCACCCTTCAGCAGGTGGCGGCAGCCGCTGGCACCGCGCTATTCATTGCGATTATGTCGGGTGTGGCGCTGACTCAGACCGAGTCCGGCGCAAGTGACGCCGTTGCTCAGGCTACTGGGATCCAGGCTGCATTCGCGATCGGCGCCGTGTTGGCGACCCTCGCGATCGGCGCCGCGTTCTTCGTCCGCCCACCAGCCGACTCGCCCCACGGCGCGGGTGCTCAGCACGAAGCGGGTGCTCGGCACGAAGCCATGCCCTCCCGTGGCGCCACAAGTGAGGACGGCAAACCCGAGGCCGCGGTCACGCATTAACGCCCGCTGTCAGCCTAACTCGCGGCTCAGAAAGCGACGAACGTCGCTCAATTCGGTCTCGCTAACGCTGTGGCTCATGCCCTGATATATCCGTGCCTCCAGGTTCGTATGCGAGTCGAACCACTCGCTGGCGGCCGTCACCTCGGCACGCGGAATCACCGGGTCCTGATCGCCCCGGCCCCAGAATAGGGGCGGGCGAGTCTGCTCCAACGCCGCATCGGCTGGCTGTGGGGCACTGGATACATAGCCGCTAAGCGCGACCGTGGCGCCGATGCGTTCGGGCCGCGTGCGCAGCAGTTGCGTCGCCATCATGGCGCCTTGGGAAAAACCCACCGGTACCAAGAGCGTCGACGCGGGAACGTTGGCGTCGACCCACGACCACAACGTGTCCGTCGCTTCCACGATTGACGCCGAAGGCGAGAAGTCAACTTCCAGTTGGTACCAGGAGTACCCGAAGCTTGGGTGGCGCAACGGGGCGCGAACCGACGCCCACGGGACACCTTCTGGCAAGTATTCGGATAGCCCAGCTAGGTCTCGCTCGTCGGAACCGTAGCCGTGGAGAAATACTGCGAGAAACTTTTGCGGGGACGGCCCTTGCGGCGACGGCGACGGTTGGGCGGGCGGGGAGTCGGGCGACTGGAGTGAAAACAGGTTGTGCATACGACTCACTCTAGGTCAGCCACCCGACCGCCCTATTCGCTACTCGGTCGCTTCGTTGTACTTTCCCGCCAGAGCGTCCTTGGCGTCTTCGACCTTGCCCTTGGCTTCGGCCTTCTGCTGGTCGAGCTTGCCTTCAGCTTCAGTCTGCTCATCGTTCGTAGCCTTGCCGAAACCTTCCTTGGCCTTACCCTTGGCGTCTTCCGCCGCGTTTTCGATCTTGTCTCCGAGTCCCATGTCCAGCTCCTCTGTTGCCCTCAGAATTGTCCCCAGCTTTCACATTTTAAGCACAGCCAGTTCCGTTTGGCTGACGGGAAAGACGGTTTTCGTCAGTGGCGAAAATGGTGGATCCCGACGGAGCCGCGCAGTGGGGCAGCGAGTAGGATTTTGCTCATGCGTGCTCAGCGCGACGAGCACATCGGCCATGGTGGTTCCGCTCCCTCAGAAGCGGCAGGATCTACCATCTGCCTCATCTCACACCCGCCTCACCGCCCGGAGAATACCTACGTGACATCACCGCATTTCAACCTGCCAACCCAGCTAGCCCGCAAAGCCGATGCTGCGCTGACGGCACGCGACGAGCGTCACTTTGAGGTACTTAGCCGTCGGCTCAAATACCAAATCGCGGACCTGACCGAGCGCCTCGATGTGGAAAGAAGACGCCCTGGGAGCGCAGGTGAGTCCGCGCTGAATCGCGACCTGGAGGTACACCGCCTTACCCAGCGGCTGCGGGTGCTTCGCCGCTACGGAATCGACCTTTGCCTTGGACATATGGTGCGCGACGACGGTAGTGATCCCATCTACATCGGTCGCGTAGGGCTCACCGACGGCGATGGCAACCAGCTGTTGATTGACTGGCGAGCGCCGGCGGCTGAGCCGTTCTTTGGGGCCACACATGCAAACCCGATGGGTCTCGCGAGCCGCCGTCGCTACCACTGGACCCGTAGTCAGGTCACCGACTACTGGGACGAGGTCTTTGCGCGCGGCGAGGCCCAGAGCAACGCCGCACTCGACAATGAGTCGTCCTTTGTTGCCAGCCTTGGAAACAGCCGCTCGGCGCGCATGCGCGACGTGCTCGCCACTATTCAAACCGACCAAGACGCGATCATCCGCGCGCCGTCGCGCGGAGCACTAGTCGTGGACGGCGGGCCCGGCACCGGCAAGACCGTGGTAGCGCTCCACCGCGCCGCATACCTGCTGTACACGGAGCCCCACCTTGGTGACCGCCGCGGCGGTGTGCTGTTCGTGGGACCGCACGACCCGTATCTGGCATACGTGGCTGACGTGCTCCCGAGCCTTGGCGAAGACGGTGTGAAGACGTGCACGGTACGCGGGCTGTTGACAGAGGGCGCTCGCGCAGGCGACGAGCCCGATGCCGGCGTCGCAAGACTGAAGGCGTCCGGGCTCATGAAACAGACGATCGACGCTGCGGTCGCTCTCTACGAGCAGGCGCCTACGGATGGGCTGATCGTCGAGACCACGTGGTCCGAGGTGTGGTTGAGCGCCAAGGACTGGCACGAGGCGTTCAACTCGCCCGAGCCCAGCACCCCCCATAACGAGGCTCGCGACCAAGTCTGGGAGGCGCTCGTCCACGTAATCTGGGACAAGCGCGAGGACCTCACCGGTGACGAGGACCCGGCAGAGATCGCGGCGGGTGTCTCCCAATTGCGGCGCACCATGGCGCACGAACACGCACTCACGGACGCGTTCAACAGCGCATGGCCACTGCTCGAGGCCGAGGACGTGGTCTCGGACCTGTGGTCCGTACCCGCGTATTTGCGGATGTGTGCGCCGTGGCTCTCCGCGTCCAAAGTAGCTTCGCTGCAACGAGCCGACTCCCAGGTCTGGACGCAATCCGACCTTCCGCTGCTCGACGCGGCAAGGTACCGCCTGGGGGACGCCAAGGCGTCGAGCCGTAAGCGCCGAAAGGCCGCTGCGGAGGCGACGGATCGCGAGTACATGTCGCTGGTCATCGACGAAGCGAGCACCGCGGACAAGGACTTCGAGGCTGCGGTGGGAATGCTCACTGGGATCGACGCAGAGAACACGCTTGCGCGGGACACGGACGGCCCGACCACTCGCGCTGACCGCCTCGCCGGCCCTTTCTCACACATCATCGTTGACGAGGCGCAAGAACTGACAGATGCTCAGTGGCAGATGTTGCTGCGACGCTGCCCTTCCAAGAGCTTCACGATCGTGGGAGATCGCGCGCAGGCCCGGCACGGGTTTACTGATACCTGGCAGGGTCGCCTCGCGCAGGTAGGGATCGAGGATGCGCATATCGCGACGCTGAGTGTGAACTACCGCACGCCGCAAGAGGTGATGGTGGAGGCGGAGCCGGTGATACGCGAGGCAATTCCCGATGCGAATGTTCCCAGGTCCGTGCGCTCGAGTGGGATACCCGTTGCACACGGCGAAATCACGGACCTCGAGTCGATTCTTGACGCGTGGCTCGCTTCTCACGACGACGGCACCGCTTGCGTGATTGGTGACGCGGAGTTTGTCGCGAGTCGAACGTTCGCGGACGGTCGCGTGCGGGCGCTCACACCTACGTTGGCGAAGGGACTCGAGTTCGACCTGGTCGTCCTTATAGACCCCGAGTCGTTCGGAAACGGAATAGAGGGTGCCGTAGATCGCTACGTGGCAATGACCCGTGCGACCCAGGAATTGGTGCTGCTGACCCGCTAGGCCGGTGCTTGACTCTTGCGGGGCGGTGGCGCGAGCAAGCCGCACCCAGATGCAGTCGGTATTCTAGTGCGATACCCCCGACGTGCCTAGCGTCACGGCGGACGCCATTATCAGTAGACAGGAAGCACGTGCACGGAAACGCCACCACCCGATTCTCAAGAGCAGCCATGCTCTCGGTCACCTCAGGCCTGCCGGGCACGGTCACGACCTCAACCCAGATCCAGGAGCAGTTGGCCGATGTCCTGGACCGGCTGCGACTGCCCCACAACCTGCTCGAACGTGTAGCCGGGGTGCTGGAGCGCCGTGCCTGGACCCAGGGCGAGGACATGCACACGGGGACGATCGACGCCGCCAACCGCGCTATGGCGCAAGCGAACGTCAACCCCGATGAGATCGATCTCATCATCAACACTTCGGTCTCACGGCCGCACCTCGAACCGTCTGTGGCGGTCCATCTTCATCACAGCTTGGGTCTGCCATCCTCAGCGCTGAACTTTGACGTGACGAATGCCTGCCTAGGGTTCGTCAACGGCATGAGTCTGGCCAGTAGCATGATCGAGGCCGGGCATGTTCGTCACGCCCTCATCGTCGCAGCGGAGAATACCGAAGACATCCACGCGGCCACCATAGAACGGTTACTGAACACGAACCCGGA
>Ga0314772_1001141_pt1 | contig 12399 bp, 10 predicted proteins | sample MetaGCBIW2018_FD_204520 | JGI IMG/M metagenome (GOLD analysis project Ga0314772, IMG submission 204520) | Cryopeg brine microbial communities from Beaufort Sea near Barrow, Alaska, United States - CBIW 2018 | ecosystem: Environmental > Aquatic > Marine > Coastal | place: USA: Alaska | collected... | reverse complement strand
AGGCTGATTTCGGCGATTAACCGGATCTACAAGTACTGTGGTCTGAACGATCTTGAGCAGATTGAAGATGCGCCGGAATACGCCCCCGAGGTGGAGTTGAACGCACAGACCGTGAAGAAGTACATGGGATAATAGCACTAGCTGTTTCATAGCGACTCAGGCCTGAAGGAACTTCAGCCAAAGCCAACAACAACAAGAAGGCAAAAATCATGCAAACAGTACGTGCTACAAATCCACTGCGGGTTCTGGCCTGTACGGCGGCACTCGCAGCCTTGACCGTCAGCGGAGTAGCGCTGGCACAGGATAGCTCCGGTTTCCCGCAGCGAGACATCGAGCTGGTTGTCGGATACAACGCTGGCGGCGGCTATAGCAGCTGGGCACAGGCGCTGGCTCCGGCGCTGGAAGACAAGCTGGGCAACAACGTCAATGTGCTGGTGCGGCATATGCCTGGTGCCGGCGGCGTGGTCGCCACTAACTACGTATACCGTGCCAAACCTGACGGTTACACCATTGGTATTTTTAATTTGGGCGGCTTGGCGGCAACCCAAACCGCCAGTGACGTCGCGTATGACCTTACGCAAATGGCCTGGTTGGGGCGATTGTCGCTCGATCCGACGATCATGGTCGTCGGCACCGACTCTGAGTTTAGTAAGCCCGCTGACTTCCAGGGCCGGGACAAGACGGTCGTCTCCACCAAGGGATTGACTGCCAACGCTACGATTACCGGTGCAGTGACGTTTGACCGGATGGATGTGGGCTGGAAGGCTCTGAATCACTCAGGTACCAGCGAAGCGATTCTTTCGATCATTCGTGGTGATTCCGATGTGTCCTGGGGCTCCTATGACAGCCTTAAACAGTATATTGAGAATGGTGATCTGAGAATGTTGATGTATTACGATGCCAGCCGGAACCCTGAATACCCTGACGTACCAACGCCTTCCGAGATTGGCCTGCCAGCTGAGATCAATGAAGCTTTTAACACCAACCGTATTCTTGGAGCACCTCCGGGATCGCCTGAGAATGTCATCAAAACGTTGGAAAAAGCCATCGCGCAAGCGGTTAAAGATCCTGAATTCCTCGATCGAATCGCGAAAATGGAAGTGTCCGTGCAGTACTTGGACGGCAATGCGACCGCAAAAGTAGTGAATAGCGCAGTCAAGGGCTTTTCCGATTACAAGGATACGATCTCTGATTTGCTGAGCAACAAATAACAGACAAACCGGGGGAGGGCGCTCCGACTGGCGAGCCCTCCCCCGGGATCCCAGGATTATCTTCTTACGTCCAACCTGTTGTCGTAGGTATGGGGCGTACGTCGCTAGCAGATTAATGGCTAGATACCCATTATCAGGAGTGTTCCTTTGGGACTTCTAAGTGAGTTTGTCACGCTACTGTCGCAACCGTATCTGATGATGCTGATGCTCGGCGCGGTCGTACTCGGCCTTCTGATCGGCATACTGCCCGGGCTGGGTGGCAGCGTCGCCCTGGCCCTTCTGATTCCGCTGACATTCAGCATGGGGCCGGACGCGGCCATTGTCCTGCTGATATCCGCATACGGCACGGTAACCTACGGTGGTGCGATAACGTCGATTCTTCTCAATACACCAGGTGAAGCGACTGCGGCGGCAACCACTTTTGACGGTTATCCCCTGGCCCAGCAGGGCAAAGCGGGCAAGGCCATTACCGTTGCTGTTCTGGCCTCTGCCATCGGTGGTATTTTCGGCTTCCTGGTGCTTTATTTCATGCTGCCCGTGGCGCGCAGCCTGGTACTTGCATTCACCTATCCAGACTTTTTCATGTTGGCGATATTTGGCCTGACGGTTATCGCGGTGGTCACCCAGGGTAACGCGTTCCGTGGGATTATTTCGGCCCTGCTGGGATTCATGCTGGCATTCATCGGTACGGATCCGTTGATGGGTTCCTCGCGATTCACTTTCGGTTCTTACCATCTTTGGGATGGACTGGGGCTGGTACCCGTCATTATCGGTCTGTTCGCTATCACCGAAGCGTTTCAGCTCTACTTTCAGAAAACGTCGATTGCCGGCGATTTTAACCACGAGATAAAAACCGACTTTCGTGAGGGGCTAAAGGACTTCGTCCATCATCGATGGTTGTTCGTCAGGTCCTCCCTGACCGGTATTTTCCTCGGCATGATCCCGGGTGTTGGTGGCGCCGTCGCCAGCTTTATGGCCTATGGATCGGCGGTACAAACATCAAAGACGCCCGAGCGTTTCGGTAAGGGTGCCATTGAAGGGGTGCTGGCTCCAGAAGCCGCGAATGACGCCAAGGAAGGTGGTGCCATGCTGCCAACCCTAGCATTTGGCATTCCGGGCAGCGCGGCCATGGCGGTACTGATTGGCGGTCTGATTATGCATGGTCTGACGCCCGGGCCGGAGATGCTCACGACTAACCTCAACATGACCTATTTTATTATCGCCGTGGCCATCGTGAGCAAAGTTATTGCCTTGCCGATTTCGCTGCTGGTAGGCCCGCGGATGGCTGTCGTCACCAAGATCCCTGGCACGCTTATGGCGCCTGGCATCGTGGCTATATCCTTCGTCGGTGCCTACGCGGTCGAGGGTTCCTACTGGGATGTCATTATTGCATTCCTGTTCGGGCTGATCGGCATTTTCATGAAGCGCTTCGGTTATTCACGCATTGCACTGATTATCGCATTAGTGCTGGGAGGATTGGTGGAAGCCTCTTACCACCAGACCATGGCTGCTTTTGGGTGGGAAGCTTTCTTCACCCGATCTATCTCGCTCACTCTTTTGGGTTTGACTGTCCTGTCACTGCTGTGGCCATGGCTGCGGAAAACCAGGATGTTTAAGCGTGTGTTGGGAGGTGGTCATGGTGCGGATTAATGAAAGGACCGTTTTTTCGTTCCTGATCTGTGCATTTTCTGTTGTGCTGCTGATTCAAACTCTCGAAATGAGAGCTGATGTCGCCTTGGTACCCCGAGTGATTGGGGTGCCACTCTTTATCCTTTCGGGTTTTCAGTTTCTTTGTGACCTGTTTCCGACTGTCGCCAGACGTTTTTCGTTTGCCGGCATGGAGAAGACGGGAATGGACAACTCCAAGAGTGAGGAAGAGTTCGGGCTAAAGGGTAATTATCTTTTTATTGGCTGGATGGTGCTGTTTTTTCTGCTTATATATTTCGTGGGTGTTATCGCCAGCATCGTTATCGCATTTTTCCTCTATCTCAGATTTCTCGCCAAGCAAAGCTGGACGCTATCGATACTGTACCCGTTGCTCTTTGCGCTCAGCGTTTACCTGATATTCGTTCAGGGCATGGGTGTTTATTACTTCACCAGTCCCGTGAGTTGAAGGCTAGGCTGCTTGCCCGACAGAGTCGGTAAATTTAACTACTGCAACATATACAGGTATCGCAGATGACTAACGGTAACACCGAGCGCTATGGCTCAGATCTCATGGCAGAGCTCATCGCCAATCTTGATGTGCCTTTCATTGCCCTTAACCCCGGCGCATCGTTTCGGGGTCTTCATGATTCCCTGATCAATCACCCTCATCGGGATATGCCGGAATTGATTACGTGTACCCATGAGGAAATTTCTGTCGATATCGCACATGGTTATGCCAAAGCGACAGGTAAGGTGATGGCGGCTGCCATTCACAACGTGGTAGGCCTGCAGCATGCGACTATGGCGATCTACGATGCCTGGTGTGACCGCGTACCGGTGCTTTTGTTTGGTGGTACCGGCCCTATGCCGGTTGAAAAACGTCGTCCGGGCTCGGACTGGCTGCACACTGCATTGGTGCAGGGCAATCTTGTCCGGGATTTCGTAAAATGGGACGACCAGCCGGCATCGGTACAAAGTTTAAGTGACTCTATCTATCGTGCCCATCGTCTTGCGGTTACTGAGCCGGCAGGGCCGGTCTATGTCTGCTTCGACGCCATGCTGCAGGAAGCCCCGATCGAACAGGAAGAACTTGATAGTTGTCCGGCTTTGGTGAACCCGCCGTCGCCCGATGCGTATTCGCCGGGAACCCCGCCGGGACCGTCCCCTGCGGTAACCGCGCGACTGGTGGAAGCCCTCGAAAGTGCGCAGTGGCCGGTCATTATTGCAGATTACACCGCTCGTTCCGATATCGCGTTTCATGCGCTGGCACAACTGGCAGAGCAATGGGCTATACCAGTGATCGACCAGGGCAGTCGATTCAACATGGCGACGGATCATCCAATGAACCTCAGTGGCGCCAATTTCGACGTCCTTGAGAAAGCTGATGTCGTGCTTGCTCTGGATATGAAGGATCTTTACGGCTCGCTTTCGCGAATTGAGAGAACAATCAGAACGACAGAGCCCGTGCTTAAACCGACTGCGCGAGTTTTCTCTGTCAGTCTGATGGATTACACCACTCGCGCCTGGTCTGCTGATTTCCAACGCCTTTATCCGACGGAAATGAATGTTCTTGCGGACACCCAGATTCTGCTTCCAGTTCTGCTTGATGCGTTATCAAAGCGGCAGCGTCCGGCCTCGGTTGAGGCCCGCCGGGAGGAAGTGACTGGGTGGCATAACTGCCTGAGGGTGGAATGGAAAGAAACGGCCATCAAAAAGCGCAGCGAGACGCCAATTGCGACGGCGGTCATGGCGGATGAGCTGTGGATGCTGTTGCAGGACGAAGAGTTTGTTCTGGCCAATGGCAACCTGCGGGGCTGGGTTCAGAAAATCTTTACCATGAGTTCGCCGCGTCAGTACCTCGGTTCATCGGGAGGTGGCGGACTGGGTTATGGCATTGGCGCGACCATTGGCGCCTGTCTTGCCCATCGTGAGACGGATCGGATCGTCGTTGATATCCAGTCTGATGGCGATCTGCTGTTTACGCCCGGAGGGCTCTGGACTCTGGCACATCATAAGTTGCCAGCCCTGATCGTGATGTTCAACAACCGCTCCTATTACAACTCCGAGGAACACCAGATCAATATCGCCCGACACCGCGGACGGGATGTTGGGCGCACGGCTATTGGAACAACGATCGTCGACCCGGCGGTGGATTTCGCGGCCATGGCGGAGTCTATGGGCGTGGCCGGCATCGGCCCGATAGAGAGGGTTGAAGATATTGCGCCCGCGCTTAAAAAGGCCCTGGCGATTGTTAAGAGCGAACGTCGTTCAGTTTTGGTTGACGTGGTGACACAGGTTAAATGATTCGGGGAGAGTGAGATTATGAATGATAAGTTGAAGGAATTTGCAAAGACCGTAATGAAAGATGCGGAACGGGAAACCGAGGGCTGGCAGATGACCATTAATGGGCAATTTGCTACGAGCCTTTCGGGTAAGCGCTATACAACGGTCAATCCGTCGACCGACCAGCCTTTGGCGGAGGTCCCGTTTGCTGGGGTGGAAGACGTGGCGCTGGCAGTTGACACCGCCAAGGCGGCGTTCCCGGCCTGGAGGAAGCTGCACGTTGACGAGCGGGGGGAAATGCTCAAAGCACTGTCTCGGGCTGTTCGGGAAAGGGCGGAAGTGTTTGGTATGTTAGATGCGCTCGACTGCGGTAACCCTTATCAGGCAATGGTAGACGATGCCAACAAAGGCGCCGGCTTGCTTGAACACTTCGCCAACCTGGGCATGGAGCTTAAGGGCCAGACGATTTCAACACCAGGAGGCGGGCTCAATTACACCCGCCTCGAGCCATTTGGTGTTGTCGCCCGGATTCTTCCCTTCAATCACCCGGTATCATTCGCTGTCGGCAAGATTGCTTCGGCATTGATTGCCGGCAATACGGTGGTGCTCAAAATTGCTGACCAGACACCGCTCAGCGCGTTGTTGTTCGGGAAGTTGATTCAGCAGCATTTGCCGCCGGGTGTGGTCAATGTTATCACCGGAGACGGAGCCACCACTGGCGCTTCATTGGTGACGCATCCTGAGGTGCGCCGAATTGCCTTTACCGGCTCAGTAGCCACTGGCGAAAGAATTACCCAACAGGCGGGAATTGCTGTCTTGAGCCTGGAGCTGGGTGGTAAGAACCCTCTCATCATCTACCCCGATGTTGATGTCAGCAAGGTCGCCGACGCCGCCGTGGCGGGAATGAACTTTACACGCTCCCAGGGCCAGTCCTGTGGTTCCAATTCCCGGGTCTTTGTCCATCGCGACCTCCACGACGAGTTTGTGCGGGAAGTTGTCGAGCGGGTTAGAAAGATCCGGATAGGCCATGCCGATGCCGACGGTACCGAAATGGGACCAGTTGTAACCCGGGAGCACTACAACCGGGTAATGAAGTACATCGAATCTGGTAAGTCCGAGGGCGCTAAGTTGGTAACGGGTGGCGGCCACGCTGAGGGCGCGGAACTTGCGGCAGGCTACTTTATCGAGCCGACTGTCTTTGATCAGGTGACCCATCGCATGACCATTGCCCGGGAAGAGATTTTCGGTCCGGTCATGAGCATTCTTGAGTGGGAAGACGAACAAGCGATGATGGCGGAAGTCAACGGTGTTGAGTACGGCCTCTGCGCAAACGTCTGGACCAATGACATCTCGACGGCCCTGCGTATTGCCGATGAAATCGAGGCCGGGTATGTCTGGATCAATGGCCACGGGGGTAAGCGATTCAAGGGTGCTCCCTTCGGCGGATACAAGAGCAGCGGCATTGGTCGGGAGCATTCCACCGACGAGATACTGAGCTTTACCCAGGTAAAGAATATAAACGTTCGCTATTAAACGTGTCTGAACTGGAATAGCGTTGAGTAGCTGCAGTCACAGCGGGCCATCCCGGCCCGTTAGTAATTATTGATCAGTTGGAGAAACTCATGCTCGGTGGTGTATTCGCGTTGCTGGCTGCGGCCAGCTTTGGATTTAACAATGCGGCAGTACGTCGTGGAGTGTTGAGTGGCTCCGTGTTCCAGGCACTGGCGATCACCGTACCCATGGGGGTGCCTCTTTTTCTGCTGGCAGGTATCGCCTCCGGGCATATTGACAAGCTCTGGGAGTTTCCCGCCGAAGCTTATTTCTGGTTGGCCGCAGCGGGTGTCATGCACTTCGTCTGGGGACGCTATTGCAACTACCGCTCTACTAAGGCCATTGGCGGCAACTTGTCAGGTCCATGGAAGCAGTCTCAGCTGATTGTGGCGCTGATCCTGGCCATAGTTCTTCTCGGTGAGACTCTGAGTCCGCTCAAAATCCTGGGGATTGTTTTAATCGTGTGCGGTGTGATAGCCACAAGCCGCGCCAAACACAAGAAAAAGCCCAAGATAAATGCCAGCGCCGACGACAGTTCAGAGGTTTCGGAAAAACCGAAGCGGGAAAAACTGCCGGACTTCGAACCAAATTATGCCGAGGGCTACACCTTCGCACTGCTATCCGCGACTGGGTATGGCATCAGTCCGGTGCTGGTCCGCATGGGTCTGGAAAATCAAGGGCCGGGCTTTAGTATCGCAGGCGGACTGATTTCTTACACGGCTGCCGCGATAGTTGTGGGGGTCATCATATTGGCAGGCCGGCAATGGGGGCATATCCGTTCACTGAAACCGGTGGCGGCAAAATGGTTCTCACTCGCCGGGGCATTGGTCGGTCTCTCTCAGGGACTGCGCTACACTGCACTGGCCATCGCGCCTGTGACTGTGGTGGCGCCCATCCAATCGACGTCGGCGGTATTCCGGGTTCTGTTCGGCTGGTTGATCAACCGGGAACATGAGGTTTTTGGGCTCTGGGTATATTTGGGGGTTTTGTTGTCTATGGCGGGCGTAGTGGCACTGACCTTAAGCACGGAAATCATTGTCGCCTATATTGAGTTACCCCAGGTGCTGCTGGATATAGCCGGGTGGCAGTGGCCATGATCTGCAACCGGTGGTGCTGGTATTGGGTTTACTCACCTAGGAGTACTAATGTCTGACGCGCTAACGGGCCAGTTACTGGCCCTGCTTTCGGCATTTTCTTTTGCCTGTAGCAATGTGTTTATTTCCAAGGGAGCGACTGGCGGTGGTGATCGGGGCGTCATGTTTTCGGTGCTCGTTACCATGGTGTTTTCGGGGTTGCTGTGGCTGACCCTTGAGGGTGGAAACTTCGGAGCTGAAGAGTCAGAGGTGTGGTGGGCCGGGGTTGGCTGGTTTGTATTGGCAGGCATTCTGGCCATGGTGTTCGGGCGCACCTTTCTGTTTGCGTCCATCCGCAAGCTGGGTGTTACCCGGGCCAGTGCCGTTAAACGACTCAACCCTTTCTTCTCTGTACTGTTGGCATTTACGTTGCTGGGGGAGCCCGCTACCGGGCTGGACGTCCTTGGGATCATTGGCATTGCGCTGGCGTTCGGCCTCCTCATACGCCGTTCCTTCAAACGTAACCTTGGTGTTACCGAAGTACAATCGATGCCTCCGTCATTGGGAAGTTACGGCTGGGGTGTGGGCTCCGCGCTGTCTTATGCTCTGGCCTACATCACTCGCAAATACGGTCTTCTGCTGGTCGGCGCGCCAGCATTCGGAACCATGGTCAGCGCCGTTTCCGGATTTACCTTCTTCGCCATTGCCGCCATTTTCGTTGCTCGGTATCGCAACAACTTCCGCAACATGTTCCGCAACCTCAACGTCTGGCTGGTGCTGGCAGCCATCACTGTGTCCTTGGGACAGATCCTGCTGTTTGCGGCCCTGTTTTACGAGAAAGTGTCCACGGTCGTGATGATTGCCTCGCTGGAGATTTTTATTTCATCGTTTTTATCCGTCGTGGTGTTCCGGACAGAGGTTCGTCCGGATATGGAAACCTATATCGCAGCAATCATTGCAACCGCTGGGGTTATTGCGATTGCCTGGAATTGAGGCCGCTGGATCGGTCTTTGGCCATGCAAGATACATATATTGTTTTCGGTATAAATCTTAAGGGTAAAGGAATAGGCGTTGTGGGAGTTCCTGTGTGATACTAGCATCAGTTTATGCGGAACGATGTTCCGATTAACGGAGGCGACGCCAGCCACGCTTGGCTTCCGACACCAATAAACAAACATTCAAAAATAGGCTTGGCGGGCATTGGTCCGGGGCCGGAATCGTGTGAAGAGGGGATGTATGTCCAAACTTAGGCTGTCGCTCGGGTGCTGGGATTACGATCGGACGCGTGCATTGATGGATGGGACGGTTCAGCCCGATGGCATCGACCTGAACTACCTGAACATGCCAGTCGAAGAGACGTTTTTCAGAATGCTGCGCCATCGTGAATTCGATGTGGCCGAAATGTCTTTGTCTTCCTATGTGGTCTCGCTGTTCTCGGAAGACCGTCCGTTCATTGCGATCCCGGTTTTCCCTTCACGCTTCTTCCGGCATTCTTCTATATACGTCAACCTCGACTCCGGAATCCGGGAGCCGGGTGATCTGGTCGGGAAGCGCATTGGCACGCCGGAATACCAGATGACTGCGCCCGTCTGGATTCGCGGTATTCTGTCAGATGAGTACAAGGTGCCGGTCGATAGCGTGCTGTACATGACGGGCGGCGAAGAAGAGCCAAACCGCCCGGAGAAGCTCAAGTTCGATCTGCCTGCCAACATCAGGGTTGAGCGTATTGGGCCCGACAAGACGCTGGCCAAGATGCTGCTGGACGGTGAAATAGATGCACTGCACACCGCCCGTGCGCCGTCCTCCTTTTACGATGGCAGCGGCCGGGTTGTGCGGCTGTTTGAAAACTACCCCGCCGTCGAACTGGAGTATTACCGCCGTACGGGCATATTTCCAATCATGCATTGCGTTGTGATCCGGCGCGAGGTCTATGAGCAGAACCGCTGGGTGGCGCAGTCTTTGTTCAAGGCCTTCAAAGAGGCCCAGAAGAAAACTTACCAAGACATGCACGAGACCGCGGCTAACAAGACCATGCTGCCCTGGCTGTCGGCCCACGTGGAAGAAGCCCGGCGGGAACTGGGCAATGATTTTTGGTCCTACGGCTTCACACAGAACCGTGAAACGATCGCAACGTTCCTGCGCTATCACCATGAGCAGGGCCTTTCCAAGCATCTATTGACGCCTGAGGATCTGTTTGCGCCGGAAGCGCTGGAAGCGTTTGTTATCTGACGATGCGACACCGAAGACAAGGGCAAACCTAATACAGGGAGCAGGGTATGGCAATCAAACGGATACACAGTGGAAAGCGCATCAGTCGCGTTGTTGTTCATAACGGGATCGCCTATCTGGCCGGATTACAGGCTCTAAAGAACCGGGGTGGGTCCGTTGCAGAGCAAACCTTGGACGTGCTCGTGATGATTGATCGGCTGCTTGCAGAGGCCGGCACGGATAAACGGTATCTGCTGACAGCTACGATCTGGCTTGCAGATATTCGAACGGCGGAAGAGATGAACCTGGTTTGGGAGGAGTGGGTGCCCCAGGGCTGTTCGCCGGCCCGCGCTACGGTTGAGGGCAAGCCTGCGTCGACTGAGCACAATGTGAAAATTGTCGTGACCGCGGCGGTCATTGAATAGAATGCTGGTTCGAGTTGGCTGGTGTAAGAGCAGTTCCGGGACCGAAGGCCTCGACGTTAATGCAGATATAACTACAAAAGAGTAAAGGTGCATTCAATGAAACTGATAGCGAGATTTTCCGCCATACTGTTGTTGTCGATGGGGCTTTCGCTGAACGCCCACGCGTTCCCGGATGAGGACGTGTCAATCGTCATTCCTTATAGTCCCGGTGGTGGTTTCGACCGAGCCGTCAGGGCATTCGCACCGTATTTCGAAGAGCACCTGGGTGGTGATGTGACCGTGCTACCGCGCAATGTACCGGGGGCGGGGGGGCGTCGCGGCACCACCTCGGTTTATCGGGCTGATCCGGACGGCTACACCCTGGGGATTATCAATCTGCCGGGTTTCGCTCTGCCGCGAATCCTTGGCGAGCCCGCCGAGTATGACTTGCGAGAAATGAGCTGGATTGGTCGGCTCGAAGCCCAGGATTATTTTCTCCTGGTCGCAAGTGACTCCGATATCAAGACAATCGAAGACTTGAAACAGCTGGAAGAAATCACGTTTACATCCACCGGCTACGGCTCCACCGTCCTTGCAGCAACCCAGATCGTTGCCAGCGCACTGGGCTTGCAGAAGAAAAATCCTATTTATCTTGCAGGCTATTCCGGTACTTCTGACTCGCTGGTCGCGTTGGTCCGTGGGGATGGTAACGTGGGGATGGCGCCGATTTCATCTGCTGCCAAATACATCCAGTCTGGCGACCTGAGAGCCCTGGCAGTAACGGGTGAATCCAGCCCGCTCGAAGGGGTTCCCACCTTTGCCGAAGCGGGCTATCCGGAATTGACCGCGCTAAATTTGCAACGTGCGCTGGCAGGTCCTCCGGGTATGAGCGACGAGCTGCTGGAGACACTTCGTGCTGCATTCAACAAGACGGTAAATGACCCGGGGTTTTTAGAGTCGGCAAAAAAGGCACGAATGGATGTTGCGCCACTGGACGGGAAAGCGACAGCTGAGGCGGTCATGGAAGCCTTCGAATTCTATGAGAAATTCAAGGCAGACCTGAGCAATCCCAACGCTCAATAACCGGCGCAACCTGTATGTTTGATTCAGTATTTACTGCAGCAGAGTACCTTACGGATGGTATGAACTTGCTGTTCCTCATGCTCGGGGTGGTCGTTGGTATTATTTTCGGGATCATTCCCGGGCTTGGGGGAGCGACAGCCATTGCGCTGCTGCTCCCCCTAACGTTCGGCATGCAGGCTGAGCAGGCAATCACGTTGATGGGGGGAGTTATGGGAGCCGTCACTATCGGCGGTTCCATCACAGCAATTCTGTTGAACACCCCAGGCACGGCGCCTAATGCGGCTACCTGCTTTGATGGTTATCCACTTACCCGCCAGGGCAAGGCGGGTATGGCTATCGGTGCCGCGGTGACGGCGTCGTCGATTGGTGGCGTGATTGGTGTTTTTATCCTGATATTGTTGCTGCCTGTGGCGAAAAATATCATCCTGTATTTCGGACCCCCAGCCTATTTCATGCTTGCGGTGCTCGGGCTGACGGCGCTTACCGCAGCCAGCAGTAACTTGCTTAGAGGGCTTGTCGGGGCTTGCCTCGGGTTGTTTATCGGGTTCGTGGGTTACGATGATATGGGTGGTGCCACCCGATACGCCGCAGGTGTAGACTACCTGTGGGATGGCCTGTCTATCGTTCCGGTATTGATCGGTCTATTCGCCATAGCCGAGATGCTTAAGCTGTATGTTATGGGTGGTTCCATTGCCAAAACAGGCGAGACTGGGAATCTTGGGGTATCGGGAACTCTGGAAGGTATCAAGGCGGCTTTTCGGCACTTTAAGGTGATTCTTAGCGGATCGGCGATAGGCGCTGTGATTGGCACTGTGCCAGGGGTCGGCGGCACTGTTGCTTCGTTTCTGTCCTATTCATTTACCCTGCAGACAAGCAAAGACAAGCAAAACTTTGGTAAAGGCGATATTCGGGGTGTGATCGCACCCGAGGCCTCCAATA
>Ga0314772_1001139_pt1 | contig 12427 bp, 13 predicted proteins | sample MetaGCBIW2018_FD_204520 | JGI IMG/M metagenome (GOLD analysis project Ga0314772, IMG submission 204520) | Cryopeg brine microbial communities from Beaufort Sea near Barrow, Alaska, United States - CBIW 2018 | ecosystem: Environmental > Aquatic > Marine > Coastal | place: USA: Alaska | collected... | reverse complement strand
TTGAGAAAATCCTTGTCGAGATACCGACGGCCGACCTCGAAGCCATGATCACTGCCAGATTTCTCCTTTCGGAATTCGAGCATGCTGCCGAGCAAGTGATTGCACGCAAGGTTCTCGGCAAAGAGGTCTTGACCCTAAAGGAGTAATTTGGATGCTAACACGGGTTCTACCCCCTTACTGCGGACACTTCTAAAAAGAGGCACACTGTGCCAAAAGAGTGTTCATGTCCAAACGCGGGAAATTCAGTCCAGAATTCAAACGTGAAGCCGTCGCGCTGACTCGCCAACCCGGTGTGAGCTGTCGCCAGATAGCCTTAGATGTTGGCATTAATTCCAACCTTCTGTCCAGGTGGCGCAGAGAGGCGGATGAGGAGACAGATAAAGCCTTCAAGGGCTCTGGTTCCCCCAGAGACGAGGAGGTTGCCCGTCTCAAGCGAGAGTTGGCCCGCGTAAAGAAGGAACGTGATTTTTTGCGCGAAGCGGCAGTGTTCTTTGCAAAAGAGTCGTCCTGAGGTGTCAGGCGATTCAACGTTGTCGCAATCAGTTCCCGATACGTCTTATCTGCCGGTGTTTGAAGATGTCAGCCAGCGGCTATTACGCTTGGGTATCTCGCCCTCAGTCCACACGAGCAACGGCAAACCAGCGCCTGTTGTCGCGCATCACGGATTAGGAGGACCTAATTAAATTGATACATGCTGAAAATCACTATTACCTGGCTCTTTACGTGCATTTATCCAAGATAGATATAGGTATGGGTTATCCCCCCAATAAAGAGCGGTGATCAGGAGTAGTATTTTCCGTAAGCTACACGCAGGGAGATTCTGCATGAAGAAATCACGTTTTCCGATAGCCAGATAATAGCGATCTTAAAGCAAGCCGAGAGTGGAGTGCCCGCTTCAGAACTCTGTCGCGAGCACGGCATGAGCAGTGCCAGCTTTTACAAATGGCGCGACAAATTTGGCGGTATGGATACCTCCGTACTTCGTTTTCCAGTTGTAGTACGTCGCATCGGACATGTCGTATTCCCGACACACCTCCTTGACCAGACGACGGCCCTCGACCTCCTTCAGGATCTTGACGTTCTGTACCGTGATTTCTTCATGTCGTTCTCCGCTTACCCCATTGTAGGCCGGAGAACTCTAATTACGCATGCACCGATTTTAGGGGATGTTTACATCTGATCTAAGGTCCTCTTTCATGTTAACGACACCTAGTAGGCTGCTTGGTAGAGGTCGAGCGCGTCGTTGAAAGTTAATTCGCGAGGATTGTTAACCAGCAGGCGTTGTTGGCTCATTGCATCTTTTGCTAATGGCTCGATTGCATTTTGAGGGATGCCAGCTTCACGCAGATTTTTTGCGAAAGGCATTAGACTCACAACCTCTGTAATCAGGCGCACGAACTCGGTCGCAGCTTCTTCATTTGTTGCATTGATCAGCTCAGGAGAGATGGCTCGGCCAAGTTCCGCATATTCGTTTACAGCGCTCTGCAGATTGAATTTGAGTACTACAGTAAGCATCAGTGAATTGCTCAGTCCGTGCGGGAGATGGTAAAGCCCGCCTAGAGGGTAAGCTAGTGCATGAACTGCAGCGACGGGGGCGTTGGCGAATGCCATTCCTGCCAGCATAGAGCCGAGCAGCATGTGCTCACGCGCTTGGGCATTCTGTCCGTCATCTACGACGGCGTGTATGTTCGAATACAGCAGTTGTAGAGCTTTAAGTGCAAGAGAATCCGAGATGTAATTCTTTTTTATTTTGCTGGTGAACGATTCGATGGCGTGCACCATCGCGTCGATACCTGTCATCGCAGTGATGGCAGCAGGAACTCCCAGTGTGAGTGTCCCATCAAGGAGAGCGACATCAGGAAGCAGTAGGGGAGACACGACTCCCCTTTTCTCATCCTGGGGGGTAGTCAGAATCGAAATCGGGGTAACTTCAGAGCCAGTGCCCGCGGTAGTGGGAACTTGAATCAATGGCAATCGCAAACCTTTAGCTAAGCCGACGCCATAAATATGTTCCAATGTTTGCGGGGACTTCACTAGCAGAGCGACAAGCTTAGCAGTGTCCATAGAGCTACCACCGCCAAAGCCGATCACCAACTCGGCTGATGACTCAGTGGCTGCCTGCACTGCCTTCATTACCATAAGTTCCGGGGGGTCAGGCTGAACGTCCGAGAACACGGTGACATTGATGCCCGCTTTTCGAAGGGTCGCTATGGGCTGATCGGCAATTCCAGTTCCCAGTACACCGGGGTCTGTTACGAAAAACACACTTCGCGCTTGAAACTCTATGGCTAGGTCATGCAGACGATTGGCAGAGCCTTGCTCGCAAATAATCCGCGGGGTGGTATGGAAGACGAAAGCACTCATAATAATTCTCCTGAAGAACATTTTTGCCCTGCATCTGCAGCACAACGATTAACGGTATGACTCATTGATTGGCGAAGCGTGCGCCGCCATCGGAGTCGATTACAACACCGTTTAGATAGCTCGCTCGATCAGAAGCAAGAAACACCACCTGGACTGCAATCTCTTGAGGCTTTGTGAGACGGCCAAATGGTAGGTCGCTGAGAAGTTCCTGCCATCGAGGGTCGTCACGAAATCTTTGCTGAGCCTGAGCTTTGTACAGAGTCATGACTCTGTCGGTTTCAGTCGGTCCCGGGTTGACTCCAAGTACTCGAACCCCCTGTTTGGCGGAATGCGCACCGACAGCTTGAATCAGATCTGGTTAATACAGTGGCGCTTGATGAACATTTCGACGTCCCGATACAGTTGGCTTACGCGTGTCGCGGCAAAGTAATACAAAGTCTCACCGGGATTACTAAGGCCCCTTCGTGACGTGAAGTAATTCTGCTACGTCGGGGAATGAAAGATTAGTTATCGACAAAGTCATTGGAAGGTATCTGAAAATTCCTCGCGTAGTTTTGTCTTGAGAACTTTTCTCATTGAATTACGGGGAAATTTCGAAACAAAGATAATCTTTTTGGGTTGCTTATATCGCGCTAGATTTTTGCGAATGACATTTTCGATAGAGTCAGCATCTTTTTTTATGCCCTTATGTAATTTTACAGCCGCAACGACGGCTTCACCAAAGTCAGGATGCGCAACTCCAAAAACCACAACTTCCTCAACTTCGGGAAGGCTTTCGATCACGATTTCTACTTCCCGAGGATAGACGTTGAACCCGCCGCTTATGATCAGATCTTTGCTGCGACCAGCTAGCCAGAGAAATCCCTCCTCATCCATCCGGCCTAAGTCGCCGGTATCGAAGAATCCGTACTGGGACAATGCACTGTCCTGATCAGTGCAGCTCCAATACCTCTGTATAATTGCGGGGCCGCGCGCCATGATGCGCCCGACGCTGCCCGCAGCGACATTGTCTCCGTAAGAATCGACAATATGAAGATCTACCCCGGGCAAGGGGCGCCCGACTGAGCCGACGCGGGCGGTGCCATCCGAAGAGTTCGAAGTCAGGATATTAGTTTCGGTCAGTCCATAACGCTCCACCACGGCCAACCCGGTGCGATCTTTCAAGGCGTAAAATGTCTCGGGCGAAAGCGGGGCCGACCCGACAGTAATCAACCGTAATGAGGTGCAGGCAGTTCTTTTAAAGCCATCATGTGCCAATAGCCTTGTATAGATCTCGGGTACAGCCATAAGCACAGTGGCTTCGGGAAGATGGGTGATCACTACATCCGCTTTGAACTTGGGTAGGACAATCAGACCGGCGCCGTGAACAAGGGGCATGGCAGCTGCAATGAAAAGCCCATGTGCATGAAAGATTGGCAACACATGTAAAACCCTGTCGCTTGGACTTATATCCCAGAGTTTGGCTAACTCCACTGCATTGCTCATCAGATTGCGATGGGTTAGCGGCGCCCCCTTGGGTTGTCCAGTGGTGCCGGACGTAAACAGAATTGCAGCGACATTATCGAGGGACAACTGCAATTCCTCGAACGGCTCTTCAGTCTCATACAATGTAAGATCCGTGGGGCCGCCTGTCATGAATTCACATCGATGTGTTTCAGTGTCGGCAGGAAGTAGTCCAGTTGTACCATCATTGTCGATCAACAGGACTGGATCGGAATCTTCGATCAGAAATGCTGCTTCGCGGTAGGTGAAGGCAGGGTTTATCGGCACATAAACGCACCCGATGCGAAGGATTGCGAAAAATAGCAATAAACTTGCGCCGGATTTCTCAAGACGAACAGCAACACGATCTCCGCGTTTCAGGCCGAAACCTATCAGGCCTCTCGCGTACTGGTCTATCAAACGGTCGGCTTCGGCAAAGGTGATCGTTTTTGGCGCTTCATCCGGGTCAGTTGACGGCAGAATCAGTGCTGCCTTTTGGGGGGACTTTTCTGCTTGGTCCCGAAACGCTTCGGGAAGCGTTTTAAGATGATTGCAGAGGGAATTGCTATTCATATTTTCCACCTCTAGAACTATTTTTTAATGAAGGAAACAGCGGTCACGACACAGCGTCGAACCCATAAAGTCGAGCAGGATTATCGGTAAGAATTTTCGTATATGTACGAGAATCCCGGACCCAATCCCAAAGCATATCGAGTAGTGCGCCGTCATTAGGCATGTTGACGGGGATGTTTGGATGGGGCCAATCTGTACCCCAGACAACCCGGTCAGGACAGTATCGAATCAGAAGATGTGCGAAAGGTGTTGTGTCTTCATAGGGCGGATTTAGCTCAGTGGTCATGCGATATGCGCCGGACAATTTGACCCATGCCTTTCCGCTGTCGAGTATCTGTAAAAATCGCCGAAAACCGTGATTATTTATTCCTTTATTCGTCGGCACATGCCCCATATGATCGAAAACCAGGTCACAAGGAAGATCTTGAAGGGTTTGCCATGTCGCATCACTGATCGTCGACACGTCGACCAGAAACTGAATATGCCAACCAATATCCGCAAGCCGGGCAGCATAGCGGGGTAAATCGTTTATGGTAGAGCCACCTTTAAACAGCAGGTTAATCCGCGCGCCGCGTGCGCCTGACGCATCCAGTTGTAATAAATCTGAACTGGAAATGTCTTCCTCGGTAACAACGATAGCGCGGAAACCTCGGCCAGCTTCGGCTACGGCCTGAATCGTAGCGCGGTTGTCTGTACCATAAAAGCTGGGTTGCACGATCACTCCACGGCTCAGACCAAGCCGATCTAGCATATGTAGATAGGCTGAAAGCGGAGCCAGTGACGGTGTATAACTCCGCCCCGGTGCCAGTGGGAATTGCCTCTCGGGTCCGACGATGTGTGCATGACAATCACAGGCCCCAGGCGAGGGCGGCCGTACAGGAGTATGTGGGTTCTTATCAAAAGGTGCGCAGACATAACTGTTTTCAGCTTTGGAACCTGCCATCGTCAGTCACCACGCAGAGGTGTAAATCGCAAAGGTATCATGGTAAGTCCATTTTCGTGCTCGGCACGTAAGAAAGTGTTTGCCGCATGAGGAACGATGATATTCAGGTGCCTGTGAATTTCGGTTTTCTTTTTTCAGTGAATGCAGTGCAGCCTTCTAGATAATCATTGCTTCTTACGGCGTTATCTATCGCATTTTCTGCAAGTGTAAGATCAGTATCCTGAAATCCCTTGGCCATGCCGTTAAGTAACAGCTTTGCCCCGACCAAGCTTAATGGGGCTAAGTCAGCAATTTGCGCTGCAAGTTTGTGAGCAGTCTCCATAGGATCAGTACTGATTTCGTCAAAAAATCCCATCGACAGGCCATCTCGTGCCGAGAACCGTTGAGCTGTGTACAAAATACGCTTGGCCTTTGAGAGCCCAACCAGAGAAATCAGTTTTCGTGTGGCCGAAGCCCCGTAAACGATCGATAGACGAGCAGCGGGGATCGAAAAGCTGGAATCCTGGTCCGCAAATCTGAAATCACAAGCCATTGCGATGTGGCAGGCCCCCCCAAGGCAAAACCCATTTATGACCGCCACCGTAGGTTTTCTAAGATTTTCGATCGCATCCCCACAGGCGTCAACGGCAATTTCATAATCCACGGCCTGCTCTACAGTCGCGCGGACCGTTGAAAACTCCGATATATCTGCACCTGCGCTGAAGGTGTTGCCTGCCCCGGTCAGAAAAATGGTATGAATAGTCGGTTTTTCGTCAAGTTCAAGCATGACTTCCGGCAAATGCTGCCACATCTTCAGGCTCAGTGCATTGTGACGTTCTGGTCGATTCAGAGTGACAATACCGACAGATCCTTGAATTTCAATTTTGATATGACCTGGCATCATTTTACCCATTTACATTTTGCAAATTTGACAACTGGCTGAGCATGTCCTGCGGCAGCCGCACCGGGCGACCTGTCATACGGTCGACATAGACATGCACCATTTCACCTTGCGCAGCGGCTTGGTCTTTTCCCTCACGAAAAGCAGCCAATGAATAGGTCACGCTGGAATTTCCAAGTCGAGCAATTATCAACCCAATGTCAATGCATTCAGGAAAAGTGAGTGGGCTGAAATAGTCGCATTTACTATTAACGATTAAACCAATCACTTCACTCTTTTCTACATCCAGGATGCCACTAAGTATCAGAAATTCATTCAACGCCGTATCAAAGAACGAATAGTAGGACACATTATTGACATGTCTATAAGCATCATTATCGTTCCAGCGCGTGGTGATCTGGGTGAAGTGAACGAAATCTCTGCGGGATTTCGGGGATGAACGTGAACTCATTTTTGCAAACCTGTATTAGAACCAGCCGAGAGTGTATTTATGGGCACTTGTGCTAAAGTACCAATAGCGGACAGCCCGTCAATTTCCGTCAGGAAGTCAAGTACGCCACGGTTGAAAGTATCCGGTTCCTCCAGATTTAAGGCATGTGTCGCATGCGGCATAACCCACAACCGCGAATTCGGTATTGTCCGCTTCATAAATAACGATGGGTCAAGACACGGATCATCATGATCGCCAGCCACGATTAACGTTGGAACCTGCATCTTTTCCATTCTGTCCTTCAACGAATAAACGGTTGGTCTTCGCATCTGGTATCCGCGCGAAGTCAATGCACTGCCCAAGGCGGAATGCTCGACAAACTGCGTGCTTGCCTCTTTGAAACCACGTGGATCTTTTTCGCGAAAGAGCTTGCGCACCTCGCCATTACGATACTCCCGGGTGGCGGCATCCATACCCTCTTCTAGCATCCGTTTCGCCATCGCACCGGTCGCCTCAAGGAATACCTCACGCCTGCTAGCATCCGATCCATGCCCGACAGAGGCAATGACAAGCGATCGGCATAATTCAGGGTGAGTCAAGCCGAAATGAAGCGCGGCGTAGCCCCCCATCGACAACCCAACGATATGCGCCTCGCCCAGCTCCAAATTCCTAATTATATTTGCGATGTCCGAAACCCATACCTCCTGACTATAGGCATCCATCGTTGCAGGCACTTCGGATGGGGGATAGCCACGCGCATTGAATGTCACGCAGCGGTAGCGCCGAGCGAAATAGCGCACCTGGGATTCCCAGCTGCGAAAATCGCCAGCAAACTCATGTACAAAGATAATCGGTACGCCGGTGCCAGTGGATTCCACATATAGCTGGATGCTGTCTGAAGTGACATAGCTCACTCTGCTTCTCCTTTTGGTCTGTTCTGTCGGGTTAGACTCATTTCATCAGGGTTGGCAGAGCCAGCGTTATCCATGGCACAAAGGTGACCAGCATAAGAACAAAGACCATCACGCCAAGCATTGGCCACAATGGTTTTGACACCTGCTCAACCTTGAGGCCACTGATGGACGCGCCAACAAACAGCGAATAGCCGAATGGGGGAGTGGCCATGCCGATGGCAAAATTGACCACCACCATTGCACCTAAATGGGTTGGGTCCAGGCCTAATTGCATGCCGACAGTTATCAGCACTTGGCCCAGAATAATCATCGCAGCGATATTATCCATGATCGCGCCGACGAACAGTAAAAGTAGGTTGATCATCAGAAGAATTAGTATCTTGTTGTCCGAGAGTGACAGGATTACTTCCGCCAGACGCGCTGGCATACGCTCCATCGCGATAAGCCAGCCAAACGCCGAAGCGACAGCTATGATTGAACAGACCATTGCCGTGGTGCGCATGGATTTTGCGACAATACTGCCCACATCACGAATGTCGAGATCTCGGTGGATAACCAAGCCGACAAATGCGGCATATACCACACCAAAAGCCGATGCCTCGGTCGGTGTGAATACCCCTCCATAGATACCGCCGAGGATAATAAGGGGAGCAGCCAGAGCCCATTTACTTTCTCTCAGTGTCGCTAACAATTCGCCCTTTTCAAGAGGAGAAGCGTCTACCGAGATGTTGTCCTTGCGGGCTTTGAAATAGCAGACCATCATCAGCCCTCCCGCGATCAGAACTCCGGGAATTATGCCTGCGAGGAACAGGTCACTGATTGATTCTTCGGCGATTATACCCCAGATTATCATAGGGATAGAGGGCGGGATCATCTGCCCGATCGGCCCTGAGGCCGTAGCTAGGGCGGTTGAAAAATCTCTTGGCCAACCGCGCTTTTCCATTTCGGGGATCATAATGCCACCGATGGCGGCTGTGGTGGCAGGTGCCGATCCAGAGATTGCCGCAAAAAAGGTGGAGGCCAATACAGTGACGATGCCCATTCCGCCGACCACCTTCCGAACCATCGCCTGGCATAGTTTGACTAGACGCTTGGATAGGCCGCCATGCATCATCAGATCACCGGTCATGATAAAACCGGGAATAGCGAGCAAAGAAAACACTTGCGATCCTGCAACGATCCGCTGCGCTAGAACGATCAGATCGATGTCGTTCATCAACAGCCCTACTACAGACACAAGTCCGAGTGCGAATACCACCGGCAATCCACTAAACAGGGCAAAAAGAAACCCTGCGATCAAGACCCAGTCAGCGATACTCATGCGAAGGCCTTTTCGCCGTTAACAAGTGGATTTACCAAACGGTTTAGAGCATGCACCGATCCCAAAACACCACAAACAGGCGCGGCCAAATGCAGAATTTCAATTGGGTATCTGATGGCAGCGGACGTCTGTCCTAGAGTCGCGCCCATATAGCGGTATCCCGACCACCCCAAGGCCAGAAAAAAGACAAAAACAATGAATGACAAGAAGCTCAGCCAAAACTTCTTTGTTTTTTCCGGCAATTGATCAACAAGGAAAAATAGACGTACATGCCCGTCCCTGTAGATTGCAGAAGTCATTGCTAACAGTAACAGCCAGGTAAACAACAATAGCGCCAGTTCCTCGGTCCAGCTGAATGTTGCCCCTAGGATGTAGCGTGAAAACACTTGCAGAACGAGACAGAGGATCATGGTGATCCCCATCGCGACAACAATGCGGTCCGTCATACGTGCCAGCCAACCAGAAAAAGTTTCAAGACGCGGAAACATGCATTCAACCTTCAAATATTTGTGGAAATCTTCCGAGGCGTGACGCCTCGGAAGAGATCTTCTTGGGGCCATCGTTATTGTATTTTTTCTAACACGCGGTCAAGCAGGTCTTCTCCTATTTCTGGCCGGAATTTATCATAGACTCCACCAACTAGACTGCGAAACTGGGCAGGGTCGTCCGTTTCATTGATTTCCATACCCTCATCTCTCAGTGCGACAATCATGTCCTCGGTGTTCTTACTGACGACTTCGCGTTGACGCGCTATAGCGATGTCCGAAGCCTTGCGAATGGCATCTTTTTGATCGTCTTCCAACTTCTCGAACACGGACTTGGACATCAGCAGTTCCAGTGTCGTGTATGTATGTCGCGTCAGCGACAGGTAACGCACCACTTCGCTATAATTATTTCCCTTTATCACCGGTATCGGAATTTCCAACCCATCGATCGTGCCTTGCTGGACGGCGGTGTAAACCTCGCCCCATGCCATCGGAACTGCCTCTCCACCTAGGCTTTGGAACATGCTGACGAAGACAGGGTTTTGCATAACACGGTATTTCACGCCAGATATATCTTCGGGCTTTTTCACTGGACGGACATTGTTAAGCATGTGGCGAAAGCCACTTTCGGCAAAGCCAAGGCCAATAATTCCCCGGCTATTGAGTTTACCCATCAGCTCAGCGCCGATCTCACCATCTAGCAGTTCATGTGCTTGTTCTGAACTGGAATATAGAAACGGCATGTCATTCAACAGGAATGCCGGTTCCAAATTTGCCAGAACCGCATTAGTAATCACCGCCATGTCCATCGTGCCGAAAGACAATCCTTCGAGCATCTGCTTCTCATCACCAAGCTGCCGATTGGGAAAGAATTGCACTTTGAAAGTACCAGGCGAAACTTCTTCTAGGGCTTCCGCAAATTTATGCGCCGTGATTGCATAAGGGTCATTTTTTGAGTCTGCAGTCGTCCAACCGATCTTCAGTGTCACATCTGCAGCATGCGCAGCACCGCTGAGGCCGGCCAACATAAAAGCAAACGATATTGCAACTTTTCTTAATATCATCACATACTTCTCCTTTTGTTTTATTTTCTTGCCCGATATAAGGACCGGCCTACGGGCAGACCTTCCACATCAGCACAGAATGTCTTTCTTCTCTTCCTGCTGGCTGACCATTCACATTTAATTGGGTTCGAAAGATCTGAAGTGGCTGTCCTTGGATTGGCTCTAGAACCCTACTTCTATTGGCACTTTTGGGGTTGTATCCCCATACCCATTAGTACATGAGAATTCATCTTTATAAGCATCTCTCTCAATGTTTCCCCCTGTACCTTAAGGTGGCCACGCATCAGATCCGCTGCGCGATTTTCATCACGCTCTTGGATTGCACTAATGAGGCAGCAATGCTCATCATACGAACTCGCCAGTCTGCCTGGGACTGAACCCTGCGCGCTTCGCAGCAGGCGCATCCGGTCACGCAAAAAAATAACTTCACGCTTCAATAAAGAATTTCCACATGCGTCATAGATACATTCATGAAATTTTTCGTTAATTTTGTAATAACGTTTAGGGTCATCTGCTGTGACCGCCTCTGCGCATTCTTCATTGTGGATTCGCATTGATTTAAGCGCTGCGTTAGTACGCCGCCGTGCAGCAAACCTCGCACAGGACGCTTCAAGCTCGCCCATCATTTCAAAAAGCTCCATCGAATCTCGCAATGTGTGATGCGCCACGATCGGTCGTCTGTTAGGACGCAATTCAACCAGACCAATCGCCGCAAGATGCCGTAACGCTTCGCGGGCGGGGGTTCGCGACACGCCGAATTCCTTGGCGACCCAACTTTCAGACAACACCTCGCCCGGCTTCAATTGGTTTGAAAGGATGCGTGTGCCTAGCTCATCCTGGACCAAGCCTGCACGAGACCCCACAAAATCCCGTTGTATATTTCGACATACCTCCATGCGAACACAGCCCCTCACAGATCGATTCACTTGAGTGTAGCAAGAAATTTCGAACTTGCATGCACTTTTTAGAAAACTGCATACAGTTAAACCTGCCTTATTCACGAGTCTAGTCTAAAACGAAAATATAAAATGCTATTTGTATTTAAAAAACATAGGGTTACGTAAATACACTGATTCCAGAGAACCATCCGCTATGGGCAGAAGCGTATCCACCTGGACTCCCTCCCACAATGGATCAATCCGCGTTAAGCTCGATGGCCAGCGCGGGACATCCACAAAAAATGAAGCATCAGATAAGCTCTGGACATAACGAGGAGAATGCCATGACGGGCCCACTGAGCTCACTCAAAGTCATAGATTTCAGTAACCTATTGCCCGGACCTTACGCCACCATGCTATTGTCAGGCATGGGGGCAGAGGTACTACGTATCGAAGCGCCCAATCGGGTCGATCTTGTTAAGGGGTTGCCGCCATTCGGCGGTAAGTTCAGTACTGCTTTCTCCTACCTTGCGCGTGGTAAAAACACTCTGAAACTGAATCTAAAACAGGCCGGTGCGACCAACAAGATTAAAGAGTTGGTCAAAAACTATGACATTGTCATCGAGCAGTTTCGTCCGGGTGTAGTGGACCCCTGGTCCATCCTTGGGCTGCTCATCGTTAGAAAACGGTCTACCTTGGTCATCGCCTCATCCAGCGACAGAATGGTTTTGGCGCGGCGGATATCCCGATCCAGTTCCGCTTCATCCCGAGCCTGGTGTTCAGTCAGGTGGTGGCGAATCAGCCGTTTCGGTTTGTCGCGCTTTTCGCCCAGCTCTTTAAAGGTGCCCGACCATTCTTTGGCGGCGTTCGAGGACATTTTACAGTCGTCGATGGCAAACAGCTCGTTGCCCAGAAGGCCTTGTTCGTGGCAAACCAACAACACTTGTTCGGCGACAATTAGGATGACCGGGCTTGCAGCGAGCCTTACAACAGGTGGGTGGCAGTCCCATTGAGCACCGCACGGACAGCTTAAGTGCGGCACGCAATAACCGTCAAAACGTGTGGACTGAGGCTTATAGCGAGCTGTGCCAAC
>Ga0314772_1001124_pt1 | contig 12549 bp, 14 predicted proteins | sample MetaGCBIW2018_FD_204520 | JGI IMG/M metagenome (GOLD analysis project Ga0314772, IMG submission 204520) | Cryopeg brine microbial communities from Beaufort Sea near Barrow, Alaska, United States - CBIW 2018 | ecosystem: Environmental > Aquatic > Marine > Coastal | place: USA: Alaska | collected... | reverse complement strand
GCCAGCGCGAGTCGATCACGGGATACCTTGACGACCTGCGTTCATTGCTGGGCACTGACCCGGTGTCCAACCTCGCAGCCGCCGTCAAACTGCAGGACGAGCACCAGTCATCCGAAGATTCTGACCCATCAGACGCGAAGTAGCGCGTATGGCCGACTCAGAATGGTCGGACGCGCGGGGCGATGCGGCGTTGCGCAAGGCTGACGCCCTCGCGCGTCGGGAGGTCGGAGAGTCACGCCAGGCCGCGGGGTTGATCACGCAGTTCGTGACCGACGCACGAGCGGCTGGCATCACCCCCGAGGTGCTGACGGCGCTGTCATACGACGGCGGCTCGTGGTACCGCACTGACGTTACCGGGTGGTACCTCAAGCACAACCGCTCGGTGGGTGTGGATACCGCCGGCAAATTCTACGTGCTCACCGCTCCCCCCCGCTTCATGTCGCGGTTCACCGGAACCACCGTGGAGCCGTCACCGCCTCCGCTCGAGTTGGGTAAAGGAGGGCGCGACGGCGAGTCGATGCCCATCGCCACCGCGCTCGACAAGCGCCTTGCCGGTGGCAACGACTGGTAAAGCTCACCGGTGGCATACGCGACGATGCTTCAGGCTAGTCGCCCAAGAGCGGCACGATCGCTTCGTACACCGCTTCCGGCGCCTCGTACGCGCTGAGATGCCCGACTCCGGGAATCACGGTGACGGACACGCCGAGGGCGTCGGCCATCACCTGGGCATCGGTAGCACTCGTCAGGGAGTCGTGCTCTCCAAAAATCACCACTGCGGGAGCGTCGACCATCCGCAACACCTCGGTGCGGGTAGGACGCGCGGCCATGGCGCGCTGACCCCACGCGAGCCCATCTCCTGAGTGCTGCGCGATGTTCTGGGCGATGCTGGTCACAATCCCATCGCGGGCCGGTCCGGTGGTACCCACGAGACCCTCCGCCATCCCGCGCGGGTCCTCCGCGCCGCTCTTGCCGTCCAAACTGTCTGCGAGCGCCAACCGCTTGGCCACGCCGGCCTCGTCATCCGCGGTGCTGCGCGTATCAATCAGCGCCAGGCCGGCCACCGCATCTGGGTGCCGCTCGACCACGGACATCGCGACGTAACCACCCATCGAGCAACCCACCCACACCGCCGCATCGTGCCCGGTGGCTTCGCGCATCGCGAGCACCGCAGCGTCGGCAATCAGCTCGAGCGACGGCTCCTCATCGGGCAACGGCATCTCGCCGATGCCGGGCATATCAAAGGAGATGATGTCGCCGTCGAAGTCTCCTAGCAGCGCGATCAGCGGCTCCCACTGCGCGCGGTCCACCGGGAAGGCGTTGAGCAGCACCAGCGGCGCGTGCGTGGGAAGTAGAGAGGTCATTCCACATCCTCCGACGGGACGCGGTCGGGAAGTGGCGAGCGGTCCGGCGCCACTCGCGCGGTGATGGCGTCCAACACCACTCTCACATACTTCTCGCCCACCCACAGGTGCTTGGCGCCCTCCACAGGGACCAGTTCCAGTTGCGTCAGCGGCGCGAACCGCTCGCGCGCCTGCTCCGGTCGCAGGTAGTCATCGAACTCCGGCACCAGCGCGGTCACCGGCTTACCCGTGGCCGCCCACCGTTCGAGGTCACTGATTTGCGCCCGATGCATGGGTGGGGACAGCAGGATGGCCCCCTGGGTATCTAGTTCCGCTCCGTGCATAAGCGTCAGTTCGGTGCCAAAACTCCAGCCCACGAGCCACCGGTGGGGCAAGTCTCGGGCGACCGCGAAGTCCACGGCGGCCCGAACATCGGCCGCCTCTGCGACACCGCCGTCAAACTCGCCCTCGGACGTGCCGCGCGGAGACGAAGTGCCGCGGGTATTAAAGCGCAACACTGCGATGTCTGCCAGGTACGGCAAGCGCCATGCCGCTTTGCGGAGAATGTGGGAGTCCATGAACCCGCCGTGCGTAGGCAAGGGGTGCAACGTGACGAGCGTCGCGGAGACGCTGCCGGAGCGCGGCATGGCCAACTCCCCCACTAGCGTCAGGCCATCGTCGGTGGTCAGCGTAATGTCCTCGCGGTTGGCGGGCAGCACCGTCATCGATCGCAGTTCCTCGAACTCTTGGGGCTCAGCCATTCGTCCTTCCAAACGTCGTCCAACAGTGGGTGTGCCAGTGCCGCCGGTCGGCTGCCGCAGCATCGGCGCCAAAGAGTCCGTCCGCCGCCCAGGCCACCAGGTGCGCGGTGTTCGGCGGGATGTCCCGCCCGCAACTGGGGCACACGTAGGTCTTGTCGGTAAGGCGCGGGGTCGCGACGAGGTACTCCTCGCCGCCGGGTCCCATCTCGGGCCGGGCGCCACCGCCGCGCGCTCGATCCACGTCGAATTCAGGGTGGGGCTGTCCGTAGGGTCGCTTGGACGAGCGGCGCTTGGACGGCATGCGTCGATTCTACGTCGTGGACAGCTGTGTCAAGCGTGACCGCGGCCGATGCCGCTCAGCTCGTGCGCGGCGGCGTCGCGACGAGCGACTCTGTCTCCTCGACCGGCACGACCTGGCGGCGACGAACGGTCTCCGCATACCAGTACGCGGAGTCCTTCCAGCGGCGCTCTAGGCTTTGGTAGTCCACCCACACCATGCCAAACCGCTTGGCGTAGCCCTGGGCCCACTCGAAGTTGTCCATCAGGGACCACGCCATGTAGCCGCGCACGTCTGCGCCCTCGGCGATCGCCTTGCCCACGGCGTCGATGTGGCCGTGGAAGTACTCGATGCGGTCGGAGTCACGCACGCGACCGTCGGCGTCCACCGCGTCGTCCCACGCGGACCCATTCTCGGTGACGTAGATGGGCTTGCCGGTCTCGCGGTGAATCTTGAGCAGGTGCGCGTGCAGTGCGGACGGGTCCAGGTTCCAGCCCATGGAGGTCAGCTTGCCTGTCAGCGGCATGAACTCGATCTCTTCGTCGCCGGGCCATGGGCTGTGCGCTCCAGCCTTGTGCCCATCGGCAAGGGTCGCGAGCTTCGTGGAGTGCGCCACCTTGTTCGCGTTGTGGCGCACCATGTGGGAGGCGTAATGGTTGACTCCGAACCAGTCCACAGCATCCTTCATCTGAGCTAGGTCGCCGTCGTGGACGAACGACCAGTCGGTGATGTGAGCCGTGTTGGGCTGGAGGATCGCCGGGTATGTTCCGTGAGTGAACGGCTCGTGGAACATCGTGTTGGCCAGAGCATCAATATGGGCCGATGCGGCGCGGTCCTGCTCGCTCGACGGGTCCCATGGGCGCGGAATGTGGCAGTTGTTGACCAGTCCCACCTGAGCGCCGGGTGCGACGGACTTGATGGCCTTGTAGGCGCGTGCGTGTGCCAGGTTGAGGTGGTGCGCGACCTGAAGAGCCTCGGCATCGTCCGCGTGGCCGGGGGCGTGCGCGCCGGCACCGTACCCAACGAAGGCGGCAACCCACGGCTCATTAAACGTGGTCCACATCTCGACGTCCGCGCCGAACTCCTCGGCCATGCGCTGCGCGTAAAGGACGAAGGCGTCGATGGTGTCGCGGCTCAGCCAGCCGCCCTGATCGTCGAGCGCCTGCGGGAGGTCCCAGTGGTAGAGGGTGAGGAAGGGCTTGATGCCCTTTTCTTTGAGGCGGTCGATGATGCCGCGGTAGAACGCGATGCCCTCCTCGTTGAACTCGCCGGTGCCAAGGGGCTGCACACGCGGCCACGCGATAGAGAAACGGTAGGCCTGCAGGCCCATCTCGGCCATCATGTCGATGTCCGACTCCCACTTGTGGAAGTGGTCGCACGCGACGTCCCCGTTGTCGCCGCCGACGACGGCTCCGGGCTGCTCGCAGAAGGTGTCCCAGATGGATGTGCCGCGGCCGCCCTCGCGGGCGCCGCCCTCAATCTGATAGGAGGCGGTGGCCGCTCCAAACAGGAAGTCGGCGGGAAATTGTGATGGCGTCGTTGTCATGCGGACCAGTCTACCGAATCGATTCGAATATTTCCTACCACGTGGTCAGGAAACTTTTGAGGCGATGTTGGGGCATCGCTTTGGCTCCAAGTGACACGCCTACCTAGGTAGGCGGCCCGGCTTAAGGCCGCGGGAGTGGCTCGCGTGCTCGCCTCCTTACTTAGACTTCTCGGTCTGGCACACCTTGCCGTAACCTTTGCTCATGTCCGACGGTCATAGTCTCAAGCGCCAGGCCGCTCTACTCGAGCAGGTCGTGGCGCCTTCATACAGCTCATCCCCCGGCAGTGAGCGGTACCCCGCCACGCGGATGGAACCCACCCCATGACACAAGCGTGGCTGCTTCTACTGCTCACACTTGTGCTGATCGGCGCGAATGCCCTGTTCGTCGCCGCTGAGTTTGCCTTCGTCACAGTCGACAGGCCGAGCGTCGAGAAGGCGTCCAAGTCCGGAGATAGGCGCGCAATCTCTCTCCAGGAGGGAATCAAGAAGTTATCGACTGAGTTGTCCGGTGCCCAGTTGGGCATTACGGTGACGTCCTTGCTCGTCGGCTTCATCGCCGAGCCCTCGATTGCGACTCTGCTTCGCGGACCGTTGGAGCAGTTCGGCCTGCCTTATCAGTCCTCACTCGCAGTTTCCCTTGTCCTGGCGTTCATCATTGCGACGGTGACGCAGATGGTGTTTGGCGAGTTGGTGCCCAAGAATTGGGCGCTCGCCGAGCCGATGCGCGTGGGTCGGGCGGTCGCGGGAGCCAACCGTGGTTTTACGTGGTTCGCCGGCCCGCTGATCCGGGTCCTCAACGGTTGTGCCAACCGCATTGTCCGAGCGCTGGGTATGGAGCCTCGGGAGGAGTTGGCGTCGGCGAGGTCAGCACAGGAGTTGGAATCACTCGCTCACCGGTCTGCGGCGCGCGGCACTCTGGAGCCTCGAGTGGCCCGTCGCCTCGCGCGCGCGGCGGAGCTGAAAGACAAAACCGCGTCCGACGCGATGACGCCACGCACGCGCGTGCACTTCATGGAGGCGGACGAGTCCGTCGCAGACCTGCTGAAGGCGGCTTCTCGCACCGGACACGCGCGCTTCCCTGTGACAGGCGAGGACGTTGACCAGATCGTTGGTGTCGCGCACTTCAAAAGGGCGCTTGCTGTGCCCGTGCGGAAGCGCAAAACAACCACGGTGAAGGAGATCTGCCTTCCCGTCGAGCATGTGCCCTCCACCATGCCCTTATCTGCGGTGCTCGACGCCCTGAGGACCGGTTCTCAAGTAGCGGTAGTGGTGGACGAATACGGCGGGACGGACGGCATCGTCACGCTTGAGGACCTGGTCGAGGAGCTCGTGGGTGAGATAGAAGACGAGCAAGATCGCCCCGTGTCACGGTTCCGTCGCATCGGTGAGCGGAGCTGGTCTCTATCGGGCCTGCTGCGTCCCGACGAGGCGGGCGACGTCGCTCACGTGGAAATGGAGGAGGCGCGAGAGTCCGACACGCTGGGTGGATTGCTCACGGAGCGGCTCCAGCGATTCCCAGAGGTCGGAGATTCGATCAGTGTGGGCGCGCGCGACCTCGACAACCGCGACGAGGACGACCTCACCACGCCTGTCGTGGTGGAACTGACCGTCACCCGCGTGGATGGGCATCGCGTGGACCGGGTGCTTCTCGCTGTAGTGCCGATCGAGACGGAGACGCGCGACAAGGCAGAGACGGCAGATACGGCGTCGAGCGAGAGCGAAGGAGACTCTCATGTCTAGTTCCGTAGCGATCCTGCTTTCGCTCGCCCTCTTGGCCGGCAACGCGTTCTTCGTGGGGGCTGAGTTCGCCCTCATTTCTGCACGACGCACACAAGTTGAGCCCCGCGCCGCGGAAGGCTCCTGGAGCGCACGTATCGCGGTGAGGGCGATGGACAACGTGTCATTGATGATGGCAGGCGCACAGCTCGGCATCACGATGTGCTCGTTGGGGCTCGGCGCACTCGGCGAGCCCGCCGTGGCGCACCTCCTTGAGAAACCACTCGCCGGCATCGGCGTGACGGGCGCGTGGCTGCATGGGATCTCCTTCACGCTGGCGCTGGCGGTCGTGGTCGCACTTCACATGGTGCTCGGTGAGATGGTGCCTAAAAACATGGCGATCGCTAGCCCTGAGCGTTCAGCCATTCTGCTGGGACCGCCCATGTACGGCATCGTGATGGCTCTTAAGCCGCTGATTTATCTGCTCAACTGGATCTCTAACGGTGTCCTCAAGCTTCTGCGCGTGGAGCCCATCAACGAGATCGCGAGTGCGTTCAATGCGGACCAAGTTTCTGCGTTCGTGGCGCAGTCGCGCAAAGAGGGATTGCTCAACGAAGGCGAACACCGTGTGATGGCTGGATCAATATCGCTAAGCTTCGAGACCGTCCAGGATGTGCTCACACCTCTTTCGGAACTGGTGACACTGCCGGCCGATGCTACGCCCAAGCAGGCACACCAGGCTTGTGTACGAACTGGCTTTTCACGCTTCCCTGTCGTCGACGCGGACGGTTCCTACGTGGGGTACCTGCACCTAAAAGACTTTGTGGATATGCCTCGCGGAACCGCGACCAAGCCCATCGCGGATGATGCGCTCAGACAGCTGACATTTATTACTGCCGATGCGTCTCTCGAGGAGGCGCTCACGGCGATGCAGGCACGCGGCACACACATCGCGATGGTTCGGAACGGCGACGGCGAAGTGGCGGGCGCCGCCATGCTAGAGGACGTCATCGAGAGGCTGATTGGCGAAGTGGTGGATGCTGGTCAAATCGTCACCACCGAAGGTTGAGGCGTCACGGCGGCCCTAGTTCGGTGAGCCCGCGCTCACGCACTCGCGGGTCGAACTCCATGAGGCAACAGGCGAAACGAGGATGCGCGCTACGCTCGGCCGCGTTGGCAAGGTGCACAGAAGGACCACGTTGGCGGTAGCAGTATTCGCCGATGGCAGTTTTCTCGGACCAGTTGCGTCGTCAACGACTCCCGGCAATGATTTGAGCATGACGACATATCCAGACGGCGGACCCCGCACTGAAACTACAGGGTGCCCGCTGTGCGAAAACTATGAAAGTCATTCTCGTTCGGAAGGCGGGATGCTGACGTGCGCTCTTTGCAACACCTCGTGGGGAACTGGACGCACTCCTCCACTGTCGCGTCAGGACCTTGAGGCAAAAGTTCGCAGGAACCTTGGGCCGGGGAACCACCCGCTCTAAAGGGCAGTTGGAAAAAGCATCTTCGGCTTAGCTCTACTGGACTGGATACTTCAAAACGAACGCGCTGTCACCGATGGTGCCAAGTTCGTCGGAGCATTTTCTAATAGCGCTCTCCTCATCCAACTGCGCAGCCTCGATCACGAAACAGTTGCTCACCGCTATTTGAATCTGAGACTCTGAAGGCTGGGAAGCGCCACACCCGGAAAGAGCTGCCATGCCGAAAAGCCCAATGATTGCCGCGGAAGCGATCTTCCGTTGCCCGATGTCCTTCAACAATGTTGTCCCGATCTGTTTAGTTGAACGCTGAATGCACAACCCTAGTCGTCGTCTCATCTTGCGTCCGAGCGCACCGGGCAACCCCTTGCTGCGGCCACGCGTCAGCAAACCGCAGGAACCTGCATACGACAATGGGTGTATTGACGAGTTGCTCCCTTAGTCGTCACAGTAGGACGCTACTGAGGCTTCAAAGCCCTGGGTGTCTAGAGCGGATATTCCGAAGGAGTCGTCGGCGTAGTTCGTTGCCAGAATCTGACCTGGCGATAGAGCGGAAAGCTGCGCCGTTGAGAAGTTTGGTCCCCGCGCCGAAGATGAGTTGTCTGTCGACCAAGCGTAAACCGAGTATTCCTCGATCTCAGGGTTCAGTTTCCTCACCAACGAGGTCACGTCGTAGCGTGCCTCGCTTGTCACCGGCACGTCAAAATCCTCAGTGTGATCCGTACCGTCACCGTCTGGACCATCCGAGTGATAGACAGTGAACCCGTCTACGTGGCCGGAGCACATTCGCGTCAATAACGAGAATCCGCCGTTGTCCTCACGCGCAATTCCCATCACACCGTCCTGAGGCACAGTGCACGAGCTACACATGGCAACAGTCGCGAACACAACAACGACACCTAGTACTTTTCGTAATTCCATGTCAATACCGTACAACTCGCTTCGCCCGCGTGAGTCGAACGGCAATCTCGCTTTTTGTTTGAGTGGGGCGCATTGACGAGTTGCCCCATTGGACTTGAATCTTTGCCCTCAGGCCACGACGAGGCTCCTCAGGTAGTGGCCGCTGCCGTCCATGGACTAGCCGCGCACAGAAAGTCGGGCTCGGCGCTGTAGCCCGTATCAACCTCAGTCACCACTGCGGTCATGAATGTCGCGTCGGCGGTACCGATGACCCATGTCTGGTTTGAGGTCTCCGGATAGCCGCTCTGGGCGTGCTCGAATCGGGTCAACGCGGGCGAGACGCCTGCGTCAGTGAAGTTGGCGATGAGTTGTGCGACTGCATCTTCAGGTGTCGCTCCAGTTCCACCGGACACCGCCCAACTCGGTACGCCACCGATTGGACACCCCAGGCTGGCAGGGGTCCGGTCCGACCAATGGTGGCCGGGGTCCACGACACCCACACTGACCACTGCGCCCTCCTGCTCGAGCGTCGAACACGACATTTGAAACTCACCTACGGGCGCAGCCAGCATCCAAGTTTCCGGAGATGCTGGCATGAGTTCACCGCCAAAGCCGTAGTTCAAGTAGGCACCGGCTGGCGCTTCGCTCGTCACGCGCACCGCAACGCCCGAGGCTGTCGCCGCTACTGTGTCGCTCGACACCTGCAACGTAAAGTTCGCGTCACATAGGACATCTACGACGGTAGGTGCCGTCCTTCCGTCAGGTGAGTCGGATGACTCTCCGGACACAAAGGGGGACGCGTCAGCTCTGCTGTTCGACCAAAGCCACACGCCAAGTCCGACGATTGCCAGAATTGCAAAGATGGCAACAACCCTCATGGCCGTCGATTGAGTCACGGGCGACAGTCGCTGCCCAGCCATCTCGACCCCTTTAGAGTCCACGCGCGGAACTAGGTGAACTCAGCGTACGCTACGTGAATTCTCGTCACATCGACGGAGCATCTCTAGCGGGTGTATTGACGAGTTGCTCCATTGGCTAAGCCTGTCTCGCCACTGTCAGTTGTCTGGGGCAAGCGATCGAGCAAGGCCCGCCTTCCGCCGTTGGGCGACTTATCGTTTGGGCTCGCTAATTTCAGTTCCGGCCAAAAGCTGGCTTACGTTCCACGTCAGCCGCGCAACCATGCCCGGCGAGGCTCCCGCTGGCGGAGCGACTGCAGCTACGGCATCGTTCAGCTCCCTTAGAGTTTTCTCTACGAGTGCTTCCGCGCGGCTTTCACTGATGACGCGCCACGACGCGATCTCCGCGAGGATCCGCTCCATCGAGATCCGGCGGTGGTCGAACTGCCCGTCGAGCGCGAGCGCCAGATCCCATTTGACGATTCCCTCTTGGAAGAGGTTGGGAAGTGCGTCGTAGATCTGCGTCAGCTCAGTTCCGGTGGCCAGATGCATGAGGGCGATGTTCTTAGCGTGCGCATCGTTGTTGCCGATGGCCACGTGATAAGTCAGTTGGCGAATCCACGTCTCGATCGTCGCTTGTCCACCGGGGATCGACCCGAGCAGCTCGCCGACGCGGCGAACGGTGGCTCGCTTGGGATCCGCGGGCCACTCGGGCACTTGGAACTTCACATCAGTGTTGCGCCAGTCCAGCCCGAGCGCCTGCGCGAGATCTTCCTGGTGATGCAAGGCAACCTCGTCGCCGTCGATGGTCCTATCGAACCTCTCGATAGCGAGATACGTCATTCGGCCGGCCGTTCGGATCCGGCTGTCGTAGCGGGACAAGCCGAGGCGCTGGGTGAGTAGGTGGCTGTAGTGCTCATCGAAAATGCGGTGTGGCCTGGACGGCACCTGTGGCTTCAGAATGTGCGTCGAATGCGCTCGTCCGTGAGGATAGGCCCACTGACCGTTGAAGAACGCGGCAAGTACCTTGGGCTGGTAGCCGGGTAGTGCGGAACGGCTGTCATCAGGGATGCCTTGATCACTCTCATCGAGCGCCTGCTTCAGGCGTGCCGCGAGCACCTTGTCACTCAGAGGCTCGTAGACGAGTGAGCTCGAGAGCGCCTCGTCCTGTCTTCGCAGAGTCACGGCACCGGCGATCGATCCGCCGAACTCGTTCAGCAGCGCGAACAGGTCCTCTCTATCGATGCGGCGTTTGGCTGCCATGCGCTCACGGTGGTTGCCCTCCGGCACGTAGCCGCCGAGGAAGTTGGATACCGCATCGGCGGCGGGGCGTCTTCCAGGGAGCGTAGCGAACGACTCACTAAGGAGGACAATCTGCCGGTAACCTCCGTCCACGTTCAAGGTGACGCGGGTCGGATCCTGCCTCGCGGGCTCCACCGTACCGACGTGCTGGTCGTGAAGAAATAGCTCAAGCTCGGGCATCGTCGTCCCCGTATTCAAGCGTCACCCTGATGTCAAGCTCGTGCAGGACCCGGAACAGCCGCGTCGCGTAGAGGTTCGACTTCCCCGATTCCAAGTCGATCATGTAGTCGCGGGAGAACGCCAACCGATCGGCGAGCTCACCTTGGCTGATGCCGCTGTCCTCGCGTGCAGCGCGAATCACCGCGGCGAGGTCAGCGGGCTTGCGTGCCGGCAGCGATGGCATTATTACCTCCTCATGTGGGTAAAGTCCCACTTTGGGTAGATGTGGGAATATTCCCACCTTACGCGATGTGGGCTTATCCCCATAACCCCAAATCCCCTCCAGTCGATAGTGTCGTCTTTGCGGTGCCATCCGGACATGTACCAGATGAACACCCACCGAAAGGGAAAGTCATGAACGACGAACTACGCGGCGAGTCCCTGCTCGATCTCGCGCTCGAAGCGAGCGCGCCGCCCACGAGCCCCGACTCCGTTCAGCGGGCCACCGCGCTCCAGGCTCTCGCACGGGAATCATCGGCAACTTCAAGGGCGAGGACGAAGCGGTCGCGGCTGCCGAGGCATTCATGGGACAGCCAACGCTCATCGAAACTCTCGACATTGACGCCGCTTTCGCCGCAAGCATGGTCGAAAGTTCCAAGCATCAAAATGGCGATGGAACAGTAGTCGACGCCGGCCCTGGAACTAAGTTCTGGAGCGAGGACGCGGCTTACAAAGATGCGGTGGGCACCGCGGCGTCCAACACATTAAGAACTGAAATGAGGGCGCAGGGTGTAGATATCGACGGCCTGGACGACGCCCCCGCCGCTGAATACGGCGGGTCTCACCGTGCGCGATGCCATTCAGCATCTACCGCTCGAGTTGGCTGAAATCGTCTGACTTGTGCGCTGGGAGGGCTTCACCCTCGCGGAGGTCCCCCAGCGGGAAGGCCTCGCAGCGTCGACCGTGAGCAGCCGGTATGCGCGTGCCAAAGATCTCCTCAGCAACACGTTTGGGGACGAGGACGCGCCACATGCCAGTACGGCCCTGGGCCAACCAAGCTGCTAGCGCCACTAACCTCCCTCACTCCCCAAAGCCGCCAACTACCCGAATAAGTAAGGTTTAGGCGAAAACCACGTGGCTCTCACCCAATTCACACTTACAGGAGGCGCGCTGTTGTTTGTGCTAAAAAAGTCGCGAGGACGACGTATCCACGCCACGCATCGACTCGTAGTCGAGCACCAGGCAGCGGATGCCGCGGTCCTCGGCCAGCACGCGCGCCTGCGGCTTAATCTCCTGTGCGGCGAACACACCCTCGACGGGGCTCAGCAACGGGTCGCGGTTGAGGAGCTCAAGGTAGCGCGTGAGCTGCTCGACGCCGTCGATGTCGCCCCGCCGCTTGATCTCGATCGCTACCGCGCCGCCGGTCTTGGTCCTGGCAAGAATGTCAACGGGTCCGATCGCGGTGGGGAACTCGCGGCGCACCAGCGTGTGGCCAATTCCCAAGAGCCCGACCTGCTCGGCGAGCAGCTCCTGTAGGTGTGCCTCAACCCCGTCCTTGATAAGGCCTGGGTCCGCGCCCAACTCGTGCTCGGCATCGGCGAGGATCTCGTAAATCTCTATCTCTAGCCGGTCATCGGACTTGTCGTGCTGAACCGCCCATACCTCGGCGACCCCAGCATCGGCCTGCTCCTCAGCCGGCACGCCGACGCGCAACGAACAAGGGGGACTCATCCAGTTCAGCGGCTTGTACGAGCCGCCATCAGAGTGCAGCAGGACCGAACCATCGGCCTTGACCATGATGACCCGCGTCGCGAGCGGCAAGTGGGCGTTAAGCCGCCCGCTATACCGCGCGGCGCATCGCGCGATCACCACGCGCATGAGTCAGACCTCGGTGGGCTCGGGGATGTCCGCGACGATAGTGACCACGTTGTGGTCAAACGAGACGAATCCGCCGGTGATGTCGAGCGCGTGGCCCCCACCCTCCGACGCGGTCACGCGAACGCTACCGTGCTTGAGAACGGACAACACCGGGATGTGGCCTGCGAGCACGCTGATGTCACCTTCCACAGTGGGAACGGTGACGCTCTTCGCCGTCCCGGACCACAGCACGCGGTCCGGGCCGACGATGTCGACTGTCAGGGCATCGGCCATGATTTAGCCGATCTCCT
>Ga0314772_1001122_pt1 | contig 12550 bp, 11 predicted proteins | sample MetaGCBIW2018_FD_204520 | JGI IMG/M metagenome (GOLD analysis project Ga0314772, IMG submission 204520) | Cryopeg brine microbial communities from Beaufort Sea near Barrow, Alaska, United States - CBIW 2018 | ecosystem: Environmental > Aquatic > Marine > Coastal | place: USA: Alaska | collected... | reverse complement strand
CACTGTGCTTCCGTGCCGTACTGCTCAAGAAACGCCGGTAATGACAAGCCGGGCTGGAACTGGATTGGGTTGCGTGCCATGACGTCGACTCCTCTACTGGACATAACCCCAGTATAGGTCAAGCTGGTGGAATGGTGGCTGATCAACATGCGTAATCAGGAAACTTTATGGGCTTTGAAAGAAATTAAATGTGTGGCTTACCGGACGCTTACAGTTTAACTGGTTACATCTTCCCCGGACCTGAAGTCCCATGGTTGTGATTAGTGCTTATATTTTACAAAGTTATAGTTGACTATAAAATTAATTATGGAGTTTAAGTTCATAACGGCGCTAGTGAATTTAGCTTTGAATTACATAACTCAAAATTACTAAACAAAGTTTAATAGTCTTGTTTAGTGGAGGTGAAAGCATAAAAAAACAAGATGATTTGTTCTTTTATGCATTGGAGTATATTAGGAATTAATTAGGTAAGTGCATGTATACACCAGGTCCGACAGGAAGACCTAACGATGTCCATAATAATAAAAATAAAGTCCAACAAACTATAAAACCAATTGATAATGGAAGCATTGTTGCCATCAAAGTGCCTATGCGTAAATTAGGTTGATACAATTGCATATAAACCAAGGCAACACTAAAATATGGGCTCATAGGTGAGATGATATTTGTTGCACTATCTCCTATACGAAACATGGCTAGAGTAAAAGCTGGATCAATTCCGATATTCATTAACATAGGAATAAATATTGGAGCAAATAATGCGAACTGAGCAGAGCCAGATGTCATAAAAATATTCATAACAGCAGTTACTATTATGAAAGCAATAATTAACGAATATCCAGTAAATCCTGTGCTCTGTAAAATTTCAGCACCTTCGAATGCAATTAAATTACCAATTCCAGTCCATTTAAAATAGGCAATAAACTGAGAAATAGAAAAGAATAATACTAATGTTGTGGCAAGACCTTTTACGGAGCTTGCCATTAAATCAGGAATGTCTTCTACTTTATTAATTGTTCCTGTTTTTTTGCCGTAAATTATTCCGATAATTATAAAGTAAAAGAATAAAAAAGGAACGAAAGATTTCATGAAAGGAGATGGGATTAGCCCGCCATTTTCGTTACGAAATGGTGATGCGTCTGGATATACTGATAAAAATACTAATCCTGCGAATATTAAAGTGAAAATCCCAACAGCTTTTAAGCCTGATTTTTCGACATCAGTAATCTCCACATCCATTTTAGGCGCATTAATTATCATACTTGATAGGGGGTGGAGTCGATTTAGTCGTGGTTCAACTATTTTATCAATAACAAATGTGCCTACTATCGCTAATATAAATACAGATGATGCTACAAAATAATAATTATCAAGTGGAGAAACATAGGCTTCTGGGTCAATAATTCTTGCCGCATCCGTTGCGATGCCTGCAAAAATCGCATCTCCAGCAGTAACGAATAAACTTGCATCGTAACCAGCTCCTGCAGCGGCATAGGCTGCTGCAGCTCCGGCGAGAGGATTTCGTCCCATACTATGAAAAATCATAGCAACTAATGGAATCAAAATTAGGTAATTGGCATCAGAAGCAATTGAGCCACAAATCCCAGCAACAAATACAGAAAATGTTAATAGGTGCTTAGGTGCTTTGGCTACTGTTTGGCGCATTAAGGTAGAAAGCAGACCAACTTTATCCGCTAAACCTATACCAAGCATTACTACTACAATTGTGCCTAAAGGAGGGAAATTAACAAAATTACTCACCATGCTAGTGAATATGTAAACAATACCGTCACCAGATAGTAGGCTACGAATAGGGCTTTGATCACCCGTTTTAGGATTTATTGTTTGAAATCCATAATAATTTAGTACCATTGACGCTACGATAACAAAGGCTGCTAAATAAACAAATAATAAGAAAGGGTGAGGTAATTTATTACCTACTCGCTCAATTGTTGCTAGAATTTTATTGTCTTTAATCGATTCATTTTTTTGGGATATTCCGCTCATAACCTATCTTCCTTGGTTAAATAATATTCCGCTATCGATAGGTAAACTTTTGCTGCAACTTGAATATTGCTATCATTAAAGTCATAATGAGCGTTGTGTAAGTATGCGGATTTTTCACCGTTGCCGATAAAAAAATAACATCCAGGACGTTCAGCAAGATAAAAAGAAAAATCTTCTGCTCCCATTGTTGGCATATAATCAATTTTCTCTATAACGTCAGAAGCTTCATATTTTTTACAAGCATCGATGACATTATTTGTAGAAACTTCATCATTAATAAGTGCCATTACTTCAATTTCTATATTAAAATCACCAGTGCAACCAAATTGGTTACAAGCAGAATCAAGTGCTAGACGTACACCATCAAGTAAGGCTAGCTTTGTTGATTCACTATCGTATCGAATACTAAGCTTTACTTCGGCTTTATCCGCTATAACGTTACTTGCTTCTCCAGCGTGCATTGAGGCTACAGTAATCACGCCTGAGCTTAATGGTGATAGTTTGCGAGACACAACGGACTGTAATAACGTGACAAATATTGATGCAGCGACAACTGGATCGTTCGTTAAATGTGGCATTGCGGCATGTCCACCTTTACCTACGATATTAATATTAATAGCAGTATTACCTCCCATTGCCGCACCGGCTTTTGCAAACACATAACCTTGCTTAAAGCCTGGGCGATTATGATAACCAAAAATCGCATCCACATGAGGTGATTCAAGAACACCGTCACTAATCATAGCCTTTGCGCCTGCACCACCTTCCTCAGCAGGTTGAAAGATAAGTTTTATTTTACCTTTATATCTCTTCTTATTTTTGATTAAAGCTTCGGCAGCACAAAGTAAAGATGCTGTATGTCCATCATGGCCACACGCATGCATTAGACCATCTTTCTTTGATTTATGATCGAAATCATTTTCCTCTTTAATCGGCAGTGCATCCATATCCGCTCTAAAAGCTATGGTATCTCCGGGTAACCCCGTATCTAGTAGTCCGACTACACCCGTTCCGCCAACCCCTGTTGTCACCTCATAACCCAATTCGGTTAAAATATTCGTAACAATAGAGGCGGTACGATGTTCTTCAAATCGAAGCTCGGGAAACTTATGAATGTCTTTGCGTAATAATATGTATGCATTGTCATTTATTGCAGAAAACATTGAATTACTCCTTTTATGATTACTATTTGAAATTTATTATTTTGATAGGAGTTTATGGTTGGGTAAACCTCCTTTTTAAACATAAACTGCTCCTTGTATTTATATCAATGAGGGCTACACATTGCCCTGTGCGTAGCAACCTACAATAATATTCGCCAACAAGCCAATTATTACAGGTGAGTTAGAGTTCAGTTCTTGAAAACTCTGCTCAAGAGCCTGCAGGCCAGAAATACTCATAAACGGCGTCTCGGATTTAGCCAGTTTCTGGTACTCCTATAATTTTTGAGCGAAATTCTGACTCGACAACAATCGCAAGATCAGATGTGCAAACGCTCTTTGGCTGTTTTCATTTTCAAATATCTCCATCGACAACTCCTCATGATCCGTCATGGAGTCCAGCACCAGGTCCGTTAGGCGCTTAGGGAACCATCCGTGCATAACCTGCTCCGTGGAATGGCTGTCGATTTGAGCCATCACCGTCTCGTGTCCCGGCGCACACGATCGGCAATGCCGTTGGCGAAGTGCAGCTGGTCCTCGTCGCTCACCTCAGCACCGAACAGATCGTTCAGCGTTTCAATGATCTCTGAGTGTGAACCAGGCCGGAGTCTGCATCCGTTCCGATTGTTCGGCGACAATTAGGATCCCGTGCCCTGGCTGGTTTTCGTGGAAGGCGGCGCAGCGATAATGGTGGCGCCTACAATGGTGCCTTCGCGCATGAGCATCCTGAGCTCGGCCAAGTGGCCGTTGATCTGTTCGAAAATGATTTGGGTTAACGCCTGCTTTTCCAGTAGGTGGCGAAACTTCAGCAGGGTCGTGGCGTCTGGAACAGATTCCACACCTAGGTCGATACCGACAAAGCCACGCAAGGCCTGGCTGTCATAAATGGCATCTTCCAGTGCTTCATTAGCCAAGGCATACCATTGCTGAACGAAGTACATCCGCAGAATGCGCTTCAAGGGAATGGGCGGGCGTCCTCTCTTGCCGCGAGAATTAGGATAATAATGTGGCGAGAGCGATAACTGCCACGTAATTTAGCATCAATAAATTTGAGGTAGCATTATTTTTGTAATATTTTCATTGCTTTATGTGTATTAATGTAATTTTACGCGACATAAGTTAGTGCGAAAAAGGATTGAACGCTAGAATTGAGAAGTTTGGCTTTAGGACCGTTGGTAGCAGTCAGTTCTTTTTTGGTCTGAACTTTTTTAGAGAAAACGTACTCTTGAATTCGAACAGGCATGTAAAGAAAAAAACGGGTGACGGTCTATTGGCAGGGTTCTTGTTGCCAGTGAGTTTGCGCAGTGGTTGTGCATCTAATGATGTTACGGAATATCACGATGATCATAGTCGTACCTGAGACCTTTCCAGTTTAGTGGGTATTAGTCAGTTGCGTGATAGTAAGGTTCCGGCGGACCAGCTTCCCAGCAGTCTCATGTCAGCTACGGAAATGGCCATTAACTTTAGCTGGCTTATGAGCAAAGCGTCGCAAAGCATGAATTTTGCGGACACTCTCGGTATTGGGCTGAATGGTGTCTTGATAAAGCGGAAAGAGCGTGGTTTGCGCAGCATTGTTATCGCCCAGATACTGGAAATCAGGTGCGGAGTCCAGATAAGCGCAAGCGCCTGACACACACCGTGCTAATGATCGCCGGACACTTATACAGAAACGGGCTGCATTTAATAATAAAGCGGTTCTTGCTGAATACGAAAACTAGGCTGACATATAGACGGCTCGCAACACTGCTTAAAAAGAGAACAATTGAAGCATTTAGAAGTGAAATTTTGTTTCGAACGAACGAAGTAAGCCCACTTATTTTGGAAACCGTTATGCGATCTAGAAAATCTGCTTTAGTAGCCGGGTCACTCTTGTCAGTGAGTTTACTCAGTGGCTGCGCATCTTCGGGTGGTGGCGGTCTAAAGGCTTACGAAGAAAATCACAGTCGTGCCTGGAATTTGACTCACTCCGTAGGTATGACGAAGCTGAAGGACTCCACAGTTCCTCGCGACCAAATCCCGAACGCCATTCTCGGCGCTCTCGATACAGGCATTGATGTCTGGTACTTCATGGACAGCCAGATGCTCAACATGGACTTCGGCAACGCACTTGGCCTTGGCCTAATCGGGATGATGAGTCGTCAAGAAGAGCAAAGTGAACGAAGCTCGATTGTCGCTTGGATACCTCAAGAGGCCGTCGAAAGTCGAGATGTCGCGCATCTTTGGCTCGGGGATCAGCTGAGAGATGCTACCACCACAGCCATGGAGACCCTTGAAATTGAGGGAGAAGTAGAATTCCACAATAGAGAAAAGAAAGTTCCTTTTTCAGCGGCCTACTATGAAACTATGATTAGAGGTGTGAAGAAAGATGGGACAAAATGCGGCGCTTACATCCGGACTTATTCGGAAATAATCTCCGAACTACAACCCCTGCCAGACTTCTTAGCTAAAGAGACCCAAGGCTATCAGGTTTATGCGGGACACCCTGCAAAGTATCCACGGATTATAGTTTACTGCGCAAGCACCTCGCTTAAGCAGCAGGTTGAATTCAGTGTTGAAGTCAGCAAGCACTTACCGGAGACCGTATTCTTTTATACGAGCTTCCTGAAAAGTGAAGATGATAAAGTACCCCCCATGGTTTATGACCACGGGAAGGCTCTATTCTTTCTCGTAGAGAAAAAATAATGTAACCGACCGGTAATCCCGCCCAGAGGGGGGGGGCCGGCGACAGGCCTTTACCTGTTTTATGCACTTGCTCGAACTCAATTCAGCATGTTGTGGTTTTTTTGGGTTCTGGATCAAGACGGTCCAAGCCCTAGGCCGACTCGGATGTCTGGCTGAAGCGACACCTGCCCAGTGGTGTGACCGCCAAGGAGAGGCTTGGTTTTTCATAATGCAGAGTATGCGCAGTAGCGTTTTCAGCAAAGGGCAGTCAAGAGCGAACGCGACAATCTAGCCGAACGCCTGGCGGCGCTGGAAGCTACAGAAAAGGGGCTACATCGGCTGTGACCCCTTCGGTTAATGGTTTGCGGAATATCCCCGGGAGGCATGACCTCAGGCCACAGCCGCCTCCTTGTCCTTCAGCGTCAGCTCCACGTGGAAGTGCGCCGGACCGGTCAGGTTGACCAAGGCATCGAGGCCAAACTTGTTGATGCGGCCCTTCAGCAGGTCGTTCAGGCGGGGTTGGGTGATACCCAGGCGCTGCGCCGCCTCTTTCTGGGTGACGTCCCACTCCTTCACGCGCTTGGTGATCTGAATCATCAGCTCGGAACGCAGGCGCATGTTCAGGGCTTCTTCAGGGGTGTCTTCAATCGCATCCCACACACTTTCGAATCGTTCGTTTGCCATGTCTGTCACCTGGTTAGGTTTCATGTAGTTCTGTTGGGTCTTTCGTTGGTGCCTTGGTTTCTAGTCTGGGATCTCGCTTTGACGGGTCTGCGCAACCTTTGGAGCATTACCAATGCTCGAGAAGGAATTTGGCCACACCTAGGAATCAACCCAGGATAGTGTGTGTCTTTTTGGCACACGACTTCACAAAAGGTAAAATGTGTGCCACTATGGCAAACAGTGAGCGAAGACTCACAAGCAAAAATAGGATAGGCCAATAACGGCCACCCAAACTAACGAAAGGTCATCCTTGCTATAAGTAAAAAATGGTAGCAGGGGGCTGGGGAATATATATGAAAACTATCAATAACTTTGGGAGAAAGGAGTCACGCATCGTCGCTAGAGTCGACGATGCAACTCAACAATTCATCAACGCAGCTGCGGAATTGTGTGGCATGAGCGTCAGTCAATTTTTGATAGACGCAGCCCGCGAGCGAGCACAGGTCGTGACAGAGCAGATGACAAAGATACATGTATCTCTCGATACATCGAATCGAATGTTAGAAGCCTTAGACCGTCCTGTCTCTCTCAGCGCAAGCACAATTGCAAAAGCTAAGAGATACAAGGATATAATCAATGAAAATCGAAACAATCACGAAACAGCATGACCGCAAAAATTTTGACTGCGGTCATGAGGAACTCAATAATTATTTAAGAAGTACAGCGCGCCAGTCAGATACCAAGCGATCAACAAGGACTTGGGTCTTGGTAGACGACGACGTTCCCACTGCCATTCTAGGGTACATCACCCTCGTTCCCAGCGAACAAAATTTTCCCGAAGGCTCTAAAGCCGCAAGAACATTCGGGAAAAATGTTCCGATTTATCGCCTCGCCAAGCTAGCAGTAGACAAGAACCAGTCCGGTAATGGTTTCGGCCATCTCTTGTTAACTCATGCCATACATCTAGCTGTCGCTGCGTCAGAAAGCGTCGGCGGTACGGGAGTGGTTGTTGACTGCAAAAATAGTGATGTTGTCGGTTTTTACATGAGATACACCGAGCATTTCATGCCAATTAGTGATGATGGGTTAACACTCTGGCTGCCAATTACTGTCTGCGCCAAAATTGTTAATTGTTAAAGTGGTTAAAAAAGACAAGCAGTCTGCGCATTCAGCATCGTATGCATGCCCCTAAGTCTAGGGGACGGGCGTTTTACAGAATGCAGATTATGCGCAGTACCTCAACAGATACCTGGGTTTCCGCTTGGGCACCCCTTGGAAGTAGGTTTGTGATTCTACGAGTGTATCCACAAGTTAAATCCCGAGGCAGCATAAATGATTCTCGCTTGGATGGTCGTGCGAGAGGCCGGAAAAGTGGACAGATTTAATATCTCCTTCCCAAACTGCCCGCACTAATCTTGTTTGACTCTTTGCTTTAAATTAGAGACCAATACCATAAACGGACCGAACTTGATGGTCATATCTTTGGCAACTTGATCGAGCCAATAACCTTTGGACCTGCGCGTCATAGAAGCCACCGTCAGGACTCCAAATTTTCAATGAGCTTTTTGCCAGATGATCTTCAAGTTCTCCAATCTGATCGGTGAGGTCCTTCGCTTGATCTGATAGTTGAGTTAATTTATCGAAATCTCGATCATTTTCTAAAACCATGTGATCCGCCATTTTTAAGAGATGTCTAAGTGAAGCAAAATGGCCCTGAGATTTTTGCAGCGTATCCAAAAACTGATAGTCGATCGGAATTAGATTTAGTTGGTCTAGAGCGGTTTTCCAAGGATAGCTAACGATGCCCTGTTCTCGATGCTGCGCACTTCTCAATTGTTGCCATCTGGAACCACTGTCCGTTACCAACACTGAGCCTGTGACCTGCCCAACAAGCAATGACATCTCGTAATTCGGCCCCATGCTATACTGGAGGAACTGGCCGCCTTTGCCGGCCTCGACGGTTTGCAGCATCATCAGCGGTGAAGCCTCGGCATTACTCTCCAATTCAGAAATCGTCTCTGTTGCCTCTACATTGGATAACCCAAACTGATCGATAAGCATCTGAGTCTTCACTTCCTTGGGCATCATTGCTGTCGAGTTCAACAAGTCTTGGGTCATTAAGCTGAACGCTAATCGCCGATCTCCCTCACATACAATTTTTTCGCTATGATCTCGCGCTTTCGCCATTTCCATGAATGCTCTCATCAAATCGAGATCAAATTCACTTGGGTCAGGTATTAGGTTTATCAAACCGAGTGCAATAAAGGGCTCAATTTCAAGCATAAAGAGAAAATCCTTCAGTGCCTGATATTTGTACGCCCCAGGCGATTCTGTTGGGCTAAATTCTGGCCGAACATTATTCGGGTTAGTTACTGGCGTCTCTATCAAAAACTCATCGAACACCGATGCCATAGGCAGCGCATGTGCGCCAATTACTCGAACATCCAGTGATCCTGTATAAAGTCCCCGAAATTTGCGATCGGGTTTTGGTAAGAGTGCATAAATATCGGTTTCACGGGGCCATAATACGGAATAAAAGCCATAGATCTTTGAAATCTGCTCTTCAGATAGCTCACGCCTGACATCTACCCAAGTTTTACCGTTGTCGAGTCCAAGAACACTGCGGATACAGTTGCAAAATGCCAGGTTACGCTCGCGAATACTTAGTACGTCCCACGTGGTTCGTAGGTCTACAGGAATATTCCGACAGCAATTCTTGTACTTTTTAGCACTGCCACAGCCACAATGGTCATTCCGGCCAATTTTATTCTCATCAGTGTTCTTACTTAAAAATTCGTTTTGTGGTTTTGTTCGACCAAAGGCGTCTTGATAGTGAACAGAACCATCTTCGAATTCGGCATAAATTTCACCACCAAATCTATATAGCTCCTCAGTTGGCGGTAGAAGAACTTGCTGGATATGAGCCCACTCGCAAATCACACTGTTTTCAGGATGAAGCCATTCCTCTTTACCTGCGGCCACAGATGAATGAGCTCTGCTTTTGATGACGTGGTTGATCTGAATGACTTCATCGGCCGTCAGCCTTCGAGTATTAATAAACTCGATCGTCTTGACCAAGCTTTGGCGGAACCGAGTTGCATTGGTTCGTTGCTCTAATGGATTAGCGTTATCAGGGTCTTGGGCAAATTCAAGATTCGTTAAAATCAGACAGCGGTTCTTATCCAGTGGAAATATTGTCTGTGAGCCCTTCAGGGAAATATCAGGGTCACTAGGATATTCGCATAATTCTGACTCTGGGGGGCAGGCGTAGTTGTAGACCGTAACAGGATGATCCGAAACAATAAATTTAACATCTGAATCGTCGGCAGATACCAGCTCTCGGACGCCTTCAGCCCACAGAGTACAATGAATGGACCTTAGTGATTGCATCTCCATCATTAGTTGCAGTTGGCTTAGTTCGGGATATTTACTCTTGACCCAATCCAATCCTTTCGGTGTTCGGAGCTTTTGCGAATCCAGATAAATGAATAAATCTTGAAACCAATGATGCCATTGAGATTGATCGTCAGTTAAAAATGCGCGAATGGCTTTTGAACCGTCGTCGTCGATAGGGCCGAAGAGCCTCTGTTCGATTTCATCGTTTACGTCTCCGCCGAAGAATGTCGAGTAGAGATCTCTTTCATAAAACCGTTGGGCGGCTGTCTGCCATTTCTTTGAAGCAGCCTTCTTGATGCTGCCATCTGGTAGCTCTATATCTCGATGTTTGAGATGGCAAAGTTGATTGCTTCGCTCATCCATAAATCCTTTCTGATACCACTCTGGCACGAAGTGGTTGTCCCTTGTCTTATTCATCGGATCACGCGCCAAATAGTAGTTTTTGAACAGGCTGGACTTACCCCGGTACACATAGACACTCCTAGTCCATGAGGTTATAAGGTGTGCCAAGTTTGGGTTCCAGGCTCGTATTCGGCAACTCCCACAGCAGCGAGTGACTGCAGTCCTTCCTCAACAGATTTTTTGGGTTTCCGCTTGAAAAGATCGGCCAAACTTTCCGTGGTATGAGAGCGTTTGGCCAGGGCCTCACGGAGCACTCGAAGCTGATCGGGAATGGCTTTTGGGAACGTAGCTTTGCCTTTGGTGGTAGCGGCTTCTAATTTGGCAACGGCAGCCTTTGGCGTGATGTCCACCTCTGTCTGTAGGGCACCGGGTGCCTGGTATTCAGGACGGAGCCAGCGAACGATGCCCCGTGATTCTTCCTCGGCGCGCTGCTTATTGAGCTCGACCAATCGCATCAATAGTTCCTCTTCAGCTTCTGCCTGGTCAGCAGGCTTATCTGGAAGCGGAGTTGTGGCACCTGGTCGCCCTACCAGTTTGTCGGCCAAGTCTGACCAGTCATAGGCCTCGAATACAGCTCGATCAAGATCGTCGTGGAGCTCACGCAGGACAGACACTAGGCCTTGTTGATGGATGGTCTTTTCTTTTTCGGTGAGGTGTTCCCCGGAACGGAGTTTTTCCAATACGTTGTACATTCCGGTTAATGTCAGTGGCTCGTGAGCGGCCTGTCGCTTCTTTCGATGCTCATCGATGTGCTCGGCAAGGGAGCCAATTTTGGCCGTCAACTCAGGGTTGAGCCTCGGTAAGGGAAATGTTTCGAAGCAGCGAGTTTTGTTGTAGCGAGGCCTATCTTCAAGAGTTCCTCCTACAGCTAGCGCCCAGTGTACATGCAATCGGCTCGATAACACGCCCAATATCGCAAGGTCATCAACGGCGATATTGACCAGCATGTTATCCGGCAAAATATCTGAACTCAGAAAAGTGAACAGACGATGTTTAGTGGTCTCCACCGTCGCGATATAACGGGATAAACCCTCGGCATACGAGCGCCACTCTGGACGTGGGCGGCCATGTAGCCACCATTTCTCTCTTATACCCCTATCTCTATTCTGGTCACGTTCAGGCTTCACCCGCTCTTTTACCCATTGATAGACTGTCGGATAGTGCTCACGGACCTCAGAGTCCCTTAGGCCGAATAGGTCGATCACTCTCACACCACGAGGTTTCTGGGTCAGATCGCGTCCATTGCGATAGTTTCGGATCAACTGCTCCAAGCCTTCTACTTCTCCCAAGCCTATCGTAGCGGCTTCCTCCGGTGTCACAATGAACCCAGATCCAAATAGCATTACTCCTCGGCTTGTAAGTTCGGTGTTTGCCTTTAGTGTTTTTACACTAGGCACATCAGCCCCAATTGTCACCGCCACAGTAATACTGACCCACCAACGCCAACTTAAAATTGACCCACCTGAGGCAAAATAGCCGCTTAATCACACGATCAGAGCGGCGGCCGATGGTGACTCAGGAGACACTTGTGGAAATTCATGTATTGCATCGTCAGGGCGAGAGTATTCGCGCCATCGCTCAGAAACTGGGCGTGTCCCGCAACACCGTGCGCCGCTATCTGCGGGATCTGAGCGCGGTGCCCACCTATCCCGACCGAACGCAGAGAGCGACTAAGCTGGATTCCTATAAAGACTATTTGCTGGCGCGGATCGAAGCCGCGAAGCCACACTGGATACCGGCAACCGTGCTGTTAAGAGAGATCCAGGACCGCGGCTATGCCGGCGGGATCAGCCGGCTCAAGTCCTACATTGCCGACTTCAAAACCGTCGAATCTGATCCGGTGGTTCGCTTTGAGACGCCGCCTGGCAAGCAGATGCAGGTCGACTTTACGACCATTTCCCGTCACCGGCGCAAGATCAAAGCCTTTGTGGCCACGCTGGGGTTCAGTCGTGCCACTTACGTCCGGTTCTCCGAGCACGAGCGCCAGGAAGACTGGTTGCAAGGCATCGAAGAGGCCTGCCATTACTTTGGCGGAGTCCCCCAGGAGATCCTGTTCGACAACGCCAAGACCATCATGATCGAGCGTGATGCTTACGGCGAAGGCCGCCATCGCTGGAATGCTCAACTGTTGGCAACGGCTCAGGATTACGGTTTTATCGCCCGCGCCTGCCGGCCCTACCGAGCTCGCACCAAGGGCAAGGTTGAGCGCTTCAATGGTTATTTGAAGGGCAGCTTCATCACGCCTCTGGCGGCCACCCTGA
>Ga0314772_1001111_pt1 | contig 12617 bp, 11 predicted proteins | sample MetaGCBIW2018_FD_204520 | JGI IMG/M metagenome (GOLD analysis project Ga0314772, IMG submission 204520) | Cryopeg brine microbial communities from Beaufort Sea near Barrow, Alaska, United States - CBIW 2018 | ecosystem: Environmental > Aquatic > Marine > Coastal | place: USA: Alaska | collected... | reverse complement strand
TGCCGTGGTGGGCGAGCAGGTGCTGGAGCTCTACGGCGCTTAACGCGCGGGTGTAGGTGCGGCTGCAGGTGCGGGTGTGGGCGGCCTAGCGACGAGTGCGGCGGTCGAGCAGCCCGCGTTGGTCAGCCCGCATCGATCAGCACGCATCGATCAGCACGCATCGATCAGCACGCATCGATCAGGCAGATGAGCCCTACTTGTCGCCTTGGTGCCTGCGCCTGCGCTCCTGCTCGCGTAGCCACATCAGGTAGTCGGGGTCGTCATCGGGACCCATTCCCCGTTGCTCCGTCCTGCCGGTGCCGGAGGTGCCACTGGTGAACTTGAGGAACAGCCACGCACCGGCGCCCACGTAGGGAATCAGCAGGATGATGAGTACCCACGCCCATTTTGGCAGGCTGTAGGGAGAATCCTCGGGGCGCTGCAACGCGTCGGCGAGGCAGTACACAACGAGCACGATGTAAAGCGCGAATGGGAGAAGGCGGAGCATGACCATACTCTATGCCGGGTACGGTTGTGGTTATGAATGTTCTCGCCTATTGGGGTGCTCGCACCGGGATCTTTATCGTCGTGCTGATTGTGCTGTGGAGCGTCGGATGGCGCGACATCCTCGCGGTCTTTGCGGCCTTCATCGTGGGTTGGTTGATTTCTTACCTGGTGTTGCCAAAGATGCGCGAACGCGCCAAGGTGCAGATGGATGGGTGGGTCACCCGCTCTCACACCCGCCGGCACTCAGAGGATGCGGTGGAGGACTCCGAGGCGGACGGTGCATCGACGCAGGGCGCCGCGCCCGACTCGCAGCTTTCGCTAGAGCGCGATGCCGATGGCGAGCAGAATTCCGTAGGCCAGGCCCACGGTGCTGATGCCCAGAAAGACGAGCGGCAGCCGGGACGTGACCGCGCTGACTCGCATCGCGATGGCGAGTAGCAGCGCAGGCAGAGCGACCACCGTCGCGAGCAGGGCCCAGGGCTGCGAGAACGCGATGACTACCGCGATCAGTACGGGGAGCATCACGGTTGCCGCAAACAATCGGCGCGCGCGCAGGTCGCCGATCTTCACCGCGAGGGTGCGCTTGCCCGCGAGCGCGTCAGTGTCCAGATCCCGAATGTTGTTCACCATAAGTAGAGCGACGGCGTAGAGCCCCACTCCAATCGATCCCAGGACGCCGATCCAGCTGACAGCATCGGCCTGCGTGACCTCGGTGCCCAGGACGGCCACTGGGCCGAAGAATGCGAACACGCTAATCTCGCCCCAGCCGGAGTAGCCGTAGGGCTTCGCGCTTCCCGTGTACGTCCAGGCGGCGACAATCGCGATCACGCCGATGGGCGCAAGCCACCACAGGCCAGAGACCACGATAAGTGCGACACCGAGTAGCGCGGCTACGGCGAACGACAGGTACGCTGCGCGCTTGACCTGGGTCGGGGTGGCCTTGCCGGTGGCGACCAGGCGATCGGGGCCGATGCGGTCGAGGTCCGTCCCCTTGACGCCGTCCGAGTAGTCGTTCGCAAAGTTCACCGCGATCTGCATTGCGAGGGCCACGCCGAGCGCGAGGAGTGCCGGTAGGGCGGCGGCTGACCCCTGCGGGTGAGCAGCCGAGTGCTGGGCGCTAGCGGCCGCGGTTCCGACTGCGACGGGCGCGATGGCGGTCCACAGCGTGCGTGGACGCGAGCCCGCGACCCAGTCCTTGGTGCTCGGCATGTGTCTCCAGGGGGTGGGAAGCAGATTAACTGGACTTGCGCGAAAGCGCCTGGGCTGCCAGGGCCGCCGCGGCTCTGCGATCAATTTTGCCACCTGCGGTGCGCGGTAGAGACCGCGTGGTCACTACGTCCCGGGGCAGCGCGTAGTTCGGGAGCGCTTCACGAAGGGCCGCGCGCAGTTCCGCCGCCGCGTGACCGTCCCGTACTGGGCACTCGGAACCGGCGCGCTGCGAAAGACTGGCGTCCAGCGGCGCCTCGAACACCGCGACGACGCGCTTGCCCCACTCGGCGTCGTCGACGCCCACCACCACGACGGGGTCAACTCCTCCCAACGCTGCAATGGCGCGTTCGACGTTGAGCGGATGCACCTTGTGCGCCCCGGAGATGATGATGTCGTCGGCACGACCGAGGACTTCCAGCTTGCCGCCGTGCCAGCGCCCCAGGTCACCCGTGCGCAGCCAACGTACCCCGCCATGAGTCACCCACGCCGAGTTGTCTCCGTCGTCGAAGCCGTCCGCGAGGGTCGCGCCACAGATGAGAACACGGTCGTCGTCGGCGATGGCCACCTCGACGCCTCGCAGCGGGTCACCGTCGTACACGCACCCGCCAGTGGTTTCGGTCATGCCGTAGGTCTCGATCACGTTGTTGGGCCGCTCGCCGTCGCCGAAGGCCGCGCCCCCCACCAGCACGGCGTCGAAGAGGGCGAGTGCGTCGCGACCTAGATCGGAGGCCATGAGGCGCACTACCTGGGTGGGCACGAGTGACACGTAGCGGCGACCGGGGGGGACGGACGCGGCGGCGCGAGCGAATTCGGTGGCAGTAAAGGTGCCGGGCGGCATCGTCGTCAGCGACTGTCCGGTCATCTCGGCACGTACCGCGACCAGCGCACCGCCGATGCGCTCCAGAGGGAGGGCCAGTAGCCAAGAGCCGGGTCCGCCGAGACGTTCGACGGTGGCGAGGGCCGATGCCCGGATGGCGCGCGCACTGATGAGCACCTCGCGGGGAGTTCCCGTCGATCCGGAGGTTGCCACGGACAGGCCGTCGGCCTCGCCTTTCACCACGGCATCAATCGCCGCGAGGGGATTATTCGCCAGGGGCGCGTACATCATGTGCTCAGCGTATGCCGCACGTACACTTTCGCGTATGAAGACCAACCAAAACGTTGCTGGCCTGTCGGGAATAGTCGCCATTGTGTTGCTTCTCGCGGCCTGCACTTCCACGGCAGTGCCCAGCTCCGTGAAGACCCAGACCCCTTCCCCGAGCGTGTCTCGCCTCGCCGTGCCGTCAGCGCCGCCGTCGCCCTCGCAGGAAGTGGTGTGGCCGCTCACGGGTGTGGATGCCACTGATGCGTCCCCCAAGGACCTTGCTCGCCCGGCGCTGTCGATCAAGATTGAGAACTCTTCCGCCGCGCGCCCGCAGGAGAATCTTGATGCCGCGGACGTCGTGTTCGAGGAGTACGTTGAGTACGGGATTTCGCGCCTCATCGCGGTCTACCACTCGGATGCCCCTAAGAGCGTGGGCCCGGTTCGGTCGATGCGCCCCATGGATAAGAACATCATGGGATCCATGAAGGGCCCGCTAGTGTTCTCCGGCGCCCAGGGCAGATTTATTGACGCAACGGTCAAGAGCGGCCAGAAGATCCTCACGCAGGACCGTGGCGCTTACGGTTTCTATCGCACTAGCGATAAGGCTGCCCCGCACAACTTGCACGGCTATCCGAGTGACTTCTTCAAGCAGGCGGCAGACATGCCGCAGCCACCGCAGCAGTGGGGGATCGTTGAGGATGGCGGCGAGCCCACATCCGCCACGGGCGACACCATCTCGAAAATCGATATTCTCATGTCGGGCCGCTCCAAGCCCAGCTGGAAGTGGGACGACGGCGCTAAGTCGTGGCAGCGATTCGAGGACGGCAAGGCGCACGTCACGACGGCCGGTACCCAGATCGGCGCGACCAACGTGGTGGTGCTGTGGGTGACGGTGAAGTACACGTCGGCCAAGGGCGGGAGTTCGGTGCCCGAGACCATCGTCGCCGGCAAGGATGGCGCGGGTTATGTGGTCTCTGGCAACACCGAGATCCCTATCAAGTGGTCCAAGGCAGGCCAATTTGACCCGTTCGTGTTTACCACTGAGGCTGGTGACCCCGTTGAGCTCCTTCCTGGTAAGACTTGGGTGGAGTTGATCCCCAACAAGGGCGTGGACAACAAGACGTCGGTCGACTTCTCCTAACTCCTAGCACCGGTGGGGCACTTGCTCGCGCGAGTGGGGCACTTGCTCGCGCGAGTGGGGCACTTGCTCGCGCGAGTCGGGCACTTGCTCGCGCGAGTCGGGCACTTGCTCGCGCTAGCGGTCCGTCAATGTACGTTTTTCGAGCCAGGATATTTTTGGCGGTCCGTCAACGCACGATTGACGGTGCTGCATTGTTAGAAATCGCTGTGCTTCTAAAAGGCGTACGGAAACGCCGTCCAGTCCGGCTCGCGGTGCTCGAGGAAAGCGTCGCGGCCCTCTTGAGCCTCGTCGGTCATGTAGGCCATGCGGGTCGCCTCGCCCGCGAACACCTGCTGCCCCGCCAGCCCGTCGTCCGCCAGGTTGAACGCGTACTTCAGCATCCGGATCGCCTGCGGCGACTTGGAAGCGATCGTCTTCGCGTACTCCAGCGCCGTACCCTCCAGGTCCGCGTGCGGCACCACCTCGTTCACTACGCCCCAGCGTTCGGCATCGGCAGCCGAATACTCGCGCGCGAGGAAGAAGATCTCGCGAGCGCGCTTGTCGCCCACCTGACGGGCCAGCAACGCTGACCCGTACCCTGCATCGAACGACCCCACATTCGCGTCGGTCTGCTTAAACCGCGCGTGCTCGGCCGATGCGATGGACAGGTCCGCGACAACGTTCAGTGAGTGTCCACCCCCGGCCGCCCAGCCGTTGACGGCCGCGATGGTGACCTTGGGCATCGTCCGCATGAGCCGTTGCACCTCAAGAATGTGAAGCCGCCCGCCGTGGGCGGGCGCATTGGCCGCGCTGCCCTCATATAGGTACCCATCGCGACCGCGAATGCGCTGGTCGCCGCCCGAGCAGAACGCGTGCACGCCATCGGCGGGACTGGGGCCGTTGCCGGTCAGGATGATGGCCGCGACGTCGGAGGTCATGCGTGCGTGATCGAGAGCGCGATACAGCTGATCCACGGTCTGGGGACGGAACGCGTTGCGCACCTCGGGCCGGTTGAACGCGATGCGCACGGCGGGCAGGTCGCGCTCAGTCGCGCTGTCTCCCGAGCCTTCTCGCAAGACCCACCGGTGATAGGTGACGTCCTCATCGGCGAACCCATCGACGGAACGCCACTGCTGGGGATCAAAGGTGCTGGAAACACTGACTGGAATCTCGCTCATAGTGCGAGCGTAACGAGTCCAGCGCCGCTGCGTCTCACTACGTCCGCACCGTAAATCGACCTTTGATTGCGCGATCCCCGCACGAGGCCGGCCGAGCACACCCAGTTTGTGGTGCGGACGTTGCGAGAACCACCAGGAAGCACCTCCGAGGCAACGCTGAGCCCCGCTCACTCGTATTCTAGGTATATGGAGTTCCGGCCGTTTCGCGTGGAGCTCGCGACCACCTTCAGGGGGCTCACGAGCCGCTCCGGCGTTCTCATCCGCGGCACAGGCCCGGATGGCGCCGATGCTTGGGGCGAATACTCACCTTTCGACGACTACAACGCGGAGCGAGCGAGTCGCTGGTGGAGAGCCGCGATGGAGGCGGCCCGCGGCGAATGGCCCGCACCGGTCCGCGACACGGTCGAGGTCAACTCCATCGTTCCCGAGGTGCCGGCCGCGCAGGCCGCAATTCTCGCCGTCGCTGGCGGTTGCCGGACCGCCAAGGTCAAGGTGGCCGGATATTGCTCAACGAAACAGGACGCCGCGCGCGTGGAGGCGGTCGCCCGCGCCCTGGGTCCAGGCGGCAAAGTGCGCATCGACGCGAACGGCGCATGGGACGTGGACGATGCGGTGCGCGCGCTCACAGAACTAGAAATGGCAGCGAGACGCGGCGGCCTGGACGGGCTCGAGTACGTCGAACAGCCGTGTGCCACCATCGACGAACTCGCACAGCTCCGCCGCCGGGTCGACACCCTGATTGCCGCCGACGAGTCAATCCGCATCCCCACGGACCCCATGGAGGTGGTGCGCAAGGATGCCGCGGACATCATCATCCTGAAGGTCGCGCCCCTGGGTGGAGTGCGAGCCTGCCTCGAACTTGCCGAACAGGTGGGACTCCCGGTGGTCGTCGCATCGGCGATGGAGAGTTCCGTGGGCCTGGCGGCGTGCGTCGCCCTGGCGCGCGCCCTGCCGGAACTCAACTACGCATGCGGCCTGGGCACCGGCGCGCTGCTCGCCACCGACACCGTGCGCGAAGCGTTGGTCCCCAGGAATGGCATGCTAGGCGGCGTGCACCTGGACGTCATCGCGTGAGCGCAAACCCCTCCGCCGAGTTCGCGCGCGAACTAATAGCGGCTCTCGCCTCGCATGGCGTCGAGGATTACGTGCTGTGCCCGGGCTCGCGGTCGGGTCCGCTGGCCCACGCGCTCGCGGAGGCGGCGTCCTCGAATCCGCCGCTCGGCGCCCCCCGGGTGAATCTGCACGTAAGGATTGACGAACGCTCCGCATCGTTCCTGGCACTGGGGATTGCGCGTGCCCGTGCGCTCGAAGGCGAGCCTCGGCCGGTCGCCGTCGTCACCACGTCCGGCACCGCGGTGGGCAACCTCCTGCCCGCCGTCATGGAGGCGCACCACTCCGGCGTCCCGCTGCTGCTGCTGACCGCCGACCGCCCCGGCGAACTGCGCGGCGTGGGTGCCAATCAGGCCACGGATCAGGCTGACATCTTCGGCACGTTCGTGCGCTGGGCCACGGAAATTCCAGCGCCGATGCCGGGCGAGGGTTCCGGTCGCGCCGCCCGGATTGCGTCGCGTGCGGTGCAGTCAGCTCTTGGCGACACCCGTCGCGATGATATGACCGGCTCCCCGGGTCCCGTGCACGTGAACGTGGAGTTCCGTACGCCGCTCGTGGGCGATGGTGGGGTGTGGCCGGACGTTCCGTACATTGAACACTCGCCGTCCATGGGCATCCCGATGGTGACGCAGGCCGACATCCCCGCACCTCTCGCTGCCGTCACGAACGGGGTGGTGATCGCTGGCGACGGCGCAGGGGACGTCGCGCGCCTGGTTGCCGAGGCGCACGGATGGCCGTTGCTCGCCGAGCCTACGTCGGGCGCCCGATGCGGCGACTCCTGCGTCCCGGGATATGTCGACCTCCTGGCGGCCGATGCTGGGCGTGGGTTGGCGGAGCGGGTTCACCTGGTCGTGGTGGTCGGTAGGCCAACGCTGTCGCGGGGGATATCGGCGCTGATCGCTCACGCCCCCACGCTGATTGTTGCCCGTCACGGCGCGCGCTGGCGCGAGGCACCTCGGCACGCTGAACGCGTGGTGCGCAACGTGCCCAAGAGCTGGACGGTCGCAAGCGGCGACGCGCTGGACTTTGGCGATCGCGCGTGGCGCGACGAGTGGAAAGCGGCTGCGCTGGCGGCGCACGTGCCGATGCCGCACTGGGGGCGTCGCGCGGTCGCTTCTGCGCTGGTGAAAGAGCTAGGTAGCGGCGACATACTGGTGCTGGGCTCATCGGGCTCTATCCGTGCCGTGGACCGCATCGCCCCCGGCTGGATTATCGGCAACCTCCCCATTTTCATTGCCAATCGCGGGCTCGCGGGGATCGACGGCACGATCTCGACGGCCGTCGGTGTCGCGCTGGAGGCACGCCGCCCCGTACACGCGCTCATGGGTGACGTCACGTTCCTCCACGACGTGGGCGGGCTGCTGATCGGCCCGCTCGAGCGCGTACCTGATCTGCGCATCGTCGTCGTGAACGACGGTGGCGGCACACTCTTCAGTGGACTGGAGCATGCGAGCGCTCCGGCCGAGCACCTCGAGCGGGTTTTCACCACGCCTCACGGCACTAACATCGGCGCGATCTGCGCGGGCTACGGCGTCGCCCACACCCAGGTTCGTTCGGCCGATGCGCTGGCGGCGGCTCTCGCCGAGCCGCCCGTTGGCCTTGAGGTCGTCGAAGCCCTCCTGACCTGACGCTTAGCCGGTGGTCAGGACGATCTTGCGCTGGCCCGGACGTGGTGACGCAGCCGCGCGGAACGCGGCCTCGACCTGCGCGACGGGGAACACGTCCGTGACAATGTGTTCGGCAAACTCGGGGTGGGCAATGAGGTAGTCCTGCGCGAGTTCCAGCATCTCGCGGTGGTGGAGCGTCACTCCGGTCACCAAGGTGGCGTTGTGGCGGAAGAACGCGCGCAGGGGCAGTGCGTACCAGTCGTCATCGGGAACGCCGTAGGCGACGACGGTTCCGCCAATGGCGATAGCATTCATCGCGTCCGCTAGGGTCGCCGCCTGGTGGCCGACCATCTCGAAGATGATGTCTGGGCGGTCGTCATCGGCAATCGATGCTGCCCACACGCGCGACGTAGTGCGTGCCAGCTCGTCCACGGGGAGGCCAACGATGTCGTCGGTGCGGTCGACGGGATCCACGCCGACGATCCGCGACGCACCCCGTTCCTTCGCCATCACACTGGTCATGAGGCCAAAGGCACCCATTCCGATGATTGCGACTGACTTACCCTCAAGCGATCCCAGCCGCCCGAATACCGTGAGCAGACACGCGACGGACTGCGCGACCGTGGCGTGAGCGTCGGACGTATCCATGCGGACCTTCGCGACGTGATCGCCGCGGGTGACGAACTGCTCGCGCAGCGCGCACCAATCGGTAGCCCAGCCCACGACGCGGTCGCCCGAGGTGAAGTCCGGATGCTCGGACTGGACGACGATGCCGACGACTTCGTGCAGGGGATGCCCCATTGTGCCGTGGCCCAGTGGGGGCACCATCGCGCCGCGGGCGAACGGAAGGTCAGAGCCGCACACGGCGCCCGCGGTGAGGCGGACTAGGAGTTCCCCGGATCGCGGAGTCACCGGTACCGCATCCTCGACGCGCTCAAAAGTGAAAGGGGCGGTGAGGTTGTAGGCCCACTCGGGGCTCGCGGTGGCCGCGTCAATGCTCATAGTCGGAATGTAGCGGCATCGGAGGGTGTGCCCTGGGACCCTTGGCAGGCGTCGCGCGAGTCGCTCGCCCGCGTCGTCGGTCGGCAGCGGCGCTTCACCCGAGCGTGCTAGGGGCTCAATCCCTCACGTTGTCTCCCGCTGATGCGCCCTGACGTTGAGATTCTGTACACAAGTCACCCAACGTTCTGGTCTCCGGGATCGTTGGATAGCTACAGGTGTTGTCCGACTCACGGGGGATTTATGACTGATGCTGACGGCCCCATCGCCAGATCCCGGCACGCGTGGCTGTGGATCTTGGCCGGGCTCGTCATTATCGCGGGGCTGTCTGCACTGTGGTGGTCGGCGAATTGGATGCCGCGCGCTGCGCAGATGCCCGCGGCATCGGGTGCCCTGGATGGAGAGTTGGGCACGGTCGCAGACGTCGACGGAGAAGGTTGGATCGCTGTGGCGATCGGACTGTCTGAGGGCCCTGGGATGACGCCGACCACCGCGGAAACGACCATCGGCCTGTTGTCCCCTGAGGGCGAGCTGACCGCGATGGGATCCGGTGGCGCGCTCTCATTAGAGGGCTGCGTGCGTGGCCTGTTGGATCTCACGGACGCCTTGACGGTGACTCCGCTGGCAGTATCCGCTGAGCATCGCTCAGTGCTGGTACGGATCGACTTTCCGGAGGCTGACTTCGCTGCCACCCTGGGTGTCGTCGACCTCGACACCAGCAATGTCGCCAGGCTCGCCAACTGCTCGGCATCGTTCCTCAAGATGACCGACGCGGGCTATCTGCTCTATGGGGATTGCGGGTATGGCTCGGAGATGAGCCCGGTCGACTACGCCACTGGCGAGATTGTCGAGCATTATGTCGCAGGGGTGCCTGACCCGTGGGTGTGGGACGAGCGTGACGATCGGTTCATTCACATTGCGGGTGACTACAGCGAGTGCGCGCCCGGGGGTTACCTGAGAGATGGTCGACTGGTTGCCACGTGTGCCGTTGCGTCGACTGCGGGCGCGTTCCGCGCGGGGGCCGTCGAGGTGGGCCAGGAATACGTGGGCGAGGTGGCGCTGTTCGACGGAGAACTGGTGCCTGTGGGCGGGGACACACTCGCGCAGGGGTGGGCGGGCTTTCACGCGCTGGCGGTAGGCGACCTCCTGGTGGCGAATCAGAGCACGACGGAGGGCGATCCGCTGCTGGACGTTCTGGGCGGCGATCGCCAGGGCATGGTGTACATCGACAGCAGCGCGGTTGCCGCGATTACGGTACGCGATGGAAAGATCCTGGTAGTCAACGGTGTCGACAAATTCGGTGCGCAACCACGCAACGGTGCCGCGCTGTATTGGTACGACCCGGCCACCGGTGCGCATACTCGCGTGGCTGCTGTTCCGCAGGGCACGGCCTACGTGGCCCGCGTGCCGCTTGCGCCGTGAAGTAGGTCCTGGGCTTGAGCTCAGGAGGAATCAGAGCGAGCTCGCGAACCTGGTGAGCGGCTGGCCACCGCGTGCACTGATGGACCGCTACCGCGGATTCGGTGTCGGAAACGTGCACTGCAGGACCGCTAGGGGGTTGGCCCCGAAACGGGCGGAGGAGGAGCAGTATGAATGGCTTGCCACACGACCTCGCCGTCGACTAGCTCGGATGTCCATTTGAGCCCGATGCGCTGGGCCACTCGGGCCGACGCCTCGTGGTCGGGGTGGACAAGTGCCCGGATTCGATTGACGTTCCAACTGCGCAGCCAGTCGCATACGGCGCGAGATGCCTCGGTAGCGGCGCCAGTGCCTTGCGCGGCAGGGGTGATGAGCCACGCCAAGTCTGCGCTGAGGCCGCCCGCTTCACGAGTCACGGTCGCCTGCATGTAACCGATCGCGCCGCGGGTGTCCTTAGAGCGGATGATCCAGTTCAGCCACCCAGCGTCGTTGGCGGCGGAGTGGCCGATGGACTGCCGCCCATAGAGAGCCCGCAGGTCCTCGAGGCTCGGGGCCTCGCCGCCGGTGAACGCCTACAGATCGGTGGGCGCAAGGACGTCCACCATCTCGTTGGAATGCGCGACAGTGAGTGGCTCGAGGACGAACCTCGCAGTCATGAGCGTCTCAGCTGGGGGCCATGTCATGAGCCAAGAGTGGCATGCTCGCGCCTCCAACACCGCGCGCGAGCGTTGGTGGACCGCTACCGCGGACCCGTGACCAAAAACGTACGTTTATGGACCGCTACGGTGTGGGGCCTAGGGCGGTGCGAATATGACCACTAGCGCACACGAGCTCGCAGAAACGTGCGAAATCGAGCCCATGTGGTGCTCAGAGCGGGGGTGGGTGGGGGCAGAGCTACAGCGCGCCTAAGGCCTTGCGCATCGGCTCAAGCTTGGCCTCTGACTCCGCCCACTCGGAGTCAGGCACGGACGCGGCGACGATGCCACAGCCGGCGAACAGCCTCGCACGGCGAGGGTCCTCCCGGTCAATCTCGGCCGAGCGCAGACCGATGCACCACTCGCCGTCTCCGGCAGCGTTCGTCCAGCCCACGGGGCCTGAGTACCTCCCGCGATCCAGATTCTCCAGAGAGTCGATCACGGCCGCCGCCGCCAGCGTGGGCGTACCGCACACCGCAGCGGAGGGATGCAGTTCGCTCACCAACTCGAGCGACGTCGCGGAGTGGTTCAGCACCCCGGTCACGTCGGTCGAGAGATGCATCACATTGGGAAGGTGCAGCACCGACGGCGCCTCTGGGACGTTGATAGACGCGCAGTGATCTACCAGCACTTCGCTGACTGACCGCACCGCGTACTCGTGCTCCTCGCGGTCTTTGGATGACCTCGCTAGCGCGGCGGCGTGCGCCAGGTCCACGAGCTCGTCGCCTGTGGGCCGAATGGTGCCGGCCAGCACCCGCGACGTGACCAGCCCGCGGTCCACGCGCGCCAGCAATTCGGGCGTGGCACCCACCAGCCCGTCCACGTGAAACGTCCAGCAACTGGGGTAGTCGTCGGCGAGCGTGCGCAGAATCGCGCGTACGTCTATGTCGGACTGAGCTTTCGCTTCCACCGCCCGGGCCAGCACCACCTTGTCGACCTCGCCGTGCACGATGCGAGTGACCGCGGTGCCCACCGCGGCGTTCCACTTCTGGCGGTCTCCTACCCCGACGGTTACCTCGCCGAGTGGTGCCACCGGCACGCCTTCGCCCAGCGCGTCGGTCAGCGAAGGCACCGCCGGGCCCGGGGACCGGGTGATCTCCGTCAGCCACGCGTTCTCGCCGCGCTTGCCCACCACGAACTGCGGCACGATCATCGTGCCGCCAAGGACGGATGCGTCGGAGAAGGCGAACGACCCGAACGCGATCAATCCCGTGCCGGGTTGGCGCAGGTTGTCCTGCACTACGGAGTGACGCGTGAGCCGCCGCCACCATGCGTTGGAATCGGTGTAGCGCGTGGCGCCCGCGCCGTCAAAGCGTTCGGCAACGCCCCAGGCAACCAGTCCGTCGCCGCGACGTACCCACGAGATGCCATCCGGGGGCAATAGATCGACCAGGTCGCCTGGATCGGAAATCGCGACGGTGCGGGCGGTCAAGGGCCCGTCAGTGGTGGAATTCACGCTCACTCCCCTACCCTACGACGATCCCGCTAGGGCTCTGCCCGGCGGACCCACGTGGGGGACCCACGTGGGTTCCGACTAGGCCGCGTCGCGCGCAGCCCTGACCCCCAGGCGCTCCAGGTGGCGTTCCGACTAGGCCGCGTCGCCCGTAGCCCTGACCCCCAGGCGCTCCAGGTGGCGTCCCGACTAGGCCGCGTCGCCCGTAGCCCTGACCCCCAGGCGCCCCAGGTGGCGTCCCGACTAGGCCGCGTCGC
>Ga0314772_1001105_pt1 | contig 12651 bp, 7 predicted proteins | sample MetaGCBIW2018_FD_204520 | JGI IMG/M metagenome (GOLD analysis project Ga0314772, IMG submission 204520) | Cryopeg brine microbial communities from Beaufort Sea near Barrow, Alaska, United States - CBIW 2018 | ecosystem: Environmental > Aquatic > Marine > Coastal | place: USA: Alaska | collected... | reverse complement strand
GCTTAATTTGAGGGTTTCAAAAATAGGATTAAAGCTTTTGGGAGCTATTAAGCACAGAAAATCAGCGGAAGACTTAAAAACGTAATTACGATTTGATTCGAAAACTATTTTGCATCATCACGTCTCATCTTATTTTCCAACTTTAAAATTAATTGGTTCAAATATTTCGTTCTGTCACCTTTCCTAGCCTTAATTTCAGAATAGGTCTTATATCCTTGGTCTAATTTAGTATTGAAGAAGTCTTCAAAAGATGAAATAATAGTACTTATTTCCACATTCCCATGATTTAATGCTCCATCGGCGTACAAGGAATAAATAAGTTCCACCAGAGCTGTTTTAGATCCTGACCATAATAGTAGTTTAGGCTGCTTTTCTGTATAAGAAATTTTGTTAGGCTGTAATTTGTAAAGATTCTCACGGATATAATGTATGTATTTATACATAGCTTGAACCATAGACCAAAGCATATCATGGGAGGTGGAGAATTCCGGATATTGGTAATAATTTATTGTCGGTGCAAAGGGAAAATTATTTAGATTATTTCTGGTAAAGAATTGAGAATCCATATAATTATGGGACTGCTCCATATAATTAACGAAATCTTTATTTTGGGAAAAGAATTTATTAATTTTTTTTACTTCCTTTTCTAGGAACCTGACCTTTGGTTGACTGCCAGCTTTAGGTATACTATTTTCAGAATTCCTTACTTCGCTAAAGTAAATAAGATAGCTCATAGGCAAAGATTTGATGTTTCTAAAAAAATTGATTTCAGAAGCTGAATCTTCAAAATCCTCCTTTTCTACCATATGCTGTAGTTCAGACAGGACACCATTGCAAAGCCGGATTCCCAATTCGGCCTTTTTAAGTGATGAACTTTCCGAGTTGATTATCTGGTTTACTTGACCCGTAAACATAAACATCGCTTTTTCGAACATTACTTGGGTATTTTTTGAAAACAAATAATGCCTTTGCTGTGCTATTTTCAATATGACTTTTTATAGGGTAAATATTAAAAAATATGCTTCAAAGGGGGGTCAATCTTTTCTAAGCCAATCCAAGGCTTCAAGGCTAAAGTTATCATCGGCCTGAACATAGGCTAACTTGGGAATCAATGTTGCTCCTAATTTTCTTTTTTCAAAACTAGCGCTAAGTCCTAAATCGACTTTGGTAAAGCCGAGTTCATTTGCTCTTTGGATTGTTTTATAAAGTAATTGTCGGTAAGTATTAAATTTCTCATTTTGATCATAATCCATTCCTATTAAACTTGGGATATAAGTATCACCTGAATTAGTACAAAACATGACCCCTATGGCATTGTCAGAGTTCTTAGCTTCTGCTTTGAGACTTAGGACTAAAAATTCCCATTTTGGATCTTTACCCATTTCAATAAATAACTTTTTTGGAAATTTAAAAGTGTTAATTCCTAAGTTATTATTCCAAACCTGTTCAAATAATGAATAGAAGTGATCAATTTGAGCCGGGGTAGGATCTTTAACTATTGAGAACATAAAATAACTTTCATATGCTTTTACTTCTTTTCTAAAATGCTTTTTAGAACGTTTACTGAGAGTATTCAAATATGCATCTTCATCATTCCAATTGAGGTTAGTAAGTTCACAAGCATCAGGCATATCTATGGAAATGAAACCTTGCTCGTGAAGGAAAGTGTTTAAAGTATTTGTTTTTTCAAAATCCCTTAAAATGATAAGTTTTGCTCCAACCTGAGTCTTTATCTGATCAAGTTTTTCTAGAAATAACCGTATTGATTTAATATGTAGAGGATGATTTTCATCTAGAAACAAATGAGCTCCCTCTGAAAAAACCGAACCTGATGATAAAACGACATCGGTCATATAATAGGGATCCTCTTCACGCATTACTTCAATGATTTTTGAGGTATTTACATTAGAAAGCATGTCATTTTTTAATAGTGCGCGGGTAAGAGATACTGCCAAAACCATTTTGCCTTCTTTATCCTTTATCGTTATATAATAGAAACTCCAATTATGCTCTTGTAAATTATTATTGGTGAAGACTTTCTCTATTAAATTAAGACCATCCCAATCAAATGTACCTTTTCCAGAAAAACAAGTATCCCATTCCTTTTTATCCATTTGTTGAATGGTTGTAGTACATTCCAGATTTAATTCATCATTTTGAGAATCTCTAACATTATTTTTTTCAGTTTTCTGAATTCCAAATGAGTGGTAAATTTTGGTTAAATCAGTGTGGGTTTCTTCCATAGCAAGGGGAAAGTAATAGTTCATCGCATCTACCAATGCTTTTATATCCATCAATTCATTATGCCTGGAAATCGTTATTCTAACCCCTGTATTCTTTACCGGAACGGCCGGGAATAATCCAAGGTTTACAAAAAATCCGGCATTCATCATTTTGCTTACAAAATTATAACCTGTGGCTGGGAGTCCTGTGCCAATGTAAAATACCGGAGAATCATTTTTATGTACCAATGGCAAATCGGTTAACTCTAGTAATTGATTGAAATAATTTATTTTTAGCTCCAAATCTGATTGTAAATCATAGATCTCCGGCGATAAATGAATATCTGCGGAAGCAATTGCAGCAGCCACGGAGGCAGGTTCCAACTGGGCAGAAAATGTAAGTGGCCCTCCGAAATTTTTAATCTTTTTATGTAATTTTTCATTAGGGCAAATCAAAACGGCACCACTAGCACCGAAAGTTTTACTCAATGTTCCAAATAATAATATATTTTGTGGAAGCTCTTTTAATACAGACATCACATACCCGGAACCGTGTTTTCCTCTCCAGCTCATTCCATGGACATCATCTATGTAAAGATGTAATTGGGGATACTTTTGGGATAACTCCATAAGGTCTTGTAAAGGAGCAAAATCACCGTACATAGAATAAACCCCATCTGCCATATACCAAATTTTATTGACCTTATTTCTTAAGTCTTTGATATAATGTTCCAGCATTTCCATATTACTATGTCTGATCATCCTTACCGTTACACCTTTCGATTTCAAAACCTCGGTAGCACTTTGTACACTCCAGTGCACCTGGTGGTCTAAAATCACAGCATCTCCCTCCCTTACAGCAGTCGGGATAACAGCTAAATGCCCAAGAGTACTATTTTTTGTAATGAGTATGGGATGCTCGTACATTTTAAAAATTTTCTCTTCTAACGGCGCATAAAGCGGATGTGAAATATATGTTTTAGATAAAGGAAATTGGGTTCCATATTTTAGTATAGCATTTATTGCTGCGTTTTTAAGCCTTTTATCCTGTTCAAGTCCTAAATATCCTGTGGTTCCGAAATGATATAAAGATTTACCATTAACAGTTATTCGTCGTCCATTTAATTCATCACCTTCTGCATGAAGATGGATTACTCCGGCATTAGTTGCATTAGTAATTACTTCATCAACCGTATCCAGAAAATTATTGTGTTTAATCTTTGCCATAATTTTTGATATGAAAATTCCCTTTTCAAGCTAGGATAAATATCCATTATAATTCTAACCGTTATAAAAAAAAGTCTTTTCAGAACAGTTATTCGGCTTTTCGTTCAAATGCCATTAAATCCTATGAGAATAACTTTATATGATAGCATGTAAAATCAAGAATGATGTTCTGGTAAGACGTATTGAAATTTTATTCTATATTAGTGATATCCAAATTATTACGGGATGGTTGTGGATGGTACTTATGCAAAAATGTGGATTTCCAAGGGGATCTTATACTTTGTCTATAAAGAAATTTATGAGATCAATAGGAGTATGGCCAAACAGATCGTCAGACAACGGTTACAACTGCAAAATGAAAATTCATATCCTATATTTTGCGATCTAAGAGCGGTTACAAATGCACAAAAACAAGCCAGAGATTATTTGGCTATTGAAGGCGCCTATATGACTACAGCACTTGCACTGCTAGTGGAAGATGAGCACGCCATGGTGATCACTCAGCTGTATATAAAAACAAGCAGCCCGGCTTATCCTACTCAGGTTTTTACTAATAAGGAAGAAGCGCTTTCGTTCTTGCAAGACTATAAAAAAAAGTAACCATTAATAAAATAATAATTATGGAAAAGGAAATTAGCAACGAAGAGAAAATAAGATTAAATTCTTTGTATCAACAAATCATTGAAATTGCCTGTGGTAATTTTATGTTTCGCCAGGAACCTTCGGGTCGCAGAGATCCTATAGATACTATTGCAGTATTACTAAACATGATGTCCGAAGAGATTAATTATTCCTGTTTTAACGCTCAGCATTGGGAAGAACATCCGGAATTTCATTTTTCAATATTTCTAGATAAAGAGTATCACATAACATCCTATTCTTCTGGAACTTCAAAAATTTTAAAATGGGATGATGAAAATTTTGATAAACCAGTTTCAGTAATTCTTTCAAATAATTCGGTAAATGTTTTAAAAGAGGAACTTGAAACAAATAATGATAAAACCTATCAGCGATTAATTCCTTTAGACTTTCTAACTGAAAATAGGATTCTCTTTAGAGCTCCCTGTACTATTCAGAAGATGATAGGCATTAATTCAGACTGTTCTTATGTGATTACAGCTTTCCGTTTGGGAAATAAAGAAGAAGAGGAGGAAGAAAAAGAAAGTATTACCGCACTGTCTTCAAAATCAGAAAAAAAAGAAAGTGCCGCAACCAAACTGCTGCTAAAGCAAGTGCGTCTCTATATTCTTCGAAATCTGCATACCGAGCTGCCCTCCTTGAAGGAATTAGGACTTATTCATCGTACAAATAAAACGAAGCTTAAAGAAGAATTCAAGAAAATTTACGGCACAACGATTCCGCGGTTTCATATGCAAAAAAGACTCGAAAAAGGTGCGCTATTAATCCGAAGTACGGAATTACCTATTTCCATAATTACTCAGAAATGCGGTTTTAAGGATCACTCTCATTTTTCTAAAAATTTTCGGCGCCAATATGGTCAGACCCCTTCGCTTTACAGAATGGAAAATGCCTGGTCAATTCAATAACAGAATAGTATTACGTCTTTAGCAACCATTTTCTTTGAGGTTATTTGATGAAATTTACTATTGTAAATGATAGTAGCCTTAAGCTTAAACTACTTTCAAATTTCAGTAATACACTGAAATTTTACAAAGATTAAATAATAGAAATCTTTTTGCGCAGAAAGTAGGAGAAGCCGAAAATCCTTCAAAGAGTAGGTAAATATTAAAACTTTATATTATGAAAAAGTTATTTTTAATTCCAGCAATGGCACTACTTGTTGTTTTAGGCATGTCCTTTACAGATACCGGGAGTGAAACAGATGGACAAACTGAAATAATTGCTAGTGATTATGTTCAAATAAATGGTAACTGGCGAGCAGTCCCGGAACAAAATTGTACGGGAGGTACAGAAACTTGTCAGGTTCAGTTTGGTGCAAATGGACCAATTTATGATCTATATGATGAGATGGACCTAAACTCACTAAAGAAAGACAGTGAAGGAGATCCAATAATAATTCAGCCATAGTAGTTATTTAAATGGGATGAAGCACATTGGTAAAAGCTACCAATGTGCTTTTTATTAACATCAGATATTTATCTGATCCTAATACACTAATTCTTCGGGAAGGATCAGAAATGTTTGCTCATATTTTACATTAAGGTAATTCCAAATAGCCTCATTTACCTCTTCCAAGGATATAAAATTTTTTAAAAGAGATGGATATTGCAATATCCAGACCTGCGGATTTTCTTCATTTTCAATTGTATTTTTGAGGTAATCCGGCCAAAAATTGAAATATCCAAAACTAGAGATTGCCTGCTGATATTCGTTTATTTTTGATTTTATTTTCGCATCCAGCCAATCCTGATCTACTCTCGTTTTGCGCAATTTCATAAACTCTTCTTTGGCATATTGAATCATATTTTGTTCATTGCCCAATTCACTGTCAAAATTTATAAAGAATGTATATAGACTAACCTTCTTATCTATCCAGTCGCCACTAGCCCTGGGACTATAAGAGCCTATTCTCAATCTACTATTGATCCGTTCATTAAGCGCAAGATTAATTATATCCAAAATTGCCTGTGATTTAATATCTATCGGAACCTTTACGGGGTAATACATTTCTACGAAAGCTTGATCCAAATTTTTTAATCTAATTGTGTGGTTTCGCTTTCTTAAACTAATCTCTTTTGAAATAGGCTGTATATCGACTACTTTTTCGGAAACCGGTAAGGCTTCAAAATACTGCTTAACTTTTTTAAGCAACGTTTCAGAATTAAAGTCTCCCGTTAAAATAAAGGTATAATTCTGAAAATCGGAAAAATGTATTTTATATTTACGTAATAATAGCTCCCTATTTAAGGTATCTAAAATGTCTTCATTTACAGTTGGATTATCAGGATACCAGATTTTTTTGATTTCCCCTCGAAAAAAATCCGATCCGCCTCTGGCGGCATTTAGAGCTTTCTCTTTTTCTTTTTCTTTCCAGGAAGAAAAAGCTGCTGTATTCTCATCAGGTTCCTGTATTTTTAGAAACAGTAATTTAAAAAAATCTTCTAAATTCTTCTCCTTAAATTTTCCTTTGATAAGAACGTCGTTATCATCAGTTCCAAAGTGGAGTTTTAGATGATGTTCATCTAAATATTGGGCCACCTGAAACTTATTAAATCCTCCGGCCCCGGCGTAAGAAGCGAACGAATATACCAATTCCGATTCTATTTTTTTATTGGGTTTGCCGGCGGCCAGGGGTTGAAAACCCAAAACTTCTACTTGATTTTTAAATTCGTCAGATCTTGTTTTGGATGGTTTTAACCATAAATCAACGCCATTGTTTAACTTCACCCGGGTAATCCCAATTAGGTTTGTTGATGGTTTATTTACAGTAGTATCGGGATATCTAAGGTTAATGATACTATCGGGCAGCTCCATTTCAAGGACTGGCGGATTGAAGTGGATAGTTTTATCGGTCATATTTTGAGTTATATTCATCATCTTCTTTCTACCTGGCAGGTTTTCTTTTGGAATATTAATAAAAACAAAGTCTTTGTTCTTGAGTAGGTTAGACTTCTTATCCGCAAAACCTTGTACTTCGCTTACTTTTATATTGAATAAAAGATTATAAAGTTCTGTTTGCCTTTTAGGAGAAGGTACGGCCGATCCTCTAATAAAATTTTCAAGGTAAGCTTCGGAAAGGTCTGAATTGTTATCGTAAGCCCGAGTAAATTCTGATCCTACAGCTTTCCGGGCTTCTTGCACTTCCTGATCCGTAATCTCTGATAATAATGATTTAAACGCAATTAAGCCGGAACGTATCTTTTTATCTATTTCTAAAGGATTACCACTTAAATTCACCTCCATAGCTGATACCAATACCTGGTTTGCAAAATAAGTCGAAACCGTATGCTTGGTTATGTAATTGGAAAAAGGAGGATTATACTGTTTCTGAATTTTTTGCGATCGCTTTTGAGCTATATAATTGACCATCTTTTGTAAAAACATGTGGTAATAATCCCTTTCAGAAATTTTATTGTAATTGTAATTTTTCTCCTTCATAAACATAGTTAGTCTTCTCTGGGAATCAATACTGTCCTTAAACGTCTCATATTGATTACTTCCTTCGAGTTGAATAGAAAATTTTTTTAAAATATTCTTATAATTTTTAGGGTTAGGCTGATATTTCAAATCCGAAAATATTTTCTCCACTAGGCTTTGAATACTGTCAAGATCTATATCTCCCACAATAATTGCTGCTTGTAAGTCTGGGCGGTACCAATCATTGTAGTATTTTTTAAAGGAGTTTATATTAAAATTTTTAATATTTTTCACCACTCTTTCCTCGGAGTACATTGGAAATTCAACATTTTTTAATAGTATTGCTCCATGCATTTTAATTAGCCAATCCCTATAAGGGTTTTTAGTTCTCATTTCCCCCAGAACGGCACCACGTTGAACCTCTACTTGAGATTCATCAAACTTTATTTCCCCACCCCAGGATTTTAGCGCATTCAACCCTATTGCTATTTTTTCCTTATTAGCATCTGGGATATTGATCTGGTATCTCGTAACAATTTGTCCTGTTCGCGCTCGAGGGATCATCCCTTCATTCTTTACAGTAGTATGAAAATCAGTTGGATTCTTATTAAATAGCGCCACATGTTCAAGAAGATGAGCGTAACCTTCCTGAGATCGCAACTCAAAAAAGGAACCGGCCTTTACGGCAAGCTTCATATCAACCTCCTTTTTCGGTATTTTGGTTTTCTTTATGTAATAAGTAAAGCCATTTTCCAAAGTTCCATGCCGCATGGTACTATCTAGTGGAATAGCATCATCATATGAATAAGATAGCAGAGATTGAGCAAACGTATTCCCGGTATTAAGTTTTAGAATTAGAATAACCGCTATACATATAATTGTTTTAATAGCCATCATTCTGTGTAAGATTTGGGTTTTTAATAAGCTCTTGGGTGGGAATAGGGTATAAGACATCTGTTGGATCCCATAATTGATCCATTCCAAAAATAGCTTGCACTCTTTGGCTTCTTTTAAGGTCTAGCCAACGGTGACCCCATTCTGTAAAAAGTTCTTTTCTCCGTTGAGCAAAGATTTCATCTAATAGCATTGCTTCAGACTGGGCTTCAAAAGGTTCTAAATTTGCTCGTGCACGTATTACGTTTAAATCATCTTGTGCTTCGGAGAATTTTCCTTGATGCAACCTAGCTTCCGATCTTATTAAATATTGTTCTGCTAACCGTAAAACCATCGAATATTCTCTAATTGGAAAATCGGAACTTGCATCTATTTTATATTTATGGGCGAAATATGCGTTTAGAGATTCATTATAACCTATCCAGCTCTCAATACGTTTATCTCCTTCTTGAAAAGTATTTACAAAACTATCTCGAAGTTGTATACTGGCAAAAAATGTAAAAACAGGATCGATAACAAAAATACTTCCGTCATTAGTATTGGTTGCAATACCTCCTCCCCCTATCGGTGAAATTTGCCAAATTGCTTCGCGGCTATTAGCTAAGAATACAGTATTTAAACTGTCCAGTATTTCGTAGGTAGAAGATTCGTTTATAACCTTAGTACTAAACTTTTCAGCCATTTGCCATTCTTCCGAGTATAAATAGACCCTTGCCAAAAGAGCATTGGCGGCAAATTTATTCGCAGTGGTTCGCTCCCCGGTACGGTAGGAGGCTTTTAAAACATCGGAAGAAAATTCAAGATCCTCAATAATCTGTTGATATACAGATTCGATACTGGATTTCTCAGATAAGGCATTAGTTTCATAGTTAGTGGTGAGAATTAAAGGTACCGACCCATAGAGGTTAACCAAATTAAAATATGTAAAAGCCCTTACAAATCGCGCTTCTCCTTCCAGCTGGATAGCCAGGTCAGTATCAATTTTTTCAGAAGCGGACAGTCCTTCCAGAAACGAATTGGTCATATAGATAATATTATACGCACTGCTCCATAATTCCAGGTTATAGGAATTCTCAGGATAGATCTGGTGTTCCTCGAATTCCATCCGTTCCAGGTTGGAAGTATTAATGTTTCTAATATTATCAGACGACAAACCTGATACTACCGAGATGCTATTCCTTGAACCGTTTGAGAAGGAAGATTGATATAACTCATTATAGATACCTGTTAAGGCGCTTATAGCCGTTTGCTCGCTATCAAAAACCTGACTTCGCACTAGTTTATCAGTTGGAACATCAATGGATACCAGGTCCTCACATGAAGAATTGAGTATGATAACTAGAGCAAGGAATATTTTTATTATTGTTCGTTTAGATTTCATATTATGGGTTTTAAAAATTTAACTGTAATCCTCCTGAGATAGTTCGAAGATTACCTATAAAAGATCCACCTACTGGAGATTCCGGGTCCAATCCCTCATAAGATGTAAGTGTTAGAAGATTTTGACCATTAAGGAATAACTGGCACTGGTTTAGTCCCAGCTTGCCGGCTAGTTTTTCCAAGTTGTAAGAAGCAGATACTGTTTTTAAGCGCAGGAATGATCCATCCTGGTTAAAAACCGAGCTATTAAGGGCATTTCTATAGGCCACGCCACCTTCGTAAGACTGAGTGGGTATTTGAAAGTTATTCCCACTTAGGTAAGAAGCAAGAATGTTACTGGGACGACCTGCGTTAAAATAAGATAGCCTCCCGGGTTGTTTTACAAATTCCCAAAGAAATTGAAGATTAAAATTTTTATATGTTATATCATTTCGAATACCTCCAAAGAATTCCCGGTTACGAACTTCAATATTTATCCTGTCTTCCACATCGAGTCTCCCGTCTTCATTTACATCTTGAAAAGTGTATAAACCTGTTTCCGGGTCTACCCCTGTATAATTGTAATTTAAAGCGATATTAAGCGGGTGGCCTACTTTATATACGTTGGCATAGGAAGATTGTTCTATTTCCGGATAGCTAATAAGCTCATTTTTCTGCCGGCTAAGGTTGAAAGAGGTTTTCCAACTAAAATGCTTATTGCGAATATTGTGCGAGGTAAACTCAACTTCAAACCCCCTGTTCTCAACGGTAGCAGGAAGGTTTGCCTGCACCGTTTGAAATCCTGTGATCGCGGGCAGTGGGTAGCCCACCAGTTGGTTGGAAGAACGATTCCGGTACCAGCTCAGACTAAAATTTATCCGGTCCTTCAGAAGGTCCAATTCCAGTCCGGCTTCCACTTTATTGTTCACCTCCCAGGAATAGTCCGGGTTGGCAAGAGATGTGGGATATAATCCACCGGGTCCCGTAGTAGCTTCATATGCATCTAAATAGCCGTAATCCCCAATCTGGTCATTTCCTGTACTTCCGTAGCTACCTCGTAGTTTTCCGAAAGATAAAAAGGTAAGGTGATCTTTAATAAATTGTTCTTCGGTGAAAATCCACGCTATACCTATAGCACCAAAATTGGAAAACCTGTTATTGGGGCCAAAACGACTGGAACCATCCCTTCTTCCGGTTAGATTTACATAATATTTTTTATCCCAGTTAAAACCAAGCCGGGAGAACAAAGCTGCATAGCGGTATTGTGTACTGGAGCTTTGAGCATTTATAATAGTTACGGCTGCGGCAAGGTTACCTATGAGTGATTCCGAAGCATAACCCATTCCCTGTAAGCTTTCCCGAGAAAAGTTTTCTCCCTGTAGCGTAGCCCCTAGTATAAAATTCCCTTCAAGTTTCCCAAACGTTGAATTATAAATGAGTTGGGGTTCAATTATCCAGGAGTTTCTATTGGTATTTAAGTGGGACGACCTGTTCTGGGGATTCTCTGCCGGGTTATAGGACCTCCCCGGTAATTTTCTGGATTCTTCTGTGAAATAGTTGGTAAAGCCCAAACTGGTTTTCAGCTGTAGTCCTTGTATAATCTCATAGGAAAGATAGGCATTGGCTATAAAACTATTTGTTTGTGTGTTGCTATCATTAAAATAGCCTTCTAGAGGGTTTGCTATGCCGGCAACACTCCATTCTTCCCAATTTAAAGATCCATCAGGATTAAATATTGTTGGCGCATTAGGTGGCAAAGTAAAAACCGAAGCTCCTAAACTTAAGTTGCCTGCCAGCTCATTATTATCAAGACCATAATTAATGGAAGTTCCCAAATTAAATTTTCGATCTTCCGAATAATGATTTAAGCTAAAATTTCCTGTGATCTTATGGTAGTTATAATCGGCAGGATAAATAGTCCCTTGCTTAAAATAAGAACCTCCTAACCTAAAAGAGGTGTTTTCACTGCCCCCGGTAAAGGAAAGATTCACATTTGTGGTCTTCGCTTGTCCACCAAATAAGAAATCCTGCCAATCGGTATATCTATCCGGGTCCCAAAGAAGGAGATCATAAGCATTATTTTCTGTGGGCTCGACCCCATCATTTTCAAATGCCTGCGCCCTTACTTGTAAATATTGGGAAGTATTTAACAATTCCAGCCTTCGAGGTACGGTGGAGACCCCGGTATAAATTCTGGCTTCTATGCCGGTACCGATCTTATTTCCCGATTTGGTGGTAATAAGTACCACACCATTGGCACCCCTAGAGCCATATATAGCCGTAGCATCTGCGTCTTTTAAAACTTCGATGCTTTTTATATTTGAAGGGTTCAGGTTATTTAAAGGGTCAATACCGGCCGAGCCTAACAGGGAGTTGCTTTCAGCAGGCACAGAACTTATAGGTACGCCATCTATTATAAACAGAGGGGAATTCCCTTCATCACGCAGGCTGTTTCTGCCTCTTATCCTAATACTGGAAGCCGCCCCCGGATTTGCTCCCCCTGAGGTAACTTCGACACCGGCCATCCTGCCCTGTAGGGCTTGTAGCGGACTAATTACCGGCTGGTTTTCAATTTCCTCTGCCGTTACCCTTGAAATATTCCCTGTACTCTCCCTTTTGGTTGTATGATAATATCCTGCATTGATTTTTACTTCTCCTAAGCCAGAAATATCTTCTTCTAATTGAACGTTAATTTCTGCGTGGTTTTCTAGCGGGATTTCTACAGTTTTGTAACCAACAAAAGAAAAAACTAAGATGGCATTTTCGCTGGCAGTAACACTATATTGCCCATCGAGGTTTGTGAGAGTTCCTCTTGACGTGCCTTTTAAGGTAACTGTGACTCCTGGAATGGGAATCCCGTTGTGATCTATTACTTTCCCTGAGATTTGCT
>Ga0314772_1001104_pt1 | contig 12653 bp, 11 predicted proteins | sample MetaGCBIW2018_FD_204520 | JGI IMG/M metagenome (GOLD analysis project Ga0314772, IMG submission 204520) | Cryopeg brine microbial communities from Beaufort Sea near Barrow, Alaska, United States - CBIW 2018 | ecosystem: Environmental > Aquatic > Marine > Coastal | place: USA: Alaska | collected... | reverse complement strand
TAACCATGATTTACTGATGACGTACCTTGGCTACAAAGTGAAGGATAAACGGCTTCTTAAATTGATTAAGCGTTATCTCCGAGCTGGGGTTATCGATAACCAGCTCTATAGTGAAAGTCATGAGGGGGTGCTCCTCAAGGTGGGCCTCTTTCGCCACTATTGGCGAACATCATGCTCGACCCACTAGAATGCTCTGTGGACCATCGCCATGGTGCGAATGCGGAGCGATCCTCGCACCAAGATCTACGTCGAGCGCAGAACCCATGAAGGTTTGAGTACGAAAGAGATTCACAGGTGCCTCAAACGATACATCGTCAGAGAATTGTTCCCGTTAATTATGGGAGATCTTGGGGCATTGGCAGGCGTTCCTTGACATAGGAGCGTCAATGCTCCGATGGAAAGGGTCTTCCGAAGCTTGAAGAGTGAATGGATTCCGTCACTCGGCTACCGATCAATTCTTGATGCACGAAAGGATATTGGAGACTACCTGATGGACTACTACAACCGACAACGCCCTCACACTTTTAACGCCGGTATGCCGCCTGTGGTCGCCGAAGAAAAACTTAAAATACTGTCCGGGATTAGTTGACCACTACAAGTGGATCGATAAGTCAGCGTGATTTCTGCAAGAATGGATATGGCAATTTCAATCGGTGTCTTCGCTTGTATTTCCATGCCTACTGGACCATGTATTCTGCCAGAAACTTGCCCGAGACCTAAAGATTGAAGCTGGACAATGCGCTGTTCATGTGTTTTTTGGCTCCCTAGTGCACCGATGTAAAAGCATTCTGATGTCAGCAGTGTCTTGAGAATAGACGGCTCCCAATCATGCTCGTGGAATAGCAAAACGGCTGCAGTGCCAGTATCAACTGGTGGAAAGTCAGGAGATTGAAGGTTCTTCAATACACCGGTGGTAATACCTTCGCGAGAACAGGCCTCTAGTGTATTTCGATCCGGTGAGAACACCTCTACTTCATAGTCCGATGCAGTGCCAAGGCTGGCAAGTGCAGTAGTATTTGGGCCTTTCCCCATAATTAGCAGGCGGCGGCGAGGCAGATACCAACGCCTGAACACCCCAGTTGCCAACGCCTGGGCCGAATCCAGCACTACCTGGTGTTTCCCGGTTGTCATAGATGTGTCTAGAGCGACCGGAGAGCGGGACTGCAGGCTTGACTCTATCTGCTGCACCTTTTCGTCGCATAGACCTACGTCTATATAAAGGTCGATGCCGGCGCCACAAGGCAGTTGAATATCGATGTAGGGTGAGCCAACACCCAGACGGATCTGGCGATTATGGCCGGCTCCGATAGCGGCAACCGCTTCCGAGACGATGACCGATTCTGCGCAACCACCCGTCAGATAGCCAACTGAACGCCCATCCTCCGAAACTACCATCTGAGTTCCGAGCGGCCGTGGTGAGGAACCGGTATTGCCAATCAAAGTCACCAGCGCGACTCGTTGGCCATCTTCCCGGTAAGAAATGAAGTTTGTTATCAAGTTCTCAAGGGAGTCCATCGATCTCGTCCACACTTCGTAGCAATGGGATTGCTCTAATTCTCCCATATTGTTGAACTCGTTGTCGGTGCCCGATTTGGGATTTTCAGGGTAAATCAGACCCTCGGGTAAATAGTTATACGGCTGCGTAAAAATCAATATTTAGAGGCAAGGACTCTCTCTTTAGAGCCCGATATGCTTTTCATCAATGGCCCATTACCCCTTGTTTGTGGCCTTGGAGGAGAGAATGAGTTCGGCCCCGTCAAACAGAACAACAACTACGAAACAATACATCGGCACACGCCAGGATAGACTCGAAGATGATGCCTTGTTGCGTGGCCAGGGTAAATATGGCGACGATGTTCCAACGCCGCCGGGCACGCTGCATGCTGCAATCGTAAGGTCGCCCTATCCACATGCCCGGCTGAAATCAGTGGATCCGTCTCGGGCCTTGGCGATGAAAGGCGTGCACGGCGTGCTGACCGGGGAAGATGTCAGGCGGTGGGCAATGCCGTTTCCGGTTGGCGTGAGACAGCCGATGGAGCACTGGTGTGTGGCAGTGGACAAGGTGCGTTACGTGGGCGAGCCCGTGGCGGTTGTCATTGCCGATAATCGCTATCTCGCTGAAGATGCGCTCACGGGCGTCGATGTTGAGTATGAAACGCTTTCGGTCGCAATCGACACCGAGCTGGCAATCGAGTCCGATGCGCCGGTACTTCATGAAGAGGTTGGCGGAAACGTTGTCAGTGATCGCAAATTTCGTTACGGAGATCCAGAAACCGCCTTTGCTGAAGCTGACCGGCACGTTTCAATCAAGGTCCGCTTTCCCCGCAGTTCGTGTATGCCAATTGAGTGCTACGTCGTGCTCGCTCAATTTGATTCGGCCACCACAGCATTTGATATTACCGCCAATTTTCAGGGGCCCTATGCGCTTCATTCGGTTATGTGTCGGGCGCTTAAGGTGCCAGCGAATCGTTTACGGCTGCGCACTCCACCTGATTCTGGCGGTAGCTTTGGAATAAAACAGGGCGTGTTTCCCTATGTTGTGATGATGGGGCTTGCCGCTCGAAAAGTCGGAGCGCCAGTTAAATGGGTCGAAGACCGCCTGGAACATCTCCAGGGCGCATCTTCAGCAACCAATCGAGTTAGTACAATTGAGGCTGCAGTCACTAACGAGGGGCGGGTAACGGCGCTCCGGTTAGACCAGCTGGATGACTGCGGAGCATACCTCCGGGCGCCGGAGCCAGCGACCCTCTATCGAATGCATGGCAATCTCACTGGTGCATACGCGATTCGTAACCTTGCCGTTCGCAACCGCATTGTCATGACCAACAAGACGCCCACTGGGCTCAACCGGGGCTTCGGTGGGCCGCAAGTGTATTTCGCACTAGAAAGGCTGATGCAGTGCGTAGCCGTCGAGCTAGGCCTGAACCCTCTTGATGTAATTCGGGCCAACCTGGTTCCAAGCGGGGTCTTTCCTTATCAGTCGGCGGCTGGCTCTCTGCTGGATTCAGGGGATTACCCGGCGGGTGTGGAAAAAGGTGTTAAGGAAGGAGGGCTGGATGAGCTCCTGAAGCGTCGTGACGAGGCTCGTCAACAGGGCCGGCTTTATGGCATTGGTTTTACTGTAGCGGTCGAGCCTTCTATCTCGAATATGGGATACATCACCATGGCGTTCACTCCAGAGGAGCGCCGGCGAGCCGGCCCGAAGAATGGAGCCGTCAGCACCGCAACGATAACCGTCGACCCGCTTGGCAGTATCAGCGTACATGTTTCCTCCACACCTCAAGGGCAGGGCCACAAAACTGTCGTCGCACAGGTGGTAGCGGAAACGTTGGGCGTTTCGATGGACGCTATTAATGTCAATGTGGAATTGGATACAGGAAAGGATGCTTGGTCGATCGCGTCCGGAAACTACTCTAGCCGATTTTCGGGAGCTGTGGCTGGGGCTGTCTACAAGGCGGCTCTTAAAATTCGCGAAAGATTGGCGAATATGGCTGCTGAACAGTGGGGAGTAGCGAGCGACCAAGTTCGTTTTGCAGAGAGTCGGATTTTTGTTGAAGGCGCAGCGGAACACTCCGCCTCGTTTCATCGAATTGCAGGTGCGGCTCATTGGTCGCCAGCCACGACACCAGAAAGTGAGCCGGGTGGCCTGAGGGAAACGGCGTTCTGGACGCCGCCGGAGCTGAAGGCTCCGGAAGATGATGAGCTGATAAATAGCTCACTGTGTTATGGCTTTATATTTGATTACTGCGGCGTGGAAGTTGACACGATTACCGGTGCTGTGCGGATTGACCGTTACGTCACGCTGCACGATGCGGGCCGCATGCTGAATCCGAAAATAGTGGATGGCCAGATTCGCGGTGGATTTGCCCAGGCTCTGGGCGCCGCACTGATGGAAGAGTTCTCCTACGGTGACGATGGCAGCTTTCAATCCGGTACCTTGGCTGATTACCTGATCCCCACGAGCGTTGAAGTCCCAGAGCCTGTCATCCTGCACATGGAGACGCCATCTCCCTATACCCCCCTGGGAGCAAAAGGGGTTGGTGAAGGTAATAACATGAGCACACCGGTTTGCATCGCCAATGCGGTGGCAGATGCGATCGGAGTCAAAGACATAGAGCTACCTTTGACACCCTCAAAAGTCCGCACCCTTATCGGTATTACTGAGCCCCCCCGGCCGTCGTGGATGAGCGAGACAGAAGCGGAGGTACCCTCTTCAGGTGGCTCCAAACTCAGAGCAAAGGACTCGGTAGAACTGCCCGGTAATTCCCGTGAGGTATTCGATGCACTGCTGGATCCGGAAGCCTTGGCCGCCATCATTCCCGGCTGCCATGGTCTTGAGTTAACCGGCGAGAATCAGTACCGGGCTGATGTCACCGTTGGGGTTGGTATGATTCGCGCCCGTTTTGATGCTCGAGTCGCCCTCTATGACCTGGACCCTCCGCGCAGCCTTAAATTGCGCGGTTCGGGAAAGAGTGCGATGGGGTCAGCAGAAGCCATCGCGAAGGTCATCCTTACCGACCTTGAAGGTAACAGGACGCGACTGGAATACGATTACGAGGCTTCAGTGGGTGGGAAAATAGCCTCTGTTGGTGGCCGCATGCTACAGAGCGCTTCAAAAATGATCATTGGTCAGGTTTTCTCGCGATTCTCCCAGCGTATGGGCGGTGGCACCCCTCGCTTTATGTCCCTTCAGCAATTATGGCAACGAATTAAAGCGCTGTTTACTGGGAAGGGGGATCAGTCATGAAACCTGCATCTTTTGACTATATTCGCCCCAGTACTCGCCGAGAGGCCTGCGAGCTGTTACATGAATATGGCGATGACGCCCGGGTCATTGCTGGCGGGCAGTCATTGATGGCTGTGCTGAACATGCGGTTCGCCCAGCCCAAGGTGTTAATCGATATTGCCGGGATTCGAGATCTGCACTACATCGAGCGCCGCGCTGATCACTTGGCAGTTGGTGCCGGCATTACCCAGGCCGAACTGCTGGAGTATCCCAATCTCAAGGAGGAAGTGCCGCTTCTGGCACAGGCTCTGCCCTTTATCGGCCATGCCCAGACTCGTAATCGGGGCACAGTGTGCGGATCGATAGCCCACGCAGACCCCAGTGCCGAACTTCCGTTATGCCTGACTGCCTTGGCAGGGGAAGTCGTACTTGAGGCCCGCAAAGGGAAGACGCGCCGGGTGCCATCTAACGAGTTCTTTCAGGGCGTGCTAACCACTGCAAAACGTCCCGGCGAACTAGTCACGGAAGTACGCTTTCCGCTCCAGCGCCAGGGAGAAACTTATCGTTTCCATGAGACATCTATGCGGCATGGCGACTTTGCAATTGTCGCTCTGGCGGCTGTGATTCAGGGGGATCGGGCCGATCTGACGGTAGGCGGTGTTGCTGATCGGCCGGTTCGCCGGAGCCTGTCTTTGAGCGACGACCTGAGTTCTGCACTCAATGACTTTGCCTGGTCACTCAACGCCCAGGACGATGCCCACGCCTCTGCGGTTTATCGCCGCCACCTGGTAAGAGAGCTTGGTGCCCGACTCATCAAAGAATCATTTGTTCAAGAGGAGAATTCCCATGCATCTCAAGACTGATGAGCTCTGTCGTGTGATCTTCACGCTCAATGGACGCGAGCGCAGCGGTTACGCCGAACCACGCACTCTACTCAGTGATTTTTTGCGCCACCAACTGGGTGCAACTGGCACCCGAGTGGGCTGTGAGCATGGGGTGTGTGGTGCCTGCACGGTACTGGTTGATGGTCGTTCCAGTCGTTCGTGCCTCATGTTAGCTGTACAAGCCGAAGGCAAGAAATTGCAGACAATTGAGTCTCTAGCCTCGGCCGATACGCTGAATGATCTCCAACAAGCCTTTCGCAAACATCATGCCTTGCAGTGCGGTTTCTGTACAGCGGGCATCCTGATGTCTAGTACGGAATTTCTGGCGAATGTGCCGAACCCCACTGAGCCCCAGGTGCGGGACATGTTGTCCGGACACCTATGTCGATGCACCGGTTACACCGGCATCGTTAATGCCGTTCTCGAGGTAGCTGAAGCGCGTAGCCACGAGGTTTCAAGACCATCCAACAAACAACTGGAGAACAATAATGTTTGATCTTGGTCGAAGTTTTCTGGCTTCTGTGGAGCGACGACCGCAAGCCATTGCGGTAGCGGACGGAACGCTACATAAGAGCTACGAGACTTGGTATTACGATATCCAGAGTGTTGCCAGGGCCCTGGAAGGGTTTGGTTTGGGTAAGGGCGATCATTTGCTCGTTGTTATGCAGAACCGATGGCAAATGGCCACACTGCATTGGGCTTGTCAGTTTGCCGGTATAATCGTCACACCCGTTAACTGGCGGTCCACAGCCCAGGATATCGAGTTCTTTATTGCCGATACCGAGGCGCGAGTTATCGCCTATGACGAGTCCGCAAGCGAAGCCGTGTACGCCTCACCTTCAGCTCAGTTGCTTGTACATATCATCGCGGGTGACGTAGAGGACCAGAGCGGACACAGTTTTGATAGCCTATTGGGCGGTCAGGGCAACACTGTCCTAAGGGCCACGGCTGATGATCCCTCACTGATGTTGTACACGTCGGGCACCAGCGGCAAACCCAAGGGTGTGCCTCGTCTGCACCGGGTCGAGCGTGCCGCAGCACTCGCCCACGTTGCGCAGAATCTGTATCGACACGACGAATGTACGCTGGGCGTTATGCCGCTTTACCATACGATGGGGGTGCGCTCTCTACTCTCCATGGCGTTGATTGACGGCAAGTTTGTCTGCATACCGAAGTTCGATCCTGCAGCAACGCTTGATGCTATCGAAAGAGAGCGTGTCAGCAATCTCTATCTGGTACCGACGCTTTACCACATGCTGATTGAACATGCTGATTTCGCGTCCGAGCGTGTCAGCAGTGTCGAGAAGCTAGGTTATGCAGGTGCTCCAATGAGTGCCGGTCTGATCGCGCGGGTAGAAGAGGCATTCAGTCCCAGCCTGTTTGTGAACCATTACGGCTGTTCCGAGATCTACACCTTTACCATCGATCAGGATGCCAGCGCTAAGCCAGGTTCTTCGGGGCGTGCTGCTCTTAATCAGCGTATCCGGGTGGTTCGGGTTGGTACGGACTCGCCGGACGATGTCGTGCCAATGGGTGAGGAGGGCGAGATTATTGCCGACATGAACGGTGATGAAGCCTTTCAGGGATATTGGCACAGACCAGATGCAGACCAGAAATCGCTGAAGCAGGGTTGGTATTTCACCAGCGATACAGGTTATTTCGACGTTGATGGCGACCTCTTCGTCACCGGCAGGGTTGATGACCTGATCATCACTGGGGGCGAAAACGTCAGCCCGGCAGAGATTGAAGACATTTTGTCTCTGCATCCGCAGGTGGAGGAAGTCGTCGTGGTCGGTCTGCCTGACGAGCGCTGGGGGAGCATCGTCACCGCTTTTGTCAAAACTCGAATCACAATCGACGAAGAAGAACTCGACCGCCACTGTCTCGAACGCGAGTTGGCCAGGTTCAAGCGGCCCCGTCGTTACTTTTTCGTTGATGAAATTCCCAAGTCCCCGGTGGGCAAGATACTTCGCCGTGTCTTGCGAGAGCAAGATGCCTCCCCGGTTACCAATCTGTCTACACAATAGGACGCTCTGTCATGAATACGAATGAACTGAAGGCTTTCCTGGATTCCAGCTTCGATGGGTTCGAAGTCCACATAGAGCCTACCGCAGAGCGAGCGGATATTGTCCTTAACCGGCCACCTCTGAATGTAATAGAGATGAGCCAGCGAGATAACCTCCGTGCTGTTTTCGAAGCGCTCGATCTTCTTCCGGAAGTACGGGTCATCGTGTTGCGTAGCGTTGGTCAGCATTTCTCCAGCGGTGGCAACATCCGGGGCTTTCTTGACGCCTCGCCTGAGCACGTTTCGAAACTGGCCGACAACGTTGCCGCGCCAGCCCGGTGTAGCAAACCGGTGATAGCCGCTAATCGGGGCTATACCTTCGGGGTTGGCTTTGAGCTTTCCCTTGCCTGTGACTTTCGAATTGCCTCGGAAACCACCCTCTACGCGCTGCCAGAACAGAGGCTAGGTCAGATTCCTGGTTCTGGTGGTTCTGCTCGCCTACAAAAAACGATCGGGATTACCCGGACTAAAGACATGGTGATGCGGGCCAAGCGCATCAGCGGCCCGCAAGCCCTTGAGTGGGGGTTTGTTACGGAGTGTGTTGCTGACGAAGAATTGGAGAATGCGACAGATGCCCTGGTTAAGGAGCTGAGATTCTTTTCGCCGCTCGCTCAACGGACCGCCAAGAGAATGATTAATGATAACGAGGATGCCACGTTGTCAGTGGCCATTGAAATGGAAGGCCACTGCTATAGCCGGTTGCGTTGTTCGGAAGACTTCCGCGAAGGAGTAGAGGCATTTGATGAAAAGCGTAAGCCAGCATTTCGTGGCCTATAAATGCTTTTGACCAATGCAGTACATGACATCCAACAACAATGAGAGACAAAGTCATGCAAAGCCAAGTTCTCGAAGACTCGAATAGCTCTGACGCAATTGATGCATCCACCCCTTGGCTGAAAAGCCTAAGGCAATCTTTGAATGTCAAGTCGGTCAGCGCCGGCGTGGTCGCTGCATTATTTGGCTGTTCCGGGCCAGCGCTAATTGTTATCAGTGCTGCGGAGGCAGGAAATCTTAGCGATGGCCAGACTGTGGCCTGGTTGCTTGCCATCTACTTTGTTGGAGGCCTGATCAGCCTCATTATGGCGCTGCGCTATCGACAGCCGATCACTGGGGCGTACTCAATTCCTGGTGCGGCTATTATGATTGGAGCTCTCGCGACCATACCCTTCACAGAGGCTGTAGGCGCTTTCATCATGAGCGGTGCGATCGTTCTTCTGCTTGGAGTGAGCGGTGTTGTTGGTCGTATTATGAACTGGCTGCCGATGCCAATTGTCATGGCAATGATTGCAGGAGCTTTGATCCGATTTGGTACCGGAGCAGTTCAGGCGGTTGAAAGCATGCCACTGATCGCCGGTGCAGCGGCGGCGGCCTTTTTCCTCTCTGCTCGTTTAACCAAGGCAATACCGCCGGTGCTGACGGCCGCTATCGTTGGGTTTGGTATTGCCCTGGCCACGGGCTCCATTCAGCCGGCCGATGTGGATATTGCCTTCGTCGCACCTGAGCTGACAATGCCAACCTTTACCCTGAATGGGTTGCTTGCCATTGCTATTCCTCTGGCGGCTTTGGTTATCGGTGCAGAAAACGCCCAAGCTACCGGTGTTCTGTTGGTTGAAGGCTATCGGCCACCGGTCAACGCAATGACAACTATCAGCGGTATTGGCGGTATGACTGCAGGGGTTATTGGTGGTCATAATGCCAATATTGCCGGTCCGATGACGGCTATCTGTTCATCCGAACAGGCGGGTGATGACAAGAGCAAGCGTTATGGGGCAACGGTGGTCAATGGCGTTTTGTTCTGTGCCTTTGGACTCTTTGCCGGCGCTGCGGTTCCCTTCATCCTTGCCCTGCCTAAGGCGCTGATAGGGTCAATCGCTGGCCTGGCCATGATCGGTGTCCTGATCGCGGCGTTCCAACAAGCCTTCTCCAAAGCGGCGGGTTACCAAATCGGCGCTATGGTTGCGCTACTGGTAGCGATGAGTGGTATTAGCCTCTTTGGCATCAGTGCTCCTTTCTGGGCATTGGTTTTCGGGATTCTAGTATCCCAGCTGCTTTCAGAAAAGCCAGCTGTCGAGAAGTCAAACTAAGAAGGGTAAAGCAAAATCGCAATAAACTTCCGGATCAAAAGGGTCGTGTAAATTACGACCCTTTTGATCGCTTTCGTTGATGTATTGAGCATGTGATAGAGCCTGCTTTGAAGAAGTGGTAGTCTAAATTTTAACCAGCTATTGAGGTCTGTGATTAATGTCACATGCTCTCCGAATTTTCCATGGAGCATTTGGGCGCGTTGCATTGCTTGGTATGGATGAGTCGCTCGTGCCCCATGCTCACTCAGAATGTCATATTCTTTTGAAAGCATCGGGAAACGATACTTTTTTTTCTGTCCGAAATAAACTTCAGCCACTGACCGACAAAACGGCAGTGCTGATCAATGCGTGGGAGCCGCACTCTTACGACCACCGTGAAGGGGCCAATGACACGGTAATTTTAGCCTTGTACATTAATCCAAGTTGGCTCGCGCTTCACAAACAGACACTGGCTCTGAGTGGCCGTCCTGACTTCTTTTCCCAGCCGTGCATTGATCTTACGCCGTCACTCCGTGCCCAAGCTGATATCCTGATATCTGAAATTTTGTCCTTTGACACTGTGCGTCCTCAGCTGCTGGAAAGCCTCCTTTTTGATCTTATGATTAGCCTAATAGAGGGTCATTCGGATCTGCAGCACTTAACTCGGTTTAGGCTGCATGCAGCAGGGCGTTTTCATGATGCGCGCATCCGAAAGGCGAAAGAACTCATACTTAACAGTCCGCAAGTTGACTTGGATATGGAAGCGATCGCCCGCCAATGTGGCTTGTCCCGAGCACATTTTTTTGTTCTTTTTAAAAAAACGACTGGAATGACACCACAAATGCTTGCGAACATTGGCAAAATGCAAATGGCCTTCCAGTGGTTGTCAGATAGTCGCTCGTGCACTCTCGGTAATCTTTCTGATTCTCTTGGGTTTTCCAGCCAAGGGCATTTCACCCGATTCTTCCGAAGGCATATCGGTGCGGCACCAAGCCAGTACCACAGATCAATTGATATTTGCCGTTCAGAATCTCCCAATATTGGAAATATTGAGATATCCTGATTTAGGCCTTAAGAGCGGAGATTCAACTATTAACCGCATCACCGCAGATTTATATTACCCAGCATATTCACCCCAGAACACTTTCGCCCGTGTTCGAGATCAGTTGGCCACTGCGATATAAGTTTTTAAGTTTGCCCTTTGGTGCCCGAAAGGCTGTTTCCTAAGCTCAGGGCAGGGGTCATAAACTCAGAGGTAAGAAAGAGTAGTTTAGATTCTTGGGCACACCATGGACACAGCCAATAAAAAAGGCCCTACGCTTTCACGTAAGACCTTGAAAAATATGGCGCGCCCGACAGGATTCGAACCTGTGACCACTGCCTTCGGAGGGCGGTAATTTTACACGGTGAGATGAGATGTTAGTCGGCATAAAGTGTGTTTTTCAACAGCTTATGACCACTGTGCTAAAAAGATTAAAACCCGTTTAAAACCGATATTTACACGTTTTACGCCACTTGTGGGCACACGATTGTCCGGTTTTTGGTGTCGAACTTTGCCCAATTTGAGTTCTGCCTAAATCGCTACTTCTCGATGAATTTGCCCAAATGCAGGGCTAAGCGACTCTAAAAATTGTCTGGTCTCAAGTGTCGCATTTTCGCCAAGGGTTCTGGCCGCTGAAGCAACGGTTCAGCTTTACCCGCTCAATTTGTACTATGTATGCGAAGTTGTAAAGTAAAGTGATGAGAACCGGCAAGAAAGGTTACTGGCTGACTATGGGTGGGCGCGCCCACTAATTGGGATGAGTGCAGAATCAGTCACCAATACGAGCGGTGCTGCACTTAATACTTGAATCCAGGAACTCAGGGCTGGGGCGAGGTCGCACTTTTCTGGTCATTATTGAATCACTGGTCATGTTTGAGTGCGTTTTAGCACCTCCAATCAAATGACCAAATTCACTATGCCACTACAATGAACGTCCATGTCGTGCAGGACGGCGCGATCAATCTCTTTTAAAAAGGCGAGGAACTCTGTTGCACGGTGTCGGCGATGAAGCCTATCGATCACTCCCCGGTCGCTATATCAAGTGCCGCCAACAGCGTTGTGGTGCTGTGTCGGACGTAACCATGTGTTCTGGTTTCCGTGTACCCGAAGGTTAGGGGAAGCGCAGGCTGAGTTTGATAGCAAGTTTGTATCTGACTTTTCTCATCAACACACAGCACCATCGCCTTCGTTGGCGGGTTCATGTACAAACCAACGATATCGTGAACCTTGGCTAAAAAATGGGGGTCGGTAGACAGCTTGAACGTATCATGAAGATGCGGCCTCAAACCAAAAGCCCGCCAGATTCGACTCACCGACATAGCGCTCAGTCCGGCCTCTTTTGCCATCAGGTTAGTCGACCAGTGGGTGGCATTTTTTGGCTTTTCCCTGAGCGTTTTATTTATTAAATCAGTAACCTTTTGATCATTTATGGTTCGAGGTCGGCCGGTTCTGGGCGCATCGGTCAGACCTGCAACCCAGCGCGCCTTGAAACGGTTTCGCCACTTATTCGCCGTTTCGGAGGTCACCCCAACGCGGTCACCGACCACACTGCCCGGAAGGCCTTCAGTACTTAGCAGAATGATGCGCGCTCGCAACTGCTCAGCGGCAGGCATGCGTTGTCGCCTCAACCACGACTCCAGCTCCTCTCGCTCAGAGTCACTAATTTCAAGGGGTCTAGCTAGTGCCCATCCAGAAACTAATAACCGGCTGATTTTCAGGAAATAATTCTAAGAAAGGTTAAAGAATTCTCTTGGCTTTGGTATGTTTTAAGTGCAACCCAAAAACATCCAACAACCAAGAGGATCCAGCATGCGAGAGACCCGCAACGCTCAGGCCAGTATATTCGAAGAGTACTCGAATCACGAGTATGGCG
>Ga0314772_1001103_pt1 | contig 12659 bp, 14 predicted proteins | sample MetaGCBIW2018_FD_204520 | JGI IMG/M metagenome (GOLD analysis project Ga0314772, IMG submission 204520) | Cryopeg brine microbial communities from Beaufort Sea near Barrow, Alaska, United States - CBIW 2018 | ecosystem: Environmental > Aquatic > Marine > Coastal | place: USA: Alaska | collected... | reverse complement strand
CGCTGGAAAAGCTGGAAGCGCTGCTGCCATGGAGTGTGGATATGGAACGGGCCTCAAAAAAAGTGCCGCAGATCGACTGAAGGCAAGTGGGTCGATTTAAGGGCGCTTACGGTGGATAAGTTCATTGCGACTTAATTTCTTCATAACATTCCTCCGAAAGAGCGCTAGCTCTGTGCGAATACACGGACTCGCTTTCCTACCAGTGCATTGATTATTTGATCATTAGTGGTTTTTGATATTCCTTTTCCCACAACGATTTTGAAGACTGCTTTCAGTAAAAAAAGGCAAAGGTAATGCCACATAACCAATTAACTTATTTTTTTTATAAACAAAATAGTTAGCAATATTTTCCTTATTAGGAAACTCTCAGCAAACGATTTAAAAATGAAGAATATCTCTTAATATGTATTAACCACTGCATGTTCAAACAACCAAGGTTCCAGAGTTCGCCGTTTGCTCTCGTAAGCCTGAATTGAACTGGAATAAGTCAAAGTACGGCCTATTTCATCCAGCCCGCTCAGCAAATTTTCGCACCCTCCCCGCCCGCTCCACCACAAGCGGCCAGGTTTCGGCGGTTTTCAACCCAGTTGTCCAAATGACTGCGTTTAAGCAGCCAGTTTATTACGCTCAATTTCCTGTAGTTTGCCAGGGTTGAGCGATACCGGCCCAGTGACTTCCCAGTTCCGGGTGTTGCCAGACCAGCGCTGAGGGTTCTGGCGCTTTGCTCTTTCATAAACCAGAGCCCGGTGTGCTAGTCGCTCATGATCAACACCACGATGCCGATCTGCTGGCGTTACGAACCGGATACCGCTGTGCAAGTGCTGGTCGTTGTAAGCGTGTTCGAACGCCAGCATCCATTCACGCACGGCCGTGAGCGATTTAAAGCCCTTTGAGGGCCACTCCGGGCAGTACTTGACCGTTCGGAACAACGACTCCGAGTACGGGTTATCGTTGCTGACTCTCGGGCGGCTGTGCGACATCAACATCCCCAGTTCTGCCAGCCTGGCCTTGAGTGTGTAAGACGTCATAGGCGCGCCATTACCCGAGTGTAAAACCGGCGGATTATGCCAGCAGCCCTCTCGCAACAGAGCGCGTTCAACCAGTCTCCGAGCCAGTTCACCGGATTCAGCATCATGGATTTCCCAGGCCACAATCTTGCGGCTGTAGATGTCCATGATCAGGTACAGATACCAATGTTGACCACACACTACTGAAGGGCAGTAGCTAATGTCCCAGGTCCACACCTGGTTCGGGCCTGTGGCGGTAAAGCTAGTCGGTTCCGCCACCTTGCGTGGCGGCTTCATGCGTCCTCTGTGGTTCTGTTGCTGGTGCTTTTTCAATACTCGGTAAAACGATGACTCTGACGCCAGGTAAAGCCCTCTGTCAGCCAATCGAGGCACGATCTGGGACGGTGGCAAGCTCCGATATTCCGGTTCATTGCAGGTGTCCAGGATGGCCGCTTCCTCAGCGTGAGTGAGTTGGTGTGGCTGCACAACGCGCTCCGCTTGCGGACGTTGATCCTGCGCCACAGCGCCATTAGCCCGTAGCCAGCGCTTTAAAGTGCGCTGGCTCAGCCCCATCAAGTCGGCTGCCTTGAACCGAGCTGCGCCACAGGCGACAGCTTCGTCGAAGTCATTCAAGAGCCTTGTACGCTCGTCCAGCGGTGTCAGTTGTCCTCGCTGTCCGAGTCCTCGCCGTACAAGGCTTCGAGCTTTTTTGACAGCACCAACAACGAGGTTGTTTCGGCCAAAACCCGATCTTTACGGCGGACTTCTGCCTTTAGTTTTTTGATCGTCTTGCGAGAATCTCGCTGCTGCTTCTGAGCCGCTTTCTCATGGCGTTCTTGCAGGCCGGCACCGTGCAGGCAGGCCTCTTTCCAGCGCTGCACCTGCTCTGGGTACAGGCCTTTCTGGCGACAATACGCGCTCAGTTCGGCTTCGGACATAGCAGCCGTTTCGATCACGACGGCCAACTTGGCTTCTGGAGACCACTCGTCTCCAGTATTACGGTTACCCGGCACAGGCATTCCTTGTTGTCGACACTGTTTAAGCCAACTATACAGAGTCACATCCGATATGCCTTCCTCTGCCGCCACCTGCACCACACTGCGGTTCTGCGGAGGTAACAACTTTTTCAACACGGCCGCTTTACGTTCTTCGGAATAACGTGGCATGACTGCTCTCATACCGCCCAATCTGATAGGATTTTAGGCGAAATCGCCAACTGGACATCTAGGCTGACAGAGGGGGGTTTTCTCCGGTGAACGAATTTCACACTAATTGAGATCCACAGTCAGCTCCGGCGCATCCTTGTCACCGAGCAGTTCGAAAAACTAATCGATGGTCTCATCATTGAGAATCACTGGAAGCAGGCCATTTTTGAAACAATTATTGTAAAAAAATGTCGCCAAAGCTGCTAGCCACGGCCACCCGAATACCGAAATCTTTCAATGCCCAAACGGCGTGTTCCCGGGAAGAACCACGCCCAAAACTGGCACGACCCAGAAGAATAGTTGCGCAGTTGTAGGGTGACAGGTTCGGAATGAAGTCAGGGTTTTTGCGGCGCTCGTCGACGGGAATCTCTACGTCACCGGGATCCAGATGCCGCTCGTCGTCGAACAGAAACCCGCCAAAACCGGTCTTTTCCAACATCTTCAGATACTGCTTGGGTAAAATGGCACCCGTATCCACGTTTGACCGGTCGAATGGAACGACCACACGAGTATGTTCCTTGAACGCCTCCATACTAGAACTCCCTCACATCGGTTCATTCACCGGTTAGTGCGGCTGCCGCGGCCATAACCGGACTCATCAGGTGAGTGCGACCACCTTTGCCCTGCCGGCCTTCAAAATTTCGATTTGAGGTACACGGACACCGCTCACCTTCACTGAGACGATCATCGTTCATACCAAGACACATGGAGCACCCGGCTGACTGCCATTCGAAACCCGCGTCGCGGATAGTTGAGTCCAGGCCTTCACGTTCCGCCTGAAGGCGAAGCTGCCCAGAACCCGGAACAATCAACGCCTGTTTTACGGAACGATGAACTTTGCTCCCTTTCACAACGCTGGCGACCATTCTCAGATCCTCGATCCGCGCGTTGGTGCATGAACCGACGAACACTTTGTCAATGGATAACCCTTTAAGAGGCTGTCCGGGTTTGAGCCCCATATAGTTCAGTGCGCGTTGAATCGAGTCCTTTGATCCCGTCGCAAAGTTCGACAATTCCGGCACCCGACCGTCGATACCCGTGACCATTTCCGGTGATGTGCCCCAGGTCACTTGCGGAACCAGCTCGTCGACAGCGAAGTGTTTCACACGATTAAAGTGTGCGTCGTCGTCAGACACTAGGCTTTGCCAGTACTCTTTGGCTCGCTCTAACAGATCCCCACGTTGGCGCGTGCGGTCGTCCAGTCACGTAATCTTTGGTGACCTGATCGTAGGCCATCATTCCGGCGCGGGCACCCGCTTCGATACTCATGTTGCAGACGGTCATCCGTCCTTCCATGAACAGGTCACGAATGGCCGCCCCCGCGTACTCGATTACATAACCTGTTCCTCCTGCAGTGCCTATCCGAACGATCAACGCCAGGATGATATCCTTAGCTGTAACGCCCGGCCTGGGAAATCCGTCAAAAATAGCCCTCATGTTCTTTTGGCGCTGCGTGCGCAACGTCTGGGTGGCCAAAACATGCTCCACTTCACTGGTCCCAACACCCATGGCGAGCGTTGCGAAAGCGCCATGGGTGGCGGTATGCGAATCGCCACAAACAATGGCCATCCCAGGCAGAGTCACACCCTGCTCCGGCCTCACGACATGGACGATGCCCTGCCGGGCATCCTCCAGCTCAATCAGAGAAATATCGAATTCTTCGCAGTTCATGGTAAGCGTTTGAATCTGCTTACGCGCAACTTTGTCTGCAATATCAGCAACGCCAAGTTCTCGTTTTCGGGTGGAAACTGCATGATCAGGCATTGCAACATTTGCGTCTAGCCGCCAGGGCTTGCGATCTGCAGACCCGAAAAAGCCTGGGGGGAAGTCACCTCATGCAATAGATGGCGGTCAATATACAACGAAGATGAACCGTCTGGCAGCTCTTGTACCAGATGGCGCCGCCAGAGCTTGTCATAGAGTGTGAGTGCCGCCATGTTTTTATCCTCGTTATTAGCGTTGCACGGCAGCCTGAACGGTATCCCAGTCCAGCCACTGGTAAAGATCATTGCCTTCGTCAGCGTCTATGCGGTATCCGCACCAGCTATCGAGTTGTCCGTTCTGTAACGGCTCTATAATGCAATAGGGTTTAGAACAGTCTGCTTCTGTCAACCCAGCACCCTGCAGGCCTGCCTGAACGTCCGCCAGCGATTGTGCTGCCTCGACCTGGTCTGCATCACTGGCCTTAGCTTGTGCCAGCACATTCCGTTTAAATCCGCGCACGTAACCGTCACGAAAAGTTTTACAGGATGCCGGATCATCAGCCAGTTTATTCAGAAAGGCGCTCCGATTATTGTTATCGCCTACCGAACTCTGGCTAGAGACACAGCCTGCAAGCCCCAACCCAGAGCCAATAAAAAGTGAGAACAGGAGTCTAGCTGAGCAACTCAACCACTTAGTTAAGGGAAAGAATGTCTGCATATTTAACTTCAAAATCGTGAAGATTAGCCTCATGAGTGCCTTGGTCACCGACAGCCTCCGCCGGAACGACGGTCCGATACTCATACTGCAGGGCGTCCAAAGCAGTCGCCCGAACGCAACCACTGGTTGTAAGCCCCGTTACGACAACACCGTCAACATCGGCTGCGCGAAGTCTTTCGTCCAGATCGGTTCGAAAGAAACCGCTTGGCCAGCGCTTTACTATAACGGGTTCGCCCTCAATCGGCGCAACCCGTTCGTCAATCTCTTCAAGACCGGAGCCCACTTGCAGTACGTTCAGCGATGGCAGCTTCTCGCGGAATATGCGGGCCTGATCATCTGAGTTGTACGCTACGGTGGTGAAAAGAACGGCCAGCTCCGCTCGCGGAAAATCGCGAGCGGAGCTGGATGGCAGCGACGACAGAACCCGCCTCCGCCCCGAGTGCACTCTTCGATGGCGTCGTAAACCCACGCTCATGTCCACAACCACCAGAGCATAACGCGTGGCGCTCACCAACCTGCGCGAATCCAGAGCTAATATACGGCTCCCCGGTGGGTCCAGGTGGGCGTTGCAGGCGCCGGCAGACCAGTCTCAGCTTCGCAACGAGCCTTGATCTCTTCGATGGCGCCACCACGCGAGAACAGCTCATCCGTGTTACGGGAGCTTGCGAGCTCCTGGCGCAGAGTCTGAGTGGCGGCTTCATCCACCTGACCGCCAATGTTGAACACCACGCCGTAGCGACGCGCTCCCTCTGTGCTGACCAGCCCTTTTCGGACATCCGAAAAGACCTCTTCAGGGTCACGTTCCAGCGGGTTGCCCCAGCCGCCGCCCCAAGTGTCGAAGATCACCAGATCGCCATTTTCGACTTTCACACGATCGCACTTGGACTGCAGCATTTTGCGTTCGCCATTGGCCGATCAGTTCCTTACGGCTGCGCTCGCCGGGATCACCTCCGTTAACACCCCAAGGACAGGTAAGCCAGCGGTCATCATTGATGAGGAGCAGGTCCGTAAAGGTACACTCCACATCAACCCCTAGTCGAAAGCTCATTACTTTTCTCCTGAATTAGCGACCAGCAGCCTGCTCTAACGTCCGCAGACTAATGTCCGCAGGATCGTACCCCGGAACATTGAGTCTCGCAGTGGAACCCACGACAAAAACAGTTGCGTGTCTGCGCTGGTAATCAATTGTAAAACCGGCATTGGATATGGTGCCGAAATCACCGTCCTCGGTCTCGATGGTTTTCAGGTGGGAGTTAGACCACTTCCAGAACTCGCCCTTACGGTCATATATCTCAGCCATATAGAAACGCGGAAACTCGGTATCCATATACATGACTTTTTTGCTGTAAGGATGCTCAGGTGGTGCAACAGCTTCAATTATCCAGACTTCGCGGGGCTCCCACTGATCTTGTGGGTTCCAGTAAGGAGGTTCGTCCAGATTAACAATCGGGAACTCTGCTGAACCGCTTTCATCAGGGGCCCAGCTGGTAGATTGACTGTGTGCAACAACGAGAACTTTCCGCTTACCAAGCAACTTGTACTCTGGGTACCAAGTAGGATGTGCATTGAAAATTTCAATGTCGTCATTCAACAGATCGGTGCCGCCGACGGGATCCATCCAGGTGCCGCCAGACAAACGACGTGTGCGGCGGACTGATTTCAGGTAAGCCCAGCTATCGTCCAGCTTCGGGCTATCATAACGCACGGTGAAGACACCAAGGCCACGTATATCATTCGGGTATGTGGCGTAAAGCAACTGCTTCCATAGCACATTACCATCACCTTTAGTGGTCGCTCCTTCACCGAGACGCCCTTTCATCCAGTATCGCTTAAAGCTCCACTCCTGCTTCCGCTCCAGGCCCCGCTCGTCATCAATGAACAAAAAGCCGAAATTAGGGTTATCCTGAAAGTTCTTGGTCGGCTTACCCACATGGTGGTTCCAGATCAGCTTTTCAGCAGCATTAGGCGTGTCTTTCGTCACGTTCGGGAACGGAATGCCAGCTATCCAGCCTTCCATCATGCGAGTGTCCGGGTTGAAGGTTACCAGACTGGAATATTGCTCGGTTGCCGCGAGGTAATCTTTACCAAGCGTGAACGGTTCCGACGCTTTCAGCGTGATCACCAGCCCCTCTTCCTGAATCAGGTGCTTTTGGCGGTCGGTTAGCAGCGAGTCAATGCTATCGCCTTCAAACGTGTCGGCCAGTCGTGGTTGCAAGTTATCAACATTGATGACGTCACCCGGCGATAATTCGGCCGCGATCAAGGTAGTTGCTCCGGCCATCAGACCGACAGCAAGCGTAAGGTTCTTTATAGTTGTTGTGAGTGTCATAACAGTCTCCTTAGAACTGGTAAGTCAGTCGAGCGGTCAACTGATCGTTGCCCGAGAACAAGCCAAAAAAATTGGTGTCGTTGAAGCCCTGAAGAGGCTTATCCTGGTCGGTCTCGTGGAAAAAGATGCTTGCCTCAAGACGTACCCGCACGTGGTCTCCGTAAGCCATCTCAACAGACGGAATCACGAATCCACCGCCATAGGTCAGGTCAGAGCCGACCGCCAGCGAAGGATTGATCTGATCGCTGGCGTAGTTGGCCGCAAGAACCGCCGTGATGATGCTGCTGGATTCCTTGGTTGCACCACTAAAGCCGGCACCATTGACAAGGCGCTCTTCATCCTTGAAATCCGTAATCCAGTTGTTGAACCACTGAACAGTGAAGAAGGAGGGGCGGCTGGTGCCCAGGTAGTCCTGAAGATCGAGCTGCTTATCGATACGGAACATGGAGCGGAGGAGGTTCTTCTCTTCAATCCCACAGAAGCCCGGGAAATAGGCACATCCGCCTGCTTCCGCAGCTTTGATACCGACGTTGTAGGGCGCATTGGCGATGTAAGCCAGTTCAGCACTAAAAACGAAATCCGGACCAGCAAAGTAGTTGTTCGCAGTAACACCAAAGATATCAATTTCCGGGAAGATAAACTCACCCGCTTCAATGGCACCCCCTTGATATACTCCTTGGTAAGCCCCCTTCTCAATTTCTGGTGTCAAACCTGTGTACGCACTAGGATTTGCATTGACAACCGGATTCGGGTTCGGGCCGCGGAACCAGCCGATCGAATATCCCCAGTCACCGGCGCGACCATTCCAACGAAGTCCGAAAGAATCGTCATCCACATCGCCTGAAGGGTGATGGTAGTTATACTTTACGTTCGCTCCAAATGGCGCTGCTGCAAATGAAATGCCCTTGTTGGGATTGTTCGCCCAGCGACCGCCCTCGACATCATAGCTGTTTCCTCGGTCCTCACTATCATTGAGCTGGCCGGGGATATAGACGAGCTGGAGACTTGCGTCGAGACTGTCCACACGCTGAACGATGTTGATCAAGTTGAGCGGCTTGCGCACCTCTTCATTTTCAGGCTCAAGAAACGAACGCCAGCGGTAGTCGTAAGCGTGCACGACGTCTAGGAGCTGGAAAAAGTCGGTCTCGCCCCAGACCACCTGCTGCCGACCAATCTTGACATTGGTGGTATCGGTCACATCAGTCTGAATCCAGAACTCTCGAATGTCCTCGTCGTTATAGATATCCTTTCGGATATTGAGAGCGTTTCCACCGCCGGTCGCCGCCCATTCATCCGCCACATCCTGCAGGTCTCTGCCATAGTCTGTCGGCGATTCGCGTGCCACACGGCCGGCGAATTTGAAACGCACCCCGTCAAAATCGCGGAAAAGGTTCAGCTTGCCTACGGTCCGAGCCATGGAAAGATCGTATTTATAGTCATCCCGCTGTTCTCCGTCTTGCCCGATCAAGGTCGGGTTTTCAAGGTTCCAGGATAGATGTTGGCGGACGTAGCCTCCCACCTCCCAGTCCTTGGTCAACCAGTCTTCCTCCGCCAAAACCGTCTGGGGGGCGCCAAAGGAGGCAGCCATCACGCCCGCCGCCAGCAGCGTGCGCTTCCATGGACGGTTCTCCACATGAATATTATTATTCTTAGTTTTCATATAAATGACCCATTCTCAGTGAGTGGATTGCGCTGGCCGATCCGAACCTTTAGCGGAATCGGCTTGATTGATGCTTTCTCCAAAGATGAACTTTGGCTTCAGCACCCGGACAAGGGATGGCATTACAAAGAGCGACGTAAACGCCGATACCAGTAGCCATAACCCGATTAGAGTTCCCATCTCCGCTTGAAAGCGAAGTGAGGAAAACGACCACAGGAGCACCCCTGTGGCAAGAGTGACCGAGGTGAGCAATACCCCACGGCCGGCCGAGAAAAGCGCCTGACGGATAGCCTCTATAGGCTCTGCATCAGGTTGTTTATCAAGGTATTCTTTGATTGAATCAACGATATAGAAGGCATAATCAACACCGAGCCCGATACCTAGCGCGACGACGGGCAAGGTGCTGATGCTCATACCAATGCCCTGCCAAGCCATGAACGCAAAGGTGACCACGTTGGAAATCAGCACGGGAATGATAAAAAACACGCCGCTGGCAGAAGACCGGTAAACCGCGACGCAGGACAGGATAACCACCAGCAGCGCCAGAGCAATCGCCTTTATCTGGTCAGCTAACAGAATTTCATTGACCGCTGCGATAATCCCAAGCGAGCCGCCAGCCAACCGGACATTCACGCCTTCAAGCGGGTTTTCCTCAATAAAGCGTTTGATCTGGTAGGTCGCTTGGCGCAGCGTGTCACCCTGTCGATCCCGGAAAAACAGAATCACCGAGCCGTTACGGAATAGCGTGTCGGCAAACTGAGCAAGATCGTCCGGCGCGGCCCCCTGCATGTAAAAGCTGATCAGTTCACCGTTCTCGATGCGGGTGGCACCCAACTCTCTATAACGTGGATTACCCTCGTAAAGGTTACGCCGCACATCCACTACAATGTCCGCCAACGACATGCTGCCCCCCACCTGGGGCATGCGCTCCATTCGGCGCTGGAAACGTTGCATCCAGTTAAGAACATCGGGGCGTTTGAGGGCGTCGGCTTTACTACCCTCCAGCACAATAAACATCTGCTCGGTGCCGGGATAATTGGCGTTAATCAGAGCGCTGTCGCGGTTGAAGGAAGAATCTTTCCAGAGAATCGGTGAGCCCATAGTGGCATCGCCAATGGTCAGATCCGTGGCCTTAAACACCAGCAGGCCGACCGCAACCAGCGTGATCGGCAGAACGTAGTAGCGACCACGGGTCTCCACCACCTTAACGGCCAGACTCAGCACCGCTGTCAGCAGAAACCGAAGATTCAGTGGGTGGGCATTTCGCAAGGGCGCTTTCACCCAACTCAGCATCACCGGCGTGAGAATAACCGCGGAGAAGCCGATGGTTATGACCCAGAGCGCGCCGATAATGGATACTTTCTGCAGCAGCGGAATGGGCGTAAGAACCACACAGAGAATGGCGCCCGCATCGGACACCAGCCCCAGCAAGCCAGGACGGAAAAGCTCCCTCATAGTCTGCTCTGCAGCAAGTCTCGGCTCAACGCCCTCGCCATCGCAAAGGTCATCAAAACGGGTAATAAGCTGCACCGCGTGACTGAAGCAGCGGGCGGTAATAATGAACGCCACGACGATGACCAGCGGATCAAAGCTGAAGCCCAGCAGCACACCGATTCCCAGCGCCCAGATGGTGGAGACCACGCCGCTCAGCAAAGGCAGCAGGGTTCCACGCCAGGTCCGGTTAAGCAGAAATAGTGCAAAAAGCATCGCCGCCAGAGAGGACAGCGCAATTGCGACGGTTTCCTCCAGATAGTAATCGACCCAGCCATAAAGAATTGGCTCTCCAACCGCGTGATGGGAAACCTGATCGGCAATGGGAGACGCATCCAGAATGGCCTGAATCTTCGGGAAAATCTTGCTGTAATCCACCAGATGGTCGTAGAAGTCCATCTGCAGTAGTGTAGAGCTCAGGCTCTGTTCCACATAAATGCCGTATACCAGTGGGTTGTTCACTACCGCTTCTTCAAGCGCCTCGATGCCCTGCTGGGTTTCAGGCACGTCCGGCCACATCAGCGGCACACTCTCGATACCCATCGACGAAGCACTTACGGATTTCAGCTGGCGTGATGCAAGAGACACCACCTGGAAAGGATTCACACCGCTGACCTTGGCCAACTCCCGGGTGACGCGCTGAACTTCCTTCAGTATCGGTCCGGTAAAGATCGTGCCCTCGTTGGCACGGATCAGGATGCTGACCTTGTTGGTGCCGCCAAAGGTATCCTTGTAACCCTCGTGGACGTCCACGTAGGGGTGGTTGCTGGGCACCATGTCACTGAACTCGGTACGCACATCCACTTTCAGCAGCGTGAATGCCATAAGCAACGTGGCAACCGCAATAACCCCGGCAACTGGGCCACGATGACGGATACAGAATTCAGAGAGCGAGCCTGCAACACGGCTGATTGACATGGTTATTCGACCTCCTCAGGCCAGTGATTCCAGCTATCTCCGCGCAACTCACCGATGGTCGAACCGGCGATCAGAGCGCCTCTCTCGGTCGCCAGCAACCGTGCGTGATACCCGCTGGCAAAGCCTTCAGGATTGATTGGTGTCCAACGGGTACCGTCGTCAGACGCCAGCAAAGCGCCGCCATTACCCGTAGCGATCCAACGCTCACCGTCGAAGATCACGTCGTAAAGATGCTCCCCGGAAATCTTGTCTCGGCGCTGCCAGCTATCACCTCCGTCTGTGCTGGTATAAACAACCCCACCATTGCCAACGATCACGCCTGATTGCCCGTGAAACGCCACCGAGCGCAGGCTCTCGTAACCCAGCTCTTCTTCCTGCCAGGTACGGCCGTTGTCAGACGAACGGTAAAGGGTGCCGAATTCTGCAGTGATCCAAAGCCGGCCGTCGGCTGAGCGGGCGATATCGTTCAGAGCTACATCGCCGTCGATACCAAGATCGGTCCATTCGCGGCCTTCACTGTTACTGGTGAATACAGCACCCATTTCACCGACGACCCAGAACCGGCCATCAATCCAGCTGATCTCGATCAGCTTGCCGGCAATGTCTGACACCGGGAGTTGCTGTTGCTGCCAACCGGCGCCATCATTCCGGAACAGCCAGCCCTGATTGCCAACGGCGATGACCAAGCCATTGTCAGAGGTCGCTATGCCCTGAAGGTTGATAGCTTTATCCATGCTGTGACGAACCCAGCCGCTATTGCCCGCCCCACGATGGAGGACAACGCCGCTGTTACCAGCAAACCAGTAACCAGCGCTTTCGCTTCCGGCAACGTCGTAAAAAAGATCCCGGGATTCACTCAGGGGCTGGGGCAACGACAGAGGCTCCACTGATGGCTTCATAAATACAGCCGCATATCCAAGGCTACTTACAATGGCCCAGGGGGCAATCTGGGCTAAAAAACCAAGCACTTTACCTAACATGGCTTGAACTCCGCTGCTGTTTGTCAAACTGCTGGGCCAGCCACCGGAAGGACTTACCACCCAACTGAATACCGGTCAGGGTTTCGATTTCCCGGACCACCGGAACCAGATTAAGAGGCCGAATGCCGGTGCCATAACCCATGCTTTCGAGCATCAGAACCACATCTTCAGTGGCCACATTCCCGGTCGCTCCAGGAGAGAAGGGGCAGCCTCCAAGTCCACCAATGGAGGAATCGAATTCCCGCACGCCGCAATCAATGGAGGCCAGAATATTTGCCAGCGCCATGCCCCGGCCATCTGCGGGACGGCTTTGGGTGATACAAAGCTGCCGGCCTCGAACAACTTTTTGATCATCGCGAGGCGGTCACTCACTGACAGAGTTTTACCCTGGCCTTGCAGTCCATCCAGCGGCCCAACTTCATTTACTCGAATATTCAATCCCATTACTTACCCCCACAGCCTTTCGCGGATATCAAAAACGAAAAAAACAACTACCTCTGCCAGGTCGCTAGCTACTCCGGCGATTTGCCAACCGGAAAACAGCTGTGTTCATGCGCTGTAACCTCCATCAACTCCGATCACCTGCCCATTGATATAGGCGGCGGCATCACTTAGCAGGAAAGCGACCAGTGCCGAAATCTCTTCGGG
>Ga0314772_1001102_pt1 | contig 12660 bp, 13 predicted proteins | sample MetaGCBIW2018_FD_204520 | JGI IMG/M metagenome (GOLD analysis project Ga0314772, IMG submission 204520) | Cryopeg brine microbial communities from Beaufort Sea near Barrow, Alaska, United States - CBIW 2018 | ecosystem: Environmental > Aquatic > Marine > Coastal | place: USA: Alaska | collected... | reverse complement strand
TCGTGCTCTGCGTAAAGATCGAATATACTGCCTTGGACGGTGCGTTTTTGACGCATTGTTACCTCCGCGGATTTTGGTTTGTTCTTTTGTTTCAATCGCTTGTGACAAAGAATACCATTTTTCGCTGGAGGTTTCCTTCCTGATTACCTCATTTTCTTATTTAATATCAGTGCTTTATGTTTCTGGATGGGAACTAACTAGTGCCCATCCAGAAACTAACAACCAACTGATTTTCAGGTAAAAATTCGGAGAATAGATAAAAAAATCCCCTGGGTTCTGGTATGTTTGAAGTGCGAACAAAAAACAGCCAACGACCAAGAGGATCCAGCATGCGAGAGACCCGCAATGCTCAAGCCAGTCTATTCGAACATTACTCAAATCACGAGTATGGCGTCAGACTCCGGAAGCTGTCGGAGGTTTTGGACAGGCAACCCGAGATTCTGGAGCTGGTGGCTGCGGATTTAATCGATACCTCAGTATCAGCCGTGGGGCGGGCCGGTCTCAGTGCGGAGAGTGTTCTGCGTTGTCTGGTGTTAAGGCAGTAACTGGGTTTCAGCTATGAACAACTGGCGTTTCATTTGTCGGATTCGGTGACCCATCGAACGTTTACCCGATTGCCGGCTCACCTGTCGCCCAGCCGGTCCTGCCTTCAGTCCACGATCCGCAGCATCAAGCCAGAGACTCTGGCCCTGGTGCACCAGGTACTGACCCAAAACCTGGTGCACCAGGGCGTGATTTCGATGGATAAACTGCGTATCGACAGTACGGTGGTGGCCAGCCACATCGCCCCACCCAGTGACAGCCAGTTGCTGAATGATGGCGTTCGTGTGATCCGTCGGCTGCTGGCAAAAAGCAAAACCGAAACCGGTCTTAACATCCGCTTTACCGACAAACGCAAAGCGGCAAAGTCACTGGCCTTTCGCATATTCAACGCGAAAAAGGCGACCAAGGACGAACTCTATCCCGACTTGCTGAAGATCTCGCGGCGGGTATTGAAGCAGGCGGGTCGCGGACGACAGCAGGTCATTGAAGGGGCGGAGGCCTCCGTATCCTGCCAGAAATGGCTGGACGCTCTGGCGCACGACAGGGAGCTGACATCGCGCGTGATCGAGCAGACCGAACGTCGTGTCATCCAGGGCGAACGGGTTCCCTCCACGGACAAGATCGTCAGCCTGTTCGAATCCCACACAAACATCATCGTCAAGGGATTCCGCGACGTGCAGTACGGCCACAAGATCAACCTGAGCAATGAAACGGGGGGCTTTATCACCGCGTTAACCATCGAAGAGGGCAATCCTGGTGACAAAGCGCTGTTCCTGCCGATCCTGGATTTTCATCAGTCTGTCCTGGGCAAACTGCCTCGCTCCGTGGTCGCGGATGGCGGCTACGCCAGTCAGGTGAACGTCGCGGCCGGGCGCGCCATGGGGCTTAAGCATGTAGTGTTTCACAAATCCGTTGGCGTATCGCTCACCGCCATGGGTGTAAAGTCGAAGACCTTTACCGCATTACGTCATTTTCGAGCCGGAATCGAAGGCAATATCTCGGAGCTGAAAAGAGCCTTCGGAGCCACGAAGGCGAAGTGGAAAGGTCACGATGGCTTCAAGGCGTTTGTCTGGGCCTCGGCTCTGAGCTATAACCTGGTGCGGCTGGCACGACTCGGTCCGAATTAGCCGACAGGTTCGGACTAAAAAGCTGAAAATGGGACGCATGGAAAGGCCATGCAATGCACGCCCGTGGCCTGAATCTGGACGGATTGATCAGAAAGCGGTTAAATCCGTCATTATTTAGTCGTTTTCCATGATTTGAAGGCACTCAGCCCAGCCTCCACGTCTAGAGGTGAGCTGAACTGGCTGAAAATGTGTGTTTCTGGATGGGCACTAACTATTGAAGTGCCGATTACCGAACCCTTCTCACCACGCGTTTGAGCGGTAGCCTACAAATCGCTACGTTGACCTGCAGGCTAACAAGGCGAAATTCGTATGATCAGGGTTTGACATATAGCTGAATGAAAGAACCAAACCAGCGATGAGCGGTCAGCAATACCGCCTCGACGCCTCGGAGCAAGCCGCGGCACCGCTTCAAGGAATTAGCGAAGGAGATCGGATGATGAAGATTCAAAAAGACCCATCAGAGAATGAGACCTCTCGACTCGCTCGCTGGCTGGCTGGCGCACGCTACGGATTTGAGAAATTGGGCGACTTTTTCACCATCGAAGCCACCCTCATCGGAAATCAGTAGCAGCTGACAGTTTCCATTGCTTCACGTGTCCCGCCATTCTGGCAGGTTCCCATGCGCCGCACTGCGGCGATCATTCGAACGTCAGCTTGACGCCGGCGTACAGTGTCCGGTTCGGAGCCGGCTCGTAGTAACGGCCAAAGTTGTCGTTGATCCGAAGGTTGTCGTAGTAATCTCGCCCGAACAGGTTATCTATGCCGACGTAGGGTTCCCAAAGCTGCCCGCCGTCGTATAGACGCCAGCCGAGACGCACATCGGTTATTGAATACCCTGCGACCCGGCTCTCGTTTGCGTTGTCGGTGTATCGATGATCGTGCGCGGTAACATTCAGCCGCGCATACCAGCGCTCTCAATCGTAGCCGATCCCGGCAAACAGGCTCTGACGTGGGATCCCGGCAATCCGATTGCCATCGTAGTTTTCGAAGCGATCGAAGTAAAAGCTGTTATAGCTCCAGGCGCCGGTCAGCCGCCAGTGTTGGCCAGCCAGCCACTGGGTGCTCAATTCGACGCCGTCACGGCTACTGCGACCGGCATTGATGTAAAAGGTACGCCCATCAACCACCGGCACCAGCTCATCCTCGATGCGCATGCTGTAGATCACGGCCTCGTAGCGTAGCCCCCCCCGCTCGCCCTTGAAGCCGATCTCGCGGTTGGTTGCTTGCGCCGGCGCGAGGGATGAATTGAAACCACCACCTTCCGGGTTGGCCAACTCGTTGATTGTCGGTGTTTCGAACGATGTGGCGTAGCGGGCATAGATTGCGTGATGCGAGCCAATCTGCCGGCTCAGGCCGAGACTGTAGTTCCAGTCGTCCAGCGTGTCTCCACCGGACGCGTCGCCATCGGCCAGATAGCGGTCCTTGGCACGCAGGCGCACGCTATCGTAGCGCAGCCCAATGGTGAGAAGCAAAGCGTCGCTGAAGGTCAGCTGGTTTTCTAAGAACAAGCCTTGACTGTCAGCCGATTCGCGCTGCCGCTGGGTCAAGGCGCCGGTGACACCGCCTTCGAGATTATTATGGCGACTACGCTCGTCGCGCTGACTTTCCAGATCCATCCCGACGGTCAGCTGGTTCGGCAAACCCGCCCACTTGCGGCGAAATATTCGCTGGGCACCGATGCCCGCGAACCACCGGTCATAGCTGGTCTGCCCGTTGGGCTGCAGTGGCAGGCTATTGCCGAATTCCCGGCGACCGTAATAGCTACGTAGCTGGTAACTGTCGTCGCTAGAGGCCTGCCCGTCCCACAACAGCGACAGGCGTTGCTGCCGGATCCACTCATCCGCATCGAACCGCAGGCTTTGCGGACGTGCATGGGAGCGGTCTTCGCGCATCTGTGCCAGCAGGCCCCCTGGGTCCTCGGCGCGATTGTCGATTGCATGGAGGGTGGCGGCTAGCGTCCCGCGCATGCTCTGCCAGCGAAGCTTGCCGGTGAGGTTGTTGGCCTCGGCGGTGCCCTGAGGACGATGGCCCTCTAGGCTCGTACCGCTCACTGCTAACAGCTCACCGAGCGAACCGACAGTGCCGCTGGTTTCTGCCCGCGCCCTGCGATAGCACAGATCACCGCCGGTGATCTCCAGCTGGCTGCGTGGCGTATCGCCAGGCTGTCGGATCTTGATCGACAGCACGCCGCCAGCGGCGTTGCCATGAATTGTGGAAGAAGGTCCGCGGATAACCTCGACACGCTCGACCAGAGACATATCCAGCCCGTCCATTTCGGTCTGCCCATCGGGCATAGTCAGCGGCACGCCGTCGACCAGCACCCGTATACCTCGCACGCCAAAGCTTGAGCGCGTACCAAACCCCCGGATCGACACGCGCATGTCCTGCGCGAGATTGTAGCGACTATGCGAAACCGGGCTCAGTTCGTCTTAACCGTTGCTCCCGTATAATAGCCGCACTAAGTGGAGGCTGAGTATGGAACAAATTGAATACAAACAGATGGTTGCGCGCTTGGATGGCCTTACGGACGAACAATTCGACGCTCTGCTGGAGACGATGCGCCAGCGGAAGGAGGCGGACGGTGTGCAGCGCCTGGTGTTGGCGCGCATGGCCGATCGCAAATGCTGTCCGCACTGTGACGGCACGCATGTGGTGAAGTACGGCGTCGAGTTTGGGTCGCAGCGATTCCGTTGCAAGGGCTGCGGCAAGACCTTCACCGCGCTCACAGGGACGCCGTTTCACCGGCTGCGGGGCAAAGAGAAACGGCTGGAGAACGCGGCCTGTATGGCGGATGGGCTTTCGGTTCGCAAGACGGTGGCACGCTTTAATATCTCGGTGCAAAAAGCCTTCCGTTGGCGGCACAAATTCCTGGGTTTTTGAACAAACAGAAGCCGGAGGCCCTGACGGGCATAGTCGAAGCGGACGAAATCCTTTTCTCGGTTTCCTACAAAGGACAGCGCAAGAGCCTGCCCCGCACCTCGAAGAAGCGGGGTGGCAAACTCAAGACCGGCGAAGGGGCCGAGAAGGTCACCGTGGTGGTGGCCGTGCAGCGTGGGACTCAAATTGAGTTCGACCAGGTGCTTCCCCGTGGCACGGCCGTAGCCCTGACCGAAGCGTTGCGCCCGGTGTTGGGCTCTGATGCGGTGCTGAGTACTGACGGCAACGCGGCCTACTGGACCGTCGCCAAGGAACTGAACGTCGAATCGGGCTCCTTCGTCTCGGCGTTCCACGGCAGGGGGGGCGATGACATCTGGCACGTACAGAGCGTCAACCGTTACGACGCCCACCTCAAGACCTGGATGGAGCGCTTCCACGGCGTCTCCACCAAGTACCTGGTGAACTATCTGGGATGGCGACGCCTGCTTGACCGCTTCAAGGACAGCCTTACACCACAGCAGTTTCTGTTTCATGCGCTTCGGACCTCCTATCAGTGATGCCGTACACGGTTAAGACGAACTGAGCCCGAAACCGTGCCGGGTATTGGGGCCAGTAGACTGTCGAGGCTAAGCAACTGTTCGCCCGGCTGGTCCTCTGCCGCCGTGGCGCTCACAGCCATTGGCAACGTGAGCCAGTCGCTCTCGCTAAGTGGTGAAGTTACCAGCAGGGGTTCGAGAACCATCACATCATCGAGCCCGGCAGCAGCAGCGGAGCCGGAAGCAATAGCAATCGCCTCGACAAGAACCTGTTTGAGCATTGGCGTGTCTTTGATTTTATTGTAACCAGAATAAAGGGAAAAAGAGGACTGACAGCAGGTACGTGGCAGTATGGCAGCCCCGAATTCGTGACAGTCCCCCCAAGCAAATCCTTTGATTTGTCTCTGCGGTCAATACGTATCCTATTTGATCCACCTCATGTCATTTTGCGGCCTCTTTCTCGCGGTTCAATAGGAGGATCTTGCCTTCGGCTTCAGCGACAGTTTGGCCACGCTGGTTTACACAGCGTCCGGTCATCGTGGCAATGCCGCCATCGTGACGCGGCTTCTCAATTAGCTCTAAGATGACCCAGGTTACGCTCAGTGTGTCACCGGCAAACACCGGCGAGAGAAAGCGGCAGTTGTGCTCCAGATAGCCCACGGCAGTTCCATAGAAGTACATGCCCACCGAAGCGGACATCGCCGCGCTCGTCATTGGTCCGTGAAGGATGCGCTGACCAAAGCGCTCCTGCGCGGCGAACACCGCGTCGCTGTGCAACGGATTGAAATCGCCGAACATGCCGCACGAGCGGCTGATATGCGACTCGTCAATAGTCAGCGTTTGCCCGAACGTCTCGCCGGTAGAAATTTCATCGAACGCTTTGCCTACGAAGTTCATGCTACGTTCTCCTTTTGATTTTCCCGGTCCCGCAGCGCCCTGCGCATGATCTTGCCGGTAGCGGTCATGGGCAGCGCGTCAAAGAACTCGATCTCTCGAGGATACTCATGGGCGGCTAGGTTCTGGCGCACGTAATTTTGCATCTCCAGAATCAGTTCCGGGCTACCGACGTATCCTTCAGCTAGCACGATACACGCCTTCACAATTTCAGTGCGGGTGTCGTCCCTCTTGCCGATTACGGCAGCCAGCTTCACTGCAGGATGATTGAAAAGGCAATCTTCGATGGGCGTCGGGCCAATACGATAGCCAGCACTAGTGATTACATCGTCGTCGCGCCCGAGGAAGTGGATGTACCCTTCACTATCGCGGTACCCGCTATCGCCTGTGACCAGCCAGTAGCCAACGTATTTCTCAGCTGTGGCCTCAGGGTTGTTCCAATAGCGAAGCATCTGGGTCATGTTGGGCGTCTCTACCGCAATACAACCCGGCTCGTTATCAGCCATTTCGTTGCCATGGGCATCGATTACCCGTACGTTGTAACCTGGTACCGCTTTACCAATGGCCCCAATCTTGTGCACCTTCTGGCTATTGCTCGATGATAGCACCAGGTTGCATTCAGTCTGGCCGTAGAACTCGTTGATGGTAACGCCAAAGGTCTGTCTACCCCACGCGATCAGTTCGGCGCCGAGCGACTCACCACCGCTGGCGATAGTGCGAACCCGCATACGCCAACGTGCTTCTGGATTCGCCACTTGGCGCAGCAGTTTGAGTGCGGTAGGTGGAAAAAAGATATTGCGAATCCCTAGCTCTTCGATCAGAGCGAAGGCCGCTTTTGGCTCGAACTTTTCAGCGCGGTGGGCCACCACCGCAACGCCTAGATACAGGGCCGGCAGGAGCACATCAAGCAGACCACCGATCCACGCCCAGTCGGCTGGCGTCCAGATCACATCCTCCGGCTGCGGCAATCCATCGTGGGACACGCTTACCCCAGGCACGTGACCAAGCAGCACCCGGTGCGCATGCAATGCGCCCTTCGGATGGCCAGTGGTACCGGAGGTGTAGATAATCAATGCCGGATCCTCGGCGGTGCTTGCATACGTTTCGAACGCATCGGATGCTGCCTGGGTTTCTGTGCGGTAATCCACAACACGCGCGTCATCGGTGGCACCGTCAGTACAGAAGCACAGCTTTAGTTCGGGCAATTCGTGCCAAATGCTTCCTAATCTTTCGCAACCGTTGCGATCGGTGATCAGCGCACTCATCTCGCAGTCGCTGGCGCGATGACGAATTGCATCGAGGCCGAACAGTACGAACAGCGGCACGGCAATCGCGCCCAACCTGTAGAGGGCGATATGAGCGATAGCAGCCTCGAGCCGTTGCGGCAACATGATGCCGACCCGATCTCCTGGTCGGATGCCACGCTTAACTAGAGCATTGGCCAGGCGATTACTCGCTTTCTGCAACTCAAGATAGCTGTAACGGCTGACGCTGCCGTCCTTGTTTTTTTGCACCAGGGCCAACCGCTGCGGCTCGCGCCGAGCCCAACGGTCACAGCAGGCCTCCGCGATGTTGAAGAGGTCGCTCGGGCGCGGTTGCTCGAGGTCAAAGGTTAGGCGCATTGTCATTATTCATTCCTGTCTATCATGTGAGCGTTCTAAAAAGCATCGAACAGAGTACCAGCCCGACCGCCAGTATCGTCGTCTGCCAGCACTGACGGTTAACCTTGGCGATGAGGCAGCCCGGAATTGCGAGCAGCGTGATTACTGCACTGGAGTGTGGCAGAGAGCCTGTCTTGCCAGTGGCCATCACCGCAACGCGGTACAGCAACTCGCAGTTTGCCTGCATTAAGAAACCGCAAAGACTAAGTATCCGGAATGCTGCTCAAACCACCAGAGGAAGAGCCGGTGATTCTGGAGAGCATAGTTTGAGATCTGATCAAAATCGCCCACCAGACTGCAGACCTAACGCGAGCAGACAGCGGGCACGATGGTCAATTTCTTCTGCTAACTCTGCATGCGTATAACCCAGATTCTGGGTGCGCGCTACCAGGGCCTCGCGGTCCTCAACCCATTGAGTTGTCCGGTTAAACGCTGCACATGTGGCAATAGCTAACAGAGGTTTGGTCTGCGGTCCGCAGCTGAAGCTCCGAAGACTCATGTGGACTCCCTCAGTCTTATGTTTGTTATGAGGCGATGTAACTGGAAGCATGCCTTCTAGTTGACATGCATGCCAGGCTAGATTACCTTAACGTAAAGGTAAAGGTAAAGGTAAAGGTAAAGGTAAAGGTAAAGGTAAAGGTAAAGGTAAAGGTAAAGGTAAAGGTAAAGGTAAAGGTAAAGGTAAAGGTAAAGGTAAGACAACTCTCTATCCCATCGGATTTTATAAGCCGAAAGGCGGACTAACAACAAGAAGCTGAACCTCGGACGATCAACGTCTCCCTGACTCGGCTTTCAAAGCACAACAACCACAAGGCAGAACGGTGAAAGATGAATTTCTTCGGCCTCGATACTGTGGCGCTGGAATGGGTTACCTCGCGCATGTACTAGCAGCCTGTCGGACTTAGCATTGGCATACTCTTCCCCTTGCCTGCCCAGACAGGTTTCGCACTATCGTGGTGCATATTTTTGATCTACAGCGCCCAATAATCTCAAAACGAGCGAAATCGCCCGCCTTTCAGGCCCATTGGGCGGATTTCGGGCGCAGTACGGCCATGCGTTTCAGATTCCAGGCCAGACATACCAGCGCCCATTCGCCGCTCACCTTGTCCAATCCACGTAACGAGAACTGACGAAATCCGAGCACCGATTTGATGATGCCGAATACCGGCTCGACGGTTTGCTTACGCAAGGCATAGGCCTTGCGTCCGGCTTGGGTTTGTAGCTTGTGCGCCATGCGCTCGACCGGTGTGCTGCCCTCGACTATGGGCACCGGTTCAGCGAACCGCTCCAACGGCGGCTGGTGGTGGTTTTCCCGTTTGACGGCGATGTGCGGATCCATGCCGGCCTTATCGCAGGCGGCGACATTGGCGGCGCTGAAATACCCGGTATCCGCGAGCAGTGTGTCAGCTTTGCCCAACGACTCCGGTAGTGCGGCCAGTTGCGCCAGCATCGGCTCGACTTGTTCCTTGTCGTTACAGGCCTGGGTCACTGCTGGTGCTATCACCAGCATGCTGTCCGCATCGACCGCTGCCTGGGCATTGTAGCCCTGCTCGAAGCCGCCACCGGCCACTGGCATGATGCGCGATTCTTCATCGGTGAGATTGAGTTGGTCTTTCGCCTTGGGTCCGGCCGCGGGCGGCTTGGGCGGACGACCGCCTGGTTTCCTGCCGGTCTTCTGCTGTTTTTCTTCCCGCGCGGCGAGTCTGGCCAGGTATTCGGCTTGCTCGCGCTCGAAGCGCGCTTTCGCCCGGGCTTCGATTTTCGCTTTGGCTTCCGCCATCGCCTTGAGCCGATCTTCCCGGCGCTGAATTTCTTCCGGCAGGCTGACCCCATCCGGGACATTGGACTGGTCGGCCTGCTCAGCCAACGCCAGCAGCTCCTGCACTTCGCCCTGGAGCTGAGCTTCCATCTTCTCGATGTGGCCATAGGACAGGGCGCTGTGGCGGGACGCATCAGCCTGGATCTTGGTGCCATCCAGGCTGATGGTGCCCAGCTTAACCCGCTTCATCTCCTGTGCGACTTCGAGAACCTGAACGAACAGGTCGGCCAGTTCGCCGAGAAAACGTCGGCGAAAGGTCGCCAGGGTGTCGTGGTCGGGATGCGCGCCGGCTGAGATAAAGCGGAAGGCCACCGAGTCGTAGGTTGCCCGCTCGATCCTGCGACTGGAAAACACGCCGGTGGCGTAGCCGTAGATGAGCAGAGACAACAGCAGCGATGGATGATAGGCCGCGCTGCCGCGCCCACCATAGGCATTCACCATTGAGCGCAGATCAAGACCGTCGACCACCTCGACAATGAATCACGCCAGATGATCCTGGGGTAACCAATCGTCAACGGATGGTGGAAGCAGATAGGCTGTGTGACGGTCGAAAGAACGAAAGTTACTCATGTCTGATCCATGATTCATTTGAGGCCAGCAGTATCTCATACTGGCCCGGAAAGTCCGACAGGCTGCTAGGACGATGAATCCCGTAGAAATAATTGCTAAAGCAATACAACCGACAAAAAATTGCTTCAACCATGCCAATAAATCTTTCATCTAAAGACCTCGAATAACTTTCCTCTAATTGTAGTTAAATTCTACAGTTGTCAGCACAATTCATCACTCCCATTGAAGCCCTGCAACAAAATTAAACGTCCTGGGTTGTGATCACCTGGGGTTTCAGGGTCGTGTGATCAACAAGCGGTACCATTTTGGGCAGCGGCCTTTGGTGTGAGTTTTTGGTGTAAGGTCATGAAATTATATCACTTTAAGCCGTTTTTTCCTTCCCTCTCATGAGAAATCCGGGATATATCCTACTTCCTACCAGATAGCAAGCGCCATCCCAAAGTAAACGATTAAGGAACAACGCTTTCTGTTGGCTGTTGCGGAACTAACATTAAATCGTCCCAATTTATTTGTGAGTCACGAATCCTGGCAATCTCACGGTCAAGCTCACGGATCATATACTCAGCCATTTCTTGGTTACCAGTGTCACTTACGCGGTACTCTGGGTTATCCCATATGGGGTGCAAGAAATCAATGCTATCAATCTCATTATCCTTATAGTAATCATCTTTCAGGCTAATAAATTTGCTATTACGTGAAGTTATATTAGATCCGTTTTTAATATATGATACCTCCCACACTACTATAAACTCCGATTGGTCTAAAGGAAGGTCCGAAAAAACGCCGATCGTTACACCTTTACGAGTATCCATGGTGACCGGAGAATATGCCTTAAAATGATTTTTAAAGAAGTGTAAATCTAATGCTTTAAGATATTTAACTTTTGCATTCTGAAATGCTCCTTGGGCCGTAAAAGGTGCTTGTGAGAGCATTATGTCTATCGATGGTTTACTTGATATCAACGTTGGACTCTTTTCTTTTATGGCTTAATGATGATTCAAGTGTTTTAAGGTCGAGTTTTTTTGAAAACATACCCTCGCTGTATTCTAATTGGGCTTTAGAAAACACAAAAGAAACCGCTGAAACCAAATCTGATTTTGGAACACCGTTGTAAGTAAGGGTAAGTTCCGGTTTTTTTCCTCCAACAATAGCGTATTCCCAAACCCGTCTCTCAAATCTTTCCAGTTCATCTTTATCGTGTTTTAGATCTGCGTAAGCCTTGAATATATTGGGACTATACCCGTATACATTTCCAGTGACGGTCTTAATTGAGAAACCTTCATCGTTTTCACCTATATACTTAAGACCTGAAGTAATAGTTATGATGCCTGAGTTCGGCTGATCCGAGCATCCTGCTATAGACACAAGCAAGACGATGCTTGCAATTAGAACATTTAATTCCTTCATATCATTATATGCTTTCGAGCATTAAATTTTTTTCTTCATGCTCCCAACATTATTAATTTGGATTTGCATGTAGACCATCGGCCATCGTTGATTTTCAAATTACAATAGTATAGTGTAGCCTAAATATATAGTTATCGGCATTATCCGTCACTATCTTTGCCACCCTGTTAACAAGATTAAACAACTAATTTTCTGTCTTCCCTGCTTTGAACTTATGGCTCACACGATCGGTAAACGGTCGTTTTCTGAGCGCTAATTTTGCACTCTCAAAAACTAACTTTTCTTGTGGTTTTTTGATAAACAATTGCGTCTAAAAATCTACGACTAGAAAACGGTAGGGCAGCTTGGCCGTCGGCAGACTACCTGTAGCGACGAAAAAGTTACTTTAAGAAAGCTTGTGCCTGTAAAAACTGACCGTGAAGGGTAGGTGTCGCCAGTAGCGGTCAAATTTGACCGAAGAGCGCAGGGATTGGGAGGCAAAAAGTGGTAGCCGGCAGGGCGAAAGCAATTTGTGTGCGCGCACACAGAATGCGGTGAATGGAGAATCAGCAGTTGGAAGCGGGGCATGGCGCGGTCAAATTTGACCGTCACCCTGGTTAGACAATGCTTTCTCAATCTGTGGTCGCGACCACAACTCTTGGGTTTCCCCTGCTCACCTGAAATCCCAGCCTGCTATCGACGGTCAAATTTGACCGTCACCCTGACCAGACAATGGTTTCTCCATCTGTGGGCGCGCCCACAACTCCGGGGTTCCCCCTATTCACCCGAAATCCCATTCGGCTATGGGCGGTCAAATTTGACCGTTACCCTGACCAGACACTGCTTTCTCAATCTGTGGGCGCGCCCACAACTCCGGGGTTCCCCCCTATTCACCCGAAATCCCAGCCTGCTATCGACGGTCAAATTTGACCGTCACCCTGGCCAGATAACGTTTTCTCAATCTGTGGTCGCGACCACAACTCTTGGGTTTCATATTCACCCAAAATCCCGTCCTGCTATCGACGGTCAAATTTGACCGTCACCCTAGTCAGACAACGCCATCTGCAGTTGTGTTCGCGCACACAGAATCCGGTGAATTGGGAATCGGCAGTTTAGGGTAGGGCATGGCGCGGTCAAATTTGACCGTCACCCTGGTTAGACAATGCTTTCTCAATCTGTGGTCGCGACCACAACTCTGGGGTTTCCCCTTATCCACCCGAAAATCCAACTTACTGTGGGCGGTCAAA
>Ga0314772_1001101_pt1 | contig 12673 bp, 11 predicted proteins | sample MetaGCBIW2018_FD_204520 | JGI IMG/M metagenome (GOLD analysis project Ga0314772, IMG submission 204520) | Cryopeg brine microbial communities from Beaufort Sea near Barrow, Alaska, United States - CBIW 2018 | ecosystem: Environmental > Aquatic > Marine > Coastal | place: USA: Alaska | collected... | reverse complement strand
CATCGAAGGATGCGCCGAGAACCGAACCACACCCCACGAAATACCCCGTGTTGTTGGATGGCTTGAAGAGTGTAATGAGAACAAGAAGGGTAGTACCGACAGACATCGCCATACAGAGGGGAGATAACCGCACGATAAACGCGGAGGATCAGAACCAACACGTTGCGGGGAATGAGCATCGCAAACGTAACGACGGACTTCATGCCTTCACCACGATGCGGTCAATCCCTTCTGCGATCTCAGCCTGCAGCGTATTCCACTCAGCTGTAGCCGAGTCGGCCAACGCACGAACCACGATGTCCGAGCCTTCTTGGACATTGGGAAGAAGTTGCGCTGCCGCCGCACGAAGCCGCCGGCGAACCTTGTTCCGCACGACTGCATTTCCTACGGCTTTGGACACAATAAAACCAAAACGCACGACGTGTGATTGATTATTGCTCACAATATGAACAACGCAGTTCGGTGCTGTATATCGGCGACCGCGACGAACAGCCAAGCGAAAATCACTCGGAAGCGTTATGCGATTCGCCTTAGACAGCACCGGACGGGGTTACGCGGAGAGTTCGGTGCGTCCCTTACGGCGACGGGCGCCCAAAATAGCGCGGCCTGCACGGGTGCGCATGCGCAAACGGAAACCGTGAACCTTCGCACGGCGACGGTTGTTTGGCTGGAAAGTTCTCTTACTCATAGCTATATCTCCAAGGCCCAGCTCTGGCGGCCGGGAAGAATTAGTAGGCCCAAGGGCCAGAAGTCAACTGATTAAAACTACGGCGTTAAACGGGTGCGGTCAAACCACACTTTGTACAACAGCGCATTATCCACACAGAGTACATCCTCATTGGTAACGACATGCTGTGGACAACTAAGGTGATAGCCGGTGCATAACGCCGCCAGATGTCCAGTAAATCAGCCAGAATAGCTGTACTCAGCAGTGGATAACCCTGTGAGTAAATACCGCCAAGGGATGGGGAAAGAATGTCGGAAACACCCGACCCGACGAAGGAACTGTGGCAAAAAGTTCTGAAACGCCTTGACGGAGATGAGCGAATCACTCCACAACTTCAAGGCTTTGTGAGCCTGGTCGAACCAAAAGGTGTCATGGCCGGCACGCTGTATCTCGAGGTTCCCAACGAACTCACCCGCGGAATGCTTGAACAGCGACTGCGCCAACCACTTGTTGATGCCATCGCCTCACTCGGCAGTGAGCACGAAATAAACAACTTCGCCACCGTCGTGAACCCAGACATACAACCGGATGCTTTCGCTCAAGAGATCCCACGCACCGAGCAGCAATACATTGAGCCGACACCCCCGACTCCGATTGAACACTCGTCCCCACGACGCAGCGATTCCCGGCTCAATCCCAAGTACAGCTTCGATAACTTTGTTATCGGCGGCTCAAACCGCTTCGCCCATGCAGCAGCCGTCGCGGTCGCGGAAGCTCCGGCGAAGGCATACAACCCGCTCTTTATCTATGGTGGATCCGGTCTCGGTAAGACCCACCTTCTTCACGCGATCGGCCACTACGCAGAAAGTCTGTACCCCGGCATTCGAGTCCGCTATGTGAGCTCAGAAGAGTTCACCAACGACTTCATCAACTCCATTGCCAATAACCGCGCCTCGGTCTTTCAATCTCGCTACCGGGAGATCGACATTCTTCTGATCGATGACATCCAGTTCTTACAGGGCAAGGATTCGACTCAAGAAGCGTTCTTCCACACCTTCAACACGCTCCATGACCACAATAAGCAAGTGGTCATTACAAGCGACTTGCCACCGAAACACCTCACCGGATTTGAAGACAGAATGCGGTCTCGCTTCGAGTGGGGCCTGATTACCGATGTTCAAGCGCCTGATCTTGAAACCCGAATCGCGATTCTGCGCAAGAAAGCGCAGAGCGAGAAGATGCAAGTCGGCAACGACATCCTCGAATTCATGGCGTCGAAGGTCTCGTCGAACATTAGGGAGCTCGAAGGCACGCTCATTCGAGTCACTGCTTTCGCTAGCCTCAACCGCACTGAAGTTGACATGGCCCTGGTTCAGACCGTGTTGAAGGATCTGATCACGCTGGATGAAGACAATGTGATCGCACCTGTCGACATCATTAATCACACCGCTGACTACTTCAAGCTCACGGTTGACGACCTCTATGGATCGTCTCGTTCGCAAGCTGTTGCGACCGCCCGCCAGATCGCCATGTACTTGTGCCGCGAGATGACAAACCTGTCACTGCCGAAAATCGGTCAGCTGTTCGGTAATAGAGATCACACGACAGTGATGTACGCGAATAAAAAGATCACTGAACTCATGAAAGAACGTCGCTCGATCTACAACCAGGTCACCGAACTCACGAGCCGGATCAAACAGAACCACCGATTCAACAAAAACTAGCTCGTTCTACTTGGGGATAACTTGGGGATAACTCTTTCAACTCGCCGGAAAGATTGTTGATCGCGACATTCTTTCTGTGGAATTGGGATTTGTTGTCATTCGAGTTTCCACTGGAGAGTCAACATTTCTCCACGTGTCGTCAACAAGTCACACGGATGTAGTTTCCAGTAATTACATGAAAATTGACGAGTTATACACACATTCCACAACGGTTAAGAGTGTGACCTTTAAAGAATGAAATTTGAATCCCAAATAACCTGTCGTTCGCAAGTGGATCGGCTGTGCCAGTATTAACGGCCAGAGCTTGATCCGGTTAGGGGTGGTTCATGAAGTTTCAGGTCAATCGTGATGTCTTCAGCGAGGCAGTTTCGTTTGCAGTAAAACTGCTGCCGCAGCGCACGACACTGCCCATTTTGAGTGGTGTTTTGATCGAAGCCACCGACGCAGGGCTCACCCTGTCGTCGTTTGACTACGAGGTTTCAGCGCGAACGCAGATCAAAGCTGAAGTCGACGAACCTGGACGAGTGTTGGTTTCGGGCAAGCTTCTTGCCGAGATTGCTAGCCGACTCCCCAACTCACCAGTGCGTTTTAGCACCGAAGACAACAAAATTACGGTGGCTTGTGGCACCGGGCACTTCACGTTGTCGAGCATGCCCGTCGAGGAGTATCCAACACTTCCTCAGATTTCAGATCGTGTCGGAACGCTCAAGGCGGATCTCTTCTCGGCAGCAATTGCTCAAGTTGCAGTTGCTGCATCGCGAGACGACGTGACTCCCGTGATCACCGGAGTACAACTCGAAGTTTCCGAAAACAACATTTCGCTCGTCGCAACCGACCGTTACCGTGTTGCCGTTCGCGACATCGAGTGGGATGCCGGCGCGTCCGGTGTTGAATCTGCCACCGCGCTCGTTCCGGCCAAGACTCTCGTCGAAGTTGGAAAGACTTTTGGAAGCAGTGGTGAGATCTCGGTCGCGATCACCAGCACCGACGAGCGCGAGCTCATTGCATTCCAGGCCGACAACAAAACTGTGACCTCGTTGTTGATCAAGGGCAACTTCCCTCCCGTTCGACGACTGTTCCCCGAGACTGTGGATAACTTCGCTGTGATGAACACGGCCGAGCTCATCGAAGCAGTACGTCGGGTCTCTCTTGTTCTGGAACGCGAAGCCGCGCTTCGCTTTACGTTCACCACCGAAGGAGTGACCCTCGAGGCAATCGGATCCGAGCAAGCTCAAGCTTCTGAAACCATTGACGCCTTCCTGACCGGTGACGACACCGTTGTTTCACTCAAGCCTCAATTCTTGATCGATGGGCTGAGTTCGGTTCACTCCGAGTTTGTGCGAATTTCCTTCACTAAGACGGAGAACCCAAACAAGCCTGGACCGGTGCTCATCACTAGCCAGTCGTCAAAGGATCAACCAGGCAGTGACAACTACAAGTATTTGCTGCAGCCCAACCTATTGCTGAGGTAACTCATGGCTGACACCACTCATGTAGGAATTGTCGGGCTCGGCAAAATGGGCGGAAACATGCGCGAACGCATGCGAACCAAAGAATTGACAGTCACCGGTTACGACCCAAATCCTGAGGTCAGTGATGTTGCTCAACTTTCCGACCTAGTCAATGCTCTTCCAACACCGCGCATCATCTGGATTATGGTGCCCTCGGGGCCCGTCACCGATTCTGTAATTACAGATGTGGAAGCTCTACTGGAGCCGGGAGATCTTGTGATCGACGGTGGTAATACTCGCTTCACTGATGACGAAATTCACCGCACCCAACTCGCGGCCCGAGAGATCGCGTTCGTTGATGTTGGGGTTTCCGGCGGAATCTGGGGACTCGAGAACGGGTACGGCCTCATGGCAGGAGGCGACGCTGCCGACATCGAGCGCGCCATGCCGATTTTCGATGCACTAAGACCAGAAGGACCACGTGACGAAGGATTCGTTCATGCAGGTCCCGTGGGCGCAGGGCACTACGTCAAAATGGTGCACAACGGTATCGAATACGCGCTCATGCAGGCGTGGGCAGAAGGATTCGAACTACTCGATAGCCGCAAAGATCTCGTCAAAAACGTTCCAGGATCATTCAAGGCATGGCAGCGCGGAACGGTAGTGCGGTCATGGCTTCTTGAGTTGCTTGTAAAAGCGCTTGAAGAAGATCCCGATTTTGCCGACATTGCTGGTTATGTCGAAGATTCGGGGGAGGGCCGGTGGACCGTGCACGAGGCTCTCAACCAAGCGGTCGCAGTTCCGACCATCAGCGCCGCTATTTTCGCGCGCTTTGTTTCGCGTCAGGAAGACTCGCCATCAATGAAGGCAGTCGCAGCTCTCCGTAACCAGTTCGGCGGGCATAGCGTCCGAAAAAGTTAAGCGCGAGCCGCAATGCTTGTTACACATGTTGAGCTCACAGATTTTCGTAATTACACCGGTCTTACCCTAGAACTCAGTAGTGGGCCGACACTCATTGTTGGATCGAATGGCCAGGGCAAGACAAACCTTGTCGAAGCCCTGGGATTTCTCAGCACGCTCGGTTCGCATCGGGTTTCCACGGATCACGCGATGGTTCGCCAAGGAGCTGATGCCGCGATAGTGCGGGTGCGCCTCGAACACAATGAACGCAAGTTCCTTGCTGAAGTGCAGATCAATCGCAGTGGAGCCAATCGCGCGCAGATTAATCGTTCCGTCATCCGTACTCGCGAACTGCCGCGATATTTCTCTAGCGTCTTGTTCGCGCCAGAAGACCTTTCCCTTGTTCGTGGCGAACCTTCCGGGCGCCGAAGATTCATTGATGACCTTCTGGTGTTGCGCTCTCCTCGGTTCAGTGGTGTCATTTCCGACTATGAACGCGTCGTGAAGCAGCGCAATATGCTCCTGAAATCGGCTCGAGCTTCGGGCGTTCGTGACACGCAGCTCAGCACTCTTGATGTGTGGGATGAGCGTCTGATCGCTTTTGGTGCCGAAATCATTAGCGCGCGCAGTGCACTCGTTGCCGATCTCAGCCCAGAAGTCTCGAATGCTTATAAACGAATTGTTGGCGCGGATCATGGTGCTTCACTAGCGAATTCGCTGAGCATCATTTCGCGAAACGATGATTCTGAGAGCACAGTGGCGACCAACGACGTTGGCGAAATAATTTCGATCGCTGACGCGACCACAGCATTCACGGCTGCACTCGACTCGGTGCGGAAGGTTGAGCGAGATCGAGCAATTACTCTCGTGGGCCCGCATCGGGATGACCTCATTTTCGGCCTGAATGGATTGCCAGCACGGGGGTACGCCAGCCACGGAGAATCGTGGTCATTTGCGCTTGCGCTCAAACTCGCGTCGGCTGAGCTTCTCCGTCGTGATTCAGCCGCCGGCGACCCTGTGCTGATTCTGGATGATGTGTTCGCGGAGTTGGACAAGTCACGTCGCGAGAGACTTGCTGATTCAATCGCAGGATTTGAGCAGGTTCTTATTACCGCCGCCGTATTTGAGGATGTTCCGGAACGTCTTGCCGCGAAGGTTGTTCACATCCATGCTGGTGAGGTGGTTGCTGATGAATGACCGAGATCCTGCTGTCGACGAGCATGTTGCGGTGTATTTGCGATTTCGCGAGGTCTTTGGTGACGCGAGTAAGCGCTCATACATGGCGCGAAAGCGCGACCAGAAGAAGCCGGGGACAAGCGTTCCTTTCGCTCCCGGTCGCGATCCTCATGGGCTCGGCGATGTGATGGATAGTCTCACCAACCACATGGGGTGGAGTTCTCCGCTGGCTCGGTCCGAGCTGCTATTGGCGTGGCCAACGATTGTTGGTGTGGAGACGGCAGAGCACTCCGATCCGGTAGGAATCGAAGAGGGTGTTCTCACTATTCGGTGTGATTCAACGGCCTGGGCAACGCAGCTGAGGTTAATGCGGTCACGCATCACGACCACGATCGCGCAGCAGTATCCAGAAGCGGGCGTCGAGTCAGTGCGCTTTGAAGGCCCCAACGCCCCTTCCTGGAAACGAGGCCCCAGATCAATTCCAGGCCGGGGCCCGCGTGATACTTACGGTTAGCAAGGCAAATTAGGTCACGTCACCAAAGAAACTCCCGTAGAAAGCCATTTAGCCGTCTTTGGCGCGTGGAATTTGTTAGAATATCTGAAGCCGTCGGATGCACCTCCTTCTGGAGATACCAGCTCTGAATGGCGAATGTGAACTAGCGGCAGGAGCCTAACTTCAGATGACATCGACACCCGAGAACGACGTGCCCGAGAGCCAGATCATTTCCAACGGTCACGTTGCCGCTGACAGCTATGGTGCCGATCAAATCCAGATCCTTGAGGGTCTCGAAGCGGTGCGCAAGCGCCCCGGCATGTACATCGGTTCCACTGGCCCTCGCGGTCTGCACCACTTGGTTTACGAAGTAGTCGACAACTCTGTTGACGAAGCCCTCGCCGGATACTGCGACACCATCAACGTGTGGATTCGCCGAGATGGTTCCATTCGCGTTCGCGACAATGGTCGTGGCATCCCGGTCGACCTCAATAAGCAGGAGCAAAAGTCTACGGTTGAGGTCGTCATGACGATGCTGCACGCCGGTGGAAAGTTCGGTGGCAGCGGCTATGCCGTATCGGGTGGTTTGCACGGCGTTGGAATTTCTGTCGTGAACGCACTTTCTGCGGAGATCGACACCGAGGTCCGTCGCCAAGGTTCCGTCTGGCGCATGAGTTTTGCCAACGGTGTACCGGTTGGCCCGCTCGAAAAGGGCGAGTCGACAACCGAGACGGGAACGCAGCAGACTTTCTGGCCAAGCAAGGAAACGTTCGAGACTGTCGAGTTTGATTTCGAAACTCTGCGCGCACGGTTCCAGCAGATGGCGTTCCTCAACAAGGGCCTGCGCATCACGATCACCGACGAGCGCGGTGAAGACGAAGTTGTCGAGAGCTACATGTACGAGCGAGGGTTAGTCGACTACGTGGAGTACTTGAACAAGGCAAAGAAGAACGAGCTCATTCACCCGGATGTCATCGCCTTTGAGTCGGAGGACACCGAGAAGCGCATCTCACTTGAGGTTGCCATGCAGTGGACCGCCGGATACACCGAGAGTGTTCACACCTACGCCAACACGATTAACACGCACGAGGGTGGAACCCACGAAGAGGGTTTCCGTGCGGCACTCACGTCCCTGGTGAATCGCTATGCTCGCGAGAAAAACATCATCAAGGAGAAGGATGAGAACCTCTCCGGCGACGACGTTCGCGAAGGACTAACCGCAGTTATCTCGATCAAACTCGGCGAACCACAGTTTGAGGGCCAAACCAAAACCAAGCTGGGTAACACCGAGGCGAAAGCCTTCGTTCAGCGTATTGCTGGCCAGCAGCTCGGTGACTGGTTCGATCGCAACCCCACGCAGGCGCGCGATGTAATTCGCAAGGCCATCCAGGCATCGCAGGCTCGAATGGCCGCACGCAAGGCTCGCGAGCAAACTCGTCGCAAGGGCCTACTCGAGTCGAGCGGAATGCCCGGAAAGCTGCGCGACTGCTCAAGCAAAGACCCCTCGCTTTCTGAAATCTTCATGGTCGAGGGTGACTCCGCAGGCGGTTCGGCCGTTCAGGGTCGCAACCCCGAGTTCCAGGCGATCCTGCCGCTGCGAGGCAAAATCCTCAACGTTGAGAAGGCACGTCTCGATCGTGCTCTCGGAAACGCAGAAGTTCAGGCCATGATCACCGCATTTGGTGCAGGTGTTGGTGAGGACTTCGATCCAGACAAGGCTCGGTACCACAAGATTGTTTTGATGGCCGATGCGGATGTCGACGGCCAACACATCACGACCTTGCTGCTGACTCTGCTCTTCCGTTACATGCGCCCCCTCATCGATTTGGGCTACGTCTACCTTGCCCAGCCCCCGCTGTACCGCCTCAAGTGGAGCAACGCTCAGCACGAGTACGTCTACAGCGACATTGAGCGCGATTCTCTTACTGAGATGGGTTTGTCTGCTGGCAAGCGCATGCCAAAGGACAACGGCATCCAGCGTTACAAAGGTCTCGGTGAGATGGACTACAAGGAACTGTGGGAGACCACAATGGATCCTGCCACTCGCACGCTTCTTCAGGTTACTTTGGATGACGCGGCCGCGGCCGACGAAACTTTTTCGACTCTCATGGGTGAAGACGTTGAGTCTCGCCGAAACTTCATCCAGCGCAACGCCAAAGACGTCCGCTTCTTAGACATCTAGCTCGAGCAGAGCTCACGGCGCCCGCATTCGCGACTGACACAGACTGGAACTGAAACTTAATGGCTGACGAAGAAACTCCGAAGAAGACCTTCGAAGACGCACCGGTAGACGAGCGTCACGACAAGATCAATCAGGTTGATCTCCAACTGGAGATGCAGCGCTCTTACCTCGACTATGCGATGAGCGTCATCGTGGGTCGCGCGCTTCCTGAGGTGCGCGATGGGTTGAAGCCTGTGCACCGTCGTGTGATTTACGCGATGTATGACGGCGGCTATCGCCCAGACAAGGGATTCTCCAAGTGCACCCGTGTCATTGGTGATGTCATGGGGCAGTTCCACCCGCACGGTGACTCGTCGGTTTATGACGCCCTCGTTCGCTTGGTTCAGCCGTGGAGCCTTCGTTATCCACTGGCCCTCGGCCAGGGAAACTTCGGTTCACCAGGTAACGACGGTGCTGCTGCTCACCGTTACACCGAAACCAAGATGGCCCCATTGGCCATGGAAATGGTTCGGGACATTGAAGAAGACACCGTCGACTTCCAACCTAACTATGACGGCCGCACTCAAGAACCAACCGTTCTGCCCAGCCGTTTCCCCAACCTGCTCGTCAATGGTTCAGTAGGTATTGCCGTTGGTATGGCGACAAACATCCCGCCGCATAACCTCCGCGAGGTTGGCGAGGGTGCACTCTGGCACTTGGCACACCCCGAGGCAACCCAAGAGGAACTCATTGAGGCGCTGATTCAGCGCATCAAGGGCCCAGACTTCCCGACGGGCGCGCAGATCCTTGGTGTCAAGGGCATCCAGGATGCGTACCGCACGGGCCGCGGTTCGGTCACGATGCGTGCCGTTGTCAATGTTGAAGAGCTCCAGGGTCGCACGTGCCTCGTCGTCACAGAGCTGCCGTACCAGGTGAACCCCGACAACCTTGCACTGAAAATTGCTGACCTCGTTAAGGATGGCAAGCTCGCTGGCATCGCCGACATCCGTGATGAGACTTCGGGTCGCACCGGCCAGCGACTTGTCATCGTGCTCAAGCGTGATGCTGTCGCGAAGGTTGTACTCAACAACCTCTACAAGCACACGCAGCTGCAGGAAAACTTCGGCGCGAACATGCTCGCGATCGTGGATGGCATCCCGCGCACGCTCTCGATTGATGGTTTCATCACCGCGTGGGCTACTCACCAGATCGAAGTGATTGTTCGACGCACCGCCTTCCGCCTGCGCAAGGCTGAAGAGCGCGCCCACATTCTGCGCGGTTACCTCAAGGCGCTTGATGCGCTCGACGAGGTCATTGCCCTTATCCGTCGTTCGCCGACGGTTGAGGATGCCCGCGTCGGCCTCATCGCTCTGCTCGATATCGACGAAATTCAGGCACGCGCGATTCTTGACATGCAGTTGCGTCGACTCGCAGCTCTTGAGCGCCAAAAAATTATCGAAGAGAACGAGCGGATCGAACTCGAGATTGTCGAATTCAAGGCGATCATCGCAAGCGAGCAACGTCAACGCGACATCGTCAGTCAAGAACTCACTGATCTGCTCGCCAAGTATGGAGACGATCGCCGTACCGAAATCATGATGGGTTTCGATGGCGACATGAGCATGGAAGATCTCATCCCTGAAGAGGAGATGGTGGTCACCGTGACCCGCGGTGGGTACGTCAAGCGCACGCGCAGCGACAACTACCGCAGCCAACACCGCGGCGGCAAGGGTGTCAAGGGTGCTCAGCTGCGTGCGGATGACATTGTCGATCACCTGTTCGTTACGACAACGCACCACTGGCTACTGTTCTTCACAAATACGGGTCGCGTGTATCGCGCCAAGGCGTATGAGCTGCAAGAGGGTGGACGTGATGCGAAGGGCCAGCACGTCGCAAACTTCTTGGCGCTGCAGCCTGGCGAAGAGATCGCACAGATTCTGGACATCCGGGACTACCAGCAGTCCACTTATTTGGTGCTCGCTACCTACAACGGCCTCGTCAAGAAGACCGCTCTTGCGGAGTACGACACCAATCGCAGCGGCGGAATCATCGCGGTAAATCTGCGCGAAGGCGACGAACTCGTTTCGGCGATGCTCGTGGAGAATACCGACGACGTCTTGATGGTTTCTCGCAAGGGAATGTCGATTCGCTTCACCGCATCCGATGAGGCAATGCGTCCGATGGGTCGATCGACTTCTGGTGTCATGGGCATGAGTTTCCGTGAGGATGACCGACTGCTGAGCGCGAGCGTCGTTCCGGACAGCGGCTACGTGTTTGTGGTCACCGAGGGCGGTTTCGCGAAGCGTACGGCTGCCGATCAGTACCGGGTGCAGGGTCGGGGCGGTCTTGGCATCAAGGTTGCGAAATTGGACGGCGCACGAGGCGATCTTGCGGGTGCATTGATGGTCGGCGACCACGACGAAGTTCTTGTGGTTCTTGCCAGTGGCAAGGTGGTACGCTCTTCTGTCGCTGAGGTTCCGGCCAAGGGCCGTGACACTATGGGCGTTGTCTTTGCTCGATTTGCAGCCGAAGACAAGATCATTGCAATCGCACGTAACAGCGAACGAAACTTAGATCATAAAGAACTTGAAGCTCAGGACGATAGCGTTCCGAGTGAAATTGCCCCCGCAGGGAAGGACGAGTCGGTAGATGAGTAGTGTCGCGGAGAAGCTGCAGCGCAAGTCGCAGCGTCAAACATCGGTGAAGCAGGTCCGTCTCAAGCTCGTCTACATCGACTTCTGGTCGGCGGTGAAGTTCTCGTTCTTGGTGGCAGCATCGCTCGGGATCGTTCTTGTTGTCGCGACGATGCTCGTGTGGATCGTGCTGAACTCCACCGGAATTTTTGGCAACCTTGACAGCATTTTTCGGGACATTCTGACTCAAGATAGTGGCTTCAGCGTGACGAGCTCATTCTCGTTCGGACAAGTTGCAATGTTCTCGGTAGTTGTTGCGCTGCTCAACACCCTGGTCGGTACAGCGTTGGGTGCGATTGCGAGTATGCTTTATAACTTCAGCGTTCGACTGACCGGCGGAATCCTTGTGGGTTTCACTAACAACTAGTCGATTACGTCAAACAGGCAACATGCGATACTCTCGTATCTGCCCAACGGGGGTATAGCTCAGGCGGTTAGAGCGCTTCGCTGATAACGAAGAGGTCCGTGGTTCAAGTCCACGTACCCCCACTGGAATTTTCACAAGAGATTCCTTAAATTGGGGCCTTAGCTCAATTGGTAGAGCGCCTGCTTTGCAAGCAGGAGGTCAGGGGTTCGATTCCCCTAGGCTCCACAGTTGTGATGAGTCGGGACATCGTTCAAATATGAGTCGCGACATTGTTCAGAGAGAAGAGTCCGGCCATCGGCCGGGCCCTTTTATTTGGTTGCGCCAGTAGTTCTTTTCCGGCTTATAGGCCAAAACGTGTGGATGGCTTCGGGCGTGTCATGCCCGGCCGGCCCATCCTGATCTGGCCCAGAGGCCTTCTTCGGCTGTTGTGTTGGTGTCGTAGTAGTTCGGCTCGGGTTCTTCCTCAGTGTCAATTTTCTGGTCTTCGGGTGTCGGGGCTGGGGTGGGGCCTGGGATGAGTTCGTGGGCGCGTTCCAATGGTATTTCGTGCAGGGCGAGGAACCATTCCGCGGCACGTTTCATGTGGGCCTCGCTCATGTGTGTGTGTGATCAACTCTTTGTAGGCCGTTTCGGCGCTGGAATCCTGCCAAGTTAGTGGCTGGTTTCCTGCCAAAAGAGCGCTAAGAATCAGGCCAGCAATTCCCGTCCAACATGTTGGAATCAGGGATTGCGCAGAGACAGTGATCACCCGGTGACCGAGGCCCTCTCCAGAGTGTTGGAGACATGGGCCCGCCACCCCCGATAGGTTCCTTACGGCGCAGCAACTGCCAAGCGGTCGCGCCGGAAGGAACTAGAGAGCAGATGACGGTACCCATGTCCGTGCAAGAAAATATCAGAACACTCGACTCCCACGGAATCGCGGGCCGTGAAATCGCCCGCCGGTTGGGGGTCAGCCGCGACGCGGTGACGAAATACACCGGCCAACAGGACTACTCGCCCAGACCACCTGCGCCGGCCGCGCAAGCAACGCCATACGGCCAA
>Ga0314772_1001093_pt1 | contig 12712 bp, 7 predicted proteins | sample MetaGCBIW2018_FD_204520 | JGI IMG/M metagenome (GOLD analysis project Ga0314772, IMG submission 204520) | Cryopeg brine microbial communities from Beaufort Sea near Barrow, Alaska, United States - CBIW 2018 | ecosystem: Environmental > Aquatic > Marine > Coastal | place: USA: Alaska | collected... | reverse complement strand
GCATCAAGATCAGCGACCACGAGATGGCAGCACTGCCCATCACCCGTCACCAATTCCACGGCGACTGGAACTACACGCTCGAACCCGACAAATCACAATAACGGCGTGTTGAATACTGACAGGCCCTTAGCCAACGTTCGCGGCGTTGACCGCGGGTCGCGCTATTCCTGACAAAAATAGTCGCCCCTGTGCGCAGGGTCTCCGTGGAGGCCAACCGCCACCTGCAATGCCTGCGAGATTGACGCTAGACACTTCCCAGTTGACGACTCAAGAGACGAAACAGCTACCGACAGCACGGAGCGACGTTCCCTCCACGAACGGTCCACGGGCTTGGCAACGCACTGTGCAGTTAAGCCAGGGCTCAACGCTTGTACTCGCTGTGCGGGTAGCCGACTTGCCCCCTTTTCGACGGCGAACGTACACACCGCAGTGCCTGGACGCAAAGAAGCCCCCGACCGTGAGGCCGGGGGCTTCTCGCTAGTGCAGTGAGTGCGGACGGGAAGGCTTACGCCTTGCCCTCCTGTGCGCTCTGCCATTCGACGGTGTTGTCGTTCAGGTACTTGTAGATGCCAATGAAGGCGCTTGACGGGTCATTCGATTCGTTGATCGGACCCGATCCTGCGACAGTCCGGTAATTGATCTCGTCGCCGGCCTGCACCAAAGCGAGGCAGTCAGCGTAGGTGGTGCACTCTGTACCACCGGTGCTTCCGGAGACAGCCGCGAGGTTCTCCTGAACCGTCTTGCCGTCAGTGCCCTGACCCTTCTCAGCCGCAAGCGCGACCAGGATCGTCGCGTCATACGACTCGGGGCCGTATGCGAACGAGTCGAGCGGTGCGGGTGCGACCGAGTTCAGGCGCTCCTTGAAGGCGTCGTCGGGGAAAGCACCGGGGATCGTGCCCTGTGCGCCCTCGAGCGTGCCTGCGGGGAAGTCAGCGGAGTAGTCCGCCGTGTTGCCGTCGGTCATGTAGATCGCGCTCATGTCAGTCCACCCAGCGCTCACGAGTTCCGGGATGATCTGCTTGGTCTGGTCGAACGCGATGATGACGATCGAGTCAGGCTTCGCAGCAATTACTGCCTGCACGTCGGAAGCAAAGTTCGATGCCTTGGGGTCAAACTCGTCACCGGAGACGCCGTAGACGATCTCCGCGCCCTGAGGCTCGATGGTCTCCTGAATCACGTTGCGCAGCGACGTTCCGTAGTCCTCGTTGAACACCAACACGCCGACCTTCTTGTGACCATCGGCCACAATGAGGTTACCGAGCACGTTGCCCTGCACGGTGTCCGGCGGTGCCACGCGGAAGTAGAACGGTGAGTAACCCGACAACGCCGTCGAGGTATTTGCCGGAGAAATCATTACGGTGTTGTTCTTAGCAATAGTGTCAACCACGTTGAGCGACACTGTCGACGAAGCGGCGCCGACGACTGCGGCGACACCGTCACCGATCATCTTGTCAACGGAGGTAGCAGCAATTTCTGGGTGATCAGCATCTGAGGAGTCGGTGTGTACGACGCTCACATCCTTACCCATCACTCCTCCAGCCTTGTTGATCTCCTCAATGGCGAGGTCAACACCTGCGATCTCGGGCGGGCCTAGGTAAGCAAGGCTTCCAGTGATCGGAAGCAGCGAACCGACGACCAGTCCGTCTCCGGTGGGTGCGTCACTCGGTGCCATAGAACCAGTGTTCGAGCTTGCGGGCTGCGGGTCACTACTGGACGAGCAAGCGGCCAGCGCGAGTGCGCCAACGGCTACTACGGTCGCTCCGCGGGCGATGGTATTCCATCGTGCCATGTTGTTCCCTCCAACTCGACGGGAAAGTTCCCGTCGTTCGATTACCACGAGGACGGTCCTCGCGTGCAATACCTCGACGTTACCGTGTATATATTTCGATAGGGGGTCGCGCTTATCACAATTTCGTGACCTTATACGCTGAATACCTGGGTGATTTACTTCTTACCCATCTGGTCCACGACCGCTTCGGCAACTTCTTTCATAGTCAGACGGCGATCCATTGAAGTCTTCTGAATCCACCTGAAAGACTCGGGCTCGTTGAGCTTCATCGTCTCCATGAGGAGTCCCTTTGCACGCTCGACGAGCTTGCGGGTCTGCATGCGGTCAGTAATGTCTGCTATTTCATTCTCGAGTGCACGAATCTCGACGAATCGGGACGCGGCGATCTCTACCGCGGGCAACAGATCCGCGGGGGTGAAGGGCTTCACGACGTACGCCATGGCACCCGCGTCGCGCGCCCTCTCAACGAGTTCGGTCTGCGAGAAGGCGGTGAGCAGCACCACGGGTGCAAGGCGGTCCTGTGCGATGTGCTCGGCGGCGGTGATGCCATCCATGACGGGCATTTTGATGTCCATCACGATGACGTCTGGCTTATGCTCTTTCGCGAGCGCCACTGCTTCCTCGCCGTTAGCTGCTTCGCCGACCACGTCGTATCCGCCCTCGCGAAGAGTTTCGACGATGTCCATACGGATCAGCGCTTCATCTTCCGCGACGATGGCTCGGCGCTTCTTGGCGCCAGTAGGTACGGTGGGCTCTTGAGTGTTGTTGTCAGAAGTTTCGGTCACAACCGCTAGCCTAGTGTGCGCGCCCCGATAGCCCAACTGGCAGAGGCATACGGCTCAAACCCGTACCAGTGTGGGTTCGAATCCCACTCGGGGCACGACGCGTGAAAATTACGCAGTGAAGACCCGCTTCTCGGAGACACAATTCGCCGAGAAGCGGGTCTTCTGCGTTGACGACGAGTTAGAGGAAGGATGAAAGTCACCACCCACTGTGTTGACGTGACTGCAACGACTTTCAAAACCACAAAGGAGCAACCGTGTCGCCCGACGATCACACTCCCCCGATGGATCCGACGTCATCCGAGGCCACCGAGTCCCAACTCGCGCATGCTGTGGCCCAAGGAGACGCCTACCGACGGGCCCTTGACTACATGGCGAACGATATCGCCCATGATGGCGGCAAGCAGGCTGCTGGCGACTACATCGTCGCTTACGCAATCGAGGACGCCGAGGGCATGTACAGCCTCGAGGACGGCGAGCTCGTGTGGCATAATCCCGGCGCGATGAATGCACACGTAGAGGTAGCGGTGCAGGACGGTGCCGACGGACGATTCATTCCAGGCCTCGACGTGACTGCGACACTCGTCACGCCCGACGGCCGTGACCTAGGCACGCACCGCCAAGAATTCGTGTGGCACCCGATGCTCTATCACTACGCCCGAAACTGGGACGTTCCCGAGGATGGCGTTTACACGTTGCGCGTGCACATCGAGCCAGCGTCATTTATGCGTCATGACGAGATCAACGGCCGGCGCTACGCCAAGGCGGTCGACGTGGAGTTCACCAACGTCAAGATTGAGCGTGGGTCCGAGCCCGTCGACCCTCCCGAGTGACGGCGCATCAGCGGGCGTGCACCTAGTCTGGCTGGTTTAAGCCCCACGCGCCTCTGGGCCTGCCGTGTCCGTGAAGGCGAAATTCTATCCAGGAACGCCGCAAGCCAGGAACCCATCCGCGTGCGCGCCGAGGTGGAGGAGGTACGAATGCGCGCGCGAGCCCTCGCGCTCCTGGCCTTACAGTCCTCGACGAGAGATAATAAGTGCATGGCTGAATCAGGCGCGAAGCGCACGAACGACGCGAAGCGTCACATCGCCCTGGTGGCGCACGACAACAAGAAGGTCGACCTCCTCGAGTGGGCAGACTTCAACAAGGGCACCCTGTCCAAGCATCACCTCTATGCGACGGGCACCACGGGAACGATGCTCGAGTATGAGTTGGGTCTCAAGGTCAACCGCTTCCTGTCGGGCCCCGTGGGCGGCGACCAGCAGATCGGCGCCAAGATCGCGGAGGGCGGCATCGACACCCTCTTCTTCTTTTGGGACCCGCTCGAGGCGCAGCCGCACGACCCCGACGTCAAGGCACTCCTGCGCATCGGCGCCGTGTGGAACATCCCGATGGCGTCAAACATGGCGACCGCCGACTTCCTCATCTCCTCGCCCCTATTCGCGGAGCCGTACGCCCGTGCCGTTCCCGATTTGGGCGACCGTGCCTGGGAGACTCTCCGCGAAACGCACTAACTACTCACGCGCGCAGCTCAAAGCCCGCCACAGTTAGAACCCAAGTTTTAGACGTGGCGGGCCTTCGCGTGACGCATTGACCGCTAAACGCGGACCTGGCCCACCTTGTGCACGAAGATGGAGTTGGTCGTACCGGGTACACCCACCGGCGTGCCCGAGACAACGACCACGTAGTCGCCGTCGACGACCTTGCCGGACTCCTTGAGGAACCTGTCAACCAGGTTGACCATCTCGTCCGTCGAGTCGACCTTCGCGACCAACTCGGCGGTGATGCCCCAGCTGAGAGCGAGCATCTTTTGTGTGTGCGCATCGGGAGTGAACGCCAGCATCGGTACCTTGGGGCGCAAGCGGGACATGCGAAGCGCGGAGTCGCCCGACTGCGTGAATGTGATGATGTACTTCACATCAAGCGTCTCGGCAATCTCAGCCGCAGCGTGCGTGATCGATCCGCCGCGGGTCTTGGGCGTAGTGAGGAAAGGGGCAATGCGGTTCATGCCCTTTTCCTCGGTGTTCTTGATGATGCGCGCCATCGTTTCAACCGTGATGATGGGGTACTCACCCACCGAGGTCTCGCCGGACAGCATTACTGCGTCCGCACCATCTAGCACCGCGTTGGCGCAGTCCGAGGTCTCCGCGCGCGTCGGAACCGGCGATGAGATCATCGACTCGAGCACCTGCGTGGCGACGATGACGGGCTTGGCCTGCGAGCGCGCAAGCTCGATGGCGCGCTTTTGAATGAGCGGCACATCCTCGAGCGGCATCTCGACGCCGAGGTCACCGCGGGCAACCATGATCCCGTCGAACGCGTCGACGATCTCCTCCAGGTGGTCGATAGCCTGCGGCTTCTCGACCTTGGCGATCACTGGAAGAACTTTGCCTTCCTCCTGCATGATCCGCGCGCAGTCCTCGTAGTCCTTGGCGGAACGTACGAACGATAGTGCGATGTAGTCTGCGCCGAGCTTGAGCGCCCAGCGCAGGTCCTCCTCGTCCTTTTCGGACAATGCGGGCACGGACACCGCGACCCCGGGCAGGTTGATGCCCTTGTTGTTCGACACCGGGCCACCCACGACTACCTTGGTGATGACGTCGGTCTCAGTGACCTCCGTGACCTCTAGGCGAACCTTGCCATCGTCAATAAGGAGGGCGTCGCCGATCTTACAATCGGCGGGCAGGCCCTTGAACGTGGTGCCGCAAATGTCCTGTGTGCCCTCTACGTCACGTGTGGTGATGGTGAAGGTCTCGCCATTTTCCAACACGTGTGGCCCATTGGCGAATCGCTCAAGGCGAATTTTGGGGCCCTGGAGGTCAACGAGCACGGCTACGTTGCGGCCCGCCTCTTCTGCGGCCTGGCGAACGTTGCGATACACCGCCTCGTGGACGGAGAAATCTCCGTGGCTGCGGTTGAGTCGCGCGACATCCATTCCAGCGGCGACCAGTGCTCGCATCTGCTCAATAGACTCAGTAGCGGGACCAATCGTGCAGACAATCTTTGCGTTTCGCATATTCTCCTACCTAGGTGTTAAGCGCGGAGCGCGACTGTGCGCGCCGTCACAGGTGCAGGAAGCTCGGTGCTTCCAGTCAAGTATTCATCAATTGCGGCCGCTGCCGCGCGACCCTCGGCGATCGCCCACACAATGAGCGATGCGCCACGACCCGCGTCGCCCGCGACGAACACGCCGGGCGTACTAGTCGCGTAAGCGTCGTTCCGCTGGATCTGCCGTCGATCCGTGATGGTTACGCCAGCCTGACTGGCGAGCGCATCGGTCTCCGGACCCGTAAAGCCCATCGCGATCAGCACTAAGTCAGCAGGGATCTCGTGTTCGGTGCCGGCCTTGGGTGTGCGCGACCCGTCCGCGTTGTAGAGGGTCTCGGCAACCTTGAGCGACTTCACGTGGCCACCGTCGTCCCCGAGAAACTCGATCGTGGACGCGAGGTAGGTCCGCTCACCGCCCTCCTCGTGACTCGACGAAACCTCGAAAATGCGGGGGTCCACAGGCCATGGCTCGTTGCCCGCGCGTTCAAGTGCGGGCTTCTTGCCAATAGCGAGAGTAGTGACTGACGCCGCACCCTGACGCAGCGCAGTACCGATGCAGTCCGACCCGGTGTCGCCGCCGCCGATGACGATGACGTGCTTGCCCTTGGCTGTGACCTGATCGGCGATGTCAGTACCCGCCGCGGCCTTGTTGCCCTGCACCAGGTAAGGCATCGCGAACACGATGCCGTCGAGTGCGCGACCAGGTAATGGGAGTTCGCGGGGAATGGGTGCGCCGGTGGCCACCAGAACCGCGTCGTAGCGGGCACGCAGCGCGTCCCACGTGATGTCCTTGCCGATCTCGACATTCACGCGGAACCGAGTGCCCTCCGCACGCATCTGCTCGAGACGGCGCGTGATGTGGCGCTTCTCGAGCTTGAAGTCGGGGACGCCGTACTGGAGCAGTCCACCGATGCGGTCGTCTTTCTCGTACACCGCCACGGTGTGCCCGGCGCGCGTGAGCTGCTGGGCCGCGGCCAACCCCGCGGAACCTGAGCCCACCACCGCCACAGTGTTACCGGTTTGGCGCTGGGGAACGTGCGGGCCCAAGTAACCGAGCTCGAATGCCTTGTCGACGATCGACACCTCGATGTTCTTGATCGTCACGGCTGGCTGATTGATTCCGAGCACGCACGAGCTCTCGCACGGCGCGGGGCAGATGCGCCCCGTGAACTCTGGAAAATTATTGGTGGCGTGTAGGCGGTCGCTTGCGTCACGCCACTGACCTAAACGGACCAAGTCATTCCACTCCGGGATGAGGTTGCCGAGCGGGCAGCCCTCGTGGCAGAACGGGACGCCGCAGTCCATGCAACGCGTCGCCTGACGGCGCAAAACCGTCTCGTCCTTGCCTAATTCGTCCTTGACTTCTTTCCAGTCCAGCAGGCGCACAGGCACCGGGCGGCTAGGGGGGAGTTCGCGCTCCCGTACTTTAAGAAATCCGCGTGGATCACCCACCAGTCACCTCCAGAAACTCGGCCCAGGCACCCGGGGCATCAAGGTCTCCGCCGGTCGCCTCAAGCTCGGCGAGCGCGTCGCGCACCCTTGCGAATTGTGCGGGCAGGACGCGAGTAAAGCGTTGCACGTTGTCATCCCAATGAGCAAGTAGGTCGCGGGCGAGCGGTGACGATGTCTCGGCGGCGTGACGCGCGACCAACCCACGCACCAGCGTCGCATCCTCGGCGTCGAGTGGGCTCAGCGCGAGTTCCCCGCCGGCCACCGCCTCTGCGTTGACGCGCTGCTCGCGAAGGTCGAGCACATACGCGGTCCCGCCCGACATGCCCGCGCCAAGGTTTCGTCCGGTGCGGCCCAAGATCACCGCGGTACCCCCGGTCATGTATTCGAGCGCGTGGTCCCCCACACCCTCCACGACAGCCACTGCTCCCGAGTTACGCACCAGGAAGCGTTCGCCCACTTGGCCGCGCAGGAAGAGTTCCCCACTCGTTGCTCCGTAGCCAATGACGTTACCGGCGATGACGTCACGACTGTCGTCGAGCATGGCCTCGCGGGCGGGACGCACCACGATGCGACCGCCACTGAGGCCCTTTCCTACGTAGTCGTTCGCATCGCCGCTCAGTCGCAGCGTGATGCCGCGGGGTAAGAATGCGCCGAAAGACTGGCCCGCGGAACCCGCAAAGTTGACCTGAATGGTGTCGTCCTCGAGGCCCGCCCCGCGGTAACGTCGCGTCACCTCGTAGCCCAGCATCGTCCCCACGGTGCGGTTGACGTTACGAATGTTCCTGGAGATGATCACCGGCTCGCCGCGCTCGAGTGCGGGCTGCGCCTCGATAATCAGTTCGTTGTCGAGCGCCAGGTCCAAACCGTGATCCTGCGTCGTGGAGCTGATCAGTGCGCTGCCACGTGGCGGGTGGGCCAGAATGCGCGTCAGGTCCAAGCCCTGCGCCTTCCAGTGATCGATGGCCGCGCGAGTCTCGAGGACCTCCACGTGGCCCACCGCCTCGGCAATGGTGCGAAACCCCAACTGAGCGAGCTGTTCGCGCACCTGTTGCGCGATAAATTCGAAGAAGTTGATCACATGATCGGCTTGTCCAGTGAAACGCTCACGCAACTCGGGATTTTGGGTTGCCACGCCCACCGGGCACGTGTCGAGGTGGCAGGCCCGCATCATGATGCAGCCAGACACAATCAGTGGCGCGGTAGCGAACCCAAATTCCTCCGCCCCGAGCAGCGCGGCAATCACCACGTCACGTCCGGTTTTCAACTGGCCGTCCACCTGCACCACGATGCGATCGCGCAAGTCGTTCAGCACCAGCGTCTGTTGGGTGTCGGCAAGACCGATTTCCCACGGCGCGCCCGCGTGCTTGAGCGAATTGAGCGGACTCGCGCCGGTGCCGCCGTCTTGTCCGGAAATCAGCACCACGTCGGACTTGCACTTTGCCACCCCGGCGGCGATAGTGCCCACGCCCACCTCGGAAACTAGCTTGGTGTGGATGCGCGCCTTGGGGTTGGCATTCTTAGCGTCGTGGATCAGCTGTTTGAGGTCCTCGATCGAATAGATGTCGTGGTGTGGGGGCGGGGAAATAAGTCCCACGCCAGGAGTCGAGTGACGGGTCTGGGCGATCCACGGGTAGACCTTATTCGCGGGAAGTTGTCCGCCCTCGCCGGGCTTGGCGCCCTGCGCAAGCTTGATCTGGATGTCATCTGCGTTGACGAGGTATTCGCTCGTCACGCCGAACCGTCCCGAGGCAATTTGCTTAATGGCGCTACGCCGCTGAGGGTCGTACAGGCGTTCAACAGCCTCGCCACCCTCACCCGTGTTGGACTTCGCCCCTAGCCGATTCATCGCTATGGCAAGAGTCTCGTGTGCCTCGGGGGAGATGGATCCGAAGGACATCGCTCCCGTGGTGAACCGCTTGACTATCGAGCTAACTGGCTCGACGTCTTCCAGAGCCACCGAGGGACGATCACTGTTGTACTCGAACAGGCCGCGCAGCGTCATCGCGCGCTTGGCTTGCTGATCGATCCGATCGGTGTACTCACGAAACACGTCGTACTGGCGTGTGGCAGTCGCGTGCTGCAACTTGAATACCGTGTGCGGGTCGAACAGGTGCTGCTCGCCGTCCCGGCGCCACTGATATTCGCCACCGGTCTTGAGACGCTCGTGTGCCGGAAGTTCGCCCGATGCTGGGTAGGCGTCCGCGTGCCGGGCAGCCACCTCCGCTGCCACCACGTCGATACCTATGCCGTCGATCTGGCTGGGAGTACCGGTGAAGTGGCGTGCCACGAATTCGCGAGAAAGCCCAACGGCCTCAAACACCTGCGCACCGCGGTACGACGCGATGGTCGAGATGCCCATCTTCGACATGATCTTAAGGACGCCCTTGCCCAACGCCTTGATGAGGTTCGCCGTGGCTTGCTCCGGAGTCGTGTCCTCTAAGTACCCTCGTGCCGCGAGGTCCTCAACCGTTTCCATCGCAAGGTACGGGTTGACCGCGGCGCAGCCGTATCCCACCAGCAGCGCAACGTGGTGCACCTCGCGCACGTCGCCAGCCTCGGCGAGCAACGACACCTGGGTACGGCGGTGATGGCGTACTAAGTGGTGGTGTACCGCAGAGACGAGGAGCAAAGACGGGATAGGTGCGAGGTCCTGATGGGAGTCACGGTCAGACAAGATGATAAACGACACGCCATCGGCGACAGCCTCGTCGACTTCCGCAAAGATCTCCATCAGACGCTGCTCGAGACGGTCGCCTCCCTCTGCGACGCGATATAACCCGCGAATCTTGCGCGACGAGAAGACGCCTCGCAGGGAGCGGTCCATCTCAATGTGCTCGATCTTGGACAACTCGTCGTTGTCCAGCACCGGGAAGTCCAGGATTACCTTACGTGCGTGCTCTGGTGTCGCTTCGAGGAGGTTTGGTTCCGGGCCGATCGCGCCGCCAATCGCAGTGACGATCTGCTCGCGGATGGAGTCCAACGGCGGGTTGGTCACTTGCGCAAACATCTGCGTGAAGTAGTCAAATAGGAGTCGAGGTCGCTCGGACAGCACCGCGATAGGGGTATCCGAGCCCATAGCACCAATCGGCTCGACGGCGTTCTGCGCCATCGGCGTCAGCAAAATCTTTACTTCCTCTTCGGTGTAACCGAAGGCGCGCTGGCGACGCTTGACGGAGGCACGGGAGTGCGAGATGTGCTCGCGGGCGGGGATGCTTGCCAGGCGCACTGCGTTGTCCTCCACCCACGTCTCATACGGGTGCTCGGCAGCGAGCTGGGACTTAATTTCCTCGTCCTCGACGATTCGGCCCGCGGCGGTGTCGACGAGCAACATGCGGCCCGGCTGGAGACGCCCCTTGCGCACCACCTTGGCCGGATCAATGTCGAGCAGACCCGCCTCGGAGCCGGCGATAACTAGTCCATCGTCTGTCACCCAGAAACGTCCCGGTCGCAGCCCGTTGCGGTCGAGCGTCGCGCCAATCAGCGTGCCATCCGTGAAGTGCAAGGCGGCGGGGCCGTCCCATGCCTCCATGAGGGTGGAGTGATACTCGTAAAACGCGCGTCGCGCCGGATCCATCTCGGTGTTGTTCTGCCACGCCTCGGGCATCATCATGAGCACAGCGTGCGGCAGCGCGCGGCCGCCCAGGTGTAGGAGCTCAAGGACCTCGTCGAAAGAGGCCGTGTCGGATGCGGAGGGCGTGCAGATGGGCATCAGGTCGGTCATCTCGCCCAGCACGTCCGACTTGAGCATCCCCTGGCGGGCGCTCATCCAGTTGCGGTTGCCCTGAACGGTGTTGATCTCGCCGTTGTGCGCAATGTTGCGTAGCGGCTGCGCAAGCCTCCAGGACGGAAAAGTGTTGGTGGAAAAGCGGGAGTGCACCAGTGCAAGTTCAGACGCAAAGCGCGGATCTAGGACGTCCGGGAAAACTTTCTCCAGTTGATACGTCGTGAGCATTCCCTTATACGTGAGGGTTCGCGAGGACAGCGAGGCGAAGAACGGCCCGCCGCTATTCTCTGCACGCTTGCGCACCCGATAGACCCGTCGGTCCAAGTCGATCCCACTCACGCCGTTCGCCGCAACGAACACCTGCCGGAACGTGGGCATCGAGTCGCGGGCGGAGGGGCCCAGCGACTCCGGGTTGACCGGTACGTCCCGCCAGCCCAGCACCGTGGCGTCTTCGATACTCGCAGCTGCCTCGAAGGCAGCCATCTCTTGGGCTTCGACTCCGGGGTTAAGGAACGCGATACCTACCGCATACGCGCCCGCCTCGGGGAGGTCGAAGCTTACGACCTCCCGAAGGAAAGCATCGGGGACTTGGACCAGGATTCCGGCTCCGTCACCGGTTTCCGTTTCCGCACCCACCGCGCCGCGGTGTTCTAGGTTTTTCAAAGCGGTGAGGCCGGCTTCGACGATGTCCCGGCCCGGCTTGCCGCGCAGGGTCGCCACGAAGGCCACGCCACACGCGTCATGCTCGAAAGCGGGGTCATACAACCCGTTGAGGGGCTGTTTGGCGCCAAGATATCCGGCCATTGCACCGTCCTTAATTGCTCGCGACGATTGCCGCTCACTCATTGATTTCGGGGCGCCGTTGGCCCGGCTTACGCAAGGGTAAACACACTACCGCGTCTTGGACAAGGAATGGAATTCCCTAGTCCTTGGACTCCTCATCGTCCGTTGCTACGCCGGCACCGGGAGTGCCCGCTTCCCCCTGAAGGTCAGCATCGCTACCCGCTAGCGCCTCCCCCGACGTGACGTGGTACACGGGGTCCTCATCCGCATCGTCCGCCGATCCGGAAAGCGGCAACGCTAACGCGTCGCGAGGCACCCGTTCCGTCAGTCGTGCCTGCGCACGTCCGAGGAGGATAACGGTGGCAATCGCGCCGAGGAGCACGATAATCGACACCCACACGTTGATACGCACGCCGGCAATGTGCGTCGCCGTGTCGATACGGACGTTCTCGATCCACAAGCGTCCCGTTGTGTAAACCACCACGTAGAGCCAGAACACGCGGCCTCCGCGCAGATCCCACTTCTTGTCGAGGTAGATGATCAGGGCGGCGCCTGCGAGGTTCCAGATCAGTTCGTAGAGGAACGTGGGGTGGAACGTCGCGTACTGGACGAAGCCTTCCGGTCGGAACTCCGGGGCGATCTGCAGGCCCCAGGGCAGGCTGGTGGGCGCGCCGAATAGTTCCTGGTTCCAGTAGTTGCCTAGGCGGCCGATGGCCTGCGCGATCAGCACGGCAGGCGCAGTTGCATCCAAGAATGCCAGGAACGATGCCCCGTTGCGGCGCGCTCCAATGTAAGCGCCAAGGGCGCCGAGTGCCACGGCCCCCCAGATACCGAGGCCGCCCTCCCAAATTGCGAACGCCTTTAGCGGGTGCCCACCCTCGCCAAAGTAAGCCTGCGGCGAGGAAATCACGTGGTAGATGCGCCCACCGATGATTCCAAAGGGGATCGCCCACATCACGATTTGCCCGACCGCCTCGGGGTCTCCCCCGCGCTCCACCCAGCGACGCGTGGTCAGCCACAATGCGACGAAGATCCCGATCAGGATCATGATCGCGTACATGTGAATCGTGAAGGGGCCCAGCGAGACTGAACTCCACTCGGGTGGAGGACTCGGGATACTCGCGCGCATCAGGC